>Ga0209164_1002885_pt1 | contig 17169 bp, 14 predicted proteins | sample MTBNYHSulfiMetaG_FD_187458 | JGI IMG/M metagenome (GOLD analysis project Ga0209164, IMG submission 187458) | Enrichment culture microbial communities from rom New York Harbor, USA that are MTBE-degrading - MTBE-NYH (New York Harbor Sulfidogenic)... | ecosystem: Environmental > Aquatic > Marine >...
GCGCAGCGCCTGAGGGCGACATCGCCTCGCTGTTGGGGCAGAATGTGGCGCCGCTTCATCCCTCAGGAGCCACCATGACCCATCATCCGGTACGTCCCGGCCTGGCCGACCCGCGGGACTTCTTGAACATCGACTCCCTGCTGGACGATGAGGAGCGCCTGATGCGCGACACGGTGCGCCGCTTCGTCGCCGAGCGGGTGCTGCCGGATGTGGCGGAGTGGTTCGAGGCGGGTGTGTTCCCCCGGGAGGTGGGCAAGGAGTTGGGGAACCTGGGGGTGCTGGGCATGTACCTCGAGGGGTACGGCTGTGCCGGCACCTCGAATGTGGCCTACGGGTTGACCTGCTGTGAGTTGGAGTTCGGGGATTCGGGGACCCGTTCGTTCGTGTCGGTGCAGGGCTCGCTGTCGATGTTCCCCATCTGGGCCTACGGGTCGGAGGAGCAGAAGCAGCAGTGGCTGCCGGGGATGGCGGCGGGTGACCTGGTGGGGTGCTTTGGGCTCACCGAGCCGGACGCGGGTAGCGATCCGGGGTCGATGCGCACCGTCGCCCGGCGGGACGGGTCGGACTGGGTGCTGAACGGCACCAAGATGTGGATCACCAGCGGGGGGATGAGCGACCTGGCGGTGGTGTGGGCCCGGGCGGAGGAGGGGATTCGCGGCTTCATCGTGCCCCGCAACACTCCCGGGTTCACCGTGAACAACATCCCGCACAAGATGTCGCTGCGAGCGTCGATCACCTCGGAACTGGTGCTCGACGACGTGCGCCTGCCCGCCGACGCGGTGCTGCCCGGGGTGATCGGGCTGAAGGGCCCGTTGTCCTGCCTGAACGAGGCCCGCTACGGGATCCTGTGGGGTGCGGTGGGCGCCGCCCGGGCCTGCTACGAGGCGGCTCTAGATTACGCCAAGGGGCGGGTGATGTTCGGCAAGCCGATCGCCTCGTTCCAGCTGATCCAGCGGCAGTTGGTGGAGATGATGGTGGCGGTCAACGAGGGCATGCTGGTGTCGCTGCACATCGGGCGGATGAAGGACCAGGGCCCTATCGACCCGGCCCACATCTCTTTCGGCAAGTTCGACAACGTGCGCCGCGCCCTCGAGGTGGCCCGCCTGGCCCGCTCGGTGCTGGGGGCCAACGGGATCACCCTGGACTACCCGGTGATCCGCCACATGAACAACCTCGAGTCGGTGTACACCTACGAGGGCACCAACGAGATCCACTCGCTGATCATGGGCCAGGCCATCACCGGCATCGCCGCCTTCGAGTAGAAGGCCGACGTGGCGCCGGGCCGGCTCACTGCGGAAGACCTCATTGCCGGTCTGAGACGTGCCGGTCTCCGGGTCACCGCCCCGCGGCGAGCGGTGTGTGCCGTGCTGGCTGCCGTCGGGGGCGAGCACTTGACCGCGGCCGACGTGGCAGCGCGGGCGGGGACTGCGGTGGACCTGTCCACCGTTTACCGGACTCTGGACGCCCTCGAGGGCCTGGGGATGGTGGAGCACGTACACCTGGGCCACGGTGCCGGGGCCTACCACGTGGGACCGTCCGCCGCCCATCACCACCTGGTCTGTGAGGTCTGCGGCCGCACCGTCGACGTGCCCATCGACGCCTTGCAGCGAGCCATCGAGCAGGTGACCGCACCATTGGGCTTTCTGCCCGACAGCGCGCACTTCGCCATCGTGGGGCGCTGCGCCGAGTGCGCCGGGTGCTGACTGCGCAGGCGTCGCGCGAGAGCGGCGATTTGCGGAGGCCCGGGTGGCCATCTCAGCCGGGGGTTGGCTGGGTCGCGGTGGAGTGCTTGCTCCCAATGAGGGCGACGAAGACACCCCTCGCTAGGCCAGCACGCGTCACGCAAAGCGCGTAAGGTGAATACGTTCCGTCTCCCACCAGGCGTGATGGGAGAGGAGCCTGGGGGTTTCCACGCTCCTGCACGAGACAGGAGGAGGGGAGGAATCATGAGACGCCGTCTCATCGTGCTTCTGGTCCTGGCTGCGCTCCTGGCCGCCGTAGCGGCCGCGGTGCCGGCGGGCGCCAAGCCCAAGGCCACCGCTTGCACCACGATCCAGAGCGGCGAGTTGCTGCGCAGCGACGGGGTGCCGATCACCACCGGCTACGACGAGTGGGGCTACAACTACCAGGCCCACCTGTTCAACGGCTACTACTGCGACGCCTATCGCGATGCCGCCTGGTGCCAGCCCTGGGCCGAAGACCACCTGGCGATGAAGTGGAACGACGCCTGGCTGTCCAACAGGGACTGCGACGGCGACGGCCTGCTCGACCGGCACTACGGCTACTCGAGCTACATCGGCTCGGGGGCTTGGGAAACGAACCACATGTCGGGCGAGTACGTCGGAGATGACGGCAGGACCTGCAGGTGGAACTACTTCGTGAAGATCGTGGCGGCGCCGGCAGACGCCGTTGCGTCCGGCGGCTACTGGTACGCCGCCGACGGTACGGAGATCGGCCCGGCCATCTGGGGCGAGTTCGCCATAGTCCAGGAAGTGTCCAACGACACCTGCACCGGCGAGCACGGACTGCTGTACAAGTCGCCTTTCGGCCCCGGCTTCGGGCACTTCGCCCCGTGAGCCAAGCGGCCGGCAACTAGCTCAGTTGGGCGCCCTTCGGGGCGCTCAACTGCTAGGAGGGCGCTGCTTCGGGGCGTCGCGTCAGCCGCCATCCCAGTAGCGCGAGACCCAGCGCTACCCCGGCCGCGTACCACCACTCCGGACCGGTTCCCAGGCCGATCCGCAGCGGTTCGGTACCCAGGCGCACGCCGGCGGCGACCACCAGGGCGACGGCGCCCACGATCCCCGGGAGCGGCGTTCGGCGCTTCCGCAGATGGAGGGCCAGGGCGCCCAGCAGCAGGGCCAGGGCGGCGTAGACCTCGACGGGGTGGCGGGTGATGGTGCTACCCGGTTGAGCCACCGCCCAGGGGAGGCCGCTGGGCGTGCCCAGCCAAGCGCCGCGGAAGACGCCCGACAGATGCCAGCCGGCCAGTCCGACCAGGGCCGCCGGGGCGAGGCCGTCTAGGGCCCCCCACAGGTCGTGGCGCGCATAGAGGGCCAGCAGGGCCAGGGCGGCGAGGGCGGCGAAACCGGTGTCCACGCCGGCCCGGACCACGATGATGTCGGCCGGGTGGGTGAAGGGGTTGTTGCCCCCCGCCACCATGTCGGCCAGGCGCCCCGCCAGGAGGCCGCTGAGGACGGCCGCCAGGGCGGCGTCACCCAGGCGGCGTGTGGATCCCACCGGGTTGGTGCGGCCCGCCTCGAGCCAAAGCGTGGCGCCGAAAGCGGCCACGGCCAGGGCGACGGCACCCAGCAGCGAGAACTCCACTAACCCTCCCGGCGCGCCAACTCGTCGATCTGCAGGGCCAGGGCACCCTCGTCTATGACCCCGGCGTGGTGGTGGACCAGAACACCGCCCGACCCGAAGAAGAAGGTGTGGGGCACGCCCACGGCTCCCAGGCCGGCGGGGATGCTGCCCGCGGGGTCGAAGTAGTGCTCGAGGGTGGTGAGGCCGAACTCGGCGATGAACCCGCGAGCCGCCGCCTGGTCGTCGCGCACCGCGACTCCCACGAAGCGCACCCGGTCGCCCGACTCGGCCTGGGCCCGCCGGAGCAGGGGAGCCTCGGAGCGGCAGGGGATGCACCACGAGGCCCAGACGTTCAGCACCACCGGGCGGTCGGAGGCGGTCAGCAGGGCCGACAGGGCCGGGTAGTCGGTCGGGGGCAACTCGGGAACACCCTCCGGGGGTACACCGGCCGACCCGCAGCCGGCGCTCAGGAAGGCCAGAGCCAGGACGGCGATGAGGTAGCGGCGCACGGTGGGAGAGGGTAACGGCAGGGTGGCGCCAGGCCACCCCGGCGGCATCAGTCCCCGACCCGGGGGCGCGCCAGCGCCTTGGTGATCTCGGCCCGGCCGACCTTGATGGCCTTGGCATCCCGCCGCAGCGCTTCCAGGGCGGCCTCTCGCAACAGGCCGGTCAGGTCGGCGAAGGAGAGGCCTTCGGTCTCCTCGGCCAGGGCATCGAGGTCCACATCGTCGGCAAAGGGGATATCCGACATTCCCAGCAGGGCGCGGCGCGCCTCGACATCAGGCAGGCCCAACTCCAGGTGGGATTCGAAACGACCGGAGCGCAATAGCGCCGGGTCGATGAGGTCGATGCGGTTGGTGGCCCCGATCACCACTACGTCGCCCCGACCGGCGATGCCGTCCATTTCGGTGAGCATCGCCGCCACCACCGTGTCGGTAACCGTGGTGGTGGAGCGCCCCCGGACGGGGCAGAGGGCGTCGATCTCGTCGAAGAACAGGATGGAAGGCGCCGCTGCCCGGGCTCGGGCGAACACTTCGCGCACCGCCCGCTCCGACTCACCCACGTACTTGTCGAGCAGTTCGGCGCCCTTCACCGAGAAGAAGGCCGCTCCCGCTTCGTGGGCCAGAGCCCGCACCACGAAGGTCTTGCCGGTGCCCGGAGGCCCGTAGAGGAGCAGGCCCCGAGGCGGGGTGATGCCTAGGCGGGAGAAGCGCTCCGGGTCTGTGATGGGCCACACCACCGCCTCCGTGAGGCGCTGCTTGACCTCGGCCAGGTCGGCCACCCGATCGAACCCATGGGCCGGCATCTCCCCGGTGGGCACCGAGCCCAGCGAGGGAGTGGTGCCGGCGATGGCCTCGAGCAGGGCGGCGGTGGTGAGCGGGCCTCTGCCGGCGGCGAGCATGGCCGAGGCGTGCACCACTGCGGCCACGATGTCGGCGCCCGAGAACCCGGCCGAGCGAGCGGCCAGCTTCTCGTGGTCGATCTCCTGAGCGGGGACGCGGCGCAGGGCGGCGGCGAAGAGCAGGCGGCGCCGCTCCAGGCTGGGCGGGGGGATCACCAGGCGGCGAGGGAGCAGCGGGGAGCCGACCACGGCCTCTCCCAGGGCGGCGGCCGAGCCGACGCCCAGCACACAGGCGACTCCGGGCTTCCCGGCCACGGCGTCGAGGAACCAACGGAGGATGGCGGCGGTCTGGGTGCGGAACAGGCCCTCCTCCCCGGCCACGGCGTCTAGGCGGTCGACGAACAAGACCAGCGGGGGAAGGGCGGCCTTGACTGCTTTCTCCAGCACGTCCAGCAGGCGCTCCGGCTTGAACACCAGCTCCAGGGATATCTCCTCGACGCGCGCCCCGGCCCGGGCCGCCGCCGCGCCGACCAGCTCGGATTTGCCGCAGCCCGCCGGGCCTTCGAGCACCACTCCGGCAACCCGGGGCAGGCCCCAGGCGGTGGGCAGGTCCTCGGGCGAGGTGAGCAGTTTCAGCCAGCCCGAAAGGGTGTCGACTTCGGTGTCGAGGCCGGCGAGCAGGGCTTCGCCGGTGGTGGGGCCTTCTGGGACTATCGCCCCCTCGGGATGCCTCAGGGCCTCGTCGCGCTCGCCGCGGGGGCCGACGACGGTGGCCGAACCCACCAGGCCGGCCGGGCCGGGGACCACCTCGAGCACCTTGACGGAGATCGAAGTGGCCGGGGCCGCGTCCCCTGCGGCGTAGGAGGGGTCGACGGCCACCACGTCGCCGGCGGTCACGGGCAACCCCTGCAGGGCGCGCGCCAGGTGCCGGGAGTCGAGGGGGAGCGCGTCGGCGTCAAGGATTACCCGCAACGCCTGGGGCAAGTTGACCCGGGCGACCGGCACGGCCTGACCGGGGGCGACCCCGGCGTTGGCCATGGCGCGCTCGCCCAGCAGCAGGGAGGTGGGAGCGCCCACGTCGGCGGGCCGGACGAGCACGTGGGTGCGGCCGATGCGGGCAATACCGCCGCCGGGGAGGCCCATGGCGGCCAGCAGGGTGGCGTCGGCACGGGCGATGGGATCGGTTCCGGGGCGAACGGTGAGACGCATCGGCGTGGAGGCTACTGCGCGAGGCCCAGGTCCCGGCAGACCCGGGCGAGGCGTTCCTCGGCCTGGGCCGCGGTGGCGTCGGTGCCGTGGTTGGCCCGGAATCTCTCCAGGAGCCGGAGCCATTCGGCCAGCACGGCGAGTTGGCCGTCGGCGCCGGCGAGGGTGGCGGGGGAGGAAGCAGTGCGGTCGGCGGCCGAGGTGCATAGGCGCGGCACTTCGGCGTTCAGGAAGGGTACGGCGGCCGCCGGGCCGACGAACTCCAGGCCGCGGTCGGTGATGCGGGCAGCCCACAGCACCCGGTAGTCGGGAGCGAAGGTGGGACGCTCGCCGAGAGGTAGAGGCTCCTCTCCTAGGAACAGGATCAGACTCTCTCGGTTCCGGCCCCAGAGGACGGGTAGTTGGGCGGGACGCAGCGGATCGAGGATGAAGAGGCCCCTCTCGGTGCGGTGCACCCACTCGCCGAAGAAGGCGGATTGCGGATGGAGGTTGAATACCCAGCCGGGGTCGTCGAAGGAGGTGCGGACCGGGTCGCTCACCACTCCTGCGACGATGGCATCGATCCGCGAGATGCGCCCCCGGGACAGCCAGGGGAGATCGAGGGTGGCGCCCGGCACGGCCGGCAGTTCGTCGTCGGTGGGGGCGAGGCCATGTGCTCGCAGGGTCCACTCCTCATGGAAGGGGCCGACTCCCATCACCAAGACGGGGTAGCCGAGGGCTCGGTCGTACACCACCTCCCGCAGGTAGGCCGGTGGGACGCTCGCCACCAACTCGAAGAGCCAGCCCACGTCGCCGAAGCGCCTTCCCGGGACGGGGTCCACACCGACCGGAGGCACCTCTACCACCTCGTCGCCGTCGACGAAGATATCGAAGGGCCCTTCGGAGCCCCAGTCCCAGGCGAGTTCGGCTGTGTAGCGGTACCCGGCGGGGCCGTGCTGTTCCCACAGGGCCCGGTTCGCCTCGAGGGCTTCCAGCTCGGCATGGCGGACGTGGACGTTGAAGCCCCACGTGCCGGTTTGGCCGGGGGAGCGGGCCCCAACGGTGAGCACCCAGTCGCCCGGGGTATCGGTGGCCTGGGTGCGGTATCTGCCGTCTCCGACGAGGGTGAGGCGGGCGCCGCGGGTCTCGTCGCCGCCCGGCTGACGGAACGACGCCCACAAGTGGACCTCCGGGCTCCAGTGTTGGGCCGTCAGCGTCATCTCCTGGCCGGGGTCGACGGTCACCGCGCAGTCGCCTTGGCAGAACCCGAATCCGTCCCAGGCGACGAGGGTGGTGGGGACTTCCGGCGCGGCAACGGTGCAGTCCTGGAGGGTGCCGCTGTACCCGAAGGCGAGGGCGGTGTCGGCACCTGCCTGCAGGGTCATTGAAAGGCCGCAGTCCCCGCAGGGACAGGCGATGGTGACCGGAGTGGGCGGCCCCGTTGTAGTGGGCGGTGCGGTCGTGGTAGGGGCGGAAGAGGTCGTGGCGCCTTGGCCCCCACTGCATCCGGCGGTGAGGAGAACCCCTGCCAGGACCGCCGCCGGGATACCTCGCATGGCTTGCCCCTCCTGGGAGGAGGTTAGGCCCTTGCCGGCGAATCGTTTGCCTGCGGGGCCTCGTTGTGTAGTGTTCGCGACAGATGGCGAAGCAGCAGCCCGCCCGCCGGGGCAAAGGGCGGGGCAGGGCGGCTACTTCCGTGAAGAAGAAGCCCGTGAAGAAGGCCTCCGCGCTGGCGGCCTTCCGGGACAAGATCCGGGGCGGCTTCGGCCGCCATGCCGACGACGTCTGGGGTGTGTTCCTGCTCGTCGGCGGCATCCTGCTGGGCCTGGCCGCCTTCGGGCTGGCGGGACCCTTCGGCCGGGTGGTCGATTCCGGCCTGCGGCTGCTCTTCGGGGTGTGGACCCTGGCCGTGCCGGTGGTGCTGGCCGTGCTGGGAGTCACCCTGATCCTGTCGCCGCGTCACCGCGAGCCGGGCAAGCTGGCCACCGGCTTCGTCGTCACCTTCGTGACCTCCCTGGCCTTTTTCCACCTGCTCACCGGGGCGGTGTCGCTGGCCGACTCGCTGGCCCGGGTGAAGGAGCGCGGGGGCGCCGTGGGCTCGTTGATCGCCTTTCCGCTGCGCCGCCTCATCGGCTTCTGGGGCGCGGCCGTCATCCTGGTGGCCCTGATCGCCCTCGGCGTATTGCTGATCACCCGCACCACGTTGCGCGAGGTCGGACTGGTGATCGCCGGCGGCTGGCACCGCCTGACCGGTGCGGTGCGGGAACGGCGGCGCCGCAGGCGCATGGCGGCCTCTTGGATCGAGGAGGTTCCGGCTCCCGAGCCGGTGCGCGAGGTGACTGTGCTGCCCCCGCGGCCCGCCCATGCCCCGCCTCGGCCCGCTCCCCGGGGCGCCAAGCCCGCCGGGGCGGAGACCTCCCGCCCGCCGGCCCGTCCGGTCAAGCAGCCCGGCCCGAGCGGGTCGGGGTACCAGAGGCCGCCCCTGGATCTGCTGACCAGGGGCCCGAGCCTCTCCCATGACAAGCGCTCGCTGGAAGCCACCGCCCACGACCTGGGGGTGGCGTTGGCTCAGCACGGAGTCGATGCCCGGCTCACCCACATCGTCCCCGGCCCCACCGTGACCCGCTATGAGATCGAACTGGCCGCCGGGGTGAAGGTGGCCCGCGTCACCAGCCTCTACCACGACATCGCCTACGCCCTGGCCAACCCCGACATCCGCCTGCTGGCTCCCATCCCGGGGCGCAGCGCTATTGGGGTGGAGGTGCCCAATCGCCACCGGCGCCTGGTGACCCTCGGCGACATCCTGAGCTCTCCGGAGGCGGAGGCGGCCAGCCACCCGCTCTGCGTGGGGCTGGGGATGAGCATCTCGGGGCGGCCGGTCATGCTCAACCTGTCCGAACTGCCCCATGTGCTCATCGCCGGGGCGACCGGGGCGGGGAAGTCGTCGTGCATCAACGCGCTGGTCACTTCGCTGCTCATGCGCACCCGCCCCGATCAGGTGCGCCTGATTCTGGTGGACCCCAAGCGGGTGGAGTTGGGCCAATACAACGACGTACCCCACCTGCTGACGCGGGTCATCGTCAACCCGAAGAAGGCCGCCGACGCCCTGCAGTGGGTGGTGCGGGAGATGGACCGCCGTTACGACCTGCTGGCCGCCGCCGAGGTGCGCGACATCGAGGGCTACTACTTCAAGTACGACTCGGGGAGCCTGGACCCCTCCCTGTATGAGCGCTTCCCCTTCGTCGTGGTGGTCATCGACGAACTGAACGATCTCATGATGGTGGCCGGCCGGGCGGTGGAGGATGCCGTGGTGCGTATCGCCCAGATGGCCCGCGCCGTCGGCATCCACCTGGTGATTGCCACCCAGCGGCCCTCGGTGGACGTCATCACCGGGGTGATCAAGGCCAACATCCCTTCCCGCATGGCCTTCTCCGTGGCCTCTCAGACCGACAGCCGGGTGATCCTCGACATGGCCGGCGCCGAGAAGCTGGTGGGGCTGGGGGACATGATCCTGGTCACGGCGCGGGAGCCGCGGCCCGAACGGATCCAAGGAGCTTTCGTCAAGGAGGAGGAGATCCGCGCCGTGGTGGAGTGGGTGCGGGCCCAGGCGGCGCAGCGCTACGAGGAGACGGTGCTGGAGGCGCCTGCCGACTCCGGAAGCGAGAGCCGCGAGGAGTTCGAGGGCGAGGATCCCGAAGTGATGCGCCAGGCCATCGAAGCAGTGGTGCGCTCGCAGTTGGGCTCGACTTCGATGCTGCAGCGCAAGCTGCGCATCGGCTTCGCCCGGGCCGGGCGGGTCATGGACATCCTGGAGCACATGGGCATCGTCGGCCCCTCGGAGGGCTCCAAGGCGCGAGCCGTCTTGGTGACCCCGGAGGAGCTCGACGAGGTGCTGGGCCGGGAGTCGGTCCGGGGCTGAGCCCGGCCGGGGAGGGCTCTGCCGTCAGGCGACGACTGCCCCCGTGCGCGGGGGCACCTGCGGGTCGGGGTCGTTGAGGATCTCCAGAGCCGCGTCGTGAACTAGGCCGTTGCTGGACACCGCATTGCCGCCGTCGAGGCGGGCCGCCCCGGAGAAGTCGCTGAAGCGGCCTCCGGCTTCCTCCACGATCACCTGCAAGGGAGCCAGGTCCCAGATGGCGGCGATGGGGTCGACGGACAGGTCGACGGCTCCTTCGGCGACCAGCAAATGCGACCAGAAATCCCCGAAGCCCCGGGTCCGCCAGCAGCGCCGGCTGAGGGCCAGGCCCTGGGGCCCGTAGCCGCACTGCTCGAAGGTGACCTGGGCGTTGTAGGAGAGCTGGGCGTCGGCCAGGGCGCTCACCCGCGAGACGCGCAGTGGGGCGCCGTTGCCGAAGGCCCCACCTCCCCGGGTGGCCCACCAGCGGCGGCCCAGCAGGGGAGCGGACACGACGCCCACGACGACCTCGCCGGCTTGCTCCAGGGCTATCAAGGTGCCCCAGACCGGGATGCCGCGGAGGTAGTTGATGGTGCCGTCGATGGGGTCGAGGATCCAGCGGCGTTCGCCGGCCGGGGCGGCCCCGTACTCCTCGCCCAGCACCCCGTCGCCGGGCCGCTCCCGGGCGAGCAGGGAGCGCATCGCCTGCTCGGCGGCGCGGTCGGCCTCGGTCACCGGGGAGTGGTCCCCCTTCGCCTCCACGACGAGGCCGGGAGCGCGGAAGCGGGGCACGGTCACGGCATCGGCGGCGTCGGCCGTCTCGAGAGCGAGGCGGAGGTCGGAGGCGAGGTCCATGGGCAGATGATGGCGCGGCGGGGCGGCCTCGGCCACCGGTCCCGGCGGTCGGGGGTGAGCGCAGCCCCCTTCCTAGACTCGCCGCCGTGCGCTCCACTCCCCGCATCTGGCTGACCACGCTCGGCTGCGCCAAGAACCTGGTCGATTCCGAGAAGATGCTCGGGCGTCTGGCGGGCGCCGGCTTCGGTGTGGCGGCCTCCGCCGGCGAGGCCGAGGTGGTGATGGTCAACACATGTGCTTTCGTGGAGGCGGCGCGGCGTGAATCGATCGACGCCATCCTCGAACTGGCGCGGGAGAAGCCCGCCGGGGCGCGCCTGGTGGTGCTGGGGTGCCTGGCCCAGCGGTATCAGAGGGAGCTGGCCGCGGCCCTGCCCGAGGTCGATGCGGTGGTGCCCATTGAGCGCTACGGCGACCTGGTGGACCGCCTGGCCGCCTTGACCGGCTGGGCGCCCGCCGGCCCGCGCCCCGAGCCGCGGGACATCCTGGACGAGGTGCGCCGCCCCACCCCGTCCACTCCCTACGCCTATCTGAAGGTGGCCGAAGGCTGCGACAAGCCGTGCTCCTTCTGCGCCATTCCGCAGTTCCGCGGGCCGCAGCGCTCCCGACGCCCCGCCGAGGTACGGGCCGAAGCCGCGGCCCTGACGAGCGCCGGCGTGAAGGAACTCGTGCTCGTGGCTCAGGACCTCACCGGCTACGGCCGCGATCTGGGCACACCCGGGGACCTGGCCGACCTGCTCGTCTTCCTGGGGGACGTGGCGGGCTTGAGGCGCCTGCGCCTCCTTTACCTGCACCCGCGGGAGGTGAGCGACCGACTGGTGGAGGTGATGGCCTCCGCTCCGCTAGTGGCTCCGTACTTCGACCTGAGCCTGCAGCACTCCTCGGGCCGCCTGCTGCGGGCCATGCGTCGGCCCGGCGACGGCGAATCGCATCTGGGGCTCATCGAGCACATCCGGGCGACCGCTCCGACGGCGGCGCTGCGCTCCAGCTTCATCGTGGGGTTCCCGGGAGAGACGGAGGAGGACGCGACCGGCCTGGCCCACTTCCTCGAGGCGGCCAACCTCGACTGGGCGGGGTTCTTCCCCTACTCCCCGGAGGAAGGCACCGTCGCCGTTGGCCTTCCCGGTCGAGTGCCCCCCGCAGAGGCGGCGGAACGGATCCGGGTGCTGAGCGTCCTGCAGGAGCGCCTCACGGCAGAGCGCAGTGCCGCCCAGGTGGGGCGGGAGGTAGAGGTGCTGGTGGACCTGGTGGAGGACGGGACCCCGGTGGGCCGCTCCCACCGGGAGGCTCCGGAGATCGACGGCATGGTGGTGCTCGACAGGGGCCGGGCGGGAGACTGGCTGACGGCCCGGATCACCGGGTCCTACGGGAGCGACACGGTGGCAGAGGTGCTGGCATGAGGGTCGAGGTGTTGGCCGTGGGAACCGAGTTGCTCCTCGGCCAGATCGTGAACGGCAACGCCGCCGCGATCGGGCAGCGCCTGGCCGGGGCGGGCCTGGACCACTTCCACCAGGCGGTGGTAGGGGACAACTTGGGGCGAATGACGGCGGCCCTCGAGCAGGCGGTAGGGCGGTCGGACGCGGTGATCGTCACCGGCGGCCTGGGCCCCACCCAGGACGACCTGACCCGGGAGGCGCTGTGCGCTGCCGCCGGAGTGGAGATGGCCTACAGCGAAGAGATGGCCGCCCATCTGCGCGACCTATGGGCCCGCCGCCGGGGGCGCGAGATGCCGGCGAGCAACTTGCGCCAGGCCCAGTACCCCCAGGGCGCTGCGTTTCTGCCCAACGCCCGAGGCACCGCCCCGGGCCTGCGACTACGGATCGGCGAGGCCTGGGTATTCGCCCTGCCGGGAGTGCCCCAGGAGATGCTTCCGATGCTGGAAGAGCAGGTCGTCCCCTTCCTGGTGGCCGAAGCGGGCGAAGGCGGGGTGCTGCTGAGCCGTCTGATCCGCTGCTGGGGCGAGTCGGAGTCGGGCATCGCCGAGCGTCTGGCAGACCTGTACGACTCCTCCACCAACCCCACCGTGGCTTTCCTGGCCAGCGCCGGGGAGATCAAGGTGCGCCTCACGGCACGGGCCCCCACCGCGGAGGCGGCGGCCGCCCTTCTCGACCCCATGGAGGCTGAGGTGCGCCGCCGCCTGGGTCACTGGGTGTTCGCCGTCGGGGAGGAGACCATCGAGCGCATCGTGCTCCGCCTGTGCCGGGAGCGGGGATGGCGCCTGGGCACGGCCGAATCAGCCACCGGCGGCATGGTGGCCGAGCGGCTGACTTCGGTACCCGGGTCGTCGGAGGTGTTCGTGGGGGCGGTAGTCGCCTACTCGCCGTTCCTGAAGACGGCGCTGCTCGGCGTGGCTCCGGAGGTCATGGAAGCAGAGGGCATCGTCAGCGAGGCGGTCGCCTCGGCCATGGCGGAGGGGGGCGCCGCCCGCCTGGGGGCCGACGTGGTGGTGGCGGTGACCGGGTCGGCCGGCCCCGACCCGGGCGGGGCGCCCGTGGGGGCAATGGTGGTGGCGGTGCGCACCCCAGAAGGCACCTGGGCCCGCAGCCTGCACATGCCTTCCGACCGGGAGCGGGCCCGGACGCTGACCTCCACCGCCGCCCTCCAGGCGGTGCGCCGGTGCCTGGTGGGGGAGGGATGGTGATGCGCCTGTTTCTGGCCGTGCCCCTGACCGACGAAGCGCGCCACGCCGTCGTTCATCACCTCAAGGCCCACCTGGCCCATCCCCTGCCGGGGCGGCCGGTGCGTCCCGAACTGTGGCATCTCACCCTGCGCTTCCTGGGCGAAGTGGATGAGGTCGGCGCGGACCGGGTGATGCGAGAGGTGGACGCGGCGGAACGGGGACGGGGCTTCTCGCTGCGCTGGGGGGCCCTGGGGGCTTTCCCCCGGCCGCGGCGGGCCAACGTGCTGTGGCTGGGAGTAGAACGGGGCGAAGCGGAGGCGGCTCGCCTGGCGGCCGTGGTCGAAGACGCGGTGGAAGCCGCCGGGTTTCCTCCCGAGGACCGCCCGTTTCGCAGCCACCTGACTCTGAGCCGTATCCGGCCGGACCAGGATGTCACCGCGGTGCTGGAGGCCGTCCCCGCCCTGGGCCTGGACATGGCGGTGGAGCGGGTGGTGCTCTACCGCAGCCACCTGGGGCGCGGCGGGCCGCGCTACGAAGAGATGGAGGCATTCCCCCTGGCATGAGCTACCTGGCCCTGCACGGCTTCACCCAGGGAGGGGCGATGTGGGACCAAGTCGCCGGGCTCGTCGGCGGGCAGTGGACGGCGCCCAATCTGCCCGGTCACGCCGGGCAGGCCGTCTGCGACTGGGACGAGGCGGTCGGCCGGGTAGGGGAGTGGCTGCGGGGACTGCCGCGTCCGCGGGTCCTGGTGGGCTACTCCATGGGCGGCCGGCTGGCGTTGGGGGCGGCGCTGGAGCATGGCGGCCTGGTCGACTCCTTGGTGCTGCTGTCGGCGAGCCCGGGGATCGGTGACGCCGCGATCCGCCGGGAGCGCCTGGCCGCAGATCGCGATCTGGCCGACAGGATCGAGGCCATCGGGCTGAGCGCCTTTCTGGAGGAGTGGCTCGCCCGGCCGTGGTTCGGGGGCGGGCACATTCCTCCCCCGGAGTGGAGGCAGGCGGAGCAAGCGGCCCGCTCGGTGGGAGAGGCGAGGGGTGTGGCCGAAGCCCTGCGCCGGCTCGGGCAAGGATCCCAGCCCTACTACGGCGACCGGTTGGCGGAGCTGAGCATGCCCGTGGTGCTGGGGGCCGGGTCCGATGACGCGCCCTACGCTGCCCTGGCGCGCCGAATGGGGGCCGCGGTAGCCCGGTCGCGGGTGGCACTGCTGGCCGGCGCCGGCCACGCGGTGGTGGCGGAGCGGCCCGCCGAAGTGGCTGCCCTGCTGGGGTCGGCGGGCGCCGGGGGGTAGTGGCGGTCGAACAGATGTTCGACTAGCCTGGCCCCTGCCTTGGCGGTAAGATCACAGAGTTGTAGTTCCTCAGAGTTCTCTGTCATACCCCGCTCGTACATTCGGTCCGTAACCATCGCAGAAGGAGCGCCAGTGGAACGGGACAAGTCCCTCGACATGGCCATCACCCAGATCGAGCGGCAGTTCGGCAAGGGCGCCATCATGAGGCTGGGGTCCGACCAGGTGCAGCCGGTGGCGGCCATCTCCACCGGGGCTTTGGCCCTCGACCTGGCATTGGGTATCGGCGGCGTCCCTCGGGGCCGTATCGTCGAGATCTTCGGGCCCGAGAGCAGCGGCAAGACCACTCTGGGCTTGCACATCGTGGCCGAAGCGCAGCGCAACGGCGGTATCGCCGCTTTCATCGATGCCGAGCATGCGCTCGACCCGATCTATGCCAGAGCCCTTGGGGTGGACATCGACGAACTGCTCATCTCCCAACCCGATACCGGGGAGCAGGCCCTCGAGATCACCGACATGCTGATTCGCTCCGGCTCCCTCGATGTGGTGGTGGTCGACTCGGTCGCCGCGCTGGTGCCTCGCGCCGAGATCGAAGGCGAAATGGGCGACACCCACGTGGGGCTACAAGCCCGGCTTATGTCCCAGGCGCTGCGCAAGCTGGCCGGCACCATCAGCCGCTCCAACACCACCGCCATCTTCATCAACCAGATGCGCGAGAAGATCGGGGTGATGTTCGGCAACCCCGAGACCACGCCGGGCGGGCGGGCGCTGAAGTTCTACGCCAGCACGCGTCTCGACATTCGACGCATCGAGTCGATCAAGGAAGGCAGCGAGGCCATCGGCAACCGGGTGCGGGTCAAGGTAGTCAAGAACAAGGTGGCCCCGCCCTTCCGGCAGGCCGAGTTCGACATCATGTTCGGCAGCGGTATCTCTCGCGAGGGCAGCCTGCTCGATGTGGCGGTGGACTACGACGTGGTCCGCAAGAGTGGCGCCTGGTACACCTACGACGGTGACCAGCTCGGCCAGGGCCGGGAGAACGCCAAGCGGTTCCTGCGCGAGAACCCGGAGGTGGCGGTGCAGCTGCAGGCCCGGGTGCTGGCGGCGGTGGGGCTGGCGGCCGCCGAGGGTGCCCCGAAGAGGCGGGTTTCGCGCTCCTCGGCGGTGGCCGCCGAGGGTGAGATGGACGAGCCGGCGGCCGACTGAAGCGCGGTGAACAGCCCTCAGAGGGTCTGCCCTCTTGGGTTGCCGAAGGGGTACCATGGCCCCACAACGCGCACACGACTGGGCTGCGGCCCAGCACAGAACCCAATTGGTGACGAGAACCGGGCCCGGAGACCCGAGGAGGCTTTCTACTAGGCGAGCCAGACCAGCGGAGCGTGGCCGTGTGTGCGTCGAACCCGGCAGGGTTCGACGCTTCGTGTTCCGGGCCCCTGAGGAGGGGACATGATGACCGCAGCGGTGGCAGCGGCAGCCGCCTTTGTGGCCCTTGCCGTGGGTGTGGTCGCCGGGCGATCCCTCCAGCGGAGACGGCAGGGTAGGGCGGCCGGGACGGCCGAGGATCTGCTGGCCGAAGCCCGGCGGCGGGCTCAGGAGACCCTGGGCCGCGCCGACGAGGAAGCCCGGGCCAAAGCGCAGGCGTATCGCGACCGCGAGGAGGCGGCGCTGGAGCATCGGCGCCTGGAGCTCGGAGCCCACGAGCAGCGCATCGAGCAGCGGGAAGCGACGCTCGAGCAGCGAGCGGCCAACCTCGCCCAGCGGGAGACTCTGCTCCTGCAGCGCGAGCGCGAGGCCGGCGAGGTGCGTCTGGAGGCGGAGCGGGTGCGCGAGCAGGCTCGCCTCGAACTCGAGCAGGTGGCCGGCTTCGACGCCAAAGCGGCCAAGGAGCAGTTGCTTCGCCGGGTGGAGGACGAGGGCCGGCGTGACGCCATGGTGCTGCTGCGCGACCTCGAGGTGAAGGCTCGGGAGGAAGCCGACCGGAGGGCCCGGCGCATCCTGACCGCTTCCATCCAGCGCCTGGCTTCCGAGGTCGTCACCGAGACCACGGTTTCGGTGATCCCGCTGCCTTCCGACGACATGAAGGGGCGCATCATCGGCCGTGATGGGCGCAACATCCGCGCTTTCGAAGCAGTGACCGGGGTCAACATCATCGTCGACGACACCCCGGAGGCGGTGGCCCTATCCGCGTTCGACCCGGTGCGGCGCGAGGTAGCGCGGCTGGCGCTGGAGCGGCTCATCGCGGACGGACGCATCCACCCGGCATCCATCGAGGATGCCCATGAGAAGGCGCTGGCCGAGGTGGAACAGAGCGTGCGCGATGCCGGGGAGTGGGCCTTGCTCGAAGTGGGGATCACCCGCATGCATCCCGAGTTGGTCAACCTGCTGGGGCGCCTCAAGTACCGGCTGTCGTACGGGCAGAACGTCCTGAACCATCTGGTGGAATCGGCCAAGGTGGCCGGAATGCTCGCCGCCGAAGTAGGGGTGGACCCGGCCCAGGCGCGGCGGGCGGCCTTCCTCCACGACATTGGCAAGGCGGTGAGTCACGAACTGGCCGGTTCCCACGCCATGGTCGGCGCCGAGATTGCCCGCCGCTTCGGGGAAGACCCGGCGGTGGTCCATGCCATCGAGGCCCATCACAACGAGGTGGAGCCCCGCACCCTGACGGCGGTGATCGTCCAGGCCGCCGACGG
>Ga0209164_1002887_pt1 | contig 17166 bp, 16 predicted proteins | sample MTBNYHSulfiMetaG_FD_187458 | JGI IMG/M metagenome (GOLD analysis project Ga0209164, IMG submission 187458) | Enrichment culture microbial communities from rom New York Harbor, USA that are MTBE-degrading - MTBE-NYH (New York Harbor Sulfidogenic)... | ecosystem: Environmental > Aquatic > Marine >...
TGGCGATGTAATAAAGGGGTCTCGGCGTGGCAAGGGCGATAATAGGGATATCCTGCCAGCGTTGATGCTTGGGGAGCAGGATAAAGGCATCCTCTTGGGGCAGCCGTTCCCGGCCTTCAATCTCAATGCGATAGAACGGGTATAGGGCAATCCTGGCGAACCCCGCTACAAAACGGCACATTGGGTCTTTTCTCTGGAGCACCGGGTATCCCCTTCTACAGGATTTGCGATTGCCGATTGGGGATCGGCGATTGATAAGCCCCAAAGGAACAGGGAAACAAGGGCTCAACACCATTTTCTTGATCTGAACCTTTGAACCTCCGAACCGTACGTTTCATTCGAATGAAGTGTCGCTTGTGTGCCGAATTCACAGAAAATATGGAAAAGGGATTCGTGTGTCAAGTGTATATTCACTTGACACATCTCCGGATATTCTTTTAGATTGACCCCACTGGTTTTTCTCAGGCTCTGATAACCGACGATTCCATACATACCATCTCATGACGCGAAGAGAATACCTCAATCAACAAAAGGAGAAGGGCCGGCGGCTTATCGGTGTTTTTCCCGCGCATTATCCCAGGGAAATCCTCTGGGCCTTCAATTGCATTCCCGCGGAGATCTGGGACCCGCCGCTCGAGGTTTCCGGCGCCAATGCCCACCTTCAGCCGTATATCTGTTCCGTGGTCAAGTTGGGACTGGAGCTGATCCTTCAGGGCAAAGGCGATATGCTGGACGCATTTCTGTTTCCCCATACCTGCGACTCTATCCAGAATATGGCATCCATTGTCCATGATTATCTTGGAGTGGATAAGCCCTGCTATTTCTTCTATCACCCGAAGGCCCCGTATCGGCCGTCGTCCCGCCGCTATTATGAGAAACAGCTCAAGTCGCTCGTCTCCAGCATGGAGACAGATCTGGGGCCCATGGACATAACTGAGCTGAGACAACGGGTAGTGCAGGGGCATGATTTGGCGTCCATCTTGAGGGAGATCTACGACGCGAGGCGCCGAGGGACGCTTTCAGCGTCCAATGCATCTTTTTACCGCATGATCCGGCAAGGGGAGTATCTCCATCCCGATGATTTCATCCCCCTGTTGGAAGATTTTCTAAAGGCATCCAGGGGTGGTGACCGGAGGGGACCCGGTGTGATTTTGAGCGGCGTTATACCCAATCCGCCGGAGATCCTGAGCCTTTTAGATGAACTGGGCGTAAGGGTTGTGGATGACGATTTTTTATGCTGCGGCAGGAGGATCCCGCTGAATTCAAGTCCGTGCCAGGACCCATTTGAGGCGCTGGCAGACAGCTACTTTGCCATGCCCCCCTGCACCACCAAGGACTCGCCGTTGGAGGCGCGGATCGATTACCTCCTCAAAATGATAGCGGCCGGCGAGGCCAAGGGGGTGATTTTTTATCTGGTAAAATTCTGTGAGCCCGAATGGTTTGATGTACCCCGCATGGCAGAGGCCGTAAAGGCGGCGGGCGCAGCCGTGTTGACAGTGGATGTGGACCTGAACCGGGGATTAAGCGGTCAACTGACCACTCGTATCGAGGCGTTCGCGGAGATGATCCGCTGATAAACCCACGGATTGAGAATTGACGATTGACTATTGAAAAACTGAAAATCGCAAATTTGAAACCGGGTATCACGAGACTCCGAACCAATACCCTCAACGAACCCAAAAGGCCGGCAATCCCGCGTGCCGCGGGATCTGCGCTTCGTTTCGACCCATAACGAGTTACCGATAACCAGGAACGATCAACCGGAGCCCTCGCATGTCGCTTGCCAAGCGTGTCCGCTACCATTTTATGAAGGATGTCGGGGCCCCTGCCCTGATGCGTCTTTCCGCGGCCGGGAAGAAGAAAGGTCACAAGGGACCCAGGACCGGTTTTGGTCCCGGGCTGAAATGCGCGGGCCGGCTGAAGGAGATCATGACCCGCCATTACTTTCTCTCCCGCTACGCGGAAGGGGCGAGGCCCGTGGCCTGGGTCACCAGCGGCGCGCCCGTGGAAATCCTGAGACCCTTTGGGTTTTACACCATTTATCCTGAAAACCACGGAGCACTCTGCGGGGCACAGAGGCTTGGCCCGGAGCTGTGTGCAGAGGCGGAGGCCCATGGCTACCACCAGGACCTCTGCTCCTATGCCCGCATCGATCTGGGCCATTTTCTCTCCGGCAAGACGCCGGCGGGCCGACTGCCCAGGCCCGACCTCCTCTTTGCTTCCAACAACATCTGCCAGACGGTCGTCTACTGGTACAGGGTCCTGGCCCATCAATTGAAGATCCCCCTCCTGCTGTTTGATACCCCCTATAATTTTGAGGATATCAATGAAACGGATGTCGCCTATATGGTGCAGCAATTGGAGGAGATGATTCCGGTCCTGGAGGAGGTATCGGGACGCCGGTTCGATAATCGAAAATTTCAGGAGATGGTCCGTATTTCGCGGGATTCCTCTTTTGCATGGGGCGAGGTCCTTGCCACCATGAAGACACATCCGGCGCCCATGACCATTTTTGATGCCTTTATTCATCTGGCGCCGATTGTTTCTCTGAGAGGGCTCCCGGTGGCCCTGGACTATTACACCATCCTTTTGGAGGAATTGCGGGAAAGGATAGAAAAGGGCATCGGGGCCATCCAAAATGAGCGAAAGCGACTCATGTGGGACAACATCGCCATCTGGTACAAGGTCCGTGATTTTTCAAACCTGTTTGCCGAGAGGGGGATGAACTTTGTCACGGCCACCTACACCAACGCATGGGCCGAGACGATTTCTTTCATGGATGCGGACCGCCCGTTTGATTCCATGGCCAGGACCTACAGTCTTGTGGTGCTCAATAACAATTTGGACCACCGTCTGCGGCTCATGGAGAGGCTCATCAAGGAGTATGATGTAGACGGACTGGTCATCCATTCGGCCAAGAGCTGCAAGCCCTATTCCGTGGGGCAGTACGATATTAAACGGCTGTTGATGGACCGCCTGGGGATACCTTCAGTGATCGTCGATGCGGATATCACCGATTTTCGGGCATATTCCGAAGAACAGACCCAGACGCGGCTGGAGGCCTTTTTTGAAACCTTGGAAGGGTAGGGCTGCCCGAAACCCCTGGAATTATCCATATGCACTCACCTGAAATCGGACATCATGACTATGTCGCGGGAATAGACATCGGTTCGCTCAGTACGGAGACCCTTATCCTTGATATGGACGGCGGGATTGCCGGTTACGCTATTGTTCAGACCGGCGCCAACAGCACGGATGCGGCCTTATCGGCCCTGGAGAAGGCATTCGCGGCATCGGGGATAACCCGGGACCATATTCGCCGCACGGTGGCAACCGGTTACGGTCGTGTCTCCATACCGTTTGCCGATAAGCGGGTTACCGAAATTTCGTGTCATGCCATGGGGGCCTTCCACCTCTTTCCTGACACAGGGATTGTTATCGACATCGGCGGCCAGGATTCAAAGGTCATCCGCGTTGGAGAGGGAGGCAGGGTGTTGGATTTCGCCATGAACGACAAATGCGCGGCCGGCACGGGCCGTTTTCTGGAGGTGATGGCGGACAAACTTCAGGTAGGGCTGGACGATATGGGCCCGCTCTCATTGAAAGCAGAGGGAGAGGTCGGCATCAGCAGTGTCTGCACGGTGTTCGCTGAAAGCGAGGTCGTATCGCTTGTGGCGCGTAACCATCCCAAGGAGGAGATCATCCGCGGACTCCACCGGGCCATCGTAAACAGGGTGTGGAGCATGGTGAATGGGATCGGCGTTCGCGGCGCCGTGACCATGAGCGGTGGAGTTGCCAAGAACATTGGCGTGGTGAGGCTCATGGAAGAAAAACTCGGCCGGCCCATTCATGTCTATTCCGAACCGCAGATCGTCGGCGCCCTGGGGGCGGCGCTCCTGGCACGAAAAGATTTTCAGGGTCAGCAACAATAGAAGGTATTCGGTGTGCCTGTCGGGGCGTGAAAAGAATACTTTTTTTCAGGGCCTGCAATAAATGGATTGACAACATGCGGAAAAGCCTATAATAGAAGCGCAATATACGGGTGCCTTATGTTTCTGTGCGTTTTTATCGCCTTCTGAGCCGTTCCCATGCTCAGTAAGGAATATACGTAAACTTCAATCTTCAAGGAAAGGAGCGTTACATGGCTGCCAAAAAAGCGGGCAAGAAGGATGCGGACAAGAAGGGAACCACGAGGAAGACCACGGCGTTAAAAAAACCTATGACCAAAACGGAGATAATGAGTGAGATTTCACTAAACACCGAGCTCCCCAAGAAACAGGTGTCAGCGGTATTTGAAGAATTTTCTCTCCTGATCGAGCGTCATATCAAGAAGCGGGGTCCCGGTCAGTTCACATTCCCCGGTCTTTTCAAGATTGAAGTCAAGAGTAAACCTGCGACAAAGGCGCGCAAGGGGATCAACCCTTTTACAAAGGAGGAGACCGTTTTCAAGGCCAAACCGGCTCGCCGGGCAGTCAAGATCCGTCCCTTGAAAAAGGTAAAGGAGATGTCCGCCTGATTGAATGGGTGATGTTTCATCAGGGTCCTTGTGCCCGTATATTTTTCTTTGATGATTGTAAGACATGGCTGAACAAGACAAAAGCCCTGCAGGTCGTGAACCGGTCTGCAGGGCTTTTCTATGGGAGCGCCGCCTCTGGGCGGCCGGTCAGATCGGGAAACGTTTGAAACGGGGTTTTCTCCCTGGAGCGCGGCTAAGGTCCCAAGGGTGAGGAGCAACCGGCAGCGCGACTGGATCTCAGATCTCCTCAATCATCCATCGACACCCATCCATCAAATGCGTCTGCCGTCAATAATCCTTGGGCCGATGCTTTACCTGGGAGGGTGTGTCGAAGGCATCTTCAAGAGACCTCACCGTCATGTCGAGGTATTGTGCCTCCACTACACACGATACGCTTGAGATGGAAGTGCAGATGGCAAGGGAGCTGATCCCCACGGCGGCAATGGAAGAAAACATGACGCTGTGAACCAAGGGTTTCTCACGCAGATGCGGTCCGAAGACGGTGACCACCGCGACGTCGGGGGTGTAGGAAATGGCCTTGGCGTCTATGGAGGGCCTTATCGTCTCCAGAACATCCAGGGCCTGGTCCAGATCCTTTCGATCAATAACGATCGAGAAATTCCCGCAGTCATCCAGATCGAAGCTTTCCAGCAGCATCTCGATATTGATCTGATTCTCTCCCATCCCTTTCAGGACTGTCGCTGCAACACTGGCATGGTCCGGCACTGACATGATCTTCAGCAGTGCCCGACCGTCGCTCTGCATGATGCCTCCGACCTTCATTTTATCCATGTCATCCGCCCCCACCCAAAAAAGATCTCCCTCATTCCCAGCTCCGTCTGTCTTCAATCTTCTTATGAAGGTCGGGAATCGTTCCCCTGGGAACCACCTGAACGACGCCTTTTATGGTGAGGATATCTTTTATGTCGCGCTCGATGCGCGCTCGCGTCATGCCCGGATCCGCCCCTTCCTCTTTCAGTTCCACCACAAATGTCATGATGTCGTTGTTATCTTTTCGTGTGATGACCACCTGATACTTAAATACCTCCGGATGCCGGGAGATGACCTCGTCGGTCTGCCATGTGTGGACGAACGTGCCCCTGACCTTGGTCGCCTGATCGATTCGTCCGAGGATCTTCTTCAACATAAGGCCGCTTCGACCGCAGGGACACGGTTCGCGGGCCAGGATCGAAATATCTCCTGTTGCCATGCGGATCATGGGAAAGCCTTTATTGAAGCTGGTGGCGACGATCTCGCCGGCTGCCCCGGGTCGTGCCGCTTTTCCGGTCGCGGGGTCCACCACCTCAACATAGAGATTGTCCGGCACGTGGAGACCCTTCATGAACGGGCATTCGTATCCGATACACCCCAAAAGGACGGTCCCGTATCCCTGGCGGACGGACATTCCCAGTTTCTCCTGAAGCCGGGAACGGAGTGACTCGGGTAGCATCTCAGCGCCCACCAGAGCCTTTTTAAGGAAAATGTCTTTTCTCGGGTCGAGCTTCATCCCCTCGGCACGCTGGATCATGGTCATCAGGAAACTCGGGGTCCCCATGAATCCGGTGATCCGTAATCCCTGCATGATCCGGACCTGCATCAGGGTATTCCCGACGCCTGTCGGGACAACGGTGCCGCCGATCATGGTTACGGATGCGTCCAACATAAAGGCCAAAGGCCAGAGATGGTAATTGAAGGTATTCAGGATACGATCTCCGGGCCCAAAACCCGCCGCACAAAGGGCCTCGGCCCAGGAGGTGTCCGTGTATTCCTTCTCTCCCGGTTGGTAGACGAGACCTGGGTTGACATAAATCCGTCTCAGATCGGCTGGGCCTGATGCATCAAAGCCCCCAAACGGCGGGTCCGATTTTTGCCGTTCCACAACGGTCTCCATGCGCAGAATGGGGAGGTTTTCCAGGTCGTCAAGGCCTTTGATGTCGGATATGTGAATACCGGATGCCCCGTAAATCTCTTTATATGCGTTAGCGTATCGGCAGGCGTGTTGAAAGGTCTCTACGAATCGCCGACTCAGGTCGGCCCTCCGTTTTTCCCATTCCATGGTCTCGCGCATCATGTTAAAAAAGCGATTCTCCGGCATTTTACCTCCCATTGTTCTTCTCCCGATCTCAAGGTCGCAGACCCCAAAAAATCAATACCCGGCCTGTTCCAGACCAGCCAGCCTCTCCCTGGCCTTTGCCGCATACGGGCTTTCAGGATCCTTTTCAATGATTCTGCAATACAGCTCCCTTGCGTGATCATAATTCTTCTGCAGCTCTTCCAACTGGGCGGTTTCAAAAGCCTCCTTGACAGTGTCTCCCGAACAGCCGGCAATGGTCACTGCTGCAATAACCACAAGGATCATGATGATTTTTTTCATAGATAAGACCTCCGTTCTCAGGCTCAGTCACAAAAAGAGGGAAAAAATCTCAGGGAATGGCATCGGATGTCACGCTGTGGATGGGTGCGCGTTTTTTTCAATTTCATATAGCCGCGCGAAAATGTCAATTCAAACTTATCCCGGCTCAATGTTGAAGTTGAAATAGGGGCCATTTCTAAGAAGCCGACAAAAGGGGCTGTCATCGAAACAAAGGAAAGAGAGAAGGGTTGCCGGGAATTTCAGCGTCGGCCATAAGACAGCGCCAGGAATCGAGAGGCACTGGAGAGGATGGATGTCGAAACTTGAAATCTGGAATTTGACGCTTAACATTGGGGTTCTGATAAAAGGAATCCCGCACAAAGGATTCGTCATGGATTATGGATCGAGGGGTGTCATATGAAAAAATCAGATACAGCTTCTCGCCGGTTAGGGCTCTGGATGGTGGTATGGTTCCTGGTCTTGGGCGTGGTGCTGGCCGGTGTCGGGTACTGGGAAATGGGATTTTTCATGGAGAGCCTCCATGAATATCAACAGAAGGTCCATGACCCACAGTTGTTGAACCAAATCGAGCTTTCGTTGAGGCGTGTAACCCTGAACCTGGCTTGGGTGTCGGCCGGGGCTCTCGCGGTCGTCGGGTTCCTCCTCTGGTTGAGCCTGCGATCCTCGATCGGGCGGCAGGGTGCAGGAGATCCCCTCGCGGCACCATCGTCACCCGTCAGCGCAAGGGAAGATATGGCGGGATGTCCTGAACCGTCAGCCGAGGAGAAAGAAGCGCAGGTACGCCTGGATCAGAGGAGGTCTCTTCATCTCCTTTCCCTTCTACAGAGGGAAGGGCGGCTGGTGGATTTTCTGCAGGAGGATCTTCAGGCCTATGATGACGCGCAGATTGGAGCTGCCGTTCGCGGAATACAAGAGTCCTGCCGCGAGACTCTGAATAGATACGTGGCCCCCAGGCCCGTCATTGACAGGGATGAAGGGGAGCCGATAACGGTTGATGCAGGATTCGACGCCAACAGTATCCGACTTACGGGCAATGTATCGGGTCGGCCCCCGTTTAAAGGGATCTTGCAGCACCGGGGATGGCGCAGCGCCGGGTTGAACCTTCCCACCCTCTCGGGCTCTCAGGATCCCACGATTATCGCATCGGCAGAAGTGGAAATTGAGTGAGGCGTATCCCGTGTCCGAACCGACATATATGATAGGTATTGACCTGGGCACAACGAACAGCGTGGTGGCCTTTGCCAAGGTCCCGGTCGATGAATATGATGAACCCGCCATACAGATCTTCAAGATTCCCCAGCTGGTGGGGACCGGCTCCATCGGAGAAAGGCCCATCTTGCCCTCTTTCCTCTTCCTGCCGGGTCCCCACGATCTTCCGGAAGGGAGTCTTGAGCTGCCGTGGGATAAAGGGAACGATCTCGCGGTGGGGGAATTCGCCCGGGACCGGGGGGCCGAAATCCCTTTACGTTTAATCGCCTCTGCCAAGTCATGGCTTTGCCATACCGGTGTGGACCGCAATGAGGCAATCCTCCCCTGGGAGGCCCCCGAAGACAGACGTAAATTGTCGCCGGTGGAGGCCTCTGCGGCCATCTTGAAACACATCAAGGACACCTGGGATTATGTCATGGCCAGGGACGATGAGAGGCTGCGGTTGGAGTACCAGGAGGTCTTTCTGACCGTACCCGCCTCTTTTGATCCAGTGGCCAGGGGCCTGACGGTCAAGGCCGCAGAGATGGCCGGTTTCCCCAGAAGCACCCTCCTCGAAGAACCCCAGGCTGCCTTCTATGCATGGCTGAACGCTGAAAAGGAAGGATGGCGCGACCGGGTCAAGGTGGGGGACCGGGTCCTGGTGGCAGACGTAGGGGGTGGAACCACGGACTTCAGCCTGATTGAAGTCTCCCAGGAGGCCGGGGGGCTGACAATGGAGCGGGTCGCAGTGGGGGATCATCTCTTGGTGGGCGGGGACAACATGGATTTGACCCTTGCCTATGCCGTGGCCGGCGAGCTGGCCGCAAAGGGTCATAAGCTGGACGCTTATCAGATGAGGGCCTTGTGTCACAGTTGCCGTTCGGCCAAAGAGCACCTCTTCATGGAGGAAGGGATTGATGTCTGGCCGGTCACTGTCCTGGGCAGGGGAAGCCGCTTGATCGGCAATACCATCAAAACCGAGTTGAAACGGGAAGATGTTGAGAAGGTTTTGACCAACGGTTTTTTCCCTGAGTGCGACAAGACAGCCGGTCCGCGGGACCAGCTTCGCACCGGGATGAGGGAGATGGGCCTTTCATATACGTCCGACCCGGCCATCACCCACCATCTGGCCCGGTTTCTGAGACAACTGGGATCTGGGGATGCCGGGGCGGGAGAGAAGGATTTTGTTTGCCCCGCCGCTATTCTCTTTAACGGGGGCGTGATGAAGGCCGGGGGGTTGAGAAGGCGTGTCCTCGATCTCCTTTCATCATGGGCGGACAGTGACGGAAAGCCGCGACCTCTGGGGATTGAAACCCGTGACTTCGACCTGGCCGTGGCAAAAGGCGCTGTCTACTATGGGCTGGCCCGGCGGGGCAGGGGGGTTCGCATCCGCAGCGGACTTTCAAAAACCTATTATATCGGGATTGAGGCGGCCATGCCGGCCGTGCCGGGCATCCCTGCCCCGGTGAAGGCCTTGTGCGTAGCCCCCTTCGGAATGGAAGAGGGCGCCGAGGCCCGGATCCCGGACAAGGTGTTCGGTCTGGTGGTGGGCGAGCCTGTCAGATTCGATTTTTTAGGGTCCAGCATCCGCCGTCACGACGCCATGGGTACGGTGGTGGAGGACTGGGGAGGCGAAATAGAATCGGTCGCCACCCTTGAAACCCGTCTTGAAGGGAAAGCCGGCGCCATCGTTCCCGTAACCCTGGAGATCAAGGTGACCGAGGTGGGGACCCTGGAGCTTTGGGCCGCAGTCCGGGACACGGATCGGAGATTCAAGCTGGAGTTCAATGTGAGGGAAAGAGCGGAACATTGAGAATTGAGTATTGAAAGTCCCGCAATGGACCGCCGAATGCCAATGGAATGACCGTCTCCGGGACGCGGAGCTCGGAACGCGGAACGGGGAGTTCGAAAATAACCTCATGACGATGAAGCGAATGACGGCCCCAGGCCTGATGACCCATGACCACTGACTACATCGTAGGAATCGATTTAGGCACCACCAATTCGGCAGTCAGTTATATTGATCTGTCTCTCACCCACGATGATGAAACACCTCCCATAGGGCACTTTGAGATCCCTCAGCTTACGGGCCCGGGTGAAATCTCAAGGCTCAAGGTCCTCCCCTCATTTCTGTACCTGCCCGGCGACCATGAACTCGATAAAAACGGAGTACGGACGGCCTGGACCTCTGACGGAAAGGGATTTGCGGGCGCATTTGCCCGTGACCAGGGGGTAAAGGTCCCCAAGCGGCTGATCTCCTCCGCCAAAAGCTGGCTCTGTCACGGCAAGGTGGATCGGAGGGCCCCTATCCTGCCATGGGGTGGGGCGGACGATCAGGTGGCGGGAATGTCGCCGGTTGCAGTCACGTCTGCCTATCTGAGGCATATCAGAGAGGCATGGAACGAGAGTCAGCAGGGGGATAAAAGGCGCTGCCTGGAAAACCAGACGGTGATGATTACCGTGCCTGCCTCCTTTGACGAGGTGGCCCGGGACCTGACCTTGGAGGCCGCTTCCCAGGCGGGACTGGAACAGATCATCCTTCTGGAAGAGCCGCTGGCCGCCTTCTACTGCTGGCTGAGCTTGCATGAAGAGGAGTGGGACCGGTATGTCAGGCCCGGGGAATTGATCCTGGTCTGTGACGTGGGGGGCGGCACCACCGACTTCACCCTCATTACCCTTGGCGAGAGGAACGGTCAGCCGGTCTTTGAACGGATTGCGGTGGGCGATCATCTGATCCTCGGGGGCGACAACATGGATCTGGCCTTGGCGCATCGGTGTGAAACACGTCTCCAGGGCGAAATGAGAGGGCGGTTGAACCTGGAGCGCTGGCAGGCCCTCTGCAACCTGTGCCGCCAGGCCAAGGAAAGGATCCTCAACCGCCTTTCTGAGTCGGAGACCGTCACCCTGGTGGGCGGAGGAAGCAGGCTGATCGCCGGCACTGTTTCGACCCACCTGTCCAGGGACGAGGTGGAAGCCGCCATCCTGGACGGCTTTTTCCCCGTGATCGCGCCAGGGGAAGTCCTGACTGAGAAGCCCCGGCAGGGAATGATCGAGTTCGGGCTTCCGTATGCCCAGGATCCGGCGATTACCCGTCACCTGATCCGGTTTCTGGAACAGCACAGGGAGGATGTCAGGCAGATACTGGGAAAAGAGACGCCGAGGCCGGACCTGATCCTTTTTAACGGCGCCGCCTTGAAGCCTCCGCCTGTTCGGGAGCGGATCCGGGAGGCGGTTTCCGGATGGTTTGATGGTGGAGAGGGGCCTCTTCCCCGAATCCTCGATAACCCTGAACTGGACCTCGCCGTGGCCCTGGGGGCCTCCTATTATGGTCTGGTCAGAAAGGGTTTCGGGGTCCGGGTGGACAGCGGGAGCGGCCGGGCCTACTACCTGGGGGTTCGCCTTGAAACTGAGACCGAGGAGGAGGGGAGGGACCATTCCTCTGCCCCGCAAACGGCCATCTGTCTGGTGGAACGCCACATGCCCGAGGGGAGCAGAAACGCGCTGACAGATAAACCATTCGATGTATTGACCAATCAGCCGGTACAATTTTATCTGTACAGCTCCAGTTACCGTACCGGGGATCGCGTGGGGGATTTCGTTGCCGTCGACGACAGCATCACCCCGCTTCCCCCTCTTCAAACGGTGATTAAGTTCGGCAAAAAGGCCGGGGAGACCATGGTTCCGGTCGAGGTGGAGGTCGATTACACAGAGACGGGGACCCTGGCCGTCTGGTGCCGTTCTGTTCGGAGCCCCCACCGGTGGCGATTCCAGTTCCGGTTGCGGCAAACGGACCAGGGTCCCGCGGTGTCGGACAGAGAGGTCTTTGAGGAATCATTGGTAAATGAGGCCCTGGAGGAGGTGAAAAAGGCCTTCTCTGCAAAAGGCGGAAACAGGGAGACGGCGCGTCTCGCCAAGACGATCGCCGCCGTGGTGGATCGACCCAAGGAGGCATGGCCCCTCGGTTTGATCCGTCGAATCGCGGACAGCCTCCTGTCTCTCAGCTCACTCAGGGGTCGCAGCTTGGACCATGAAGCCCGATGGCTGAACCTGATCGGGTTTTGCATGCGGCCCGGATTCGGGGATCCCCTGGACGAACATCGTATGGAAAACCTCTGGAAGATGTTCCATGAAGGATGGATATATGGCAGGCATGCTCAGGTGAGGTCCGAGTGGTGGGTGATGTGGCGCAGGGTGGCAGGGGGCCTTTCCGCGGGTCAGCAGGTGAAGGTGCTTCAGGAAATATCATCGCTGATCCGGCCCGGAAAAGGGGGCAAAAAGGGGAGGTCTGCCCCGCAGGAGCATATGGAGAACTGGATGGCCGTGGCTAACCTGGAACGAATCCCGGTGAACGACAAGGTCGTCTGGGGAGGCCTGCTCTTAGACAGTCTCCGACCCGGCAAAACCCGATCCCAATACTGGTGGTCCATCTCAAGGGTCGGTGCCAGGGAACCGCTCTACGGGCCCATTGACCGGGTTGTTTCGCCGGGCGTGATTGCCTCCTGGATCGACCGGATCTTAAAAGTGGAATGGCGGGACCCCAGACCGGTGGGCGCTGCCCTGGCCCGAATGGCCCGCCTGACCGGGGACCGGAAGCGGGACCTGGACCCGGAGCTCATAGACCGAGTCATAGACTGGCTTGCCCCTCAGGAGTGGTCCGAACCCTATATAAGGCCGTTGAAAGAGGTCATTTCTTTAGACCGTCACGAAGAGGCCCTGATCTTCGGTGAATCTCTCCCCTCGGGCATACAATTGCGGGTGGGTTGAAGAATCTTCATTCATGAGGAATTGTAAATACCGGTTTCAGAGGAGCCTGTTTTGGGTTGTCCCTGGAAAGGGGCAGCCTTACTTAAACACCATGGAAGCAAAAAGTATCTGAAGCGGTCTAACGTGTCTGAAGCAATGGCGTCACATGTTCTGTTCGGACTGTCAGCGGAAGGTGTTTTAATGCCTCACCGCCCCAATGACGCCTTCCAGCGCTTCATGGGTGATCATCCCATGTCTTACCATTTCAGGCGGGTCCACAGTCACGTCGAGCACGGTTGATCCGGTCCCGCCTGCTGTTTCCCCGCCGTCGAGGATCAGATCGATCCCGTTCCCGAAATAGGCCATGACCTCTTCGGCATGACAGGAGGGAGGCGCGCCCGAAGGGTTGGCACTGGTCCCGGTGATGGGGCCGTTTATGGCCCGGGCCAGTGCCGTGGGAACCGGGTGACTGGAGAGCCGGATGCCGATCGTCTTGGTTCCGCCGGTGAGGAGGGGCGAGATCTTTTTCGATGCCTCGAGGATCAAGGTGAGGCCCCCGGGCCAGAACGCGCGCATCAGCGGAACAGCGACCGCGGGAATGCGTGTCACGTAGTCGCTCAGGGATCCGGTTGAAGGGATCAGGATCAGGACCGGGCGTCCCGGTTCCCGCTTTTTCAGGGAAAACAACCTTCGGATCGCCGCTTCATTGCCGGCATCCACGGCAAGGCCGTAGAAAGACTCTGTGGGGCATGCAACCAATCCCCCGGCCAGGAGGATTGATTTGGCCTGCTGAATCGCCGGGTCCTGATGGGTGGTACGGTCCAGACGGATGATCATTTCGCAGGTTCGTCTCTCACAGGGCGCACTGAGGACACAGAGAAGAACAAAATGGAGGTGTGACCGTGGTGGCCTTTGTTTCTAATCATTACCTGATGTGCTCAGAAATCGACTTTCATTGAAGCCTGTTCGGTCAGTTTCATGCGGTAATTCTTGATTTTTTCAGCAACCCTTGGGTATTTTAAGGCCAGGATCTGAGCGGCCAGAAGCGCCGCGTTTTTTGCGCCCCCGCTCCCAACGGCCACTGTGGCGACCGGGATGCCCGAAGGCATCTGGACCGTGGACAGGAGGGCGTCCAGCCCTTTGAAGGGGGATGAATCAATGGGCACCCCGATCACCGGCAGGGTGGTGTGTGCGGCAATGGCCCCGGCCAGATGGGCGGCCCATCCGGCGCCGGCGATAATGACCTCAATCCCGCGATCGGCCGCAGAGACGGCATACGCTCTTGTCAGATCAGGGGTCCTGTGCGCCGAGAGCACCTTTACCTCGTGCGGCAGCTCCAGTTCTTTGAGGAGTTCCACGCATCCTTTCATTACCTCTGAGTCAGAGGCGCTTCCCATGATGACGGCCACCTGGGGCTTATCCGAAGACATTGTTCACCTCGTAATAAATTGTTGCTCGTCGCGGGTTACTGCTCGCTTTCACCTTTTTTCTTTGAGCTTCGCGCTGGTTGCCTGTTACCCAGGGCTTTTCGCCATCCCGATGAGCGGATAGATAATCATGCCCGCCAGCCAGGCAATATCCTCTGCGGAGAGAATTTCAGATACGTTCCGGTCAAACAGGATCGTCCCTTCCGGCGGAAACTCGTCGTCCCCCCGCCAGAGGATCAATAGAACGGGGACCATGGGCAGGGCCTGAACCCGCATCGAGAGGTCTCCCTGGTTCAGGGGTTGTGCGCCATAGCGTTCGCCTGCAAGTCTGACCAGGAGTTCCGGCCGGTTCCCGAATACCTGCACCATCGGATTCTTGGCCCTTCTCACAAAGGCGTCCAGATAGAACTTGCCGTCCGGTATCTCCTGATAGGCGACCCATTGGCCCGTGGGCGTAGCGCCCTTGGCCCCGTTGAGATAATGAAGGACAAGGATCTGTTCCTGAATCGGCAACTCATCGCCGGAGGCACTGAAGGAGAGAATAAGTTCCGGCCAGGTGATGGTTATTCCCCTGGCCAAGAAATCAAGATGGAGTGCCGCCTTTCCGTCAGAACCCGGCTCGAACGAAGCGCCGCAGAGATCGGCGATCCGCTTTGGATTTTTTTCCGTGAGACCCGCCCTGGCTAATTCAATTGCCGTCTTGTAATCATCTATTTTGGCCATTTCATATCCTCAAAAAAAGAGCTGCTTACCCATGTCAAATCGCTCGATTTGTGTTATAGTAATTATTGACAGATGATTTCAAGTCAAATTTTCCCTTGCCGGTGTTTCTTAGGTTGCGGTCCGGGTATGAGAGATGGCTCGCAGGAAAAAAAGAAAAGGAAAAGACCGACCCCAGGCACAACAGCGTTCTCAGACACGCGAAACCCCTTTTAACCCGGCCCTTGAACGCCTGGCACCCCTGAAGCAAAGGGAGGTAAACACGGCCGAAGCCTCTGAGAAGCCGGATTGCTTGAGACCTGCGCCGGACCCTGATGACGCGGGCTATTTCAGGGAGGCCATGTCCGGGGTGACGCCGCTGGGAGGACAGAAGGCGAGAATTGCCAGGGTTCCGGACATGGATGCCCGACCGGTCCATCCGCCGAACAGCGGCGACCTGGAGGTCCTGGCGCATCTCTCGGACCTGGTCAGCGGGGTTGCCGAGATGGACATCACCTTCAGCGATGAATACATTGAAGGGTCTGTTCCCGGATTTGACAGGAAGCTGATGCAGAAGCTGAAACAAGGGCTTTTCCCTGTTCAGGACCATATCGACCTTCATGGCTGCACCAGGGCTGAGGCCGAACTCAGGGTCACCGATTTTCTTCTGGCGAGCTACCGGCTGGGCCTGCGTTGCGTCCTTGTGGTACACGGGAGGGGTCTCAATTCCGAAGACCATATTCCGGTGTTGAAGGAGCGGCTCCCCGTATGGTTGAACCGGGGGCCCGTGAAACGGATCGTCCTGGCCTTTTCAACCTCCCGACCCTACGATGGCGGTACCGGGGCCATCTATATACTGCTGCGGCGGCCTAAGACAAGGCTTTAGGGGATCCCCATTCGGCCCGGGCCAGCAACAAACAAAGTAAACCTGAAAACGAGCAATCCGTAACGACGAGAGGGCTTAAATGAAAATCGGCATTATAGGGCTTCCCCAGGCGGGGAAATCCACCATTTTCGCTGCATTGACAGGGGCAAGGGGCGCTGAGGGCGATCGCGGTTCCCGAAAAGACCTCCGCATTGCGGCGGTGACCGTATTCGATGATCGAATCGACTTCCTGTCCCGGATGTATCAACCCAAAAAGACCACCTATGCCAAGATTGAATACCTTCTCCCGCCCGAAACAGGGCCTGCAGGAGGGGCGGGCTCCGAAGGGGCGATCTGGAATCAGATCCGGACCTGCGACGCGCTGTTACACGTGGTTCGCAATTTTGAAGGGACCCTGGGGACTCCCCCGACGCCAGAACAGGATTTTCGCAGGCTTGAAGAAGAGATGATCCTGAATGATCTCGTGGTCGTTGAAAAGAGGATGGAGAGGATCGAATTGGACAGAAAGCGGGGAAAGCCGTTGGAGGGGGAAGAGATCTCCCTGGTCCAGTCATGCCGTCAGATCCTGGAGCAGGGGATGCCCCTTCGTAGCGACCCGGGACTTGCCTCGGCCCCGCTTCTCAAGGGGTTCACCTTCCTCTCCGCAAAGCCGATGCTGATCCTTATCAATAACGATGACGAAGACGAGACCCCTCCCATATGGGACCAGAGGCCGGAAGGGGTGGACCTTTTCGTGGTGCGGGGGGGGCTCGAGAAGGAGATCGCTTCCCTGTCCGCGGAAGAGGCGAAGGAGTTCTTAGAGGCCTATCACATTCAGGAATCCGCTCTGGACAGGGTCATCCGCCACTCGTTTCATATCCTCAACCGCATCTCGTTCTTTACGGTGGGACCCGATGAGGTGAGGGCATGGCCCATCCCCGCCGGCACACCGGCCCTGGAAGCGGCGGGCTCGGTGCATTCCGATATCCAACAGGGGTTTATCCGGGCCGAGGTTGTCGCCTATGAAGACCTGAAGCATCATGGCGGATTTAACGAGGCCAAAAAAGCCGGCCTGGTCCGTCTGGAAGGAAAGGGTTACGAGGTCAAGGACGGCGATATCATCACCTTCCGGTTTAATGTGTGAAGGATCCGCAACAAGGCACACCATTTCCAAAACTAATCATTTCAGAGGGCATAAGGTTCAAAAACGTAATTCTCTGTGATCTCTGGTGCGCCAGGCCAAGTCTGGCTGATCTTGTAACCTGAAAGGAGGTTACCCTGTTAATTGCTCGTTCAGCAGGTAGCGGAGCGGGCGGCCCGCGGAGTAATCCAAAGGGTCGAAGCCCCGCCGAGC
>Ga0209164_1002889_pt1 | contig 17158 bp, 14 predicted proteins | sample MTBNYHSulfiMetaG_FD_187458 | JGI IMG/M metagenome (GOLD analysis project Ga0209164, IMG submission 187458) | Enrichment culture microbial communities from rom New York Harbor, USA that are MTBE-degrading - MTBE-NYH (New York Harbor Sulfidogenic)... | ecosystem: Environmental > Aquatic > Marine >...
GCAGGAAAAACGTTTGTTGATGGCGTCGTGAAACGGGAGTCAAAAAAACTGGAAAGGATGGCCGCCTAAATGCTTTTTACACACCTATTGACATGACCCCGCATTGCTGTGTTAATTACTCAGCTTTGCACTTGCCGACATACTCGCGCTTGTGTAAGTCGGCGGTACATATTGCGATGGCCCCGTAGACCCCGTCACCCATTCTTAAGGGTATCGGGGTGACGGTCGGCTTCTGCCATCGGCCCTTGCATTGGCAACCCTTCTGGTTACAGGGCTTCGTCCAGAGCCCGCCCCTCATAGACTCAGCATGCTTTTTCAGAGCGTCTTTTCCCGGGCCGCTGACGCCTTGTGTAATTGTGATCTCCCGCGTAAACCAGTGAATGGTCCACGTCTCGAAATTTCGCAGGTTGTCGACCCACACTTCCTCGTATCTACATTCTTTCTCTGAACATCTCATGGTTGCCTCCTGTCCTTAATTGTTACGGATTTTATACTCTCTCACCGACTCGTCGTCTCGAGTCACATCGACACCTCCTTTCGGGTGTACGTTTAATAATGTTTATATTGATTCCAAAAGTCTTATCCAATCCATATAAAACCCCAATACAATCCTCCTCAATCCCCCTTCAAAAAAAGGAGGATGAAAAAAAGATTCTCTCCTTTTTTAAAGGAGGGGGAGTCTAAAACAAAAAAAGCCCATCGCCTTTATTTTTGGCGATTCGGCCTCGTTTATTCTCGCGCTTTATTAGGTATTGTTCTCTCGAAACCATCGAGCAAATCCTTCTCTGCAGAATCAAGGATTTGGATTCTCATTTAATCTGATTCCTGATAATTTTCGGTATAACGACTTGATATTTCGGCGATACGGTAACTGATTGCATGCCAATACCTCCATCAATATATTTTGTATTACGATATCATGATCGATATGGTTTTGTCAATTTTAAACCAAATAATTGTTATTGAATGCTTGCGTATAATGTGTTTATTATTGGAAAAACACGGCGACAATGATGATTTACATGCCTGGGTTGCATGCTATATCAAAAGCGCCGATAAGCCCGCCGGATAAATTTTTTCGCCTGAAAAAAAAGCCGGCGGCACAATCGGAAAAAGTCGACAATAATGAATAAAACATCCAGACAGGTCGAAATCGACTTCAATCCCGAATTCCAACGGGCTCTTGCGCTGATGGAAGATACGGCTCAAAATTTGCTGATTACCGGCCGCGCGGGCACGGGCAAATCCACGCTGCTCAATTATTTCCGCGACCATACGAAAAAAAAAAGTAGTCGTGCTGGCGCCAACCGGCGTTGCTGCAGTCAATGTTACCGGGCAGACGATTCATTCTTTCTTTCACTTCAAACCCAATGTTACACCGGCATCGGTCAAAAAGAAAAAAAGCACGTCAAAAGAAAGGACTACTCTTTATAAAAAGATCACGACGATTATTATCGATGAAGTTTCGATGGTCCGGGCTGATCTGCTGGATTGCGTCGATAAATTTCTGCGGCTCAACGGCCCGGAGCAAAAACACCCTTTTGGCGGGGTGCAGATGATCTTCATCGGCGATCTCTATCAGCTTCCGCCCGTAGTTACCGGCCAGGAAAGAGAGATTTTTCGGACGCACTATGCCAGCCCTTATTTTTTCAGCGCCAAAGTATTCGAAACACTGGATTTAGAATTTATTGAGCTGGAAAAGGTGTATCGCCAGAAAGATGATGAGTTTGTCCGACTGCTCAATTCTATCCGAAACCGCACGGTGACGGATGCTGATCTGGCTCTCTTCAACCGCCGCTGTGACCCTGCTTTCTCCGCCTCCTCCGGCGATTTTTATCTTTCGTTCACCAGCACTAATGAGCTGGCCGACACGATCAACGAGAAGCGTCTGGCGGAGTTGCCGGGTAAAATCTGGGAAGCCAACGGCGTGATCAAAGGTGATTTCGGCAATGAATATCTGCCGACCGCGGTTGATCTTAAGCTGAAAAAAGGCGCGCAAATTATGCTTCTAAATAACGATTTTTACGGTCAGTGGATCAACGGCACCATTGGTAAGGTGAAAAGGTTTGAAAAGGATGATGAGGGAGACGATGTGATTGTCGCCGAACTTGATAATGGCGAGACGGCGCGCATCAGCCCCTATACCTGGAAAATATACCGCTTCTTTTTGAAAAACGAGGAGCTGCGCTCCGAAGAAGTCGGCTCGTTCACGCAATATCCGGTACGGTTGGCGTTTGCGGTAACCATCCATAAAAGTCAGGGAAAAACTTTTGAAAAGGTTATCATTGATGTGGGACGCGGCACCTTCGCCCACGGGCAGATGTACGTGGCGCTTTCCCGCTGTACAACGCTGGAAGGCATTGTCCTGAAGCAACCGTTAAAGAAAAATCATATCCTGATGGATTGGAAGGTGGTCAAGTTTTTAACCGGCATGCAATATGCCAGGGCGGCAATTAATTTATCCCGCGAAAATAAGCTTCACATTATACATGACGCCATTAAACGAAAGCAAAATCTCGAAATTGTTTATCTCAAAGCAAAAGACGAAAAATCATGCCGCACAATACTGCCGCTATTTATGGGAGAGATGGAATACAACGGGAACCCTTACTTAGGGCTGGAGGCCTATTGTCTGATGCGCCGGCAAAAACGCATTTTCAATGTCGATAGAATCCTTGACATAAGCAGATCAGCATAGCGATCACTATCAGCCAATAGTGACGGCTTCGTAAAAAGTCCATCTGCGGGGCGTTGCGCTGCATCCTCAGTCATTGCGGCGTACAGGTAAGTACGCCTCATTCCGTCGGATTTGCGCGCCTTGCATCTGCGGCTTTTTACTGTGCCGTCTGATTTTCGACTATTTTACATTATCCCACCCCCATCATTTGTGGTCAAAGGATGGTTTCACCGAAGATCAAAAACTGTGCAAACCGTTTTCCACGGGCACCGTGTCCGACAAAAGTCAAGTGGCGCTTTTCGGCTGATGAGCTCGCGCAATTCGTGAATGGTTCTTTTTTCCCCGTAGGAAATCCCCAGCCCTTTTAAGATTATTGCGTCCCATTTTCTCACATTATCTTCATTTCCACGCGGGCTTTCGCAACGACCCTCGCGACAGTCAGGGCACGACCGGCACAGTATATCGACGCCCTGAATGATTTCTATCACAGCATCGCTGTTTGATTCTATCAGTTCTTTGATGGCCGAAGAGATCCGTTTGAATTCTTCACCACGTTCCGGGAAATCGAGAATTAGGAATTTCTTGCAAAAAATATGATGGGGACGCAGTTTTTCAATTCTCAAATTCACATCATGAGTCATGGATTTCCCTATTTCTTGTTAAAAATTACTATTTTATCCTCAGCCTGAAAACGCACTTGCCTGTTTTGAATCGAGAGGTTACTTGCATGACATGAAAGATTACCTAATATTTTTATAGTGATCCATATAAAAATCAAAATGCCGTGCCCGATTCATATAGAACACCAATTAATGATATTGTAATTGATACAGGCGATAGTAGATTCCCTTTTTGGCGATCAGCTCCTTATGGGTGCCTTCTTCTCGTATCCTGCCTTTGTGGAGCACTAAGATTCTATCGGCCCGCTCGATGGTTGAGAGACGGTGGGCAATGATGAGGGAAGTCCGCTGCCTGGTTAAATGTAGCAGTGCGTCCTGAATAAGTCGTTCGGTCTCAGGATCAATATTCGAGGTGGCTTCATCGAGCACCAGAATTTTGGGATTAAAGGCCAGAGCGCGTGCAAAGGTAAGAAGCTGGCGCTCGCCGGTTGAGATGTTTGTCCCTTCCTCGGTCATCACTTCATCAAATTTATTATTAAGTTTTTTAACAAATCGGTCAGCATGAACGACATGGGAAATTCGCTCTACCTCATGGTCGGAAATCGCAGTATTCCCCAGGCGAATATTGTACCTAATGCTTTCCGCAAAAACAAAAGGGTCTTGCATTACCAGTCCAATGTTTGAGCGGAGAAAATCTTTTTTGAGTGACTGAATATTTATTCCATCCAGAAGGATTTCTCCTTCCTGAATGTCGTAGAAGCGGGCTAATAATTTAATCAGCGTTGTTTTTCCTGCTCCTGTTGGGCCAACAACCGCCACGGTCTCACCCTGCCTTATGTGAAAAGAAATGTCTTTGAGAACCGGTTCGTTTTTCTTATAGGCATATGACACATTTTTGAATTCTATTTTTCCCTGCAACGGAGATATTGTTTGGTGATGGATAGGATCCGGCACAGCATCTTTTTCGTCCAAAAGGGTAAAAATTCTTTCTGCCGAGGCTAACGCAGACTGGAGGACGTTATATTTTTCCGCGAGGAACCGGATCGGCTGAAACATTTTTTGAATGTAGGAAAGAAACGCAACCAAAACGCCGAGACTTACTGCCTGAGAAAGGACTTGTCCGCCTCCCTTCCAGATGAGCAGGGCGATGGTTAGAGCGCTTAAAAGTTCGACTCCCGGCATAAAGATTGCCAAAACAACAATTTGCCTGATGTTGGCAAGATAGTGAGCGCGATTGATGTGTTCAAAGCGCTGCACGTTTTCTTGGTGGCGGTTGAAAATTTTTACCACTAAAATTCCGGAAAAGTTTTCTTGAATGTAAGAATTTATCTGCGCCACAAATTTCCTTACTTCCCGAAAGGCAGTGCGGGCTTTTATACTAAAGAAAATTGTTATACCAAAAACCAGAGGCAACAAAGAAAAGCAGATAAGCGCTAACTTCCAGTTTATCAGGAGCATGACCCCCATAATCCCAAGAAGTATGACGACATCTTTTAAAAAATCGATGAGGATGGAGGAAAATAAGTCTTCGAGGTTGAGGATATCGTTGGTGACTCGGGTAACAAGTCTTCCCACGGGTGTGTGTTCAAAGAAATGGAGCGAAAGGTTTTGAAGGTATGCCATAAGCTCGATACGGAGATTATTCATTACGTGCTGTCCGATACATTCCAAAAAGTAGACTTGAAAATACGAACAACCAAAGTCAATGAAGAGTAAAAAAATAAATATAATCCCAATCCACATCACCCCGGCAATATCCGGTTTCCGGAGCTGCACAAGCCGATCTTGGGGAATGGTTTGAAGATAATCGTACGGGATAAACACTTCGCGCGTGCTGGTTAAAAATCCGGGTTGCAGCAGCTTTTGCGCCTCGGCGGAGGTTAAATCAGCGGGATAATACCGGGTTTCTTTTAGGAACCCCTTTTGTTTAAGAAGCGCGATATCACTCTGGTCAATGTGGTCAAGATTTTTCCCCTTCACAAAAAAAACATCACGATTCTGGGTGGGAATAAGAAAGGGTCGGTAGCTGATTATCATTGTTTGTGCCACTGATTCCCGGGGTGGGAGCACTACCTTTTGGGCGCTCCGGAGAATATAATTATCAATGGCTACCTTCGTTAAGTAGGGCAGTAAAAGCTCGATCCCGGTGATGATACCGACCAGTATTCCAACAATGACCAACCTTTTCATAAAGGGCTTCAGGTAACGCGCTAAACGTAACAGGAGCCGGATATCGATGGTCTCGATAAACTGATCTTTTTCGAAATTATCAAATTTGGGGTTCATTATTCGCCGGTTCCTGTGTGGTTTCAAGTTCTCTTTCGATTAATTGACGGCGGAACATTTCCGCATAAATCCCGCCCCGGGCCATGAGGGCCTCATGAACGCCGTGTTCTTTGATGGACCCTTCATCCAAAACGTAAATACAGTCGGCATCTTTGATTGATGATACGCGGTGGGTAACAATAATGGTGGTTTTTTGGGAAATTAAAGGTTTTACATTGGTCATGATTCTTTCTTCGGTTTCAGTGTCAACGGAAGAAAGGGCATTGTCGAAAATAAGAATAGGGGCGTCCATCAAGAGCGCACGCGCAATAGCAATACGCTGTTTTTGCCCTCCGGAAAGGATTACCCCTTTTTCTCCTACGACGGTTTCAAACTGACGGGAAAAAGCCATGATCTCACCATAGATTTCAGCGGCTTTGGAGACGGCAACCATCGTTTCGGTCAACCCTCGCGGGGATCCATAGGCGATGTTTTCTTTGATCGTGTCGGAAAAAAGAAAGGTATCTTGTGGTACATAACCGATATTGGTGCGGAGCGTTTCGAGGGGGATGGTTTTGATATCAACGCGATCTAACCAGATATTCCCTTCCTTTATTTCATAAAGTCGAGAAAGGAGATTAACGAGCGTTGTTTTTCCGGAGCCGATACGGCCGACCAGGGCGATCCGTTCCCCGGGATTAATAGTAAGGTTAATATTTTTTAAAACCGACGGACCGCCATTATATGAGAAAGACAGGTTTTTAAATTCAATTTTTCCTGCCAGACGGTCTATGTCCGCGGGAGGTGGATAGTAGGAAGGCTCTGCTGGGGTTTCCAAAAGGGTGTTTATCCGTTTCATTGAGGCAGCCCCTTGCTCAATGAGATTGATGACCCACCCAAGGGCAATCAACGGCCATGTCAGAATTCCGAGGTAACTCATGAAAGCCACAAAATCACCGGGGGTGATAGCGAGCAGGATAGTTTTCTTTCCTCCGAGAATAAGTACGATTGCGAGGCTGAGGTTGATTAATCCCAGCACGAGGGGAAAAAAGAAACTCCAGATGCGGATGAGGTCTATATTGTTTTGGACAAATTCACTGCTGACGGCGCTGAACTTTTTTAAGCGATCTTGCTCTTGGACGTATGCTTTTATAATCCTGATGCCGGCAAAATTTTCCCGCGCTTTTTCGGTGAGAAAAGAAAAGCTTTTTTGGACCTTTAAAAAACGGTCATGAACTTGTTTGCCAACCCGATTCGTGAGAATAACCAAAAACGGTCCGGGGATAAGCGCATATAACGTAAGGTTAAGGTTAATGTGCACCATAAAACCGATAGCCATTAAACTCAAAAGGACTCCGTCAACCAAAGCGACCAAAGCCATTCCCAGCGCCATTCTTATAGCATTGAGGTCATTGGTGGCATGGGCCATAATATCACCGGTAGAGAATTGATTTAAAAATGTTAAGGGAAGGGTTTGGAGGTGAGCAAAAAGGCGAAGGCGCAGAATTTTTTCGATTCGGTAGGCAGTGCCTAAGATAAAGTATCGCCAGAAAAAGCGGAAGATGACCATGAGAACCGCAAGCCCGATGATTTTAAGCCCATAACCCAGCAAAATTTCGGTATTGGCTTTGCCTTGGGTGAGGTCATCGACGACCCACTTAATAATGCGGGGAATAAAAAGCTGAAGGACATCCACGATTAAAAGGGATGTAAGTCCGCCAATGAGGACCCACATATTTTTTTTAAGGTAAGGTAAAATGGTCCGAAATGCTTTCATGGAAAATTATTTTAACCTTTGTATGGCAAAGGAAAAGTTGAGTCCACGTGACCTTGACTTTTTATAACAAAAAAAGGGGCGTGATTGGAAGTAAAAAAAGGGGGCTCTTTTCGAAGGATCGAGGCAATCGCGGAATGACGGGTGAATTCTTTATCTAAAAATTCGCGCACCTGTATCCGGTTCCAGCCCTGGGGATGTAAAAAGTCAGTATAAAGGGAAAGATCACCGTCATAAAATTTTTTTACCTCTACCTTTTCGACTTCCGACCCATAAACCGGCAGATTGAAAAGGGCAAGGTTTAAGAAGTCGATGTAATCGCAATGCTTAACGACAAAATCATATGTTTTTTTTGCGGCGGACGCGTTTTCTGCGACGGTTCCAAAAATCAGATACACATACGTAGCTATTCCGGCACTGTTTAATGTTTTTAAAGCCTGCGCTGCTTTCGTGAGATTAATACCCTTGTTCAGGGAATCGAGTACTTTCTGATCACCGGATTCCAGCCCAAGCTTGAGCATCACACACCCGGATTGTTTTAAAGCGCGGCAAAAATCAGGATCAGTGAAATGAGGTGTTATGCGAGTAAAACCGTACCAGGGTACGGAAAGGGGGTGAGAAGCAAGGGCGTTCAGAAGCGCGGGGCTGAGCGCGTTATCCAAAAAATGGATTAAAACGGGTTTTGTCTGTGTTCGCAAGGCATCCAGATCAGTTAACACTTTGTCAACCGGAACCGGAACATAAAAATTGCCTTCCGCTCTTTCGGGGCAGAATGAACATTTGTTCCAGTAACAGCCGCTTGAAGCGCTGTAGGGAAGGATCAATCCCGGGGAAAGATATTCCCCTAATGGTAAATGGGTATAATCCGGTAAACAATGGGTGTTTTTATTACCCGTAATTCCCAGGAGAGAAAGCAAGGGGTATTCTCCGGGCCCGGGTATAAGATGGTCGATCAAGCCGTTAAAGGGGTTTTTCCAACCAGGCCTTTTTACCCACGAGGTTACTAAACCTCCACCGAGAATTAATTTTAGTCCCGGACATTCTCGTTTCAGCCAGCCAACCATGGCAAAGGTGCATAGAGCTTGGCTTAAATAGTTTAAAGAAAATCCAACTGCTGATGGCTGGTCGTGCTCTAAAATTTTTAATAAGCGGTTTTTAAAATAAGGGATAAAAAGATTTCCCTCCGGATGCTCGGCAGCCTTGATTAAGTCTCGGCTCTTTACCGGAGAAAGTTTTTGATCCTGGTAGTTGGTTAGGCTAAGGCGCGAACCTTTTGCATGAGCCACCACCCCCAAAAGGTGGTTTAAATCATTAACCGCTCGTTTGTAACGGTCCAGGTTTTGATAAGCAGAAAAGAATCTTATTGACGCAAGATTAGTTGAAACATTACGGGAGGCGCGTTTTGTCCAGGTGTCCTTTGCTTCAACAGGACTTTTAAGAAGGTGAATCAAACCTTCGATATTCGCGTCGAGCAGTTTAACCTTCACGCCAAAGTGATTCAGCGCTCCGCCGATCTTCGCGATTCCAGCGGGAGGTTCACACGGTTTCATTACCGGGGGATGAATGAGCAGGAGCATCAATTTTTAGACATTAAAATTTTTCTTTAATTGAGCGAAAATTATTCCTACGATGTCACGAAAAGTCGTATTGGTTAGCATTTCCGAAGGCTTTTATGACCATTTTTAAAATCCCGCTCAATCCCCCTTTATGAAAGGGGGAAAAAGAAAAGAGATGCTCCCCCTTAGCAAAGGGGAGTTAGAGGGGATTTGTAGTATTTTTTGACTCAATTAAGGTTTTATTCTTTTTTTTGGATTATACTCTAACCAAAGAGGCTTTAAAAGAACTCTCCTGAAATTTTTTTGTTTCAGGCGACATTTGCGAGAAAAAAAAGGACAATGGTTGAGATGATTTCGTGCGGGGGAACCTAAAAAAAATCTGAAATAATTGACTTTTCAGATAGTCATGATGGTATACTTTCCGGCGAATAGGAAATTCTTTTTGAATCGGTTTTGTGGGTTATGAGAAAAGCGACGCTTACGATTCCCAGCGACAGTGTATTAAAAGAAACGAGAATAGTGGTTTGTAATCTGCCTCTATGCCCGGAAATAGATCTATTTCTTTTGGAGGAAGATTACCCGAAAGAGCCGGTTTCCCGGTTTGAATTCAATGCTAATATCGCTTCTCCGCCCTATTGGGCGTTTTGCTGGGCCAGTGGTCAGGCGTTAGCCCGCTTTATTCTTGATAACCGAGCGTTGGTGCAGGATAAGAGGGTGCTTGATTTCGGCGCCGGCTCAGGGGTTGCCGGAATTGCCTCGGCAAAAGTTGGTGCAAGCACGGTTGTTGCTTGTGACATTGATCCTGAAGCCAGGAAAGCAATTAGGGCAAATGCCAATTTAAATCAGGTTGCATTTAATGATATAATAATTTATCATTCTCAGGTGAAAGATCTTTCTTCCTTTGCGTGTTCTGTTTGAGGAATGACCTATCACCTTAAATCTATCACCTAATACTTAACATGGCGGAAACCATTTTTTTTCAACATAATTCGCAAAGTTTTTCTCGTCTAAAACTTTTTCTCGCTCTTTCCCGGACCCACCATGGTATTTTGGATTTATCCACGCCGTGTTTAGGGGCGCTGTTGGGGTTAGGCAGAATACCCGACCTGTTTACTATGGTTATCGGTTTTATTACTGCTTTCGCCGGCTATACGGCGGTTTATGCTCTTAATGATGTTGTGGATTTTCGGTCTGACCAGGACAAAATTAGAAAAAGCGGGGAATGGTCTGCGCCCAGGGATTTGGACAGTGTGTATATCCGGCATCCTTTAGCACAGGGACTGCTCAGCCTTAAGGATGGAATCGGGTGGGTAGTCGGCTGGGCTTTGCTTGCTTTTATCGGAGCATATATACTTAATCCGATCTGCGCTCTTATTTTTATCATAAGCTGCCTTTTGGAAGCCTTTTACTGCCTGCTTTTAAGAATTACCTTCATGCGCGTGCTGGTGAGTGGAGTGGTAAAAACATCCGGAGGGATAGCAGCGATATTTGCGGTTGATCCTCATCCTTCGGTATCTTTTTTGCTGCTTTTCTTTTTCTGGTTATTTTCATGGGAAATTGGGGGACAAAATGTTCCCAATGATTGGGCTGATGTACAAGACGATCTTCAGGTTCAAGCACGGACAGTGCCGGTTAAGTTTGGGTTGCACGGCACACGGATAATTATTATTTTTTCATTGGCCCTTACGGTACTCTTAAGTCTTTTGCCGTGTTGGTTTATTCCGAACACTCTCAGCCTTGCTTATGTTTTTGGCGCTTTGGGGGGTGGGTTATATTTTCTGCTTTTGCCCGCGTACCGACTTTATAAGACCAAAGCTTCTCAAGAAGCGGCAAATCTTTTTAATCGGGCAAGCTACTATCCGGGGGTTATGCTCCTGGTGCTCACGGCAAGCTGGATGCTGTAAAAGGCCCTTGCGAAACTATTATTTTTTGTCACCCTGAATGTGGTTCAGGGCCTTATAACATCTTGATTTTATTAGATGCCTTGAAGAGATGCCGAAACAAGTTCGGCATGACTTTTCAGAGTTCAGCATGACACTGTGTGTATGTTATGAATTTTTAAACAGCCTCTTGATGATAAAGGAGATCATCGTCAATGAAAGAAATTGATAGTCAAACCCTATCGGAATGCACGGGAAAAGATGGAAAATCTATACTGGTGGCGTACGAGGGAAAAGTTTATGATTTGAGCATGAGCAAACTATGGAATACCGGTCTTCACATGAACCGACATCAGGCGGGACAGGATCTTACCATTGACATTCAGGCTGCTCCCCACACTCCTGAAGTGCTGCAAAAGTTCCCTCAGGTGGGGGTTTTAAAAAAAGCACCGAGTACCGAGCGGAAGATCCCTGAGGTGTTATCCACAATACTTAGCCGGTTTCCTATGCTCAGACGTCACCCTCACCCCATGGTGGTTCACTTCCCGATCGCGTTTATGTTTTCTGCTCCTGTCTTTACGCTTCTTTATCTTCTTACCCGGATAGAGTCTCTGGAAGTAACCGGGTTATATTGTTTAGGGGGGGGATTCCTGTTTACTCCCCTCGCGATGCTTACCGGCTGGTTTACCTGGTGGCTTAATTATTTGGGCAAGACAATCAAAGCGGTGACGATTAAAATTTGGCTGAGCTTTGGTTTGCTTCTTATCCAAATGATGGTTCTTTCCTGGCGTGTTTTAAATCCCACTATTTTACGCACACTTCACGGGGAGAGCATTTTGTATCTGCTCCTTATGTTTAGTGTCATTCCTGTGATAACGGTTATCGGCTGGTATGGAGCTACGCTTACGTTTCCATTAGAAAAAGAATGATTTTTAACAACCCTCTTTTTCTGCGATTCCCACAATACCCAGACTTTTTATTTCCCAGGCAGTGTTAAGGGAAAATCCCACGTTGCGCAAAGCACTCTTAAGATCATCACTGTGAAAACGATTTTCTTTGGGGTGAAGGAGAATATGTTTTGTAATAAAGTTTTGATAAAGCGAAGGATATAATTCTTCAAAGACGAACACGCCGCCTGGTTTTAAAACCCTTGAAATTTCAGTTAAAGCTCCCCGCCAAAGAGGAATATGGTGCAAAACCCCAAAAATAAAAACCGCATCGAAGAGCTGATTTTTATACGGTATTTGTCCGACATCCGCTATTGAGAGGATGATTCTCTTTTTTTGTTCAAAGGAAAGATATCTTTTTGCTTTGTAAATCATGGCACTATCTACGTCGAACGCGTGAAGCAGAGACGGCCCAAATTTATTAAGAATAAGAACAGCCCCCGCGCCTCTCCCGCATCCTATTTCCAAAATTGAAGCACTGTGGTTGAGCTTAATTTTATTTTTAAGAAAAAAAAGTTCTAATCGTTGCTGATATATCCGGATGGGATTATTAACGACCCATCGCTCTGCCCAGTTGAGTTTCATAGAAGCTTTTTTTTAAGGATGGAGAAATTTAAAAAAATAATTTTTCTTTTTATAGACGGAACTTTTAACTCTTTATAAACAAAGCTTTTGGAAAAGTAAAATAAAATGAGATTTCCTTTGCTGGGTTATCTTTATTTGGATTTTAGGGTGTCAAAAATGGGGAAATCCTGCTTATGATTTTACCTGCCTTGACTTTTTCTATCATTATATCGTAAATTTCGATTCACATTTTTTTTTTTTTTGGTAAAAAAGGGTAAAGCAAACCCTGTTAGAAGGATTTCACACGGGGCATTTACCCCGTGCTTCTTCACCTTGTTAGATATTTTATATCTCACAGGGCAAGCGGGGCATTTCTAACGGGGTGAAAATAATGAGTTTCGACTTTATATCTGGCAGTCTAAAAATATTTTGATAAAGGACTTCGAAAGAATTGTTTAAGTTTTTAGGACAAAAAATATTCGGAAGCCGGAATGAAAGGGAATTGAAAAAAATCCGGCCTCTTCTTGAGCGGATTAATGCGTTAGAACCGGAAATCAAAAAATTAAGCGAATCTCAGTTGAAAGCTAAAACTGTGGAGTTTAAGGAACGGTATGGTCGCGGAGAATCTCTCGATGATTTGCTTGTTGAGGCTTATGCCGCGGTACGGGATACCGCCCGGAGGGTATTGGGAGAGCGACACTATGATGTTCAAATACTCGGTGGGGTGGCGCTCCATCAGGGAAAAATCACCGAAATGGCTACCGGAGAAGGAAAAACATTGGTTTCAACACTTCCGGCCTACCTTAATGCGCTCACCGGGCGAGGTGTTCATATTATAACGGTTAATGATTATTTGGCCAAACGTGACCGGGATTGGATGGGGAAGATCTACGAATATCTGGGAATCAACGTGGATGTTATCTACCACGACCTGGAAACAACGAGCCGAAGGAAGGCATATCAGGCTGATATCACGTATGGAACCAACACCGAGTTCGGATTTGACTATCTCCGGGATAACATGGCGCATACCCTTGAAGACCAGGTTCAGAGGAAACACTATTATGCGATTGTGGATGAGGTGGATAGTATCCTTATCGATGAAGCTCGAACCCCGCTCATTATTTCAGGTGCGGTGGAGCATTCTTCCAACCGTTACGCGGAAATGAAGCCTTTGGTGCAGCGTTTGGTTAATGCCCAAAGCGCGCAGGTCAATAAGTTGATCAAGGAAGCGGAAGATCTCCTGAACGAAGGAAAAGATGATGAGGGGGGGATTAAACTCCTCCAGGCCAAGCGTGGTTCGCCCAAAAATAAGCGGCTTCTTAAAATCCTTAAAGAGGGTAAATACAAAAAGCTGGTCGAAACTATTGAGATGGATTGTATCCGAGATAAGAAGCTCTCTGAACTCGATGAAGATCTTTATTTCGCCATCGAAGAGAAGAATAACGTGGTTGATCTTACCGACAAAGGAAGACATTATCTCTCTCCCCATGATCCTGAAATGTTTGTGCTTCCGGACTTAAGTCAAGTAGATGAGGATTCTGATCTCGACGAAGCCGAAAAAAATAAACGCCGCGCAGCTTTAGAAAAGGAGTTTTCAGACAAGGGAGAAAAAATCCAGAATGTCCATCAGCTGCTTCGCGCCTACTCCCTGTTTGAGAAAGATGTTGGCTATGTTGTATCCGATGGCAAGGTGCTTATTGTGGATGAATTTACCGGTAGGCTTTTACCCGGTCGACGGTACAGCGAAGGGTTGCATCAGGCATTAGAAGCTAAGGAAGAGGTGACGATTGAAGGGGAAACACAGACCTTTGCTACCATCACCCTCCAAAATTACTTCCGGATGTATGAAAAATTAGCGGGAATGACAGGAACCGCGGAGACCGAAGCGCCCGAATTTCTAAAGATATATAAGCGTGATGTTTTAGTTATTCCCACTAATGAACCGGTCCGGCGTACTGATTATCCTGACATGATTTATAAGACCAGAGGAGAGAAGTACCGGGCGGTAATAGATGAAATTATGGAGATGAAAAACCAAAATCGGCCAGTTCTGGTAGGGACAACCTCGGTCGAAGTTTCCGAGACCTTAAGCCGGATGCTGGGGAAGAAGACAAAACATTCAGTGCTTAATGCCAAGCGGCACAAAGAAGAAGCTGAGATTGTCGCTTATGCCGGTCAACCCGGAGCAGTAACCATTGCCACGAATATGGCCGGGCGAGGCACTGATATTAAGCTTGGTCCGGGTGTAACCGAGGCGGGTGGGCTTCATATCGTCGGAACCGAACGTCATGAGTCGCGCCGGATTGATCGTCAGCTTCGTGGTCGGAGTGGCCGGCAGGGAGATCCGGGTTCTTCTCGATTTTATCTTTCCTTGGAAGATGATTTGCTGAGAATCTTTGGTTCTGAGCGGATCGCGTCCATTATGGAAAAACTGGGGATGGAGGAAGGCCAACCCATTGAACATCCTCTTATCACGCGGGCGATTGAAAATGCCCAGGGAAGAGTTGAGGCGCATAATTTTGATATTCGGAAGCATCTTCTGGACTATGATGATGTGATGAATAAACAGCGGGAAGTAATTTATGAGCAGCGAAATCGCGTTCTCCGAGGTGAAAACCTTCGTGAAGATATCATGGAGATGAGCGCGGAGTTTTGCGAAGACCTCGTCACTAAGCATATCCATCCTGACCTTCCGCCCTCAGAATGGGATCTGCGGGGACTCCAAGATGAAATTTTTAGATTGTTTGCAATTCGATTTTCTCCCACCCGGCAGCAGATAGAAGGGTTGAGTCAAGAAAAACTCCTGGATTTGGTCATTAATCAAATCCAACAGATTTATCAACAGAAGGAAAGAGAGTTCGGAGAATCTGGTCTTCGCTACCTTGAATCAATCTGTTCGCTGCACGCGATTGATACCCTTTGGAAAGAACATCTTCTCAATCTCGATCATCTTAAGGAAGGAATCGGACTTCGAGGGTATGGACAGAAAAACCCTCTTAATGAATATCAGAGAGAAGGGTTTGAAATGTTCCAAGAACTGATCCAAAGGATCAAGGAAGAAACCATCTCGCGGCTTTTTCGGGCGCGCATTGTTCCCGAACCTGACGTCGCCCCCGCGGCTCCTTCCCCGCAGCTGGTTTTAAGCCGGGGAGAAGGGGACGCGAAACCAAAGACCGTCAAACGAGAAAGCAAAAAGGTAGGAAGGAATGAGCCCTGTCCGTGCGGGAGTGGGAAAAAATTTAAAAAATGCTGTGGAAGGTAACACTATGAAAATAGTTATTCCAGGTTTTTTCTTTAATGGTATTTCCGGGGGGATAAAAAAGAACGGAAAAAAGGACATAGGATTGCTCTACTCAGAAGTCCCCGCAGTTGTCGCGGGGGTTTTCACGCGAAACTGGGTAAAAGCGGCTCCGGTTCTTTTGACGCACCAGAGAATACAAAAAGGATATATTCAAGCAGTGCTGGTTAACAGTGGGTGCGCGAATGCTTGTACGGGGAAGAAGGGGATTGACGATGCCCAACGGCTGTCAGCGGAAACCGCTCGTATATTAAAAATCTCTCCTGAATCGATTGCCGTATCCTCAACCGGTGTGATTGGAGAGTTTTTGCCGGTTAATAAAATGTCAACGCAATTGCCTGGTCTTTGTAAAGACCTTGCTGAGGAAAAGGTTGAGGATTTTGCTCAGGCGATTATGACCACGGATACGGTGGCAAAGATCGCTTTTCGAAAAAAAATAATTGCCGGGAAAAAGATTATCATCGGAGGCGTTGCAAAAGGGGCGGGAATGATTAATCCATCGTTGGCGACGATGTTGGTCTTTATTTTAACCAATGCCGCAGTATTACCGCGAACATTGCAATCCTTATTGGACGAAGGAGTAAAGAGGTCTTTGAACCGAATCACGATTGATGGCGATACAAGCACCAATGATACGGTTTTATTATTAGCTAATGGTCGGGCCGAGAACCCGCCTTTTTCAAAAAAGAGCGCTGCAATCACGGGATTTAACGCCATGCTTTTTGAGGTACTGGCCGAATTGGCGCAAAAAATTGTCCAGGACGGCGAAGGAGCAACGAAAGTAATCGAAATAAAGGTGAAAAAGGCCAAGTCCACTGAAGAAGCAGAAACCATCGCCAGGAGTATTGCCCACTCGCCTTTGGTGAAGACTGCTTTTTACGGGGAGGAAGCTAATTGGGGCCGGATCGTCGCTGCTGCGGGGAAAACCATTTTCCCCATCTCGTTTGAAAAAGTGGATCTTTTTATCGGAAAAATCCCGCTGGTAAACAAAGGGGTTAATGTTGCTTCTCACAATGAAAAACAAGCCCAAGAAATATTAACCAAAAGAAGCTTTACAATAACCCTTGTCCTGAATCAAGGCAAGCGAGAAGCTTCCATTTTAACGACTGACCTTTCTCCTGATTATGTAACGATTAACGCTGGATATAAATCGTAGGTCGGTCTCTATGGACGAGAACGTTTAACTTGATAATTCCCTGTAGCTTGCTACAGGGTCTCATTGTGTCATTCTCTGGCTTGACCAGAGAATCCAGTTTCTTTGTTTCTGGATTCCCCGATCAAGTCGGGGAATGACGATGTACTTTGTATAATTTTTGGGATACCCCGCAGCTTGCTGCGGGGAGGTTCATTTGGTTTTAAGTGATTATGCTTAGGGCGTGTCACATGAGGCACACAAGGAAGTGTTGGATGCACTATCCTTTAATGAATATTTTTTTAGTATTAAGGTTCTCTCAAACACCTTTCTGTAAGGAGATAGTCGAAGATGGATAGAAGAAAATTTTTCAAACTTATGGGCGCAGGAATTGCGGGGATTTCCGGAAGTAAGCTGATTAGTCCTGAATTGGTTCGTGCAG
>Ga0209164_1002891_pt1 | contig 17141 bp, 17 predicted proteins | sample MTBNYHSulfiMetaG_FD_187458 | JGI IMG/M metagenome (GOLD analysis project Ga0209164, IMG submission 187458) | Enrichment culture microbial communities from rom New York Harbor, USA that are MTBE-degrading - MTBE-NYH (New York Harbor Sulfidogenic)... | ecosystem: Environmental > Aquatic > Marine >...
GCAGCGTTCCCCGCAGCCCGTAGGCGCCCGAGAGCCAGGCCTTGTCGGCGGCGGTGCGTCCTGTGGCCCCTTCGGCGACGACCGCCCGCACGCGGGGGTCGCCGGCGGCCGCGCCGATGGCCTGCTCCCCGCCCATCGAGAGCCCGGCCAGGGCGATGCGACCCGGGTCGATCTCGGGCCGGGTCGTTAGGAAATCGAGGGCCCCCGAGATGTCGGCGTCGCCGTTCCAGCCAAAGCCCATGGCCCTTCCGCCGCTCTCTCCGTGGCCGCGAGCGTCGTAGAGCAACACGCCGTACCCTCCCCGGGCGAGGACCACCGCCTGGTCCAGGACCGTGGAGCGGGTCGAGCCCGAGCCGTGGAGCAGTACCACGGCGGCTCCTCGGGTCGCGGGCAGGTACCAGCCGGAGAGGGGGACGCCGTCCGCCGCCGGGAAGGTGACCGCCTCGAAGGCTAGGCCCCGGTCGGTCGGGTTCTCCGGGCCCAGAGCGGTGCGGGGCACATTGGTGGCGGCCACGGCGATGGCCAGCGACAGGATGGGCACTGCAGTGACCAGGGCCAGCACCGTTGCTATCCCCCAGCGGAGCCAGAGGGTCAGGCGGGAGGTCAGGTCCGCTAGGCCCAGGACGAGGGCGGCCAAGCCGGCGGCCAGGGTCAGCACCCCGGCCGCGGTGGTGAAGGTGAGGCCCGCTTTGGCCACCCAGGTGACGGCAATGCCGGCCCCCGCGCCCGCCCCGGCGATACCGACGGCGAGCAGTGGCCCGCCGCGTCGGAGTGGGCTGAGGCGTGCCGCCGCCACTCCGGCGGCAGTAGCGAGCACCACCACGAGGGCAACGCGCAGTGCCTGCCATCCGGGGGAGCCGTCGCGTCCCACCAGGTAGGCGAGGCCGAGACCCACCCCGGCCGCGGCTCCACCGCGTAGCAAAGCCACGCGCCCTTTTCCCAAGTTGGCGGAGTTGCCCGGGTCTCGGAGATCGCCCACGCCGGGCACGGTAGTCGTGGAAGGGAGGGGGGCCTGCCCTACGGGTTGGGTGCTCCCGTGCCGCCCGGGGGTGTGCATTCCGCGAGGTAGGCCAGGGCATCCTCCACGGGGAGCAGGTCCCCGGCGGCCGATTCTCGCCCGGGAAGCCCACGGAACACCGCGACGATGAAGTGGGCCAACTGCTCGCGTAGCGCCTCCAGGTCGGGGAGGGGATCCCCGGGGAGCAGGACGAGAACGTTGTGGTTGGCGCCCCCGGCATCGGTCTGCTCCATGAGGCCGATGACCTCACCGGTGACCACTTCGCCGGTGTGCAGCGGCCGGTTGGTGACGACGAAGCAATCCACTGCATCGCCGTCGGGGGCCACGGTGCCGGGAACGAACCCGTAGGGATGGGGGAAGGGCGCCCGCACCCGTTCCTGGTAGGTCGGCTCCAGGCGCACCTCGTCGTGATGGTGCTTGACGTCCGACCCGGCCTCATTCTCGATGAACACGCGGACGGAGGGCATGTGGGCACGCTAGCCGCGAGCGGGAGGCATCGCGGCGTGCCGGCAGGGGCCTCGGAGCAGGCCCCGGCGGCTAGGGTGAGAGCCCCGAGGAGGAAGCGGTGGCACTCATCGAATGCCCCGAGTGTGGGGAGCAGGTCTCTACGCTGGCGGTGGCCTGCCCGCACTGCGGCTTCCCGGTTTCCGCGGACTCGGGCCCGGTGATCCCTCCCCCCGGAGAGCGGAGCCCCGCGCGCTGGACCGACCCCGGTTTCTGGATAATCGTGGCGGGCCTCGTCGCCGTGATCGTCATGAGCATCCTGATCTTGCGCCACGCCGACGACGGGCCGGCGCCGGAGAGCACCACTCCGGTCACCACCGTGGGGGTTTCCTTCTCGGTGGGCTGGGATCAGGCGCGGTAGCCCTCTCCGGCGGGTGCGGCCCGCCTGCTAGAGCAACCCGGTGGCGATGGCCAGGAACCCGCCGAAGCCCACGAGGTCGGTGATCATCGTCATGAAGATGTTGGAGGCCAGCGCCGGGTCCTTGCCCAGCTTGTCCAAGAGGATCGGGATGCCGCTCCCCACCAGGTTGGCCACTACCAGGTTGCCGAGCGCCGCCAGGGAGATGACCAGGCCGATGCGCCACTGGTGGGTGAAGAGGGCGGCGATGGTGCCCGACAGCGCCCCCACCGCCAGGCCGTTGTAGAGGCCGACCAGGGCGGAGCGCAGCATCACCCGGCGCACCCAGTGGGTGGGGATACTGTCCACCGCCATAGCCCGGATGACCACCGCCTGGCTCTGGGCGCCGCTGTTGCCTCCCACCGAAGCCACCACCGGCATGTAGGCGGCGAGCACGGCGATACGACTGATGACCGGCTCGAAGCGGCTGACCACGGCGGCCACCAGGAAAGCGGTGGCGAGGTTCACTGCCGTCCATGGAAGGCGGCTGCGCACCGACTGCGCCACCGAGGTGTAGATGGTCTCTGCCTTGCCGGCGCCCACCATGGTGGCGATGTCCTCGGTGGCCTCCTGCTGCACCTCCTCGATGACGTCGTCGATGGTCACCATGCCCAGCAGGATCCCGCGGTGGTCCACCACCGGGACCGCCAGCAGGTTGTAGCGCTGGATGAGGTCGGCGACCTCCTCCCGGTCGGTCTCGGGGCGCACCGCCACCGGGCCGACGACCATCACCTCCTCCAGGGCGGTGCCGGGCCGGGCAAAGACCAGTTCTCGGAACGAGACCACCCCGACCAGCCGCTCCTCGGGGTCGACCACGTACACGTAGGAGAGGTGCTCCAGGTGCTCGTGGAGGCGGCGCAGCGCCTCGATGGCCTCCCCGGCGCCGAGGGCTGCCGGCAGCGTGGCCACCTCGGTGCTCATCAGGCCGCCGGCCGAGTCGGGCGGGTAGGCGAGCAGTTCCAAGATGTCGCCCGCCTTGTCGTCGGCCATCCTCTCCAGCAGGGCGGTGCGGGCCTCGGGCTCCAGCTCGGCGACGATGTCCGCCGCCTCGTCGGCCGGCAGCTCTTCGAGGATGTCGGCGGCGGCTTCGTGGTGCATCTCTTCGAGGACGTCGGCGGCCGCCTCGTCGTGCATCTCCTCGAGCACCTCGGCGGCCGCCTCGACGTCGAGCTCGGAGATGAGATCGGCGGCGGCCTCGTCCTCGAGCGCCTCGAGGATGTCGGCGGCGTCGTGAGGGTCGGCCTCGACCAGGGAGACCCAGTGCTCGGGGTGAGCGTCGAGGTACTGCTCGGCGTCCCGCGGGCGACGGCGCGCCATCAGCCTCAGCCCCAGGGCCAGGTCACGCGGGCGCAGGAGTCGCAGTTTCATGCCTTGGGGGATTCAAGCAGCGGCCGGCAGATGTCACACGAAGATCGGCCCGGGGCTTGCGCCCCGGGCCGATCCCGGTGGGTGTGCAGGCCCCCTAGGGGGGCGAGGGGGCCTGCGGGTGGGGCGCCACGAGGGCACCGATCTCGATACTAGCGGCCTCCTCTGCGGCGACAAATCCCACCATGCAAGCGCTTTCAGGCCGTCGGGGTCGGGACCGCGGCTACCGGTCGCTGCTCACGGTGGGACCCGCTCCGCGCCCTTTCCCCCGCGATGCGCGGCCTAGGCTGGGAAGATGAGTCCCGGCCGGTGTCTGGCCCGGTGTGCCGGGCTGTGGGCGCTGTGGCGCTTCCTCGGGCCGCGCGTTCCCCCGGCGTTCCCTGCAGGGCAGGAGCGGCCGGGAGGCCCGCCCGGGCGCACCGTGACTGCCGGCGGGCACGAGTTCTTGGTCCGAGAAGCCGGGCCGGAGGGCGCGCCCCGGGTGCTGCTCCTCCACGGCTGGGCCTTTGATTCTCTGGCGGCCTGGCACCGGGTGATCCCACTGCTGGAGGGCCGGCGGCGGGTGGTGGCTCCCGATCTGCGGGCTCACGGCAAGTCCGACCGTGCTCGCGGGCGGTTCTCGGTGGCCGATCTGGCCGACGACATGGCGGCGGTGCTCGATGCCCTGGGGTCGGGCCGTTACACCGTGGTGGGCTACTCGCTGGGGGGCGCGGTGGCCCAGGCCTTGGCGCGCCGGCATCCGGCTCGCGTCGAACGCTTGGTGCTGGCGGCAACCGCGGCGCAGCCGGTCCGGGGCCCGCGGGCCGCCGCCGTGCTGCTCCTGGTGGTGCAGCGGGCGCTGGCCCGCCTCGGCTTCCTGGTGGTGCCGCGGGTCATGTACCGCTACCTGCTGAGCACCGGTGCGGTGCCGCCGCAGCACGCCGCCTGGCTATGGGAGACCCTGGCAGGGCGCGATCCCGACCTCCACCACGAGGCCGGCTTCGCCCTGGCTCGTTTCGACTCCCGGGCGTGGATAGGGGAGATGTCGGTGCCGGTGCTCTGCGTGATCCCCGCCCGGGACCAGCTGATTCCCCCCCGGCGCCAGCAGGCCACCGCGGCGCTGATCCCTGGGGCGGCGGTGGTCGAGATCCCCGATGCCCGGCACGAGGCGATCTTCACCCACGCCGGCGACCTGGCCGCCGCCATCTTGGGGTTCACCGCCGGGGCGGAGCCGGGTGGGGTCGCGATGGTGGGCGGCGAGTAGGCGGCGCGTCGTGGACACGGCTCCCATCAGGCCCGAGGAGCGCTTCGACGAGGCGCGAGTGGCGGCTTACCTGCGGGAGCGCCTGCCCGAGGTGATCGGCGATCGCCCCCTGACCTTCTCCCAGTTCCCCGGTGGCCGAGCCAACCTCACCTACTGCGTGCGGGTGGGAGAGCTGGAGCTGGTGTTGCGCCGCCCGCCTCTGGGGCCGGTGGCACCGGGTAGCCACGACATGTCTCGGGAACATGCCGTTCTCTCCGTGCTGCACCGGGCCTATCCCAAGGCGCCGCGCGCCTTTCTGCTGTGCACCGACCCGGAGATCATGGGGGCCCCCTTCTTCGTGATGGACCGGCGCCGGGGGACGGTGGTCCGGGAGAGCTGGCCGGCGGCGCTCCCAGGCGACGACGGCTTCCGCCTTCGCCTCGCCGGCAACGTGGTGGACGCCCTGGCCGAGTTGCACCGGGTCGACTATCGGGCCCTCGGGCTCGAGGGCCTGGGACGCCCCGAGGGGTTCGCGGCGCGCCAGGTGACGGGGTGGGTGGATCGCTGGAACCGGGCGAAGCACGAAGAGGTCCCCGCCATGGAGGAGTTGGGGGCCTGGTTCCCCGGGGCGGTACCGCCTCCCCAGACGGCGGTTCTGCTGCACAACGACTTCAAGCTGGACAACCTGATCGTGTCTCCGGACGGCGAGGTGGTGGCCGTCCTCGACTGGGACATGGCCACCCTGGGCGACCCGCTCATCGACCTGGGGACCACTCTGGCCTACTGGGCGGAATCGGGCGACGCCCTCTACGTCCTGTTCGCGGCCGGCGGGGCCAGCCTGAGCGGGGTACTGCCCCGCTCGGGGGTGGTGGCGCGCTATGCCGCCGCCACCGGGTTCGACGTGTCCGACCTCGCCTTCTATCACGCCTTCGGGCTCTACCGGGTGGCAGTGATCATTCAGCAGATCTACATCCGCTACCGACGCGGGCAGACCAGCGACGAGCGCTTCGCCGTGCTGGGGACGGTGGTGCCGCTCTTGGCCGAGGACGCCCGGCGGGCCGCCGCCGGCTGAGGGCCCCGCCCGGCCGTCCGGGCCTCAGGCCTCGCAGTCCTCCAGGGCCTCGGCCCAGCAGGTGTCCGTGCCGGCGCCGCCGTCGGCCGAGTCGGTCTCGCCGCTGCCCCCGTCCAGCCAGTCGTCGCCCGGGCCGCCGTGCAGGGAGTCGTTGCCCTCCCCACCCACCAGGCGATCGTTGCCCCCGGCTCCGTAGAGCAGATCGTCGCCCGCCCGGCCCAGCAGGGTGTTGCGCCGGTCGTCGCCGGTGAGGGAATCGGGATGGGCCGAGCCGTGGGCTATCTCGAAGCCGACGAGGGTGGCCGTCACCCCGCCCGAGGCGAAGCCGGCGGCGAGGTCGGCGGCGACACCGGCGGCGGCGGGGACGAAGCTCACCGTGTCGCGTCCCCGGCCTCCGTTCAGGGTGTCGTTGCCGGCGGAGGCGACCAGGCGATCGCGGTCCGGCCCACCCAGGAGGTGGTCGTCGCCCGTCCCGCCGCGCAGGCGGTCCTCGCCGGCGTGGCCGGCCAGCAGGTCGTCCCCGGCCCCGCCGGAGAGATCGTCGTCGCCCGCGCCGCCCGCCAGGGTGTCGGCGCCTCCCGCGCCGGCCAGCCGGTCGTTGCCCTCGCCGCCCACGAGGCGATCGTCGCCGGGCCCTCCCTTTAGGAAGTCATCACCGCTCGCGCCGCAGATGACGTCGTTGCCGGCGCCACCGGAGATCTCGTCGGCTTGCGCGGTGCCCACGATGACGTCGGAGAAGGGAGTGCCGGTGATCCGGTGGTCGCCGTTGGTGTCCACGCGCGTGGCCTTCTCCCCGGCACAGGTGAACCCCTGGGCGGCTTCGGCCTCCTGCAGGGAAACGAAGGAGTCGACGGCCACCCCGTCGGAGGCCCACAACTCGAAGTGCAGGTGAGGGGAGGTCCCCTCGGCGTTGCCGCTGTCACCCACCCAGCCGATCAACTGGCCCCGCTCGACCCGGCTCCAGCGCTCGATGCCGGGGGCGATGCCCCATCCCTGGCCGTCGTCGGTGCCGGGGGTGTCGTTGTTGAGGTGGATGTAGTGCGACTCCCAGCCGTCGTCGTGGGTGATGGTGAGGGTGCAGCAGGTGGACCCGACCCAAGTGACGGTGCCGTCGGCCACGGCGTACACCTCGGTCATCTTGGGCGCCATGATGTCCTGGGCGTGGTGGATGCCGTTGTAGCGCTGGTCCCAGAAGTGGGTGCGGCCGCCCAGTACGTGGGGCTCGGCCGCCGGGAAGACCAACGGGTAGTTCACCATCTGGCCGAAGCCGTACCGGGGGGCGGCGGCCTCGGCGGGCGGCCCCAGGAGGCCGCCGGCGGTGATCACCGCCGCCAGCACGGCGCCGGCGGCGAGGGCGCGGGTCAGGCGGCGGCGAGGGGGCATGAGTCTTGTGTCGGCCGCGGGCGGCCGTCTCCTTGAGGGGGACCCTAACCCGCTGCGGCGCTTCTCCAAGTCAAGGGGGTCGACGGGGCGACCTCAGGCGATGCCGTGCATCTCGGCCTTGGCCTCCCGCTCCATGAGACCGGCCACCATGTCGGCGGGGTTGCAGCCCTCGTAGAGGACCTGCTGCACCATGTCGGCGATGGGCATGTCGATGCCGTGGCGGCCGGCCAGCGCCAGTACGGCGGGGGTGGTCTTGATGCCTTCGGCCACCATGCGCATCTCGGCCACGATCTCCTCGAGACTTCGGCCTTGCCCCAGGGCCACGCCGACCTGGCGGTTGCGGCTCTGGGGGCTGATGCAGGTGGCCACCAGGTCGCCCATGCCGGCCAGCCCGGCGAAAGTCAGCGGTCGGCCCCCCAGGGCGACGCCGAGGCGGGTGAGCTCGGCCAGCGCCCGGGTGACGAGGGCCGCGGTGGAGTTGTCGCCGTAGCCGAGGCCGGCCGCCATCCCCGCAGCGATGGCCATGACGTTCTTCAGCGCCCCGGCCGCCTCGCAGCCCACCACGTCGGGGTTCGTGTACACCCGCAGCGTGGGTCCCATGAACAGGCCCTGCACCTCGATGGCGGCCTCCGGGTCGGGCATGGCCACCACGGTGGCCGCCGGCTGGCCGGCGGCGATCTCCCGGGCCAGGTTGGGCCCGGTGAGGACCCCGACTCCCGCCGGGTCGCGTCCCGTCTCCTCGAGCACGATTTCGGTCATCCGCTTCAGGGACTCCTGCTCGATGCCCTTGGTGACGCTGAGCACCCGGGCGTCCGGCGGCAGCGAGGGCACGGCCCGGCGCAGCACCTCACGGAAACCGTGCGAGGGCACTGCCATTACCACCAGGTCGGCCCCCTCGAGGCACTTCGCCAGGTCCCCGGTGCAGGCGACCGCAGCAGGGAGCGCGTGGCCGGGCAGGTACATGGTGTTCTCGCCCTGCGTACTCACCGAGGCCACCACCTCGGGCTCCCGCGCCCACAGGCGCACCTCGGCCCGGGCGGCGGCGAGGCGCGCCAGGGCGGTGCCCCACGAACCGGCTCCGACTACCGCTACCTGCACCCGGCCTCCCTGCTCAGCGGCTCGTACCGTACCGGGCGTGGCCTTGCTGTGCCGGGCCGCGGGCTACAGGCTCAGGCCGCCGCAGGTGAGGGCGTATCCCAGGTTGATGAGAGCCTGGTGCTTCGGCCAGACCAGGGCATGCTGGGTGTGGCTCAGCTGGTACAGCGAAGGTGGTGCGGCGGCGAAGTCGGGGCGGTACCGGTAGTTGTAGCGGTCCTGGTCCCAGTTGGTCCCGTCCAGGGTCTCCTGCTGGTACCGGCGCAGGGTGTGGGTGGCCCGACATTGCAGGCCGTCGCCGTGCATGACGCTTCCCCCGATGACGAAGGAGGCCTCGGCGCCCGACGGGGAGAACTCGATCGGTTCCAGCCCGCAGGTGAAGAAAGGGATCTCATCGGGGTCGGGCTGGTACAGCGTGTACAGGCCGACGACCTGGGTCGAGGCTCCGGTCCCCACGACCAGGAACGCCTCGTCGAGGCCGTCGCCGTTGATGTCGTACCCGCCGACGGCCTTGGCGAGGTCGAGGGGATGGGTCGGCAACACAGTCTGTGCGCCGAAGCCTCCGTCGGTCTCGATGTGGGCGTACCAGTCGAACCCGTCGTTCCATACGTGGAGCGTGTCGGCCGTGCCGTTGCCGTCGAAGTCCCCCCCGGCGCTGGTCCAGCCGGCAGGCAGGCTCGCCGGCAGCGGGGTGCCGCCCGTGCCGCACTGCAACTCAACCGTGTTGCAGCCGGTGCCGGGAGTGCCCAGGCCCAGGCTGCAGTGGTCGCGGCCGGACCCGGCGTTGAGGTCGTTGCGGTAGCCGGAGATGATGGTGTCGTTGCCTCCGTTGCCCCGCAGCACCATGAAGGGGTCGTAGGCGCGGATGAAGTCGATCCCGACCCCTCCGAAGACCCGGGTGCCGTAACCGGTGGCGAAGATGGTGTCGTGGCCGTCGTCGCCGCGGAGGACCTGCCCCTTGCCCGGGCCTCCGTCGATGTAGTCGTTGCTGTCTCCACCGGAGATGCGGTCGCGGCCGGCGCCGCCGTAGAGGGTGTCGGCGCCGCCCAGCCCGCATATGCGGTCGTTGCCGCCGTGGCCGTAGATGAGGTCGTTGGCGTTGGTGCCGAGGATGACGTCGGCTTTGGTGGTGCCGTGGGTGGTCACCCCGGGCACGGCGACGATCGTGGGCGTCAGGCCGAAGCACTTGACCGCCGACTGGGCCGGGAGAGCGGCCAGGGAGCAGAGGACGGCAACCAGGGACAGGACGGTGAGCACCTTGCCGCGCACGGGGGGCCTCCTTGCGGGTGGAAGCCCACACTACCAACGGGTCTCGGGGCCCTGCTGGATGCAGCCTCCCGGGAGGGCGAAGCGGCCCGGAGCGCGAGTGCCGGGGCGGCGATCCTTGCTTTGCGGCCCCGCGCCTGGGAGCCTGTGGACAAGTGGCCGCCGCAGCCCCGCCCCGCTCCTACGTTCTGGACACCTGCGTGCTGCTCGCCGACCCCACCGCGCCGTTGCGCTTCGAAGAACACCAGGTGGTCCTGCCGCTGGTGGTGATCGAGGAGCTCGACCGCCAGAAGGGCCGCATGGACGAGGTCGGGGCCAACGCTCGGCGGGCAATCCGGTTCCTGGAGGAGCAGGGGGCCTCGCGCCCCGGGGGCTTGCGGGAGCCCATCACCCTCCCGTCGGGGGGCACGCTGCGCATCGAACCCAACGGCGTGGCCGCCGACCGCCTGCCCGAGATCCTCGACCCCCGCACCCCCGACCATCGGCTGCTCACCACCTGCCTGAGCCTGGCGGATCACGGCACGCCCACGGTGCTGGTGACCAAGGACGCCGCTCTGCGCATCAAGGCCGCCCAGTTGGGAGTGACGGTGCAGGACTACCGCGCCGACACCGTGGCGGTGGACGAGTCCTACTCGGGGGTAGCCGAAGTCGCCGTAGGGCCGGAGGTAGTGGACCGCGTCTATGCCGACGGCAAGGCCGTGCTTCCCGAAGTCGGCCTCCTGGTCAACCAGTTCGTGGTACTCAAGGGGGGCGCCTCCCACTCGGCCCTGGGCCAGGTAGCCCAGGCCGAGCCCGAAACGGTGGTGGTGCGGGTCCCGGGCTCGCGGCGGGCCTTCGGCATCGAGTCCAAGAACCTGCGCCAGGCCTTCGCCCTCGACCTGCTGCTCAACCCCGAGATACCGGCGGTGACCATCATGGGCCCGCCGGGTACCGGAAAGACCTTCCTGGCGCTGGCCGCCGGCCTGGAGCAGGTGCTGGAAGCGGGGCGCTACCGCAAGGTGTCGGTGTACCGGCCGCTGATCGCGGTGGGCCGCCAGGAAGTGGGCTACCTGCCGGGTGACCTCGACGACAAGTTGGCCCCCTGGATGGCCGCCATCCACGACAACCTCTTCGCCCTGTTCGCCGAGGGCGGCCCCGGGGCGGCGCACCACGCGCTCGAGGAGTTGCTGGAGCGAGGGGAGCTGGAGATGGCCGCCATCACCTATTTGCGAGGCCGTTCCATCACCGGCGAGTTCGTGATCATCGACGAGGCGCAGAACTTGGAGCTGCCTACTCTCAAGGTGATCCTCACCCGCATCGGAGCCGATGCCAAGGTGGTCCTCTGCGGCGACTTCACCCAGGTGGACAACCCCTACGTCTCGCCCTTCGGGGGCGCCGCTGCTCTCATCGAGAAGCTCAAGGGCCATCCCTTGTTCGGCCACGTGACCCTGGAGCGCACGGTGCGTAGCCCGCTGGCCGAGATGGCGGCGAACCTGCTCTGAGCCTCCGCTCGGCCCGCGGCCCGCTACCGTCGGTGTCGTGACCCAGCCGCCTGCTACCCCGCCGGGGCGCCCGCTGCTGAAGCCCGGGGTGGTGCGCCGCACGGCCCACGCCGCCCTGGTCCGGGTCGATGCCGCCTTCAGCCGCAAGGGGCCGGCTTTCAAGCAGCTGGCCGTCTCCTGGTCGGCCAACGTGGCCGGGGACACGCTGGTGGCCGTGGCGCTGGCCGGGACCCTCTTCTTCGATGTCCCTTCGACGGAGGCGCGGGACAAGGTGGCCCTCTACCTGCTCCTCACCCTGGCTCCTTTCGCCCTGGTGGCCCCGATCCTGGGGGCGGTGTTCGGGCGTTTCCCCGGCGCCTACCGGGCGGTGCTGACTTCTTCGGCAGCATCGCGGGCGCTGGTGGCGGTGGTGATGGCCTTCGGCTTGAAGACCCTGTGGCTGTTCCCGCTGGCCTTCGGCATGCTGGTGCTCTCCCGGCTGTACGGCATCAGCAAGGCGTCGTTGCTCCCCGTGGCCCTGCCGGAGCCGGTGGCGCTGGTCTCGGCCAACGCCCAGTTGGCGCGCTTTGGGATCTACGCCGGCATGGTGGCGGTGGCGGTGGGGGCGGGCCTGTCCCGCCTCCACTCGGCGCTGGCGCTGGTGGGGGCGGTCGTCTGCTTCCTGTTCTCCGCCTTTGCCGGGATGGGCTTGCCCGATCCGCGGGCGGCCGCTGCGCCGGCCCCCGCCGAGCGGAGCCCGGCGCCTTCGCGGGCCGTCTTTCTCGAGTACCAGCGCAGCCTGCGCCTCTCCCGGCTGGCCACTGCGGTGGTGCGCCTGCTCAACGGTTTCCTGTTGGCCTTGTTGGCCTTTGAGTTCAAGGAGGGGGGGAGCGCCCTGGACTTCGGCGCTCTCATCGGGGCGGCCGGCATCGGCTTTGGGCTGGCTTCGGTCCTCTCGCCTTGGCTGGAGCGCCATCTGCGGGAGGAGCCCATGGTGGTGGCCGCCCTGGCGCTGGAGGCGGCGGCCGCCTTCGTGGCCGCCCAGTTCTTCAGCATCGGGGCGGCGGCCGGCCTGGCAGGGGCGGCGGGGCTGGCCTGGGGCACGGCCAAGTTCGGCTTCGACGGCCTGCTGCAGAGCGTGGTTCACCCCGAGCGTCGCGGGGGCGCCTTCACTCGCGCCGAGACCCTCTTTCAATTGGCCTGGGTGATAGGTGCGGTGCTGCCGGTGGGGCTCCCCATCCCCGCCGAGATCGGCCTGGCGGTGGCCGGCGGGGTCGCCCTGGCGGCGCAGACGGTCTTCGTGGCCGGCTTGCTCATCGAACCGCACCGCTGATTGGGATCTGATTGGGGTGCGTCGAGCCGTCGCCGGATGAGCGAGGGCGAGGCCGGTCAGGCCGCAGGTGGCGAGGCCGGCACGCCGTCGATCGACAGCGACATCCCGCGCAGCAGTGCCCCGATGGCGGCCAGGGCCGTGGCCCGCGGGGCCAGGGCCAGGGAGGCCGCGGCGGCGAGGGCGGCCGGCAGCACGGGCACGGTGAGGAGTCCCCGCCCCGAGGAGGAGCGCAGGGTGACGGTGCGGCGTTCCGCAGGCGTGGCGTTCATTGCCGCCGGAGGCTAGTGGCTCGTCGGCGCCCGGTGGCAGTAGGAGCCCGGGCCGGGTACGGTGAGCGGCCCATGGATCTCCCCGCAGAGATTCGCGAGGCGATGGTCGCTCACGCCGCCGCCTGCCTCCCCGACGAGGCCTGCGGTCTGCTGGCCGCCGACGGCACCGGGGTACTGCGCCACGCCTACCGCCTGCGCAACGCCACTCCGTCGCCGCACGCCTACACCCTCGATCCCGAGCAGCACTTCCGGGCGCTGCGGGACGCCGAATCCCGCGGCTGGCGGTTGGCGGGGGTTTTCCACTCCCATCCCGAGGGGCCGAGCGTCCCTTCGTCGGCGGATGTTGCCGGGGCACTCGAGCCGGAGTGGCTCTACGTGGTGGTGAGCCTGGAGGACCCGGCCCGTCCCGGCATCCGGGGTTTCTGGATCCGAGACGGAGTGGTGAGCGAGGAGCCTTTGCAGGAGCCGCTGGAGAAAGCAGAGTCTGCGGGGGTCCGGCGGTGAGCGTGACCATCCGGGTGCCGGCATTGCTGCGTCCCAGTGTGGAGGGAAGGGCCGAGTTGGCGGCCGTGGGACCCACCGTGGGCGAGGTGCTGCGCCACGCTGCCGCCGCCTATCCCGGCTTCGGCCCGGCCGTGTTCGAGGCGAGTGGGGCGTTACGCCGCTTCCTCAATGTGTTCCTGGGGACGGAGGACGTGCGTTTCCTCCAGGGCCTCGATACCCCCGTACCCGACGGGGCGGTGCTGGTGATTCTGCCCGCCGCCTCCGGGGGCTGAGCCGTGCCGAGGAAGCCGCCCCGCGAGTCGCCACCAGACGGGCAGGGGGACGAAGCCCGGCCGCTCGAGGTTACCCCGGAAGAGCTCGCCGGCCGGCCCCCCGGGTCGGTGTCCCTCATCGATATGCGCTTCGCGGGGGAGCGGGCCCTGGGGGTGCTGCCCGGCTCTCGCTGGGTGGCCCCGGAGAGCCTCGAAACCACTCTGTCGGAGGAGTCCCCCGACCCCGACGCGGAGATCGTCCTCTACTGCGCGGCGGGGATTCGCTCCCTGGTGGCGGCGCGGGCGCTGCGAGCCCGGGGCTTCCGCCGGGTAGCCTCGCTGGCAGGCGGCCTGGACCGCTGGAAGGCCGAGGGGCGGCAGTGGGAGATGCCCGTGGGTGGGCCTGAGGAGGTGCCCGTGGATGGTGGCTTGGCCCGGCAGGCGCGCTATGCCCGGCATCTGGCGTTGCCCGAGGTGGGGGTCGCCGGCCAGGAGCGGCTGCTCGCCTCGAAGGTGTTGCTGGTAGGAGCGGGGGGCCTGGGTTCCCCGGTCGCCCTCTACCTGGCCGCCGCCGGGGTGGGAACGCTGGGCATCGTGGATCCCGATGTGGTCGAAGAGAGCAACCTGCAACGCCAGGTCATCCACAGCCAGGATGGCCTGGGCCGCCCGAAGGTGGAGTCGGCGGCCGAGGCCGTCGCCCGGCTCAACCCCGGGGTGACGGTGGTCCCTCGTCCGGTGCGCTTTGTCGCCGGCAACGCCTTGGACCTCATGGCCGGCTACGACGTGGTGGTGGACGCAGCCGACAACTTCCCCACCCGCTACCTGATGAACGACGCCGCCCTGCACCTCAGGGTGCCGGTGGTGCACGGGGCGGTGTTCCGCTTCGAGGGCCAGGCCACGGTGCTGCAGCCCTATCGGGGGCCCTGCTACCGCTGCCTGTTCCCGGAGGCGCCTCCTCCCGAGGTGGCGCCCTCGTGCGCCGAGGCGGGGGTGCTGGGGGTGCTGCCCGGCATCATCGGTTCCATCCAGGCCGCCGAGGCCCTCAAGCTGCTGCTGGGGATAGGAGAGCCGCTGGTGGGGCGCCTGCTCACCTACGACGCCCTGGCTCAGCAGTTTTTCACCCTGCGGGTGCGACGCGACCCCGCCTGCCCCGCCTGCGCCGACGAGGCGCGGGTCCCGGCCCTGGTGGACTACGGCGATGCCTGCCGACCCGGGAGTCTTCGTCCCCGTTGAGGGGGCATCTCGTGCCCTTCAAGCAGGGCGGCCCGCAGTCGCTACACTCGCGCCCGAAAGCGCGGGGCTGATGCGCTCCAGGTCTCTCGGGCTGCATGGTTGCCGACCGACGAGGCACGAGGCGGACCTGACCTCATTGAGTGCCCCGCAGCCGCTCCCGCGGTGACCGTTGCGGGGCGGCCGGACGAGAACGGTCGAGAGGCAGCAGCCCGAATGAACATATACGTAGGGAACCTTCCCTTTAGCTACACGTCCGCCGACCTGGAGAAGTTGTTCACCAGGCACGGCACCGTGGCATCGGCCCAGGTAGTCACCGATCGCACCACCGGACGCTCCCGGGGCTTCGGCTTCGTGGAGATGGAGTCCGAGGAAGAGGCCCGTGCCGCCATTGCGGCGCTTGAGGCCTCCGACCTCGACGGTCGTCGGCTGACGGTGAACGAGGCTCGTCCTCGCACCGAGCGGCGTCCGTCCGAAGGGCGCGGCGGCGGCTTCGGCGGCGGCTACGGCGGCGGCGGCCGTGGCGGCGGCTACGGCGGCGGCGGACGGCCCGGCGGCGGGCGGCCCGGCGGCGGGCGCAGCTACGGCGACCGCGGCGGATACGGCGACCGCGGCCGGTAGCCCAACCCAGACAAGCAACTTCGGCGGCCCGGGCAGCGCTCGGGCCGCCGTTGCGCGTCTGGGCCGGGAAGGGGAAGTAGCCTTGGTGGCAGGAACAGGACCGGAACCCGGGAGGGACAGACCCGGGATGGACGGACCCGGACCGGGTAGCGGCGGGGTCGAGGGCTTGTGGGGTGAGAAGCCGGAGGCAGCAAGGGGCTTGTGTACGAAACCGTGCGTCTCCCGCTGGCCTGGGCCCCGGTGTGGGCGCCCTTCGGCCTGCTTATCGGGGGCTCGCCCTCCCGCTGCTGGGTGGAAGTGGGGCCCAGCGAGGTTTCGGCCGCTTTCGGCCCGCTGGCGGCGGCCCGGTTCCCTCGAGCCGTAGTGCGCGCCGCCAGGGTGATCCCCTGGCCTTGGTGGCGGGGCTATGGGATCCACTGGTACGGGTGGGACGCGGCAGCCTTCGTCGGGCGGGGCAAAGGTGTGGTGGAGCTCACCCTGGAGCCGGCCGTAGAGATCAGGGCCGTGCTGCGGCGCACCGTGCGGCGCCTGGCCCTCTCGCCGTCGGAGCCGGAGCGGCTGCTCGCCTTGCTGGGCGTGCCCGCCGAGCCCTGGTGAGTCAGCCCCGCACTAAGCGGTAGATCGTGCCCGAGTGGGCGACCAGGTAGAGCTCACCCCGGCCGTCTACCCCGAATGAGGTGAGGCCCGGGACGGCCCCGAGGGTCTCCGTCCAGTCGGTCAGGCGGTAGAGGCCCTCGAGGTCGTGGCGGAACGAGGCGATCATCCCCGAGCAGTAGTCCCCGTAGAAGTAGGTCCCGTTCAGCTCCGGCAGGGCCGAGCCCCGGTACACATAGCCGCCGGTGACCGAGCAGTTGCCTTCCTCGTGGGCGTACTCGAGCACAGGCAACACCCGTCCCCGGCGGTCACACTCGTCGGCCCGGAAGCATTGGCTTCCCTCCATGACGTTCCAGCCGAAGTCGAGGAGCCGGGAATCGATGTGGGCGATGTTGATCTCCTCCCAGTTGCGCTGCCCCACGTCGGCGAGGTACAGGAGGTCGCCGTCGAAGGAGAAGCGCCAGGGGTTGCGCAGTCCTTTGGCCCACACCTCGGGGGCGCCGCCGCGCTCTCCCCAGCCGTTGTCGGGGACGGAGTAGGGGACGTCGTCCACCGCGATCCGCAGCAGGGATCCCAGTAGGCTTGCCGGGTCCTGGCCGTTGCCGTCGGGGTCGCCGGCGCTGCCCCCGTCGCCCATGCCGACGTACAGGTAGCCGTCGGGCCCGAAGGCGAGCATGCCGCCGTTGTGGTTCTCGTACGGCTGATCGATGGTGAGCATCACTCGGCCCGAGCCGGGGTCGGCCCGGTTGGGATCGGCGGACGCCCGATACTCGGCGACCACCGTGGGGCCCGCCCGGTTGGTGTAGTTCACGTAGAAGCGGGGGTCGGCGGGGTAGGCGGGGTGGAAGGCCATCCCGAGCAGGCCGCGCTCCCCCCCGGTGGAAACCAGAGTTGCGATGTCCAGGAAGGTGCCCAGGCGGGTGCCCCCGCGCAGTACCTGGATTCGGCCCTCCTGCTCCACCACGAAGAGGCGGTCGTCGCCGGCGGGGGCGGTGAGGAAGACGGGCCGGGCGAACCCGTTGGCCACCTCGGCCAAGGCCAGCGTGATGTCGTCTACCGGAGTCGGCTCGGTTGTGGTGGTCGTGGGTGTGGTGGGTGCGGCGGTGGTGGGTGCGGCGGTCGTGGTAGTCGCCCCGCCGGGGAGGGAGGTCGGCGCCGCCGCCGTCGTGATGGTGGAGCCGGCGGGCCCCTCAGGGGCAGTGGTGAAGGTCGGGAGCGAAGAGGTGGTCACCGCCGGCGTGGAGCAGGCGGCGGCCAACAGCGCAATGGCGGCGAAGGCCGGGACGCGGCGCACGGGCAGGGAGGGTAGGGGCGCCCGGAGGCAAGGAGCATCCGGGCCCCCGCTCCCCGCGGCACAGCCTCCCCCGCACCCCGCGTCGCGGCCCCCCTGCACCCCGCGGAGCAGCCTTTCCGTGCACCCCCCTGCACGCCGCGCCGCGGCCTCCCCTGCACTCCGCGGAGCAGCCTTTCCGTGCACCCCCCTGCACGCCCCCCTGTACGCCCCCGTCTGGGCTTGCTCTCTAGGGCTTGCTCTCTAGGGCTTGCTCCTCTGGGCTT
>Ga0209164_1002893_pt1 | contig 17137 bp, 17 predicted proteins | sample MTBNYHSulfiMetaG_FD_187458 | JGI IMG/M metagenome (GOLD analysis project Ga0209164, IMG submission 187458) | Enrichment culture microbial communities from rom New York Harbor, USA that are MTBE-degrading - MTBE-NYH (New York Harbor Sulfidogenic)... | ecosystem: Environmental > Aquatic > Marine >...
GGTATATATTTGAACAGCTGCCGCTGGCTTCTTCACTGGAGGACTACGAGGCCCTGCTGCCGTGGAATGTTACTCCGAAGCAATTGAATGTGCCGGATAGCCTGGGTGTGGTTGCTTAGGCGCTTACTTTTAAAACGGTATTCTGGTCTGTACGACACAGGAACGTTGTTAAGCAATTTCGTTTCGAGCTACCATTAACACGGTTCTCTTTGGCGTAGATTGCAATTCCGAACTCATCTTCAAAAAATTCCTCCATTGTTCTATCGGAGAAATCCAACACGTAGCCAAAGCCATTAGGATAGGCCATGGCTTCCTCAATTGCTCGAATTTGAGAACGCTTTAAATCTACCATCTCGTTAGGCTTCGTTCTTCAAATGATTCGGTAAATTTTGTCTTTCCTAAAGGATATGAGCCAAATACCCTTGTCGAAGGGATTCCTTTGTGGAGTGAGTATCTGCCTTATATTGTCTATGACCAACTTCCAATCCCAACAAACTGGCGACGTGTCACGAATGACAAGACCTGCATTAGAGCCGTAGTCTTTTTTCAACTTTGGTAGTATCCTGCCGACAATCATCTCAGTAACATTTCCCTGCAAGCAGCTGACCTTCTCCAGGGGATTTGCTTTCTCTGCTTTTACCTCATCGAGATTTTCCCTCAGAGCCTCAATGCTCCTATGACCAGACCTCCCAAGCGCAGCTGCGATATCTTTCTCACTATCTTCAGTCAAAGTGATTTCGAAATTGAATATGTTTCCCTTGTTGTCTCTGCATCTTATATCTGGAGCATCGGAGTATTCGGCTATCGAAAAGGATGCTCCCATTTCGCGATTGTACAAATCTATGAAGGCGTCCGCCGTAGCTTTTTCTATTGCTTCTTTTTCGTTCATAGTTGCTTCTCCTCGTCGATCCCTAACGTATTGCTTTCGGGGCAAGGATTTTTGCGCTCCCGTAGCAAATTGTTGGGCAATTAATTCCGAGCAAAAAAGAACGTTCTAACCTTGAACGGGAATAGGTGCTTGGGGGCCAAGTTCTGCGATGAATCGGCTTGCATTCAAAGTTGCTATGCCATAACTGACACCTGCCGGGCTAATACCTGACCCCATAGCAGTCGCGAGCGGCATCCTTTGGCAATATGTCAACAACAAGGTGCCTGGTTGGCCATTTTCAAGTGATGCTTTAACTCTCGAAATCCCAACGAAAAAAAGCCTACGTTGCTCTTCAATATATGCGGCTTTTGCTTGCTGCGACAAATTTGAGTCTGGACGCATTGGTAGTAAACCTTCTACACACCCAGCAATAATTGTAACAGGAGCACTTAACCCTTTGCTTTTATGCAAGCTCATTATGCGGACTTCTTCAACTTCATCGGGAACCTCTGGTTTTGCAATAGCGGATATCATTTGATTTAAAAATCTTACCCGATCCTCTGTTTCAAGCTCATCCAAAGCTGTTAACGCAACTTCTCGGAGCTCGTGTGTCCCTTCAAAGTCTTCTGGGAATATCTGATCGATAACAAACACCAAGTCTTCGGCTTCCTCCAATTCTTCAAGTTGATCACGAATCTCTTTGAAACGGGTAACAAGTTGACCAACATATGTAATGGAATAGTGGCTATCAGCAAGATCGTTTAATACTTGCCATGGACTTGAATTGTATTCCTCGCACCACTCGCGTATACGCCTGTAGCTTGTTGCACGCCAATTATTTGAGCCCAATCCCAAGAGCCACCTAAGCGCAACACGATCATCACGGTTAACATATAATTTTAGCAAAGCGAATCTTCGTTGAGCTTCTTCAGAATCGAGTTCAGCTTCGGCATAGTATGATTTAACAGGTATTTCTCGAGCAGCTAGGTTTTCAAAAATAGGAGTTCCAATTACACCGCGCTGTGCAAGAACCAGAATGTCACCGGGTGGGATGCCTGCTTCAATCATTTCTGTTATCGCTGTCACCACACCTGCGATCTCTCCATCGAGTGTTAAATATTGAACAATCCGTACATCGCCTTCTCCATTCTCATTCCGTGCCTCAAGCTGGCGTGGCACCGGCCTCATGGCATTGTGTGATATTAGGCTATTCGCCATAGCAACTACACGAGTTGGACACCTACGACACTCGACAAGAGTGAGATCTTGAACCTCAACATGAAAATCCCCCCACTCGCGAATTCCTTCGGGATGAGCGTGCTTGAAACTGTATATTGATTGATCATCATCACCGACAATACATACGGCCGCGTTGTCGGAAAGAAGCTCTATAACAGATTGCTCTGCCTTGTTGAGGTCTTGGTATTCATCGACTAAAATGTGAGTATATTCAGTTCTCTCTTGGGCTACTGGATTCGAGCGTAAATACTCGTATAACTTTGGAATAACTTCACCGATAAGCATGGCTTCATGAAACTGCAGCCATTGGACAAGATCATTGGCAAAAGCGATATCCTCTGCCGATTGCTCAAAACCAGGGTCATCCTGCTGTAATCTGGCCCAAGCTGCCTCATATGCTTTAATTTTTTTACGAACGTTCCGTAAGCCTCCGTGCGCTCCAAGGTCAACCTCAAGAGGCTTCATCTCAAATATATTTAAAGGCCGGGGTGTCCTCCCTGTCTCTGCCAATACATGATTTCTCATTAAGATCCGCAAAGCTAGGCTATGTAACGTGGTTCCTTGCAACCTATCACAGCCCTCAACATTCATTCCAACGAGTTCTCTGTGAAGATCCTCCGCAGCGACTCGAGTGAAAGTGACGGGCAAGATTAATCTTGGGTCAATTCCGGCTTCGAGTAATCTTGCCACCCTTCTTTTCATTGCAAAGGACTTACCAGACCCCGGACCAGCAACTACCCTGACGTTCTGTCTATCGGATACTGCAATCTCGAATGCAGGACTACCTTCCTGTAGGCCTTGAAACCATGTCATATTATTTAAAACCTCACGAATCAATTTGTTTTTTAAGAGGCAGCCTCATTGGATGGTCAAGTTATTATCCTATTTCCTGGCAACTACTCTATATCGAAATAAATATTAATTAATTTTCTATTATACATTATCAACTGGATATCATGAAACCTGATATTTCCATGATCCAAACTCCTGCCCATTTCAGGCCAATATTCATTTCCTCAACAGATCCAAATGATTCTTAAATAAAAATTACCTTTCTCCTCTGAACAAGTCATCCCCCCTGAAAAGAGTATGTAGAACGGAAGCATTTATTTCCAACAAGGAAAAACAAAACGGGATGAGAATAAATATGAAGGAAATCATAAGATTATTTACCGGCAAATATGGGCTGACTAGGCCTGAGGTTATGGCGGAAATTGAGACCGTATTTTCCGTTACACTTTCTCGCTGGTACGGTATGGAAGTATTGGCTTTTTTCAGAGAGGATCTTCAGCTTGAAGCCGTTGCGTACAATAACTCCGGGGGGGTTATCTCACAGCAAAAATTCAATATGGCAGAAATTAGAGGCCGGAACACTCTCTTGAGACAGCTGGAAGAAAACTTGGCGAAGGTTGTAGTGCTCAAACAGGCTGCCCGTTACAAATCCTTTGAAAGGGATTTGGTTTGGGGAGAGATAACAGCCTATGATGCAGAGAAAAATCTCTACGCCGAAACTGAACCTATACCTGGCGAGAAAGTGATCGTCTGTTGTCCACTCAACCGATTGGGAGTCCACGAACGGAATTCACTTGAATTTACTGTTGGCCAGCGACGCGCCTTTCATCTCCGCAAAGTTGAGCCGGTCATTCTGAACGGTACTCCTCGACTGAAAGTCTTTGTGGACCGGGTATCCAAAACCCTGGTTGAAAAGTTGCTTAAAAGCCAACTCGGTCCAAGGGGTGAAAGGATTCAAATCCGCTGCGTCAAGCGGTATGTCGGCCACAAAAGCGTGATCTTGACAACGAAACGACTTCCCAAATCGGCTATCATCGCAGTGGACCGGGAGCTGAAAGAACGGGTGCAAGTCAAGATCGTCAAGTCATTGCCGGCTGGATGATGTTTAAACGCAAATCAAAGGAGCCTTGGACCTCCATCGGCACCGGGGTTCACCTTGATCATCCAAAAACAATCCTTGAACTTGGCTTTCCCGATTCTTTCCGCAAAGGGCATTTCTGGTGCTTCGGGACAACCAGGGTGGGCAAAACCAGGATCATGGAACACATCATCGAGCAGGATATCCGCAAGGGCTATTCTGTAGTGGCTATCGATCCAAAGGGGGACATCGATCTTTTTTCAAAAATCACCCAGGTTGCCGACAAGACAGGCCGTCTTCATGATCTGATGCTTATCACCCCTATCTTTCCTCAATACAGTGCCATTCTTGACCCGCTTTCGTCCTATTACATGCCGGAAGAACTGGTGGCCCATATCACGGCCGGGGTTGCGGTGGGCAGGGAGCCCTATTTTTTCGGAGTGGCTTACGAGGTAAGCCTGGTTGTGGTCCAGGCCCTGATCATGCTTGCTGAGAAGGCCGGAAGAAAACCTTCCTTCAATCTCAACGATATCAAAAATCATATCAGCCATGAGGATCTGGAACAGCTCAAAGAAAAAATTGATTATCTCGATAACCCCGAAGCGCAGCAGCTTTCCAGGGATATGCAGAAAATCCTCAGCACACCGGCCGATTATTATTCCAAGGTGGCAAGTTCTCTCAGGGTAGCCCTTACCGAGTTGACCTCCGGCAATGTCGGCAAGATCATCGGCAAAGCGGATGAAAACCGTTTTGTTCGGCGCCTGGAAGAAGGCAAGGGTATTATCCTGGTGGTGCAGCTGGGGTCACTTCTCACCAAGCGTGCCGCCTATACTGCCGGCAAGGTCATTATTTCCATGATCCAGGCCTTTGTCGGGCGGGTGTATTCAAGCGGCAAGAATGTCACCCCTACCCTGGTCCTGCATATCGATGAAGCACAATCAGTGCTCTACCACGGTATCGAAGATCTTTTCGCCAAGGCCGGCGGTGCCGGGGTATACATCCATGGCTATTGCCAGTCCATCAGCCAATTGTACGCCGAGGTGGGCGAGGACCGAGCCAATACCATCTTGGACAACTGTAATACCAAGCTTTTCATGCGCGTTCCCGACGCCCATACCGCAGGCTATGTCTCCGAACATCTAGGCGAAGAAAGACGGTTCTCTCCTATTATCTCCCTTGGAGGTGGGCTCTCCATCCGCGAAACCGAGGAAACCAGGATAAAGCATACCGAGATCTTGAACATGGCACCTCGTGAGGTATTCCTGAGTACCTATTCCGGCACCTATAAAGGAAAAACAGCCACGGTGAATGATTCCACTCTTAAAGTCATATTCCCTGACCTGGCCACAGAAAAGTTAAATGAACCCGAAACGGAAGCCGAAGGTGAGTAATGCACGTGTTACAGGAATGGTTTGACGCGATTGGACTCTTGATTGATTTAGCATTGCGGCTGTCGCTTTTCCTGTTTGCGGTGGCAGCCTCTGTGTTGATATTTGGCAGGAAACGGGAGGTAGTCACAGAAATATCCCTGCGTAATCTGTCAAAATTATGGACCAAAGAAGGGACAAACGAGATCCATATTTCTAAACTTTCCCCTATATGGCGTGATGAAAAATCAATTGCCGAACCGGACGTGCAATTACCTGATATACAAAACTCCCGGGCGGCAGCTTTTGCGAATTCCGTTTTGCAGGGACCATTATTTGAAAAAGCGCCTCTCCAGAAAGCCGCCTGCGGCCAGATCCTGAAGCTCCTTGATCGGGAGGGAAATTGTCCGTCAGTGGTTAACCTGAAGGGAGATGTGGAGGGGAGTTGGGATGAAAACACCTATCAGCTCCTCGCTCGGACGACCCTGATTGACCATTCTCTGAACGTTGCCGATCAGGCAATAAAATTGCTGAGTGAAAGCGAATCATTCCATGTTATCCCTGATACCGTAGTTGCTGCCTTAGGACATGATTTGGGGAAACTTGAGTCCTCTCGTGGCTACCTCTATTCTGTGGGTGAACATCCCCTGACTGCCGGCCGCCCCTTGGGAGAAATTGAAGAATTCTTAAAACTCCCGAGGAAAAATGAAATTGAGCGAGCCATCAAGCTGCATCATAAGAGACCTGAAGGGCTTCTCGGTAAAACCCTCAAAAAAGCAGACCAGCTGGCCAGGCAGAAAGAACTGGAGGAGACAGTTTCCGGGTTTGATGACAATTCAAGGTTTGCAGGTAGCAAACCTCCTTTACTGGCTCAACAACAAAATAGTGATAGCATTGCAATGGAATCAATTGAATCTTCTATGGAGGATAAAGCGGCAGCAGCCTGGCAAGCCCAAGCAGATATTTACGGAGAAAACTGTGAAGGGATAAAAGCAACAAATACTTCGGAAGTTCCAAAACTGATGGATATTTCCCGCTGGTTCGATGCAGAGCAATTCCTGGAGGGACTAAAACCCTACATCAACAAAATGTTCGGCCGGAGGTTCATGGCCTTTTCCATGCCGGACGGCTACGTCTATTTTCAGGCCAAGGTGCTGGAAGAAATAGCCAGAAAGCAGGCGGAAAGGGCAGGATGTATGGAGATTGCCACCATGGCCCAGAAAGACCCAACTTTGCAGCGGGTGCTCTTTACCATAGTTCACCAACTACGTCGGGATAATGACATTATCGCCAGAAACCTTATCAAAGACAATTACTTTGGCGGTTATTTCACAGTCACAAGAAAGATTGGCGACAGCATGAAAGGGTTTTACACACCCTTCCATGCTGAGGTTTTTGGTTCGATTGCTGAGATGGAACAGGATAAGTCCGACATCTTGCGCAATATACAATCAGTAAAGATGTATATGATCGATGAGACTGGAGAATAAAGCATCCCCTACGTATACTTGTAGAGTAGATTAAGTTGAGTAGAATTCATGTCTTATCGAGATTGATACTCGCAATCTGACCGATGAGATCAGCGGTTTGCCTTGCCAAATCCACTGCATTTCTCTTTTAATCCCATGCTATCTAAATATTCTTCGTCGGCCTCTGCAGATAGTAAGTCCAGTATGCCGACATAGACTGGATCGGTTTCTGACATATACTTCAAGAACTGGGGTGGATGAAAACCTGGCATTATCTTTCGCAGCATACTAAGATTCACTTCAATCGGCATTCTCATTACTTTATTTATTATAATCGCAGAAACTCGCGAAGCGCCATTTACATACTTTTGATATTTATACCTTGAGACTGCGAGTGAACCGCTGTACCGGTGCCAGATATCAGACGGCGTCGCAAAGACGACCTGATTAACTTCTGCCACTGCCTCTATGCAACCCTTGGGGAGCGTACTGTAAATCCACAAACGGGATCCTGGAGTAAGGTTCACTGCGCGACTGCGTATTTCCACAGACTTCTCGCCATCCAAGAACCTTCTTACATATGTTGGTTTTATTGAGATAAGCGCTTCATGCATTGATACCGCTCCGGGGTCGAAAGCCGTACTTGCAAAGTTCCACACAATGGTTCGCAGAAATCCGCTCCGCCGTGATTAAGTTTGCTCCTGAAATCATGGAATTTTCCTTGAGATAACTAAAAGGTACTCTTGTGGTAAACGCATTGAAATTGTCGAAAGTAAAGGCATGCACCTTACCATTGTTGTTTGCAATATCTTCCAATTCTCGGCGAGAAAGCGCTCCCTGACGCGCTAGTGTCAATTCTGCCTCGTCAGGTGACAAGACATCCGAGTAAGTGATCCTTGCACACCCGATTACCTCCTTCGTCCCACCTCCTGACCCAGATAAGTAAAAGAGCACCAAAGTACCCCGAGAAAATTGGGTGGTCCTCTTGGTACTTTTGAAGTACGCCTTCTCCACATGGAGCAAAGCTTCAGGCGAAGGGAACAATTCCATTTGTGACTGAACGTAGGAGAAGAGGTCTTTCGCATAGCGAAGCTGGATTGGCACCACTAGAGCTGTTCTTCCCGGACATACGACCACTCCCGGGGAGACAAGAGTCTCGAAGTCGAACAAGTCCAGGTTGCATACAAGTGTATCTGATGGATTATTTATAACAATTCCAGTGTATGTAAATTCCTTTAAGGTCGGGATCCTAGTCGGGAGTCGCAGGCCTGTAGCTTCTTCTGCTTCGCATCGAAACACTCCCCAGTCTTGCGATGAGATTAGCCCATTAACTGTCAGTTTACTTAACTGCCCTGCACCTGCAGAATGCCTAGCCGGAAAAGACTTCAGGAAACCTCTTTTTGCTGCAGTTGTTCTTGTCTTTGCTTGATCAATCGGAGAATCAAGCAGTACCAACCGCACTGTACCCGGTTGCGTGTCACGCAGGGCAACCTCTAGAAAATGATCTATCACAACCTCTGCACGTTGGTAAGATTCATCTACATAAAGATGAAGCACTGTAGGGCGGACAAGCCTGCTCGGGCTATCCCAAGATGCTACAGCGATTAAGTCAGCGCCGACTCGAGCTATAACGCGGCGTCTAGGAGAAGAAACTGCACCGGGGTGCCAAATAGTAGTAAGATCCTTTTGGGTTGCGCCGCGGGAGACCAGGAATTTCTCTATCTCACTCCTCTCTTTCTCAGTTGCGCGCGAGACGGAAACGTGTCTTGCTCCGAGGTTGGCGTGAACCGAGCCATGCGCTGCGCCATGCTGAATTACAGGCTGGCTGAGGTCCGCAGGAGACAAGATTTCCAGCAGATATGCCTCTCGGAGCTTATCACTTGCTGCCAAAATAGCGTTTTCTCTTGTAATGAAACCAGTGGCTCTGTGGTGGATGCAATATGCGATATGAGTGAGATCTGACACACTTCGGACTTCTTGCCGTCCAAATGAAATTCCCATTGGGAAGACCAAAGCTTCGAGCTCAGGTCGCAGCTTGTCAATTTCTGCTGCAGGCACTTCCGGCAGCACTGGTAATGCCCTGGCGAATTCCAAAATTGGATCTGGCATGACTTTGGGACTGTTGCGCTCCAGTTCCTTGGTGAATTCAGGTGTCACGCATACTCTAGCTTCCTGGCTCAACCCAGTACTTATCAGTCTTGCCGCTTCTGCCCGATGAACTCTTTTCCTTATGATGTCGAAAAATATATTCAAGTCTAGAACGTATGTCTGGAAGGCAACAATGGGCCGATGGGCTAGCTTGATATGTTCTATCCCTGTTCTTTGGCTCAATGGCACGCAAGACATATAATTCAACAAAGAAGGCGTTCTTAGTTCCCTGACGCGAACATTTATCATCCGACCAGAGGACTTCCCTCCCGGTTCCTGCCGAACCAACAAAAAGCCAACCCGCTCCCAAAAAACATTTGCTGATAGGTCGGACGCAACGCGCGCCGAAATGTTCAAATAGCTACGCTTTTCTCCCCACTCAACCAGGGATGTGATCAACTTCTCGGCTATACCCGCCTTACGGTCGGTTTTTCGAACAAAGAGCTGGAACACTCGCAGGGTCGGATAGCGCCCACCAAAAAGCAAATAACCAAGACAGTCCCTTGAATTAAGGGATGAAGCGATCCACAATCTGCCACGCTTCGCCTGTTCTATGAAAACCGCCTTTTGAAGGAAACCAAGGGCCTTTTTATTGGCATCGGCAAGCTCTATTACTTGGTCTACCTGAGATGCGACCTCACCACATGTCGTTAATATGCGGAAGCTAGTATTGGTCATTTGTAAAATTGTCCACTAAGGTTACTCCCCAAGCGCGGCCCTTAGGCCTCCACCTGCAGGAGGTTGTGGTCTCCTCCTTTCAAGTAGAGATAACTCCGATTCGGGTGAGCCTTGAGCCATGTCTTATACCCATCCAGTTCCGGTCCGCCCAAGTTTATCGTGTACTCCACCCCGAATATAGCAATGACCGCATAGAACTCCGGCGCGTTTGACTCGCCTGACGATGGGATTGCCAATATGTCCCACTCGTGGAGTACTTCATATGCTGGTATTTCTGGTGATGTGAAAAGCTGGTCGGCAGTGTAGATTCGTCTCGTATGAAACGGCCATACAAACCCTGGCCTCCCGCGACGGACATAGTCACGGATCACATCAAGTTCTCTTTTCTCGACAATCTCCTTGTTCCAACCGGGCTCGTTAACACATCGTTGGGCTAGTATTTCCAGTGCTACTTTCGCGATGAACCGAGAGGTCTCGTAGCTCTGCGGCGGTTCTGTAGCTGCCGGTATATATAGTGTGCCGTGTTTGTGCAATTGGATTGTCCGAATGAAATAAGGCTCGTCCTCACCAGGTGCTGCGCAGATCGCAAGATGACCGTCATAATCAAGGTTCACATCAACCTTGGAACGGCTCTGTGGATGCAAGCCCGTTGCAGGGGGAATCCTTCCTCTCTTGCTCGGGACTCGCATCTCGAACCGCGAGTTACGTCCGTACCATGAATTCAGGAATGGCGCTTCAACCTTCCGTGCGATGTAATTGTTGCAGCTATCACAAACCCAGCCTGGAGGTAGGACGTGTTCAGTATTCCCAAGGGACTCAGGAACAATATGCTCTTCCGAGGTGCTGCCCCTACTGGATGATTTACAGAAGATGCACTTCATATTAACCTTGCCTAACCCAACTCGCCGGACCCAGGGTGTTTTTGCAGGGTCCGCTGTGCAGTCGGTTGCTATATTTTCATTTTCATTTCAATTTCTTTAAAGTAATTTTCATCAACTTCGAATCCATTATTCATATAACATCTAATCGCCTTTGAGTTTTTCAAATTGACTGAGAGCCTGGCCTCGTGATAGCCCTTCGCTTTCGAATATCTTCTCACTTCTTTTATAATGTAACTTCCAACACCCTTTATGTTTTCGATTGAAGATAGCCAAAAAATCCGAAGAAACTCTCCATGGTTGTCAAACTGCATATGCCAAGCGCCAACCTTTTGCTCTCCAATCTCCACGATCCACACAGCTAAAATATCCATTTCCTCAGTTTCAAGTTGTCGAAACTGTGGGGCATCATTAGAGCTTGGCAATCTCTTTTGATGAAGATTGTAATGAGGCAACCTCGTTCTTAATAACTCAAGTATAAATGCTTTATCTTCATCTATTGCTTCTCGATGGGAATATCTATTGGTTGTCATTATTTTCAAATAAATCGTCTGCGTTCAGATGCAACTGGAGCATGTAACGCCCGCTGTCACCTGTACATTGTTATGCACTTTCGTCTTGAGGCAATAAATAGTTTCCACGATTATCTCTGAGTAATTGATCAAGGTCGGCTTCAGGGAGCAGCTGATTTTCGCGGACTTTTTCAATAAACAGTCTATATCCGTTGGCTCCTGGCAAGTCTGAACCATGAACTGTTGGCATACGCACAACACGTTCAACATCTTGCCGATTGAAAAACTCGAACAGCGGCAACACAGCCTTCGTAAAGACAGCATTGGCGCGGTCCCAAGAGCCTACTTCCTGCAGCAGCTGTAGGGCTCTCTCCTTGGCCAATTCTCCGATACCAAGTGGTTCAATGGCATCAGCCAAATCGTCTAGATCTAGGCTCTGAACTCTTGATCTAACAGCATCATAAAGTTCGTTGATCTTTGCTAGTGCTTTCAATTCTGGGAGAACCTCAGCGTTTGGACCACTCTCTACAAATGCTCGAATTTTTTCTTTTGCTGCTGGCTCAAGCAAGGACCATGCGTTTTCGATGCGAGCTGCTAGACAAGCAACGCCAGAGAAAAGGTTATCCGGAACATCCCTTACTGCTTTATTAAGTTGTTTCCGCAAGCGATCTTCTACGTAAGCAGGATACATAGTTGATGCAGCGTTGATCGCAGCGATGACCTGCTTTTTGTAAAAAAGCTCGTCGCCATTGGTGAAGAAGCCAAAGACCAATATATCGATAAAACCCCTGACAAGCGGCTCTAATGCTGAATTTAAACTCGAACTTTGAAGCTGCGACAATGCTTTGTCGTGATTTGTTGGAAAGTATGACGAAGCAACCATTGCTTTCAACTCTGCCAATGCCGCCTTTCCTTGCACAGGCGGCTGGGACAGCACATGGACGATTACATTCCTCAGATGGAGGCGTGCTTGTTCCGGGGAGGGTTTGTACGGCACGCCAACACGCTGGAATGATGGGTGGGCGCACCTGTGTCTGTCTTCCCGCAAACGCTCAAGGTCCAAAAATTGTTGCGGATCGAAAAACTGAAGTTGATCCCGGCAAGTTTCAAGGATGTTCCTTTCAAATTCTAGAGCTGCCTTTATTCCTTGATTGTTCCCTTGTTCAATTTGGGTGATGTAACTTTCGTACCTAGTTTCCAATGCCTTGGCATTGGTATCCCCAGCTAAAGACAGCTCTCGAATTTTGTCTATGAGATCGAACACGAGAGCAATCCAGCTAGTGACAATGGCTGCTCTATAAGCACTTGACTTGTAACAATGAATCGCCTCTGCAATGTAATCCTTCGATTGTTCGGATCTGCATTCAAGAGCGAGCGCCTCAATATCAGCCAATGTTTCAGCCATCCGGTACGATTCCTTTTGCATAATCGCGACGCTGAAAGTAGGCAGCGACGTGATTCCTGCCGACGCACTCGGCGGGAATGACGAGATAATCAAAAAATAGTCTAAGGCCTATTTTTCCACTTTATTGATTTGTTAAGCATTCTTTTTTTTATCGTTCAGGATGTTTCTTTACGAATTCGGCCTGCAACCATGCTCTTGCTGGCAAGATATCATTTGGGAGATCATGCTCACTTGAAGGTGCCCAAGGTGTGTGAGTAACCCGTTTCTTAACAAAGGCCTCCAGCAATGACTCGATCGAGTTCGGGTCTTTGCTATCGCTCGCTGGACCGAGGGAGCACTCCAACCATTCGGTTACCCATCGCGTCAACGATTGCCAAGACTGGGTCGACACAACACAGGTTGCCTGATTTGCCGGAAGCTGAGAGTATATTTGCCTGACGTTCTGAAGGCGAATGCATTGACGGACATCGTCAACCGCAAGCACGAAAGCTCGGTCGGCGACTCTGTGGTCTAGTAAAGCATCATGTAGTTGTTGGCGTTCCAGGGAAGCAGAGAGATCTTGGCTCCGTTTTAGCTGAAGGAAGACCGTCTTAATATATTGGCCTCCCTCAGTGTAAACAGTAACAGCAAGGTCGGAACCATATTGGTCCGTTTGTCTTATCCCTTGGCGGTGGAGCAAAACGACACGGCAGTTCACTATCACCGGCACATCTATACCGATATCGCAGCCGCGCCTCCTTTTTGCAAGCGCCTCCGTAAGCCGGTTCATCAATGCTACTTCGTCGAGTGGTCTTCCGTTAATCCAGCCGTGAATCGCACTACCTACATCGCCAAGAAGATAATTCATGAATTTATCAAGATCTACGATGTCCCAAAGACTCACTTCTGGCTTCCTCCTTTTATCGCATTTTGTCCATTCGATGCTCTCTTTCCGTGTGGTACACTCCGTCCATGGCCCACCGCTTTGCAGCTCTCTCACGGCTGACGTGGCTCGACATAAAGATGGCCCGTAACGGTCTATTCGAACACCAACGACACGCAGCACGGTTGAAGCGAAAACCCTGGTCGCGGTGAACCATAACCGCTACAGCCATCGCACCTGATTGCCGAACAGTGTCCTCAATTTGGCGACTGAAAAGCTCACCACACACGAGCACCGCCACGCGCTCACCGGCTAAATGTAGGACCCGTCTTCCCGACACAAACTGCGGTTGCACGAGCCATTGATTATTGCTGTCCGTACTCCTTTGACGCCATGGTCCCTGCCATCCATCATCGCGTGTCCACGCAATCCCAAATACCGGCAATCGATGTCGTTGCAGGGCAGTGTCCGACGGATCGGAACTCTTTCTCGCTGTATCGATGCCAAAAAGATGGCAATCTTTCGGCCCTCTACTACCTTTTGGATCTTCGGAAAACCAAGGGTACTACTAGGTGCTCCGTTGGAGCTACCTGATATCCTTCCTGGATTTAATATCTGCCCACTTCAGGCCAATATATTTATATCATGTTTCAATATAATCCAAAATCATGGTAAAAAACCAGTGACAATATTGATCATAGTAGAAGAATACTTTGTTGAGACATATCAACAACTCCACGTAACAAGTCTGTCAGTTTAATTTAGCTTACTCCAGTTTATCGGTCACAAAATCCACGCTTGACAATATAATTTCCAAAATCCCCAGAAACATCCGAAAGCTTTTCCTTCCTCTCAAAACCTCTCAAATAGCGTTATTAAACCAATCCCATTTGGATTTATTTCAAAAAAATGTCATCCCCCCCGGGAAAAAGAAAGATAGAAGAAATTACAAATCATATTCTACAAGCATGCGAACACGGATATGACCCGAGGAAGAAACAACGGGAAGGAAACAAACGATACCAACGCCCAGATCATTACCACTGATGCCGGGAGAATCTATCGACCCAAGAATTTGCTAAACGCCATTTCCGAGATCCAGCAGTTTTATGTGATCGAGGGCAAGGGACAGAATATTCCGGCTGAGTTTCTCACATTGGAGCGTACTCTTGATTTTTTCAGGATCGGGGTGACAAGTGGATTTCACGAAGGAGTGGCATTGGTTTTCCTGTTTCCGTTTTTTTACTTTTACCTTTTCCCTTTTGTTCTGCCGGAACTTGATATGGTCAGCCATATCCTCTTTGGGTGTATTCCGTACCTGGTTCTGATCATCAACACCTTGATGTGCTGCTATATCAGCCGTTATTACGTTGGCAACATAACCAGGAAAAGCATTAATTCTCTCCTTCTTGGCAGGGCCATGTCTCTGCTGATAAAAGCTTTCCTACTTTATGTCACGTATCTGGTTATTTCCAGAGTGAGTACTCCGGCTAATGTATGGAAGACAGCCCAGTTGTTTGGTTCCAGAGCCACGAAATTATATTACGGGTTCTTAGAGATCAAACCGTTTCTGCTGCCTGTGGCAACCGAAAGCGCCGTGCTTATGCTGGCAGCGGCGATTTTTCCATACGGTTCGGTGTATCTCCTTGACCTGTGGCATCGGTACAAGATCAAAAAGAACGCGAAAATTATTTCAGCATAAAATGAGGGAATACCATGACAGAAAACAAAGACACAAAACCAACATGGCAGGAAATCCAGGAAAGAAAGATCAATATGGTCAAGGAACGCGGTTCGCGGGTTTTGAAAATCAACTCACCGCTTGGCTCGACACTCTTCAACATTCTACGGCAATTCGATATGGCGTATGCCCATTTCAAGGCCCGGCTGGGTGAAATGAACGGCATTTCTCACGAGGAAGGTGAGGAATTGATGGCAGAAGGCCGGCAGATTGTCATGGCCTTTTCCGACTATACCGCCAAGCTGAGCAAACGCATTCAGTTCCGCTATTACACTCCCCGGGAGATCAAAGAGTATATGGAAACCGGGGATACGGCCGATAGCGAATAAAACTTGCCATGAACCGGTGTTTCTGCTATCTCAGCATGTCGTTTTTCCCCAATAAAAGATGTTTCAGGAATTCAAACAGGAGATGATGATCATGAATAAAGGCGATCTGGTAGAGAAAGTGGCCAAAGATTGTGGTTTGAGCAAGGCTGCGGCCGAGCAGGCTTTAAACAGTGTACTTGGGGCGATCTCGGACGCTGTGGCAGCGGGAGACAAGGTGACACTGGTCGGTTTCGGAACATTTTCCGTTTCCGAGCGGGCCGCCCGGGAGGGCCGCAATCCCCGGACCGGCGAGACCATCAAAATTCCGGCCGGCAAGGTAGTCAAATTCAAGGCCGGCAGCAAACTGGCCGATGCAGTGAAATAAGAACCGGCTTACAACCCAAGGCTGTCGATACGGTCGACAGCCTTTAATTTATGATCATCCAGAAGGTGAGTGTAGCGCATGGTCATGGATATGGTCTTATGCCCCAGGATATCGGCCACCGTTCGCAAATCAATGCCGTTCATGATCATATAGCTTGCAGCAGTGTGCCGTAGATCATGCATGTGGAAATCGTCAATATTGGCCCTTTTGACCGCCTCCACGAAACTCTCCCGGAAATATTGATTGGGCCGGAGCCGGTGGGTCATCTTTGGGTCTTTGGGGAGAAAAACAAAATCGTTGCAATCATAACCAGTTGAAGGGACAAGGTTGGCGAGGGTCTCTATCGCCGTAACAGTTAAAGGCACCCGGCGCGGATCGGTCTTTGTCTCCTGCAGATCGATGATTCTCCCATCAAAGTCCACCTGTTTCCAGGTCAGAGCTGCTCCTTCACTCGGGCGCATGCCGGTATGGAGCTGCAGCAGGATGAAATTGTAGAGATTCGGCCGGTGTCCCTTTTTACTTTCGTCCAGAAGCTTCACGATCTCGGCACTTGTCAAAAAGCGCAGCCGTCCGGGAGGAGCTTTGGGTTTTCTGATGATTAAAACCGGATTCGTCGCTTCGACACCCCATTCGCGGATCGCCGTGGTATAAATGTGGGAGAGCAGGTTGAGGTCCTTGATGACCGTTGCCGGCTGCACTTCGGCTGAACGCTTTTCCCGAAATTGAGCCGCCAGGGTGGGAGTGATCTCTTTTAAAGTACGGCCGAAAAAATAGTGCAAGGATCTGGATTGATATAGCTCACGGCGATGAGTCGATGCTGCTTTTTTGCTTGATGTCTCGGCCAGGTACTTTTTCAGGGCATCGTCAAAAAGCATATCATTCGGCGGGGCGTTGCCGACATACCCTCCGTTTCTGAGAGCCTTTTCCGTGTCCTCGGCCCAACGCAGCGCCTCAGATTGCCGGTCAAAGGTCTGGGATAGCTGTGGGAACCCCTTAATCCTCACTTCGGCACAATACACCGTGCCTTTTTTTCTTTTCCTTACTTTTACCGTTGCCATAGTCACGCACTCTTAAAAGAATAGTGTGTCTTGTGACACGCTTTGGTCGCAATTTTGGTCGCAATCTTCTGCAATTTGATGCGATTTTGTGCTAATCAGTGTCAACTATAGCTAATTTTGTCTCCAAAAGCAAGAAGGGCTAAACCCCTTGTTTTCAAAGGATTTAGCCCTTATTTATTACTGGTGCCGAAGGCGAGAGTCGAACTCGCACGACCGTGGGTCACTACCCCCTCAAGATAGCGTGTCTACCAATTCCACCACTTCGGCTGCTACTGCTATTGTGAACTCCGTTCAAGCGGCATGTCCTGGGGCACTGCCGAAGGCTCGCCCTGCGCTTCCGGAGCGGGGA
>Ga0209164_1002894_pt1 | contig 17137 bp, 12 predicted proteins | sample MTBNYHSulfiMetaG_FD_187458 | JGI IMG/M metagenome (GOLD analysis project Ga0209164, IMG submission 187458) | Enrichment culture microbial communities from rom New York Harbor, USA that are MTBE-degrading - MTBE-NYH (New York Harbor Sulfidogenic)... | ecosystem: Environmental > Aquatic > Marine >...
GATCCGCTGGGCCGGGGCGGTGAAGTCGGCCGTGTTGAGGGGGGCGTACTCCTCGTGGATCACCTTGGCCCCCAGCTTCTCGGCCGCCTCCTTGAAGGCCGCCACCCCGTCCCGGCCAAAGGCGTAGTCCTGGGCCAGGGTGGCGATGATCACCCCCGGCTTGGCGATGGCCACGGCGTTGGAGATGGCGTCCTGGGAGGAGTTGCGGCCGGTCCGGAAGACGTAACGGTTCCAGGCCTTGCCGGTGATGGAGTCGGCCACGGCCGGCTCGACGATCAGGATCTTCTTGAACTCCTCGGCCACCGGGAGCATGGCCAGGGCCACGGCCGAGGAGACCCCGCCCACGGCCAGGTCGCATTTGTCATCCTTGAAGGCCTCGGTCAGGAGCTGCTTGCCCATGTCCGGTTTGAGAAGGGTGTCCTTGACGATGAGCTTGACCGGCCGGCCGATGATCTCGTTGGAGCCCTTGGTGGCGTACTCCAGCCCCATCTCGAACCCGGTCAGGGACTGCTTGGCGTAGGCCTCCAGGGCCCCGGTGATGCCCACCACCCGGGCGATCTTGATCGGCTCGGCGGCCTGGGCCCCGGCCGCCACCAGCAGCCCGGCCAGAACCACCAAAAAGATTACCTTGACCTTCATGCTCTCCCTCCTTGCCCCTTGGGTTTGCTGGAATATTTACCGACTCCGCCGCCCGGCCGGAGCCGGACGGGCTTCTTCAAGCCTGGCCGAAATCTTCTTTTAACCTGGCCTTGAGAACCTTGCCGGCCGCGTTGCGGGGCAGGGCCCGGGTAAAGACCACCGACTTGGGGATCTTGTACCTGGCCAGCCGGCCCTTGAGCGCGGCCAAAAGGGCCTGGGAGGAAAGCTCCCGGCCCTCCTTGAGAACCACCACCGCCCGGCCCACCTCGCCCCACCTCTCGTCCTTAACCCCGATCACCGCCGCCTCGGCCACCTGGTCCAGCTCGTAGAGGGCGTTCTCCACCTCGGCCGGGTAGACGTTCTCCCCCCCGGAGATGAACATGTCCTTCTTCCGGTCGACGATGTAGAGACAGCCGACCGGGTCCATCCGGGCCAGATCGCCGGAGTGGAACCAGCCGCCTTTAAAAGCCTCGGCCGTGGCCTCGGGCCGGTTCCAGTAGCCCTCCATCAGGTTTTGGCCGCGCATGACCAGCTCGCCCACCTCCCCCGGGGTCACCTCCCGGTCCTCCGGGTCGACCACCCTGGCCTCCAAGTGGAAGACCGGCCGGCCGATGGAGCCGGCCTTGTCCAGGGCCAGCTCCTTGGGCAGGGTGGCGATGGAGGGGGCCGCCTCGGACATCCCGAACCCCTGCTGGAGGACGATCCCGGCCTGGTGGTACCTCTCCACCAGGCTCACCGGCAAGGGCGCCCCGCCGCTCATGACCAGCCTCACCCCCTGGAAAACCCGGGGGTCAAAGGCCGGATCCTGGATCAGAAAGAGGAAGATGGCCGGAACCCCGAAGAAGAGGCTGATCCGCTCCTCATTAAGCAGCCTCAGGCATTCCCGGGGATCGAAGGTCCGCTGGATGACCACCGTCCCTCCCTGGTAGAGCATGGGCAGGGTGAACAGCCCGATCCCCCCGATGTGGAACATGGGCAGGACCAGGAGGTCCCGGTCGGCCGAGGTCAGGTCCAGGGCCAGGTCCAGGTTGAGGGCGTTGTAGAAGCTGGCCCTCTGGGAGAGGACCGCCCCCTTGGGGGCCCCGGTGGTCCCGGCGGTGTACATGATGATGTGGGGATCGTCCAGGCCGACCTCCACCCCCGGATGGGGCTCGGCCGGGGACTGGCCGGCCAGGGCCTCCTCGTAGGCCGGCGCCTCCAGGACCTCCCGGGAGCCCAGGGCCAGCCTCGGCCCGATTTCGCTCCGGTCCAGGCACTCCTGGGCCAAGGGGGCCAGCTCGGGATCGAAGATCAGGGCGCCGCAGCCGCTGTCCTTGAGCTGAAAGGCCAGCTCCGGTCCGGTCAGCCGCCAGTTGAGGGGGACCAGGATCAATCCCAGCTTGGCCGAGGCCATGATCACCTCGACCCACTCCAGGCAGTTGTAGGCCAGCAGGCTCAGCCGGTCCCCCTTGCTTAAGCCCATCTCCCGGAGAACCCGGGCCAGCCGGTTGACCCGGTGGTTGAGCTGCCGGAAGTCCAGCCTCCGGCCGCCGTCCACCACCGCCTCCTTGTCCGGGCTCAAAAGCTCTCTTTTGGTCAGCCAGTAACCGATGCCGGGCAAGGGAACTCCTCCTGACTCAGGTGAAGAGCTTCTTCATCACCTGGGCCATGTGGGCGGCGAAGTTGACCACCGTGGCCATCCCCTCCTCGTCCTGGGCCGCGTCCCTGGCCCCCCTGGCCCCGGCCATCCCCACGTTCCAGTAGGTCGAGCCGGGGACGACCATCCCGTTGAGGAAGTACCACAGCAGGAGCTGGGAGAAGGCCAGGTTGTGGCCGGCCCGCCGGGCCACGGTGATGGGCCCGCCCACCTTGCCGGAGAAGAAGCGGCCGTTCCAGAGGGCCACGAAGGTGGCCCGGTCCAGCAAGGCCATCATCTGGGGGACCACCGAGGAGAGGTAGACCGGCGAGCCCAGGACGATCCCTTCCGCCTGGCGCATCTTCTCCAGGATCCCGGCGAAGTCGTCCTCCTGGACGCAGCGGCCCTTCTCCTGGCACTGGTAGCAGCCCAGGCAGGGCTTGATCTCCTTGGCCCTAAGGGAGATCAGCTCGGTCTCCAGGCCCTGCTCCTCCAGGGCGGCCAGGCAGCGTTTGAGGTACTCCCTGGTGTTGCTCTCGGGCCGGAGCGAGCCGGCGATGCCCACGACCTTCATCTCTCGAACCTCCTCAGGATCTTCTTCTTTTCGGCGGTGGTGGTCAGGAGCCCTTTCTCAAGCTGGTCGACCATCAGCCGGGGGAAGAAGTCGTGCTCGAAGCAGTAGCTGAAGAGCCGGCTCTCGGCGGCCAGGCCCTTCTCCCGGTCCCCCTCCCAGGCGGCCTTTACCGCGGCCTTGGCCAGCTCCACGGCATAGGCCGGCCGGGCCAGGATGGGCTTAAGCAGCCGCTCCACCCCGCATTCCAGGTCCTCCGGCTCCACGGCCAGATGGACCAGCCCCAGCCCGGCCGCCTCCGCCCCCGGGTAGAGCTTGCCGCTCAAGATCATCTCCAAAGCCGCCCCGGAGCCGATCAGCCTGGGCAGCCGCTGGGTTCCCCCGCCGCCGGGGATGAGGCCGACCTTGACCTCCGGCAGCCCGATTTTGGCCGTGGTGGAGGCCACCCGGAGGTCGCAGGCCAGGGCCAGCTCGAACCCGCCCCCGAAGCACAGCCCGTTGATGGCCGCCACGGTGATGAGCGGGCTGGCCTCCAGCCGGTCGAGGGCGGCCTGGATCCGGCGGGAGAAGGCAAAAGCCTCCTCAGGGTCGCAGGCCATCATCTCGATCCCGTCGGCCCCGCCGACGAAGTAGGTCTCCCCGGCCCCGGTAAAGACCGCCGCCCGGGCCCCCCCGGCCTCCAGGGTGTCCAGGCACTCGGTCAGCTCGGCCATCAGCTCGGAGTTGATCGAGTTCCGGTCCCCGGTCCGGTTGATGGTCACCCAGGCGACCGCGTCCCGCTCCTCCAGCAGGAGATGGCTGAAGTCAGGGCTTTTTTGACTGGTGGACATCTTGCCTTTTCCTCAGATGACCAGGCCGCCGTTGGGGCTCAGGACCTGGCCGGTGAAGAAATCGGCCTCGGCCGAGGCCAGAAAGGCCACCAGCCCGGCCACCTCCTCCGGGTGGCCCAGCCGTTTCAAGGGGGTCCGGCGGATGATCCGCTCCTCGAACCCCTGGGGGAGCCTCTCCAGCATGGGGGTGGCCACGTAGCCCGGGGCGATGACGTTGACCCGGATGTTGTGCCTGGCCGCCTCCACGGCCAGGGATCTGGCCAGGAGGTTGACCCCCCCTTTGGCCGCCGAGTAGGCGATGGCCCCCGGGGTGGGGGTCAGAGAGGCCACCGAGGAGAAGAGGATGATCCGGCCGCCGCCGGTCTCCTTCATCCAGCCCACCGCCTCCCGGCAGCAGAAGAAGGCCCCGTCCAGGTTGACGGCCATCATCCGCCGCCACTCCTGGTCGGTGATCTCCTCCAGGAAGGCGGTCCGGCCCATGACCGCCGCGGTGTGGACCAGCAGCTCCAGGGAGCCCTCCTCCTCCTTCAGCCGTTGAAAGAGGGCCGCCACCGAGTCGCTCTCGGCCACGTCCACGGCCAGGGCCCGGGCCCAGCCCCCGGCCTCGGCCACCGCCCGGGCCGTGGCCTCGGCCCCCTCCTGGTCCAGGTCGGCCACCCAGACCTTGATCCCCTTCAGCCCCAAGGCCAGGGCCGAGGCCCGGCCCATGCCCGAGCCGCCGCCGGTGATGAGGGCCGTCTCGATCAGCCTGGTCCGCATGGCTCAGCCCGGATATTTCATGAAGACCGCCAGAGATTCCCCACCTGGCAAAGGTTACAAACTGTCACCACGGAAAATAGCCCCCTAACTCTATGTATTTATATGAGATGGCTACCAATTTACCTTCCTCTTTGGCGTTCTTCATGAAATATCCGTTAGATGTCCCTCAGCCTGTCCCAGGCCCGGGCCGGGGCCTCGGTGGGAAGGAGGATGACCCCTTCCTGGTCCAGCTTGCGGAGGATCCCCTGGGCCACCTCCTGGGGGGTGTCCATCACCGCCCGGTACCTGGCCGCGACCGGGGCCATCTCCTCCGCCCCGGGGCCGGTGGCGAAGAACCCGGTGTCGGTCAGGTGGGGGCAGACGGCCTTGACCCTGACCCCGGTCCCCTCCAGGTCCCTGGCCAGCCCCCTGGAGAAGCCCACCAGGGCGTGCTTGGAGGCCACGTAGGGGACCACCTGGTCGGTGTGGGCGGCCAGCCCGGCGATGGAGGCCAGGTTGACGATCAGTCCCTGGCCCTGGGCCAGCATCAGCGGCAGGACCTCCCGGGTCAGGGCCACGGCGGCGAAGAGGTTGACCTCGAACAGCTCCCGCCAGACCTCCTCCCCGGTGGTCAGAAAAGGGCCGTAGGAGCCCCGGCCGGCGTTGTTGACCAGGATGTCCACCCGGCCCCACCTCTCCTTCGCCGCCCGGACCAGCTCCCGGCGGTCCTGATCCCTGGTCACGTCCCCCGCGACCAGGGCCACCTGGCCCGGGCATCGGCCGGCCGTTTCTTTTAGCCCCTCCGCCCGGCGGGCCATGAGGGCCATCCTGGCCCCGGCCGCGGACATGGCCTGGGCCAGGGCGGCCCCGATGCCCGAGGAGCCGCCGGTCAGGACCACTACCTTTCCCTGGAGCTCGACCAAGAGAAACCCGCTTCAGACCTTAAGATGAAACATGACCCATCTGTCAGAAATGCTGTCACAGGATCTCCCCGCCTGTCAAGGGGGAAAATTGCGTCCACCGACCGAAAGATGTTTTTAAGCCTTTTTCCAGGCCCAGGCCCCAGAAGGATCAAGGCGGGCAAACTTGAGGAGACCATGAATATCAATTCATGATCAGGCCGCGGGCCGGGAGTTTGGGATCGAGACCGAGAGGAGGGTTTTAACGGCTGGTCGGGGTCAGCCGGCGTTAATCCCCAGCAGGACCAGATCCACGGTGTCGGCCAGGACTTGGGTGGGGATCTCCACCTTGGGCGAGGAGTTCCAGACCAGCCATTTGAGGCCGATCATGTGGTTGAGGCCCATCAGGGCCCGGACCAGGAAGGCCACCGGCAGGGGCCTGATCTCCCCCCTGGCCAGCCCCTCGGCCAGGGACTCGGCGTACCCTTGGGCCAGCTTGGTGTAGTACCACATGGCCACCTCCCGGCCCACCGTCTCCGACTCGGCCACGACCCGGTAGATCCGCCGGTGGTGGCCCAGGAAGCGGAAAAAGGCCAGGATCCCCTCCCGCTCCTTGTCCCGCCGGTCGGCCACCTTGTCGGTGGCCCGGCGGAGATGCCACCTCATCTCCCGGCTGAGGTACTCCACCACCCCCCGCATCAGCTCCTGCTTGGACTTGAAGTGGATGTAGAAGGTCCCCTGGGCCACCCCGGCCAGGCGGGTGATCTCGGAGATGTTGGCCCGGTTGTAGCCGTTCTGGCCGATGACCCGCTCGGCCGCCTGGAAGAGGGCCAGCCTGGTCTTCTCCCCCTGGGTCCTGGTCTCCTGCCACTGGAGCTGCTCCCCGCCCTCCGGGTTAAAGGCGGACAGGGCCAGGTCGGCCGGCCGCCTCCAGCCCTTGGAACCGTTGATCCCCCGGCCGGCCAGGTCCACCACCAGGTCGGTCAGCTCCTCCCGGGAGAAGGTCTCGGCCCCGGGCCCCCAGTCCAGGGACTGGAAGTAGGCCATCCCGATCAGGGCGTAGGCGATGACGTTGGGGTCCAAAGGCCGGATATGGCCCCCGTTGGCCGCCCGGCGCAGAAAACCCCGGAAGTAGCGGGCCAGGGAGTCGTAGTAGCCGATGGTCACCGGGTCGATCAGCTCGAACTCGCCCAGGATCCGGTGAAAGAAGAAGTTTGCCTTAGTGTGCTCCAGGAGGAGGTCCACCGCGGCCCGGAACCTGGCCTGGAAACCGGCCCCCGCCTTGTCCCGGTCCAGGGCCTCGGCCTTGGCCCAGAAGCGGTCGACGATCCGGTCGTTGAGCTCCAGGAAGATCTGCTCCTTGTTCTTGAAGTACTGGTAGAAGGTGCCCTGGGAGACCCCGCAGCGCCGCCCGATCTCGGCCACCGAGGTCCCGTAGAAGCCCGCCTCGGAGAAGACCTCCCGGGCGGTCTTAAGTAAGGCGGTTCGGGTGCTCAATCCCTTGCTGGTCAGGTGTCGTCCCGACCTGGGAGCAGGTCTTGGGATGGTCCGGGGGGCGGATCGGGGGGTCGTCCCGCCGCCCGCCCCGGTCCCTGACCTTCGAGTCGGCTTCATGGGCTCCTTGGACCTCCAACATGAATCACCAGTCAGATAAGCACGCCCGCCAGACCCTGTCAACCCGGACGGCCTGGCCATAACCCGGATATTTTCCATGGGTGATTAAGCGCAGGGGCTGGAGGAGTGTTCTGTGGCCAACCGGCTCTCAGGTCCCGGTCAGCCCGGACAACTTGTTGTCCGGGTGCCGAAGGCACCAGCGGTTCGACTCCCAGGCCTACCCTGTCCGCCGACACCCCCACCTTCCCTCCGTCCTTCCCGCGAAGGCGGGAATTGGGAAAACACCTATGATCATAATCGGATTGGCGAAAGCCTAACCAGGAGATTTCACTTGCCTAACCCGGATATTTCACGAGTCGAGTTGGCCGCAGATGCAAGGCGCGGGGCACGAGGCTATAGTCGCCCTATGCCGAGTGTCACGCAACGCAGCAGATGCGGCCAAATCGACTCGCCCGCAGGGTGAAGACCGCCAAAGATTCCCCACCTGGCAAAGGTTACAAACTGTTACCACGGAAAATAACTTCTAACCCGATGTATCTACTTAAAATATTTACTAATTCATCTTCCTCTTTGGCGTTCTTCATGAAATATCCGGGCTAAGTTGACCGCAGAGGCAAGGCGCGAGACGTGGACGCACTAGACCCTATTTAAAAAGGCGATAAAGCGAAGCGCCGGAGGCAGGAGCCTCCGGCGCCCTTTTGACTCGGCTCAGGAAATGCCCGGGTTAGCCCCGGGCCTGGTCGCCGATGGCCGCCAGGACAAAGTCCAGCCCCAGCCGGGAGAGGGTCGCCTCGCTGGGGCAGCCGTTGGACAGGTTCCAGCCGGCCACGGTCAGGTAGTCGTTGATCTCGGTCCGGTTGTCCACGGTCACCCCGGCCGTGGCCCCGGAGGGCAGCGGCGGCGATCCTAAGACCCGGTCCGGGAGCTTATAGTCCCGGACGTTGCTGATCCCTTCCCGGAGGTTGAAGGCCATCCTCAGGGCGGCCAGCCGGGAGCCGATCTCCTGGAGGTCCTCCATCCCCAGCTTGAGTCCCGTGGCCAGGGAGATGGCCTTAGGTAAAGCCTGGGCCGGGCCGACGGAGGTGGCGAACCAGCAGACCCCGGCGGCGTTGAGGCTGTGGCCGAAGTTGCTCATGACGTAGTGGGTCCGGCCCTTGCCGGAGTAGTTGTACTTGTCCTTGATGGGCGGCGGGTTCAAGCCGGCCGGGACAAAGCCGTCCTCCACGTTCCAGGCCGACCACTGGGTGTGCCGTCCCGGGGTGGCGTCGATGACGTAGCTGGCCCCCAGCCCAGGCTTGCAGCGGGGATCGTGCATGGCCAGCTCCTCCCCCCCGGCGTGGGTGGCGTACTGGGCCGCCTGGGGCCCCAGCCTCTCCACGGCCGCCTTCATCCCGTCCCCGAAGAGCTTGGCCCCGGGGCCCTGGCCGCTGGCCAGCTGCTTGGTCAGGCCGATGATCCCCTCGGTGCTGCCCCAGCTCAAGTCCAAGCCCCCCAGGTCGTCCTTGGTCACGATCCCCCGCTCGAAGAGCTCCATGGCAAAGGCCACCGTGGTCCCGGCCGAGATGGTGTCCAGGCCGGCGTCGTTGCAGACGTTGTTGGCCCAGACGATGGTCGCCAGGTCGTCGTTGAGGCACATGGAGCCGAAGGCGGCCAAGGTCTCGTACTCGGGCTTGTGACCCTCCTCCCCGGCCAGGGGTCCTTCCTTGACCTTGACGTGACCGCCACAGGCCACCGGGCACCGCCAGCAGCCGTAGGGCTTCTCCTGGATGGCGTAGACGCTGTCATCGCTGATTTTTTCCACGGTGGGGAAGTCGTCCACCGTCCCGGCCCAGTTCTTGATCGGCCCGTCGCCCATGAGGACCGTGTTGGCCGTAACCCCGGCGGTCCCGTACTTGTGGAAGAGGTCGAAGCCGGGGTTGTTCTTCTTGTAGCCGGCGATGACCTCCTGCCTCAGCTTTTTCAGACCCTCCTGGTCGGCCACCGGGACCTCGCCCCTGTTCATGGCCACGATGGCCTTGATCCTCTTGGCCCCCATGACCGCGCCCAGGCCGGAGCGCCCGGCCGCCCGGCCCTTGTGGTTGATGACGCAGGCCAGGAGGGAAACCCTCTCTCCGGCCGGACCGATGCAGGCCACGACGGCGTCCTTCCCGTACTTGGCCAGGAGCCGTTCCTCGGTCTCCACGCAGCCCAGGCCCCACAGGTCCCCGGCCGGGGAGATCTCGGCCCGCCCGTTCTCCAGAAAGACCACCACCGGCTTGTCCGAGATCCCCTTGAAGAAGAGGTGGTCGAACCCGGAGCGCTTCATCCCCGGCCCGAAGTTGCCCCCGCAGTTGGCGTCCCCCCAGCCGCCGGTCTTGGGCGATTTGCCGACCACGGTGAACCGGTTCCCGGTCACGGCCTCGGTCCCGGTCAGGGGGCCGGTGGTGAACCCCAGCCAGGCCTCGGGTCCCAGGGGATCCACCCCCCGGGGTTGGCGCTGCCAGAGAAAGTAGGCCCCGATCCCGTAACCGCCCAGGTACTTCCGGACCAGGTCGTCCGGCAGAGGCTCGTAGTCCACCTTCCCGCTGGACAGGTCAATCACCCCCACCCGGTTGACGATCCCCTTCAAGGACATTGGCAAACCTCCTTTAACCTCCGGAGACCAGACCCACGAAAACCACCCGGTCCCCTTCCTGGAGCTCTTCTTCCATTTTAACCGCCCGGCCGTTGACCAGGGTCAGGACGTTCAGGCGGCCCTCCTGATCTTTCATCAGCCGGCGGGTCTCCTCGCCGCAGCCGGCCAGGAACCCTTCCACGAACCGGCCCACGGTGGTTCCCGGCTCCACCTCCAGCTCCTGCTCATTTTTTAGCAGGACCAGCTTCAGGCTGACCTTGATCTTCATGGTTTTTGATTAAACTTACCAGGCTTTCGGTTGCGGTACAATCCTCCCCCGGGGTGGGGGAGGGGAAACCCCTCTCCCCGGCCGCCGCCTCTCCCCTCAGTATAGAAACATCGGCTTGGAGAGCATGCTGGAGACCTTGGGCCGGTAGGTCTCCGGATCGTAGAGCTGGGCCACGTCCACCCGCTTGGTCCCGGAGACGGGGGTCCGGGCCGGAACAGTGGTGTACTTGCCATCCTGGATGGAGACCATCCGGCCGGTCCAGCCCTTCTTGATCAGCTCCACGGCCAGGTTGGCAAAGGAGATGGCCACCATCCGGTCCAGGGCGTCCGGGGCCCCGGAGCGCATCAGGTAGGCCACCTGCTGGTACATGGTCCCGTGGGGGGTCAGCTTCTTGATAGCCTCGCTGACCACCAGGCCGATCCCCCCCAGCTTGCGGTGGCCGTAGGCGTCCTCCTCCCCGTAGTTCACCGGCTGGCCGCCGGTCAGGTGGGCCCCCTCGGAGATGGTCATGATGGCGTAGCCGGAGGGGTTGTTGGCCTTGTCCTCGTCCAGGAGCCAGGCCAGCTTCTCCACGTCAAAGGGGACCTCGCTGATGATGGCCCGGTCCACCCCGGAGAGGTAGGCCGCGATCAGGGAGGTTTCGCCCGAGTTGCGGCCGAAGAGCTCGACGATCCCGATCCGCTCGTGGCTCCCGGCGTTGGTCCGGAGCGCGGTGATGAAGTCCACCGAGCGGGTGATGGCCGTGGGAAAGCCGATGCACAGGTCCGTGCCGTAGACGTCGTTGTCCATGGTCTTGGGGATGGAGACCACCGGCACCCCCTCCTCATCCAACCGGGCGGCGAAGGAGAGGGTGTCGTCGCCCCCGATGGCGATCAGGACGTCTATCCCCAGATGCTCGATGACCTTGAGGACGTGGGCGGTGTAGTCCCGCCGGCCGCCTTCCAGATCCACCCAGCCCTGGGCCGCGGGGAGCTTGGCCCACTCGGCCTCCTTGATCGAGGCCGGGTTGGTCCGGGAGGAGTGGAGATAGGTCCCCCCATAGCGGTCGATGGTCCGGATCTCGTTTTTTATCAGCCGGTTGACCAGGCGCGACTGATCGGCCTCCAGGTCCGGATCGTAGTACAGCAGCCCGGCCCAGCCCCGCCTTATCCCCAGGACCTCCATCCCCTCCTCTTCGGCCCGGTAGACCACCGTCTTGATGGCCGCGTTGAGCCCGGGCACGTCCCCTCCGCCGGTGAGTATCCCCAATCGTCTGGGCATGGCCTCTCCCCCCTGCGCCGGCCCGTTTCCCCGGATCGGCCTGGGCTGGTTACGATTTGGTCAGGCCCGACCGGGCCGGGCCTCCAGGAATAGTCTTTTTGACTCCGGTCTGATCCAATTTTACCAGATCCCGGCCGGACCGGGCCGGATCGGGCCCAATTCTTTTCCCCCGGCCCGGAGTGTCCCCCTGGCCGGGGCCTGAAGAGGGTTACTTTTCCCTCAGACCCAGCTTGGCGATGATCCGGTTGGCCGACAGGCCGTACTTCTCGTAGAGCTCGGCCGCGCTGCCGGACTCGGCGTAGCCGCTCAAGGCCACGGAATCGAACCTGACCCCCGTGGTCCCGGACACCAGGACCTTCATCACCTCGTCGGACAGGCCGCCGTTCTCGAAGTGGTCCTGGACGGTGCAGACCCAGCCCGTCTCCTCGGCCGCCTTTGTTACCAGCTCCCGGTCGATGGGCCTGATGGTCGGCATGTCGATCACCCTGACCTTCTCCTGGACCCTGGCCGCCACCTCCAGGGCCTCGGCCAGGATCGGACCCGAGGCGATCAGGGTCAGGTCCGTGCCCTCCCGGAGGAGATAGCCCCGGCCGATCTTGAAATCGGTCCTGGGCTCCACCCCCCACCGGTTGCCCGGGGCGTAGAAGAGGGGGGTCGGGTTGCGGCCCACCCTGAAGTAGACCGGCCCCTGGTGGGCCAGGACCTCCTGGAAGAGGCGGTCGGCCTGGATGGCGTCCGAGGGCTCGATAATGGTCAGGTGGGGCAGGGTCCGCATCAGCCCCACGTCCTCGATGGCCTGATGGCTGACCCCGTACTCGCCCAGGGCCACCCCGGTGTGGGAGCCGATGATCTTGACGTTGAGCCTGGGGTAGGCGATGTCCTGGCGGACCATCTCCCAGGCCCGGCCGGTGGAGAAGATGCCGAAGGAGTTGACCACCGGGATCCGGCCGCAGGAGGCCAGGGCCGCGCCCATGGTCATCATGTTGGCCTCCTGAACCCCCAGGTTGATGGACCTCCGATCCCGGGGCCTTGGCGCGTCCTCGGGGTATCTCTCGGAGAAGAAGCTGGAGGCGCAGGCCCCGGCCAGATCGGCGTTGAGAACGAAGATGGGCTCGTACTCCCCCAGCCGGGCCAGGGCCCGGCCGTAGCCGATCCGGGTGGCGGTGGGCTCTGTGTAGGGTCGGGCCGGGTTGAGCTTGATGATCCGCTCCAGGTCCTGGGCCGGCTCCTTCGGGGTGGTTTTGTCCAGGGGGGCCGGCTCCACCTCCGCCTTCCCTTCAAGCTTCTTCTCCAGGGCCGAGATCTTGGCCTGGAAGCCGGCCTCGGCCCGGCCCCACTCCTCCAGGTCCAGGGGCATGGCGTGGAACCGGCAGACGTTCTCGCACTCGGTGATGCCCCGGCCCTTGATCGTGTTGGCCACCACCATCAGCGGCCTGGTCCGCTGGGCCGCGGTCCGCTTGAAGTGATCCACCGCGTCCATGAGGGCGTAGAAGTCGTGGCCGCTTACCACCCTGACCTCCCAGTTGAAGGCGGCCAGCTTCTCGGCCAGGGGGTCCAGGGAGTTGAGGTCGTCGGTGCAGCCGTCCACCTGGAGCCGATTGTAGTCGATGAACCCGCAGACCCTGCCCAGCCCCTTGTTGGGGATGGTCATCATCGCCTCCCAGGTCATCCCCTCCTGGAGGTCGCCGTCCCCCAGGATCGCGTAGACCAGGTAGTCGTACTGGTAGACCTTGGCCTGGAGGGCCATCCCCGCGGCCACGGACAGCCCGTGACCCAACGAGCCGGAGGAGAAGTCGATCCCCTTGATGCCGTGCTCGACCTTTCGACCCCCTTCCTCCAGGATCCGGTACATGGCCGGATGGCCCTCCAGGGGGCTGTCCATCTTGTTGTAGATCTTGAGGTCCGACTCGGGGAAAAAACCGGCCTCGGCCAGGGCGGCGTAGAGACCCGGGGCGGCGTGCCCCTTGGACATGATCAGCCGGTCCCTGCCCAGCCAGAGCGGATCGGCCGGGTCGTAGCGCATCACCCGCTCCCAGGTCTTGCTTTCGGGCCGGTAGAGGCGGCCGAAGTAGAGGACGGTCAGGATGTCGGCCACCGAGAGCGAGCCGCCCGGATGGCCGACCTTGGACTTGGTGATGTGGTCGATGGCGTTTTTTCTGATCCGGGTGGCGATGAGCTCCAACCGGTCTATCTCGCCCGCCCGATCCAGTTGCTTCCTCATGGACATCCCGATTCCCCCTTAACCCGTCTTAGCCCGGCTCAGCTCATGGAGATCAGAACCTTGAGGACCGACTTGTCCTGCTCCACCCGGTCGAACCCCTCGGCGATCCGCTCCAGGGGCAGCCTGACCGAGGTGAACGGGGCCAGGTTGAACCGGCCGTGGGCCACCAGGTTGATGGCCTGGTAGACGTCCTCGCCCATCCCGGCCACCGAGCCGGTCAGGGATAGCTCCTGGAGGACCACCTGGAAAGGCTCGAACCGGGCCGTCCGGCCGGCCTCGGTCAGGCCGAAGGCCATGATCCTCCCCCCCGGCCGGACCAGCTTGAAGGCCGCCTCGTAGCTCTCGATCCGGCCGGTGGACTCGATCAAAAAGTCCGGCCCCCGGCCCTGGGTGCAGCTCTTCAGCTCCCGGGCCTCGTCCGGCCCGTGGAGGATGGTGTAGTCAGCCCCCAGCTCCCGGGCCATTTCCAGCCTCTCCTGGTGCTTGCCGATGACCACCACCGGGGCGGCCCCGCAGATCCGGGCCATCTGGAGATGAAGCAACCCGGCCGGCCCGGCTCCCAGCACGGCCAGGCTCTTGCCGAAGGTCAGGCCGGCCATCCGGGCCGCCCGGACCACGCAGGAGACCGGCTCCAGGAGAGCCGCGCTGGCCAGGTCCAGGTTCTCCGGCAGTACCCGGACATACTTGGCCGGAAGGGCCAGGTACTCGGCCATGGCCCCGTGGGTGTGGATGCCCAGCTGCTTCATCTGGGGACACATCAAAATCGCGTTCTGGCGGCAGTAGAAGCAGGTCCCGCAGCCCATGTTGATGTCGGCCGTAACCGGTTGGTCCTGGGCCAGGCCCGAGACCGAGGAGCCCACCGCGGCCACCCGACCGGAGAACTCGTGACCGGGGATCAGGGGCAGGTGCTCGGCCGAGTAGAGCCCCTTGAGGATGGCCATGTCCGTCCCGCAGATTCCGGTGAAGGCGATCTTGATCAGGACCTCCTCCGGACCGGGGCTGGGAACTGAAGTCTCCCGGACCTCCACCAAGCCGGGTTTGACCACAAAGGCGGCGCGCATCTTGGCAGGGGCCATCTCCCAACTCCTCCTTCTCCATGTCCCGGTGGTGAAGACCGGGCTGGCTGGGGACCGGTCGGGTCCTGAGTCTTCTTCGGCGCTTGAGCTGCTGGCCTGGGTTTTATTTCAATAAATGAAAATAACTTCCATTAAACAAAATACTACCCTCAACACCCTTTTTTGTCAAGGAATATCATCCTTCGGGAACCGGTGCCGATCCTTCTCTAATCCTGGCTAGTTGGCCGGGTTGGTTCGGCTTAAAAAGGCCTGAAACGGGATTCAGTAGCAGGGCTTGCTGCTTCAGATGACCCCAGGCACGGTGGATGGCGCCTCCTGGATCTTTCAGGAGTGGTCCAGGCCGGGGGCCGAGCCCTATTAGAGTTCGAAGATGTTCTTTAGTCCCCGGCCGCTCCGGGCGGTCTCAAAGGCCTCCTGGGCCTCCTCCAGGCTGAAGCGGCCGGTGATCAACCCGCTTAAGTCCAGCTTGCCAGAGGCCACCAGCTTGAGGGTCTTCCGGTACTGGGTCAGGGACTGGCGGGTGGTCCCCACGATCTTGAGGTGGTTGTAGTGGACCCGGTTGGCGTCGATGGTGGTCAGGGGCCGGTCCTGGGGCAGCCCGCCGAAAAAGTTCAGCCGGCCCCGGGGGGCCAGGCATTCTAGGGCCTGGTTGTGGGCCTCGGCCACCGGGCAGGCCACGATGGCCACGTCCGTCCCCCGGCCCCCGGTGGCCTCCAGGACCTTTCGTTTAAGGTTCTCCCGGGCCGGGTTGATGGTCAGGTCAGGCCCGAACCTCTCCACCTCGGCCAACCTCCGGTCCGATATCTCGGAGACCATGGTCAGGGCGGCCCCCATCTTCTGGGCCAGGAGGAGGTGCATGACCCCGATGGGCCCGGCCCCGACGATGAGGATCGACTCCCCCAGGGACAGCTCGGTGTACTGAAGGGAGTTGAAGCAGCACGACAGCGGCTCGTTGAGGGCCGCCTGGCCCAGGTCGGCCCCGGTTTTGAGGGGGATGACGTTGCCCTGGCGGACGGCCTGGGCCGGGAGGCGCATCAGCTCGGCGAAGCCCCCGTCCAAGCCGATGCCCAGGGCCTGGTAGTCCAGGCAGAGAAGGGTCTGGCCGTCCAGACACTGGGCGCAACGGCCGCAGTGGATGTTGGGGGCCACGGCCACCGGGGTTCCGGGGGCCAGGTGGGCGGCCTCGGGGGTGCTCTCCTCGATGACCCCGGCCACCTCGTGGCCCAGGATACGGGGCTGGCCGGGGGGGATGAGGTGGTGGCCGTGGCTGATGATCCTCAGGTCGGTGCCGCAGATAGCGGCCGCCTTGACCCGCAGCAGGGCCTCACCCTCCCGGAGGACCGGCCGGGAGGCCTCCTCCAGCCTGATCTGGCCGTCACGGTATACCAGGGCTTTCATGGGTCCTAACCTTCTTGCCCGGAGGCCCGCTGCCGGAAGATGTCGATCAGCCCGGCGATGGTGGTCCGGTACTCCCTGAAGAGATGTTTATAGGCCTCCACCCGCTTGGGCTCGGGCCGGAAGCTCCGCCGCTCCCGGGCCAGCTTCCGGACCAGGCCGGCCAAGTCGTCGATCTGGCCCACGGCCGCGGCGGCCACCAGGGCCGAGCCCAGGGTGCCGAACTCCTGCTCCTCCAAGGTGGCGCAGGGCAGGTTCAGGCAGTCGGCCTTGATCTGGCAGAAAAGGGCCGAGGAGGCCCCCCCGCCGATGATCCTCAAGGTCCGGGTCTCCAGGTCGGGGTAGAGGTCGGTGAAGGCGTTGAGGTAGTGGCGGTACTCCAAGGCGATGCCTTCCAGGATGGAGCGGTAGAGGTGCTCCGGCCGGTGGTTCCAGGTCAGCCCGGTCCAGGAGCCTCTTAAGTCAGGCTGGTAGGGGAAGTTCCGGCCGGCGAAGTGGGGGCAGAAGATCAGCCCCTCCGAGCCCGCCGGGACCCGGGCGGCCGCCTCCTCCAGCCTCTTAAGAGCCGCCTTTTGGTCCCCCCCGCCCAACTCCCGGGCGAACCAGTCGATGCAAAGGCCGCCGCCGTTGATGTAGGCCAGGGAGTACCACAGCCCGTCGATCACGCTCCGGCAGGAGAGGAGGGTCTCCCGCCGGTCGTCGGCCCGGAACTCGCCGGAGCAGAAGGTCAGAACCGAGGCCGTGCCGGCCGTGTCCACCGCCTCCCCGGGCCTGACCAGCCCGGCCCCCAGAAGCCCGGCCGCGGTGTCTCCGCACCCGGCGGCGATGGGCAGCCCCTCAGGCAGGCCGGTCCTTTTCACCCAGGACCGGGTGAGCCCGCCGATGACCTCGGTGGGGGAGACGATCCGGGGCAGCTTGTCCGGGTCGATCCCGAAGAGGCTCAAGATGCTCTCGGCCCAGCGCTTGTTCTTGTTGTCGGCCAGGTTGGTGAAGTGGATGTAGGTCTGATCGATGTAGGCCTCTTCACCCTTAAGCCCGGCCAGCTTGCCGGCGATGAAGGCCGCCGGCTCGATGAACTTGGCCGTCCGGGCGTAGACCTCCGGCCGGGCCTCCTTCCACCACAGCAGCTTGGGACCGAAAAAAAAGCCGGGGGCCGAGCCCGAGAGGCGGATGACCTCCTGGCGGTGACGGCTCATGGCCGCCACCTGGTCGCTGCAGCGGGTATCCAGCCAGGAGTCGTAGTGGGTCGTGGCCTCCCACTCCTGGTCGATCCCCATCAACCCGGCCATCTGGCCGTCCAGGGCCAGGGCCTGGACCTGGACCCGGCCGGCCGACTGGACCGCGGACCTGATGGCCTCCAGGGTCTCCTCGAGCATCTCCCCGGGCTGCTGCTCCAC
>Ga0209164_1002895_pt1 | contig 17131 bp, 15 predicted proteins | sample MTBNYHSulfiMetaG_FD_187458 | JGI IMG/M metagenome (GOLD analysis project Ga0209164, IMG submission 187458) | Enrichment culture microbial communities from rom New York Harbor, USA that are MTBE-degrading - MTBE-NYH (New York Harbor Sulfidogenic)... | ecosystem: Environmental > Aquatic > Marine >...
GTGCTCGGGGCGGAGGCGCGCGGGTTCATCCTCGGCGCCGCGGTCGCCTACGGCCTCGGCGCCGGCTTCGTCTGCGCGCGCAAGCCCGGCAAGCTGCCCTACACCACCGTCCACGCCGAGTACGCGCTCGAGTACGGCACCGACCGCCTGGAGATCCACGAGGACGCGATCGCGCCGGGGCAGAACGTGCTCATCCACGACGACCTCCTCGCCACCGGCGGCACCGCCAGAGCGAAGGTCGAGCTCGCCGAGAAGCTCGGCGGCAAGGTGGTCGGCGTCGCCTTCATCATCGAGCTCGCCGCACTCGACGGGCGCAGCAAGCTCGACGGTTACGACGTCTTCTCGCTGATCACGTACTGACCCGAGCGCGCACTGGCGCCGGGCGGCCGTCGGCGCCGGGCGCCGGCCGGCGCCGGGTGCCGGGAGACGCCGAGAGCGCACGGGCGCGCATGCCGCGCGATGTGTCACGGCGGGCCGGCGCACACGGCGAGCCCCGGGGAGGCGCGGCTCTCACAAGGACCCACTCCGCGCCAAGGGTACTGCACGCGAACACACGTTCGGCTTACGTGCGCCCCTGCACTCCAAACTCGGCCATGCGTCCCACGCGCTCCATCGAGCGCCACGGCCGGCCCGGCGCAGCCCAGGTCCTCCACGCCGCGGCTTCACACGGACGCGGTGGCTGACCTGTCGCGCGCAGACCGTCGTCGCCCGCCGAGAGTCTAAGCGCCGGCGCGCGGTCATCGCCGGTCTCGGGGAAGAGGGCGGTCCTGCGGTCTCGTCGCCCGTGATCGGCCCCTCCGGGTCAACGCCGCCGCACGGCGACGCCGTCCCGCGCCGGGGCAACGTTCGCCTTTCTGCGCCGACTGCGGGAGCGAGCGCGACGCGCAGGCGACCGCCTCCGGCGCTCCCGGGCCGCGACGCGCAGTGCCCCGAGGGGAGAGGCGGTTGTTCGGGAACGCAGTCGGAGAGCGGGTGTTGCGGACGAGGCGTCGTCGTCGCATGCTACTTTACATAACGGCGATTATCGCGTGTTACATAGCACGCTCGACAGGCCTCTCGCGTCCGTGACCCGCAGGCCTCTCGCGTAGGCCGGTCGGGTCCTCGAGGGTGGCGGGCGGCGGCTACCAGCGACGTCCGAGGTACTGCGGTGAAGAGGGCAGTTCGCGCAGGCAGTCGAGGAGGAACTCGGCGATCGGCGGGCGCAGATCGACGGTGTTGAGGGCGCGTTCGTCGAGGAAGTCGGCGCGGAGCACCGTCGCCTCCTGCGGCAGGATGTCGGCCTCCGGCGCCGCGGAGACCTCGAAGACGAGGTGCACGACGTGCTTCGGGTACGACGGCTCCGGCGAGATCGACTCGACGATGGCCAAGAGTCGCCCCACGGCGACGCGCAAGCCGAGCTCCTCGGCGATCTCGCGGCGAAGCGCGTCGCTCAGCGTCTCGCCGAAGCGTACGCCGCCGCCAGGGAGCAGCCAGTACCGCTCCTCCCCGCGGCCCTGTTTCACGAGCAGCAGCCGTCCTTCGTGCTGGAGAAACCCTGCTACGCGAATAGTAGGACAGCGGGGCTGCGCGGCGGCGGTGTCGGGCGCATCAGGCGCCACGGGCTGCGGGCTCGCGTTGGGTGGGCGCTGGTCGCTCATGTGGTCGCCTCTCCCCCGCCGTGCACTTCGCCGCTGCCGCTCGAGCCGAAGCCCTGGGCACCACGCGCGGTGTCGTCGAGCGTGTCGGACTCGGTCAGGGCGACCGCGGGGAGCCGGACGAAGAGCAGCTGGGCGATGCGGTCGCCGGCGTGGACGGCGAACGGCTCGTGGGCGTCGGTGTTGAGGAGGATCACCCGCACCTCGCCACGATACCCCGGATCGATGAGACCTGGCGCATTGACGAGAGAGACCCCGTGCCGTGCCGCGAGCCCGGAGCGAGGGAGGGTGAGCGCGGCGAGGCCGGGCGGGAGCCCGAGGGCGATGCCGGTGCCGACGACGGCGCGGCCCAGCGGCGGCACGACCGCCTCGACCGCGGCGTGGAGGTCGAAGGCCGCGTCGTGCTCGTAGGCGCGACGCGGCAGGCGCGCCGAGGTGTGCAGGAGACGCACGGGGACGTCGACAGGCGCGCCCTGGGCGGACGGCACGCGCAGCGTCCTGCCGTGCGCCCTCCCGCGCTCGTCCGTTGGTTCAGTCGCCATCGTCGGCCTCCGGTCGGCCGTCGACGCGGAAGCGCGCGTAGCGGCCGGCGAGCTCGGTGGTGAGGCGCGCCTCGACGAGGACCCCGTCCGCCGTGTGCTCCTCGCGGATGTCGGCGGCGGCGCCGTGGAGGCGGTGTAGCTCGCCGGCCTCGTCGTAGGGGATCAGCAGGTGGACGTCCTGCAGCGTCCGGTCGAAGAAGTCGGCCAGGCGGTCGCGCAGCTCCTCGAGGCCGTCGCCCCTGGCCGCGGCGACGAGCACGGCCTCCGGGTAGAGCGCCCGGAGCCGTCGCCGGCGGCTCTCGTCGAGACGGTCGGCCTTGTTGAGCACCGTGAGCCGCGGGGCGTGCGAGCCGATCATGTCGAGCACCTCGGCGACGGTCTGCTCGCGCTCGGCGATCTCGGCCGCCTCGAGGCTCGCGTCGGCGACGACGAGCACGAGGTCGGCGAGGGTCGTCTCCTCGAGCGTCGAGGCGAAGGCGTCGACGAGCTGGTGCGGCAGCTTGCGGATGAAGCCGACGGTGTCGGTCATGACGTAGTCGCGGTCGCGGTGGCGGAAGGCCCGCGTGGTCGGGTCGAGGGTCTCGAAGAGGCGGTCGCGCACGGCGACCTCGGATCCCGTGAGGGCGTTGAGCAGCGTCGACTTGCCGGCGTTGGTGTAGCCGGCGAGGGCGATGAGGGGGACGCCGCTGTGGAGGCGCCGGGCGCGTTGCGTGCGCCGCGTCTGGGCCATGCGCTCGATGCGCTGCCGCAGCGTCTGGATGCGCCGCCGCACGACGCGACGGTCGACCTCGAGCTTGGTCTCGCCGGGACCCCGCATGTCGACGCCGGCGCCCAGACGCGAGAGCACGACGCCCTTGCCGCGCATGCGCGTGAGCTCGTACTCGAGCTGCGCGAGGTGCACCTGCAGGGTGCCCTCGAGGGAGTGCGCGTGCTTCGAGAAGACGCTGAGGATCAGCTCGGTGCGGTCGAGCACGTCGACATCGAGCACGTCGAGCACGGCGGCCACCTGCCCCGGGGCCAGGTCGTCCTCGCAGACCGCGACCGTCGCCCCGGTCTGCTTCACGGTCGCCTTGAGCTCGTCCATCTTGCCGCGCCCGAGGTACGAGTGCGGGTGCGGCGTCTCGCGGTGCTGGACGACGTCGCCCAGCCATGCGATGTCGGCCGAGCGCAGGAGCTCCTTGATCTCGGCCAGGGGCTCGTCGGTGGCCGCGTCGCTGCCCGGCGGGAGGACGGCGAACACGACGGCCCGCGGCCGCTCTGCGGCTGTCCCCTCGGCACCCATGCGGCTCCTAGAGCCGGACACGCTCCTCGATGCGCCGCACGGCCTCCTCGAGGCGCTCGTCGGCGACCGTGAGCGAGAGGCGGACGTAGCCCTCGCCGGAGGGGCCGTAGGCGGCGCCCGGCGAGACGATCACGTCCGCCTGGGAGAGCACGAGGTCGGCGAAGCTGCCCGAGGTGTGGCCCTCGGGGACGGGCGCCCAGAGGTAGATCGTGCCCTTGGGCGGGCTGGCCTCGAGGCCCACGCGGCGCAGCGCCGGCACGAGAAGGTCGCGGCGGCGCCGGTAGACCTCGCACATCTCCTGCACGCAGTCCTGCGGTCCGTCGAGGGCCGCCGCGGCCGCGCGCTGCACGGCGGCGAACATGCCCGAGTCCATGTTGGTCTTGAGGCGCCAGAAGGCGTCGACGACCTCACGGCTGCCGACGATGGCGCCCGCGCGCCAGCCGGTCATGTTGTAGCTCTTGGAGAGCGAGAAGAGCTCGACGCCGACCTCCTTCGCCCCCGGCGTCTCGAGGAAGCTGGGCGCGACGTAGCCGTCGTAGGTGATGTCGGCGTAGGCGTTGTCGTGCACGACGACGAGGTCGTGCCGGCGGGCGAACTCGACGAGGCGCGTGAAGAAGTCGTCCTCGATGACGGCCCCGGTCGGGTTGTTGGGGTAGCCGACGAAGATGAACCTGGCCGCCTTCAGCGCCTCGGCGGGGATCGCCTCGAGGTCGGGCTGGAACCCGAGCTCGGGGCGCAGCGGTACGGGGACGGCGCGGCCGCCGGCGAGCAGCGGGCCGGTCGCGTAGACGGGGTACCCGGGGTCGGCGGCGAGACACACCTCGTCCTGGTCGAGCAGCGTGAGGCAGAGGTGGGCGATGCCCTCCTTGGCCCCGAGGAGCGGGACGATCTCGGTCTCGGGGTCGAGGGCGACCCCGAACCGCCGATCGTAGAAGCCGGCCACGGCGTCGCGGAAGCCGCGCTCGCCGCGGTTGCTCGGGTACTGGTGCGTCCGCGGGTCGGCGGCCGCCGCGGTCAGCGCGGCGACGACGTGCGGCGGCGTCGGCAGGTCGGGGTCGCCGATGCCGAGGCTGATGATGTCGACGCCGGCGGCGCGGCGCGCGGCCACCTTGCGCTCGATCTCGGCGAAGAGGTACGGAGGGAGACTCGCGACGCGACTGGACAGACGCATGGTCACCGCCTACTCGAGGTGTCGGAGGAACTCGCGGGAGAGGTCGCCGTGGTAGATCTCCTCCGCCGGCCCGGTCATGAAGACGCGCCAGTCGGGTCGGACCTCGACCTCGAGCAGTCCGCCGGGCAGCTCGACGGTCACCGGCGAGACGCAGCGGCCGGTGCGCACGAGCGCGACGGCCGTCGCCGTGGCGCCGGTGCCGCAGGCGCGCGTCTCCCCCACCCCGCGCTCCCAGACGCGCACCTTGGCACGGTGCTCGTCCTGGACGACGACGAACTCGATGTTCGCCTTGCGCGGGAAGTACCTGTGCTCCTCGAGCGCCGGCCCGAACTCGTGCACCGGGGCGAGCTCGAGCGGCCACGGCGACGTGATGACGGCGTGCGGGTTGCCGACGTCGACGAAGGTGAACGTGAAGCTGCGCCCGGCGGCGTTGACCGAGGCTTCGACGGCCTCGCCGTCGAAGCCCTCGAGCTTGTCGCCGCCGAAGCGCGCGACGCCCATGTCGACGGTCACGCTGTAGCCGTCGCCGAGCCGCGGGACGATCTCCCCCGCTCCCGTCTCGAGCACCACAGTGTCGCTTTCGAGCAGCCCTTCCATCTGAAGCTTGCGGGCCACCATACGCACACCGTTGCCGCACATCTCGGCCTCGGAGCCGTCGGGGTTGAAGATCCGCAGCGGGAAGCGGTCGACGCCCGTGCGCGGCCCGACGACGAGGATGCCGTCGGCGCCGATGCCGAAGTCACGGTCGCAGAGCAGGCGCACGCGCTCGGGAGTGAGCTCGAACGGGATCTCCTCGCGGTGCAGGACGATGTAGTTGTTGCCCAGTCCCTGCCACTTGGAGAACTGCATCTTCCCTGGGCCCTGCCACGTGGACGGCACGCTCGACCTCCCTGGTCACACGGTGGAGACGATGCGAGACCCCGGCCCGCATCGAGGGGCAATCCTACCACGAGGCCGAGGCCGGGCACCGCAGGCGTGCGGGCCAAGGGCGCGCGCCCTCCTCCGGCGCGCCGCAGGCCGGTCCGCCGTCAGTCGCTGAGGGCGGCGAGCTCCTCGGCCACGGCCGCCGGCGACCGCCCGCCGGCGGCGATCGTCGCGCTCGCCGGCAGCTTGCGCATCCAGGTGAGCTGCCGGCGCACCAGCGCGTTGGTGCGCCGGACCATCGCCGCCGCGGCCTCGTCGAGCGTGAGCCCGCCGGCGAGAACGGCGGCGAGCTCGCGCACGCCTATCGCCTGGCGGACCGTGCGCGAGGGCGTCCCTCCGGCGAGGAGCGCCTCGACCTCGTGAAGGGCCCCGGCGGCGAGCATCGCCGCCACGCGGGCGGCGACGCGCTCGCGCAGGGCCTCGCGGTCGGGCGCGAGCGCGACGAGGCGGTGCGCGTAGCGACCGCCCGGCGACCACAGCGCGTCGCGTTGCGCGCCGCTCGCCGGCGCGCCGCCCTCGAGCGCCGCCTCGAGGGCGCGCAGCACGCGGCGGGGGTTGGCGACGTCGACGCGGGCGAGGGCGTCGGGGTCGCGCGCGCGCAGCTCGGCGACCACGCCCTCCGGGTCACGCTCCCAGCGCTCCTCGAGCTCGCGGCTCCGTTCCTCCCGACTCCCCGGCTCGGCGGCCGGCCGGAACTCGAGGCCGCCCAGCGCCGCACGCAGGTAGAGCCCCGACCCGCCCTCGACGACGACACGGCGCCCGGCGGCGAGAGCGCCGTCGATGGCCGAGTGGGCGAGCGCCGCGTAGGCGGCGACGGAGAACTCCGCGTAAGGGTCGGCGACGCCGACGAGGTGGTAGCGGCGCCGTCGCCGCTGCGCCGTATCGGGCTGGTTCGTGAGGAGCGGCAGGCCCCGGTAGACCTGCATCGAGTCGGCGACGACGATGTCGGCGCCGATCCGCTCCGCGAGCGCCAGGGCGATCTCGGTCTTGCCGAGGGCGGTCACGCCGAACAGGGCGACGACCGGCGGGCGGCCCCGGCCGGGTTCTCCGGTCCGCGCCTCGCCGGCGCCGGCGCCCGGCCTCAACGGAGCCTCCGCGCTCGTGCGGCCGACGGGCGCCGGCGAGCGTCAGGCGGGCGCGTCGTCGCCCTCCCCGAAGCGCTCCACGGTGAAGCGCTCGACGGCGAACGGCTCGTCCGGGGAGATGCCGGCCTTCTGCAGGGCGATGGCCACCTGCTGGGCGACGCTCTCGACGCCGGGCAGGTCGGGCAGCAGGACGCCGCGGCGCACGCCGCTGCTCACGATGACGCCGTACCGCTGCGGGTCCAGGCCCGAAAGGTCGGTCGGCTCGGGGCGGCCGAGCACGTCGACGGAGCAGTTGAGCCCGTCGACCTCTTCGGGGTCGACGGGAGGGAAGCGCGGGTCGCTGAACGCGGCCGCCGCGGTGTTGCGCACGATCTCGTGCCCGAGATCGGCCTCCGCCGGGGTCAGGGTCCCGATGCAGCCGCGCAGCTCGCCGCGCCGCTTCAGGGAGACGAAGCAGGCCGCGCGCCGGCCGTAGATGCCGGCCCGCGGCGGCTCCGGCGGCCGCTCACGCGCGACCAGCGCCTCGAGGCAGACGCGGGCGAAGTCCGCGGGCCCGGGAGGCCCCGTGTGCGGGTCGCGCGCCGTGGTCATCGTCGCGGGTCCTTCACGCTCGGCTCGTCAGGCCTGCGTCTCCGGCGCTCCGAAGCGCGCCACCAGGTAGCCGACGCCGAACGGCCCCTCGTAGCTGTACACCTCGGGGTGCTGCGTCGCGTCGTCGCCGAGGAAGCCGCCGAGGGCGATCAGCGAGCGCAGGCCGCACTCGCCGGCGGCGCGCACCAGGCCACGGTCGAGATCGGCGAGACCCGCGAAGTCCCCGATGCCCATGAGCTCGACGATGCGCTCGTCGAAGTCGCGGCCGCGCGGGTCGTAGCCGGCCGACGCCGAGGGCGTCAGTCGATGCGAGAGGTCGGCGCTGGCCACGAAGAGCGCGTCGCGCCCGAGCTCCTCGGCGCAGCGCCGCACGAGGCGCCCGAGGGCGCGATGCTCGCCATAGCTCCCGACGATGGAGAGCGAGACCACTCGTGCCGCGGGCAGGAAGTGCAGCGGCACGAGGACGCCGTGGTCGAGCACCCCGTCGGTCGTCGGCTCGAGCTGTACGGCGCCGTCGCCCCCGGCGAGCGCGAGCAGCAGCTCGACGAACGGCAGGTCGTTCTCGAAGGAGAGCGCTACCTGTGGGCATCCGAACGAGCCGAAGTCGCCGCCGAGATGGGCCGCGGCCTTGACGAGGTGCGCGTCGCCCACGGCGGGGCTGTGCGGCGAGATCACGACGAGGGTCTCGGGCTCGCCGACGTCACTCGCGAGGCGACGCAGCGCCCGCGCCGTCGACTCGACCTCGGCGAGAGCCGGGCCTCCGATCTCGGGGATCAGCAGCGGCGGGTGGGGACAGATGCACCCTTGCATCGGATCGCCTCCTCCCGGAGCCTCAGCGCCGGCCGGCCAGGGTGGTCGACGTGGCCCCGGTGATCTCCACGTCGACTATCGTACCCGCCGCGGCCTCGCCGCCAAAGTTGACCGTGACGTGCTGCCGCGTGCGCCCGCGCAGGCCGCCGGGGTGACGGCTCGGGCCCTCGACGAGGATCTCTGCCCGTCGCCCGATCCAGCGCCGGTGCGCGGCGAGAGCGAGCCGCTGCGTCGTGGCGACCAGACGCTCGACGCGCGCCCGCCGCAGCTCGTCGGGCACCTGGCGCGGGAGGCTCGCGGCGGCCGTCCCGCGTCGCGGCGAGTAGACGAAGGTGAAGGCGCCGTCGAAGGCCGCCTCGTCGACCGCCGCGAGCGTGGCCGCGAAGTCGTCCTCGGTCTCGCCGGGGAAGCCGGCGATGAGGTCGGTCGTGATGCTGACGTCGGGCACGGCCGCGCGCAGGCGGCGGACCAGGTCGAGGAAGCGCTCGGCCGTGTACCCGCGGCGCATGGCGGCGAGCACGCGGTCGGAGCCGGACTGCAGCGGCAGGTGGACGTGCTCGCAGACCGTCGGCAGCCCGGCGATCGCCGCGATGAGCTCGTCGCTCAGATCCTTCGGGTGCGAGGTGACGAAGCGCAGGCGGGCGAGCCCCTCGATGCGGTCGAGCCGGGCGAGCAGGGCGGGGAACCCAGGCGCCAGGGCGGCGGCGTCGAGGCTCCACCCGCCGGCGCCGCTCTCCCCCGCCGGGCCACGACCGGGGCCGAGATCGCGGCCATAGGCGTTGACGTTCTGGCCGAGGAGGGTGACCTCGCGGACGCCGTCGTCGACGAGGCCGCGCACCTCGGCCTCGACGGCCTCGGGGCTGCGGCTGCGCTCGGGGCCGCGCACGTACGGCACGATGCAGTACGAGCAGAAGTTGCTGCAGCCCGACATGACCTGCACCCAGGCCTGGAACGGGCGCGCCCGGCGGGCGGGCAGGTCGCCGCTCATGCGCGGCCCGTCCGCGACGAACGCGGGCCGGGCCGCGGCGGCCGGCTCGCCGGCCGCCGCCCCGCGCTCCTTCTCGTCGCCGCGACCACGCACGGCCGCGTGGAGCAGCTCGGGCAGGCGGTGCACGTTCTGCGGCCCGAGGATGCCGTCGACGAAGGGGAAGCGCTCGAAGAAGGCGGCGCCCTCCGCCTGCGGCAGGCAGCCCGTCACGAGGACGATGCGCCCGGGGTCCTCACGCTTGAGGCGCGCCGCGCCGCTCAGGTGCCCGGCGAGGCGCTCGTCGGCGCTCTCGCGCACGGTGCAGGTGTTGTAGACCAGCACATCGGCGGCCTCGGGCCCGGCGGCCGGGGCAAGGCCCTCGGCCTCGAGCAAGTAGCGCAGGCGCTCGGCGTCGTGCTCGTTCATCTGACACCCGAACGAGCGCACGTGGTAGGTCCTCATCGCGCCTCTCCGCCGCCGGGCTCCGGCCTCACGCCTCCCCGACAGGGAAGGCGCGAGGCCGGCTCGCGCCCGTCACTTCGCGTACTCGGTGGCGCGGCTCTCGCGGATGACCGTCACCCTGATCTGGCCGGGGTAGTCGAGCTGCTCCTCGATCTCCTTGGCGATCTCGCGCGCGAGGAGGGCGGTGCCGTTGTCGTTGATCTCCGCGGGCTTCACCATGACCCTCACCTCGCGGCCCGCCTGCATGGCGTAGCACTTCTCGACGCCCTTGTGCTTCTCGGCGATCTCCTCGAGGGCCTCGAGGCGCTTGATGTAGTTCTCGAGCGACTCGCGGCGCGCCCCCGGGCGCGCCGCCGAGACCGCGTCGGCGGCCTGCACGAGCACGGCCTCGATGGTCTGCGGCTCCACGTCCTGGTGGTGCGCGTGGATGGCGTGGACCACGCTCTGGGACTCGCGGTACTTCTTGGCCAGCTGCTGGGAGATGTCGGCGTGGGAGCCCTCGACCTCGTGGTCGACGGCCTTGCCGATGTCGTGCAGCAGGCCGGCCCGCTTGGCGATCTTGACGTTGGCGCCCAGCTCGGCGGCCATCAGGCCGGCGAGGTGGGCGACCTCGACGGAGTGGTTGAGCACGTTCTGCCCGTAGCTCGTGCGGAACTTGAGGCGCCCGAGGACCTTGACGAGCTCGGGCGCCACGCCGTGCACGTTGGTGTCGAAGCAGGCCTGCTCGCCGGCCTCCTCCATGGCCGCCTCGACCTCGGCCCGCGACTGCGTGTACATCTCCTCGATGCGGGCCGGGTGGATGCGGCCGTCGGCGATGAGCTTGGTGAGCGTGAGGCGGGCGATCTCGCGCCGCACGCCGTCGAAGCCGGAGAGGACGACCGCCTCGGGCGTGTCGTCGATGATGCAGTCGATGCCGGTCACGGCCTCGAGGGCGCGGATGTTGCGGCCCTCGCGGCCGATGATGCGGCCCTTCATGTCGTCGGAGGGCAGCGGGACCACCGTGACCGTGGTCTCGGCGACGTGGTCGGCGGCCGTGCGCTGGATGCTCAGGGAGAGGATGTTCCTGGCGCGGCGGTCGGCCTCGCGCCGCGCCTCCTCCTCCACCTGGCGGACGAGCTTCGCCATGTCGTGCCGGGCCTCGTCCTCGACCTGCTTCAGCAGCAGCTCGCGGGCCTGCGCCGGGCTGAGGCCGGAGATGCGCTCGAGCGCGGCGACGGCCTCGGCCCTGGCGGCGTTCAGCTCTTCGGTCAGGGCCTCGGTGGCGGCCTCGCGGTCACGCAGCGACTGCTCGCGGCGCTCCTGCTCCGCGGCCCGCGCCTCGAGCTGCTCCTCGCGCTGGAGCATCCGCTGCTCGAGCGTGGCGACCTCGGCGCGCCGGTCGCGGAGCTCGGTCTCGACCTCGGTGCGCACGCGGTGCACCTCTTCTTTGGCCTCGAGGCGGGCCTCTTTGAGCGCCGTGTCGGCCTCGCGCCTCGCGTCGCGCAGCACGCGCTCGGCCTCGCGCTCGGCGTTCGCCAGGCTGCTGCTGGCGAGGTAACGGCGGATCAGGTACCCGAGGCCGACGCCCGCCGCCAGCGCCAGCACCACATACAAGACGGTCATGTCACTCGCTTCCCTTCAGCACGTCAGGGCACGAAAGAGGCCGGGCGGGTGCCCGGCCTGCTCGTGCCACCGTACGCGTGCGGAGCGCTGCAACGTGTGACGTTCACGACGGCGGCGAAGGTGCATCGGAGGGAGGGATCGCCTCCCCGCTCTCACATCGTCGCTCGCGCGTCGTCTCTTCCGGTACACGGCGCTGGCGCCGTGGGAGTGCTACAGGCTCTGCACGCGGTGGTGCCGTTCGCAGGCACACGCGCACGTCGTCGCGTGGCCCGATTCTAGGGACTCGCGTGATTTGCTGTCAAATGCAGCGGGGATGCGCGGGCTGCCGGGCTCGGGCACAGGCACGCGCGCAGGTCGTCGCGGGGCCCCGCTCCCGGGGAGTCGCGCGCGACCCTCGACCTCGGCATGAGGGCGTCGCCGCGCCGGCCGGACGGCGGGCGCAAGGAGGGGCCGGCGCCCGCGCGGGGCTCAGCCGGGGGTGTCGCGACGGTGCTCGCCGACCCAGCGACGGACGGCGGCGTAGGCGACCTCGGTGGAGAAGCCGCGGCGCTGGAGGGCGGCGAAGGCGCGCCGCCGGTCGGCGTCGTACGGCGGCCGCGGGCGCGGGCGGCGGCGCAGGACCGCGAGGGCCCGCCCAAGCTCGTCGCCCTCGCCGTCGGCGTCGCCGAGGGCGGCTTCGAGCGCCGCCCGCGGCACTCCCAGCCGTTGCAGCTCGCGCTCGAGGCGCACCCTGCCCCACCCGGCCGCCCGCTTGTCGTGGACGAAGGCGCGGGCGAAGGCTTCGTCGTCGAGCAGACCGTCGGCGCTGAGCCGGGCGAGGGCGTCGTCGACGGTCTCGAGCGTGTGGCCCTTGTCGGAGAGTCGCCGACGGAGCTCGGCGGTGCTGCGCTGCCGGTGGCCGAGCAGCCGGTAGGCGTCGCTCATGATGCGCTCGGCCGAGGCCGCGGCGCGCAGCGCCGCGGCCTCGGCCTCGTCGAGCTCGAGCCCCTTGAAGAGCCGGTGCCGCGCGAGCAGCGCCTCGGTGACGGTGCAGGCGTACGCGCCGTCGAGGTGGACGGCGATGCCCCCGCCGCGGGTGGCGCGGAGCGCCGTGACGACCGGCACGGGCGCCTCAGCCGGCGCTCTCGGCCTCGGGGTCGAGGGCGCCGACGTCGTACGCCGTGGCCTCGGCGCCCGGCTCGGCCTCGGCCGCCCCCGCGGCCGCCGGCTGGGCGGGCAGGCCCGCCTTGGCGCGGATCTGCGCCTCGATGGCGGCGGCGATGTCGGGGTTGTCCTTGAGGAACTGGCGCGCGTTGTGGCGGCCCTGGCCGAGGCGGTCGTCGGCGAAGCTGTAGAACGCGCCGCTCTTCTGCACGACGTCGAACTGCACCCCGAGATCGAGCAGCGACCCTTCACGCGAGATGCCGGCCCCGTACATGATGTCGAACTCGGCCTGCCGGAACGGCGGCGCGACCTTGTTCTTGACGACCTTGACGCGAACGCGGTTGCCGACGGCCTCGGCGCCGTCTTTGAGGGTCTCGATGCGGCGGATGTCGAGACGCACGGTGGCGTAGAACTTGAGAGCCTTGCCGCCGGTCGTCGTCTCGGGGTTGCCGAACATGACGCCGATCTTCTCGCGCAGCTGGTTGGTGAAGCAGCAGATGGTGCCCGAACGGTTGAGCGTGCCGGCGAGCTTGCGCAGGGCCTGGCTCATGAGGCGCGCCTGCAGGCCGACGAAGCTGTCGCCCATCTCGCCCTCGATCTCGGCCTTGGGCGTGAGCGCGGCGACCGAGTCGATGGCGACGATGTCGAGGGCGCCGCTGCGCACGAGCATCTCGGCGATCTCGAGCGCCTGCTCGCCGTAGTCGGGCTGCGAGACCAGCAGGCTGTCGACGTCGACGCCGATGGTCTTGGCGTAGGTCGGGTCCATGGCGTGCTCGGCGTCGATGAACGCCGCCTGCCCGCCGAGGCGCTGGGCCTGGGCGATGAGGTGATACACGAGGGTCGTCTTGCCCGACGCCTCGGGCCCGTAGATCTCGACGATGCGCCCGCGCGGGATGCCCCCCACGCCGAGGGCGATGTCGAGCGCGAGAGAGCCGGTGGGCACGCACTGGAGGTCGGCGCCGCTGGGGTGGTCGCCCATGCGCATGACGCTGCCTTTGCCGAACTGGCGCTCGATCTGGGTGACGGCCGCGTCGAGGGCTTTGTCCTTGTCCACGTGCGTGCTCCTCTCTTATGACGCCGGGTAGATCTCGAGCGGAGTATGGACGGCGCCGCTCGCCTCCAGGAGGCTACTATACAGGACGACCCGCTCCAGTCGAAACTCCGGAATGTTGACGTTATGCAGGGAAAATGGGTGACCTTTGCCGCGGAAGCGGGCCACCGTCAGATGAGGCAGATACGGGCGGCGCTCGGGCTCGCAGACCTCGAGCGCCGCGAGGGCCGCGGCCACCTGCGCCTGGAGGTCCGCGAGCGTCCCGGACGGGTCGTCGAGACGCAGCGCCACGACCCGCCGCGGGCCGCGCTCGGGGAGGAACAGGACCTCGGCGGGAGTCAGCGGCACGGGCGCGAAGCGCACCGCCCGCAGCGCCGCGGCGACGTCGGGTACGACCTCGTCGGCGACGTCGCCGAGGAAGCACAGCGTGAGGTGCAGGCTGCGGTTGACGCGCACCTCGCCGCGGGAGGCGAGCTCCGCCTGCTGCCAGGCGGCGAGCAGCCGACGGACCTCGCCCGGGAGCTCCCCGGCGACGAAGAGGCGCGAGGTCGACCGCCGCGAGGCGGCGTCGCCGCGGCGCGGCCGCGGCGACCCCTTCTCGGGCCGGCGGCCGCTCACGCGCCCAGTCGCTCCCTGAGCAGGTGCAGGGCGCGCACCACGCTCCAGTCGCGTACGCTCTCGCGGTCGCCGGGGAAGCGGCTCTCCACGACGCGCACGCCGGACGGGCCGGCGCAGCCGATCTCGACGAGACCGACCGGCTTCTCGGGGCTGCCGCCGGACGGCCCGGCGACCCCGGTGACGCTCAGCCCCCAGGTCGCGCCGGTGACGTGGCGCACGCCCTCGGCCATCGCCGCGGCGACCTCCTCGGAGACCGCGCCGTGGGCCGCGAGGAGATCCTCGGGGACCCCGAGCACCGCGCGCTTGACGTCGTTCGCGTAGGCGACGACGCCGCCGAGCACGTACTCGGAGCTGCCCGGGCGCGCGGTGAGCCGCGCGCCGAGCAGCCCTCCTGTGCAGGACTCGGCCGCGGCGACCGTCTCGCCCCGGGCGCGCAGCGTCTCGGCGACGAGGTCGTCGACGGTGCGGCCGTCGCTCGAGAACACGGGGAGCTCGCCCTCGAGGGTCGCGACCAGCGCCGCCGCCTGGGCGCGCGCCGCCGCACCGGCGTCGTGGCGCACGATCACCGTGACCTCGCCGGGGCCGATGTTGATGCCGACCCAGAGCAGGTCGCGGGGGCAGCGCTCGAGCACCGGCGACACCTGGAGCTCACCGACGCCGGCAAGGCGGACCAGTCGCGTCACGACCTCGGGGAAGAAGCCCTCGCGCTCGAGACCCGACTCGACCTCGGCCCACATGCGGCGCAGCTCCCAGGGCACCCCGGGGAAGGCGAAGATGCGGGTGGCGCCGGAGACGGCGGCGATGCCCGGCGCCACCCCCGCCGGAGGCAGCGGGCGGGCGCCGGCGGGCAGGAGCGCCTGCCGGCGCGCGCGCTCGAGCACCTCGACGGGGTCGAGCCGGCGCCGTTCGGCGACCTCACGGGTGCGCTCGGCGAGCATGGCGAGCGCCTCGTCACTCTCGCGCAGGGGTACGCCGAGCACCTCGGCGAGGCACTCGGCGGTGAGGTCGTCGTGGGTGGTGCCGAGCCCGCCGCCGACGAGCAGCAGGTCGGGCTCGCCGGCCAGGGCGCAGCGCAGCGTGGCCGCCAGGCGGTCGCGGTCGTCGCCGACGATGGCCAGGCCGGCCACGCGCACGCCGCGCCCGCTGAGCACGCCGGCGAGCAGGCGGCCGTTGCTGTCGCGCGTGCGGCCGTCGAGCAGCTCGTCGCCGCTGAGCACGATGGCGGCCGACGGTCGTGTGTGCGCAGGCGCCACGCCCGTCACCCGGCGGTGCCCGGCACGCGGATGACCCCGCGCGCGTTGACGAAGTAGCGGATGCCCGAGACGAGCGTCAGCGTGACGACCACGGCGATGAGGCTCCAGGTGATGAGCTGGTGCAGCCAGACCGGCGCTCCCCACCAGTCGCGGATCTCCGCGGTCGGGAAGAAGCAGTAGACGATGTAGACGATCTGGCTCAGGGTCTTGGCCTTGCCCAGACCGGCGGCGGGGATCGAGACGCCCTGGGCGAGGCCCACGATGCGCAGCACGCTGACGGCGATCTCGCGCGCGAGGATCACCATCGCCACCCAGGCGGGCACGCGGCCCATGCCGACCAGGGAGATGAGCGCCGCGGCGACGAGGAGCTTGTCGGCGAGCGGGTCGAGGAACTGCCCCAGGGTCGTCACGCTGTTGCGCGAGCGCGCCAGGTAGCCGTCGAGCTTGTCGGTGGCGGCGGCGACGATGAAGACGCCCGCGGCCATGATGTCGCCGTAGGGGATCTCGGAGAAGAAGAGCGCGACGAAGACCGGGATGAGGAGGATCCTCGCGACGGTGATGAGGTTGGCGGCGTTCATCGCGTGAGGACCTCGGCCGTGACGTCGTAGCCGTGCGCCGCGACGACCCGCGCCCTGCAGAGCCGGCCGCGGCGCAGGGGCGGCCCCTCGAGCAGGGCGATCCCGTCGACGTCGGGCGCCTGCGCGGCGATTCTACCAACGGCGGCGGACGGCTGGCCACGGGAGCCGCGCTCGACGAGGGCCTCGACGGTGCGGCCGACGAGGCCGTCCCAGTACGAGGCCGCGGCGCGATCGATCGCGGCGCCGACGCGCGCCGCGCGCTCGAGCCGCAGGTCCTCGGGGACCTGCCCGTCGAGCGCGGCCGCGCGCGTCCCCTCCTGAGGGTCGAAGACGAAGACGCCGGCGACGGCGAGGCGCGCCTCGTCGACGAAGGCGACGAGCTCGTCGACGTCGGCCTCGGTCTCGCCGGGGAAGCCGACGAGGAAGGTGGAGCGCACCGTCGCGTCAGGCAGCGTCGCACGCACCCGCTCCAGGAGGCCCAGGTAGGCCGCACCGTCGCCGCTCCTCCCCATGGCCCGCAGGACGCGGCCTGAGGCGTGCTGCAGCGGCACGTCGACGTAGGGAAGCGCGTGGCGTGAAATGGCCTCGAGGAGGCGCGCGTCGATGCCGTCCGGCTGGAGGTAGAGGAGCCTGACCCAGTCCGGTCCGAGGGCGGCGACGTCGGCGAGCAGGCGGTCCAGCCCGCCATACCCCGGCGCCTCGTACCGCGAGGTGTCCTGACCGACGAGAACGAGCTCCCGCGCGCCCTCGTCGAGGGCGGCGCGCGCCTGGCGGAGGATCTCCCCGGGCGGCACGACCTCGTAGTCGCCCTTGATCAGCGGGATCGCGCAGTAGGCGCAGCGACGGTCGCAGCCGTCCGAGATCTTGACGCAGGCGGAGACCGGACGCGGCGGCCGCCGCCCGGGGCGCGCCCCGACGCCCGCTGCGCCGTTCGCTGCGCTTGCGGCTCCTCCCCACTCTTCGAACGCGGCGAGCAGCGGCGTGAGGTCGAGCCCGCACCAGAGGTCGATCTCGGGGAGCTCCGGCTCGAGCTCCTCGCGGTGACGCTCGACGAGACAGCCGACGGCCGCGACCCGGGCACCGCTGCGCGCCGCGACCGCGGCGGCCTCGAGCAGCGCGCCGATCGACTCCTCCTTGGCGGCGTCGATGAACCCGCAGGTGTTGACGACGACGACGTCCGCGCCGGCGGCCGGGGCCTGCCGATGGCCGGCCGCCGTCAGCGCACGGCGCAGGCCGTCGGAGTCCGCCTCGTTCTTTGGGCAGCCGACGGTGTGGAGGTGGTAGCGCGTCGCCGGCCCCGGCTCAGGGCTGCACGTCGAGCTCGCCGCCCTCGACGAGCACGTCGACCGGGCCGGGCTGCTCGATGGGCGGCTGCTTCTCGCCGCCGACGCGGATGCCGACGACCGCGGGGCTGCCGA
>Ga0209164_1002897_pt1 | contig 17130 bp, 13 predicted proteins | sample MTBNYHSulfiMetaG_FD_187458 | JGI IMG/M metagenome (GOLD analysis project Ga0209164, IMG submission 187458) | Enrichment culture microbial communities from rom New York Harbor, USA that are MTBE-degrading - MTBE-NYH (New York Harbor Sulfidogenic)... | ecosystem: Environmental > Aquatic > Marine >...
CGACTCATACACACAATGGCAAGCGCGAAGCACGTCAATGCCATTCTCCCTGCCCGAGGCGGCGACAATGGCCGCCTCCACGCCGATGCCAAGCGGAATGCCACTCATTGGATGAACACCCCGGCCCGGAGGAACGCCCGTCCCGGCGGCGGATTTCGTCAGGAGCGCCAGCAGGCCCGGCTCCAGGCGCACCTCGGCCCAGTCTCTCACTGACACCTTGCCCGGAACCGCTTGCAGCCGGGCCTCGACGCTGGGAGGGGAAACCTCCCGGGGTTTTTGACTCGCCTTCATAGGCACGCTTCCGAAGAAGGAATTACTCTCCTGAGTCCGGTGGATACAAGGGCGACACCGCCGGGGCTTTCAACAAGTCCGTTTGAATCACAGGCAACAGGGGATCGACCGAGCCGGAGTACCAGACCGTAAACCCCGGCACTCCCACCGCGCGCAGGTGCAACACCTGCTTGCTGAGGGCCTCGATGCCCTGCCCCGCATCCAGCCCATAGAAGATCCACGCGCCCTCAGGCACCCGCCGCTGAATCTCCGCCACCATCCCGGAGATATCCGCCGCATAGAGCATCGGCATCGCCGCATCGAGATAGCCCTGCGCCAGCCAGCTCGGCCAATCCTGCCCCTTGCCATCCATCATTCCGGGAGGCACGACCGCCGAAGTGATCCGGGCGCGGGGAAACCGGCTGCGCAGGCGGGCGGACAACCCTTGCATAAAGGCCGACAATTGGTCTTTACGCCATTGAATAAAGCGCTGCTGCCCCTCGGAGCCTTCGTCAAAGGGACTCAAGGCAAGTCCGGTATCCTTCTTAAATTGCTCCCGGCAGTAGTCGCAATAGCAGAAGGTGATCTCCGGGTACCGAATCCGATCGAGGTTGATGCCGTCGAAGTCGTACTTTTCCAGCATTTCGATGTACAGATCCGTCAGAATTTCGTGCGACTTCGGGTTGGAGGGACAGAGCGAGTAGAAGTCTCCCCACTGCACGTTGTGAAGATAAGGCGTTCCGTCGCGATCCACCGCGGTCAGCTCGGGGTGAGCATCCAGCAGAGGCCCCCGGCTTGGATCCTTCGTCACGTCCGGCGTGTGGTAGGCATAGAAGCCGAACTCGGTCCAGGCTTCCGCGTGCATCCCGCGCTGATGAATGGCGGGAAGCAGCCAATCGAGAATATCCGGGACTTGGGCCGCGGCCTCGTCCCACTGCGGCAAGACCTTGCTGCCCGGATAGATCACGTAGCCTCGAACCTGAGTGGCGACATAGATCGTATTGAATCCCGCTGCCTGAAGGCGGTCGAGCAGGGCCAGCAGGCTTTCCTTGCCCTCGACCATCTGCCCTTTGTCCAGCCAGACGCCTCTCGACTCCCGCGCAAGTTCAGACGACTGCTCCAGCTTGGCCGGCACCTCCGCACAACCAGCCAGAAGAAAAACCATCAAGGCGATTATCCTTGAGCTCATCCGGCTATAACCTCCATCGGAGTTCTGCGCCTCCGAACCAGGCATCTTCGATATCAATATCATTCTCGCTCCGCTCGTCATAGTCGTCCCCTTCCCCCAGGCGGCGACCGAAAGCATATCCCCCGTGGGCGGCCAGGGACAACTGCTCCGTGAAGGCATACGCCAGTTCGAGCTTGACTCGTTTCTCCTCGAGTTCGATCCGGTCATCCCTGTCGTCCCTGCCGGCCCGGCTGAACAGCGAGGAATCCCACTGGAAGCTTGCCGCCGCCGTCCAGGGTTCCCCGAAGCGGTGTGTCAGCCGAGCATTGAACTGTTTGACCGGAAAATAGCTCAGCCCGAAATGCGTCGTCTTCACCGGCTGCCACTCGACGGTCAGCACCGGCACGCCCACGACCGCGAAAAGATTCTCCGCTAGAACCACCTGATAAGCCAGCCCTGGGAGGACCGGAAACTCGCGATGGGTGTCGAAGTTCAGAAACATCAGCCAGGCGTTGTAGCGTCCGCTGGGAAGCTTCAGGAAGGTGGTTCCCCGGATGAACATTTCCTCGGCCGAGTCGAATGGCTTGTCACTCGCTGAGCCGAACTGAAGGTTCTGGCCGACCAGCCAGTTGTTTTCAAGAAGCCTGCGGTAGGTCACTCCGGCCGCCACCTGGTGCAGCTCCTGCGGCAGCCGCAATCCGCTTTCGTCAAAGCGGGCCGGGGTGTCGAGCGCCCAGCTCTCGGTGTCCAGGGACAGGAGCCATTCGCTCTCCGCAGCCGGCCCCAGTTTGACCCGAAGGTTGAGATCGTGCCGAGCCGCCTCGAAGTCCGCGTCCTGGTCGGCAACGTCCTCGTCGCTGTAAAGGGTGGTGGCGGCGCTTGCCTTGACCGAGAACTCGTTCGGCCGAGGGCTGAGCCATAGGCGAAAGTCGTCCTGGGCTGAGGTGAACCCCGATAAAATGCATACAAAGCCGATTGACAGAATCACACAACGGGCAAGGGGCGCCCAAGCCTGTCGATTCATCTATTTCTCCTCCAAGCCTCCGCCTGAACGTCGGGCGCGGCGATAGATACCGGAATCAGGCCGGGTTCGATACCCGACCCAAGAAAAGAATGCTGCCTGTGCGGCTGTCCCGGATCAGGAACAGAAAGGGGTGATCCGCCCGAAAGACCACCGGGGGCATCGGGGCCGAAGTGGCCAGGACGTCCATCACCACCCCGGTCGCAGCGGCCGCCTCGGTGCCTTCCTCGTTGACCTCGACGAAAGCCTTGTGAATCACATCCGAGATCAGCAGGCGATCCTCATCCGTCATCACGCCGGCTGCCTCCACCATGCGCGAGAAATCGGCCTCCTCGCTGAAGGCTTCCTTCATGCCCATGGATTCGAGGGTGCTCTTGAGGCTGAAGCCGGTCTCCATTTTGAATCGGGGCAGAAACACTTGCACCTCGCGCTTCATGAGCCGGTTGAGCCAGCCCTCCAGCTTGTCCAGGGTCAGGGCCTCTTCAAGCTGCGCCAGCCCCTCGCGCTCCCTCGGCAACACCACGACCATCGCTAAAGCCTTGCCGACGTAAGGCAGCTCGAGCACTTGAACCTGAGCGTCCTCCGAGTACTTAAAGCTTCTCCGCTGGCGCATCAATGAAACTTCCACCTGCTCGTCATCGGATAAAAAGAAAGGCTCCCGCCGCGTCGCTTCCTTCTTGAACTGGTTGTCCCAGTCGCCTTTGAAATAAATCGCGTTGGTCAGCACCAGTCGCGTCAGGCTGTGGAGCGTTCCCGGAGCCAGCAGATCGGTAATCTTCCCTCCGGTCTTGCCTTCGACCCACTCGTTGATCGTCTTTCGTACGCCCTCGGCATCTCCCCTGAAATCAACCTGCGCCAGCTCAGCGCCATAGGATTCCCGCGTGGATTGAAGATACTCTGAGCGGAAGGCAAAACCCTGTTGTCCCCAGAGACGATTAGCCACCTGAAGCCGGCAGCCCGGGGCTTGCTCATTCAGAACTTGCAGCAGCGCCTCGAAACTGCCATGCAGAGGTTCGCCGTCCACGGGGAAATGAAGCACCTCAGCCATCTGGGTCCGCGTTGTTCCCGCCGCACCGGCATAGGTCATCGCCAAGGCGGTCGAAAGGCTGGCCGGCGAGAAGAACAGATTACCCTGTTTTTCAGCGAGGCGGCCGTACAGAGCCAGGGCAAACTGATTGTTTCCTTTCACCACGGCATCGAAGGTTTCCCGATCAACAGAAAGCCTGAGCGGCTTCGGCCCGGGCGGCTCGACATCCGGGCCGGTATCCGGCCGCGGAATGGGTTTCGGCTGGGGAATCTTCGCCGCGGGAGTGGCCCCCTCCTGCTGCGCCGGTGCTTCTACGATAACAGGCTGCTCTTCAGGCATCGCTTGATCCCTTTCACACCCCATAACAATCAGGGAAACTCCCATCAACACGCTCAAGACCATTTTCTTTTTCATTACCAAGCACCTCCTGCCTCGAACGCGGCGTTAAGCGGCCGCGCTTGCCTGCTTGGGGGAATCGGCCGAGATCATCCCGAACAGCAGTGTCCCGCCCACGGCAGCAACCGAAACTATTATGACATTAAGAAAGGGGATCATCAACAGAGCCACGGTTGCCAGGCCGAAGCCCGCGCTCAGCGGAAGTCTTTGCCACAGAAGGCCCCACTTTCGGCGCAATCCCAGATGCCGGCGGTCAGCGGCGAAGCTGGTGAACTCCAACGCGGCAAACCAGCAGGCAAAGGCGAAGGAAACTCCCGCGTAAAGAGCAGGCCCGATCACCGGCACGAAGTTCAGCGCGAACAAAAGAACAAGAATAATAACAAACACCACCATCCGCTTCACTTCGCTGACCAGGGCGTAAGCCGCCTCGCCGAGGATCATCTTCACCAGCGGCCGTTCGTCTTCCACCTGAAAGCCATAAGCCCGCTCGACGCTCTCGGCCAGCCGGTCATTGAAGGGCGCGGCAACAATCAACGCCACCGGCGTGAAGATGAAATAGACGACGATGAGAACGATCACCCAAAACAGGATCCGGGCCACCCATAGCAAGGCGGTCCAGTACCACGCGTCCAGGCCTTCAAGCCAGCCATTCAGCGTCTGGGCAAACTCGGAGAAACCCCAGCCAATGAGCGCCACAAAGATGAGGACGTTCAGGACGAGCGGAATGGCCACGAGCCACCACAGCCGCGGCCGACGCAGGAGGAAACCGGCCGCCGTCAGCGGCAGGCGCAATCCCTGGAAGAAGGCCCTCAGGCCGGAAGCAGCAGCGGGAATCAATGATTAATCCCTTTTCTCATCGTCAGGGTCTACGTCAGAAGGCAAGACAATTGGATCCTGTCTGACGAATGGCGCTGCACCGGCCACGATTCCACCTAAAAGCAAGTCGCGTCACCAGCGCAAAGACCCAACGCGCCGAGAGGCTAAATCGGCTCGTTTGAGAACTCGTGTTCGATTTTCTCGAGGATACCTTCGATGCTCTTGGCCGGAGCATTCACGGCAAAGACATAACCTCCATACACCAAAGCGAACCAGATCAAAGCCAGGATGCCAAGGATGAAAAAGGCCAAAGCTCCCAAGGTCAGAGGCAACCAGCCGGGCGGCACCCTTCGGCCCCTTACGCCGATACGCACTGTGGAATCCGGTTCACAATAGTCGATTTCGAAGGTGGCTTCAAATCGCACCCCCCAGAGAAGGATTCCAGGCGTCGCTTTGCCGCTCCCTTTGAATACCACCATATCGAGAATATCCTGATCCCCCTCTTCAGAGGTGAAACGCAGAGCCTTCTTCAATTCCTTTTTCAGCGCTGTCGCAATTTCTCGCAGCGTCTCCTGGCGTGATTTTGCATTCACGTCCGCCAAAGGAAACCGACGCGATACAATGATGTCCATCTCTGTTTTCCTCAGGCTCAGGCAGTACCCGATGCGCCTGAAGCGTGCGTTGCGCCTGTCGAAACCACCAGCCGCCTTTCGCCCTCATCTCGTGTACAGATGGAGCGGCCAGAGGTTATGCCACTTCAATAAGTTGGAGACCATGCTTCGAAAGGTCCAGGTCCTAAGAATAGACCTGGCGAATTCCATTCTCCCGACAGAAGGCAAGGAGGTAAGCATCCACAAGAGACATCTTTGCGGTCTGTACCAACCCGATGCAACTGAGAATAAGCGTTTCACTCTGCACTCGTGTCAATCAGTCTATCTTTCAACGCACAGTCCTTTCTCCAATGCCTTCTGGATCTGTTTTCTCGTTGGGAATGGCTTTCGCTTGCCGTACCTGGCGAGCGAGCCGGCTAATTGTTCCGATTGCAGCTGGGCCGGTTTCTCGATCTGGATCCGACGCTTCTCAGCGTCTACCGTAATGTCAAGACGGTCGCCCGCCTCAATCCCAACCTTCTTCAGCAGACGCTTGGTAACAACGACTTGTCCTCTATCCGAAACCTTGGTTTGCATTGCCTGGCTCCTGATAATCATTTGCAGCTTAAAACCAGCCATAACATCCTATGCCGCGGATCCAAATCTGTCAAACAAGTATCCCTTACTTCAACCACAGCTTCCGGTCCAACGACCGGTACTGGATCGCCTCCGAGATGTGTTCGGGGCGGATGCTCTCCTGCGCTTCGAGGTCGGCGATGGTGCGGGCGACCTTCAGAATCCGGTCATACGCCCGCGCGGACAGCCCCAGCTGCTCAATGGCCTGGCGAAGCAGCGCCGAACCCGCCTCATCCACCGCGCAATACTCCTTGAGATTCTTCGGCGCCAGCTGGGCATTGCAGTAGATTTTCATTCCCTGGTAGCGCTCGAGCTGGCGCTCGCGCGCCTGCTGCACCCGCGCCCGGATGGCTTTCGAAGGCTCGCCCTGGGAAATGCCGTGCAGCTCGTCGAACTTTACCGAGGGCACTTCGACATGAAGATCAATCCGGTCGAGCAGCGGCCCCGAGATCCGGCTCATATACTTCTGAATCTGCGACGGTGTGCAGGTACACTGCTTCTCCGGGTCGGTGTTGAAACCACAGGGGCAGGGGTTGGCCGCCGCCGCGAGCATAAACCGGCTGGGGTAGGTCAGCGTCGCCTCGACCCGAGCGATAGTCACCTGACCCTCTTCCAGCGGCTGGCGCAACACCTCCAGCACGTTCCGGTTAAACTCGGGCAGCTCATCCAGAAAGAGCACCCCGTTGTGCGCCACGCTGACTTCGCCCGGCGTCGGATAGCGGCCGCCGCCGATCAGCCCCGCGTCCGAGATCGTATGATGGGGCGCCCGAAAGGGCCGGGTCGCGATCAGTGATTTGCCGTCTCCCATCAGGCCCGAGATGGAATGAATCTTCGTCGTCTCCAAAGCCTCATCAAGAGTCATCCGGGGCAGGATCGTCGGCAGGCGCTTGGCGAGCATCGTCTTGCCCGCCCCGGGAGGGCCGACCATAATGATGTTATGGCCGCCGGCGGCCGCCACTTCGAGCGCCCGCTTGACATGCTCCTGGCCCTTGACGTCCCGGAAATCCAGATCATAGCGGGACGAGGTCTCAAAGGTCTTCTCCAGATCAATCTGAAAGGGATTGATGTGCAGGTCGCCGTTGAGAAACTGAATGACTTCGGTCAACCGCTCGACGGCGAACACCTCCAGGCCCTTGACGACCGCTCCTTCGGCGGCGTTCGCCGCCGGCACAATCAGGCCCTCGAAGCCCGCTTCCTTCGCTTTGAGGGCAATGGGAAGAATCCCTTTGACGGGCCGAACCTCGCCGTCGAGCGACAGCTCGCCCGCCATGACATACTTGCCCAGGTTGGCCGTCTCCACCTGGCCCGAGGTGGCCAGCAGGCCGATCGCGATCGGCAGGTCGAGCGAAGGGCCTTCTTTGGGAATATCGGCCGGGGCGAGGTTGACCGTGATCTGCTTGATCGGAAAAAGATAACCGTTGTTCTTCAGCGCCGCCCGAACCCGGTCCCGGCTTTCTTTCACCGAAGGATCGGGCAGGCCCACAATCAGAAACGCCGGCATCCCCTGCGACAGGTCAATCTCGACCTCCATAATGTAGGCATCAATGCCCAGAACCGCGCTGGAAAAGATTCGTATATACATCGCTGGCACCCCTCAGCAGTAGGGTAGGAAGGCAGGATTAATCTAGGAAAACCGCTCCTTCGTGTCAAGAGCGGATTTCAAGCCTGTGGCACGAGAGTGGAGCGAAGTGCTTCGGCGCTCTCCTCACGCTTTCAGCCCGGTCGTCACAATGCCTCGAACAAAGGCCTTCTGGGTCAGGAAGAACAAGGCGATCATCGGCAGGGTAATCAGGGCCGAGGCCGCCATCAGCATGCCCCACAGGTACTGGTGGGATTCCTGAAACTGCTGAAGCCCCAGGGAAAGGGTGAAGTTCATCTTGTCCTGAAGATAGATCAGCGGGGTAAAGAAATCCGTCCAGCCCCAAATGAAGGAGAACAAGACCACAGTGGCCAGCGCAGGCCCCGAAAGCGGCAGGATGATGCGCCAGTAGATACTCCACTCGTTGCAGCCGTCCATCCGCGCCGCCTCGACCAGCTCGCGGGGAATGCCCAGAAAGAACTGCCGCAGGAGAAAGATGAAGAACGGCGTGCCCAGAAACGCCGGCAGAATCAGCGGCCAGAATGTATCGTACATTCCCAGACGGCGGAAGATGACGAACACCGGGATCATCGTTACCTGCGGCGGCAGCAACATCGAGGCAATGAGCACCTTGAACAGCGTCTCCCGGCCCCGCCAGCGCAGAATGCCCAGGCTATAGGCGACCAGCGACGCCGACAATACGTTGCCGGCGATACCTCCCGCGCACACCAGCAAGGTGTTCAGCAAATACCGGGCGAAGGGAATGAAGGTGACCGCCCCCTTGTAGTTGTCAAAGACGAAAGGATCAGGAATCCAGTTCGGAGGGAACTGAAAGATCTGCGCAGTGTCCTTCAACGAAGAACTAAGCAGCCAGAGGAACGGCAGGGCAAAGGCCGCTGAGACCACCACCAACAGCCCGTAAAGCGCCGGCCGGCCGCTCCTAATCCCTTTCATAATGCACCCACCCGGAGGTCTTGAAAATAAAGATTATGATCATCGCGACCAGGACAAACAGGATCCAAGCCATCGCCGAGGCGTAACCCATCCGGAAATAGACAAACGCGTTCTGATAGAGGTAAAGCGGATACACCAGAGTGGAAAACTCCGGTCCTCCAGCGCCCCTTCCCCCTCCCTCAATCGTTGCGGTCATCACGTAAACTTGGGTGAAGTACTGGAATGAGCCGATGATGCCCATAATCAGATTGAACAGAATCACCGGGCTGATCATCGGAATCGTCACCGCCCGGAAGCGATGCCAGGGGCCGGCGCCGTCCACCGTGGCCGCTTCGTAAAGCGCATGAGGAACCTGCTGAAGCCCGGCCAGGAAGATGATCATCGTGTTGCCCAGGCTCCAGATGCCGACCAGGATCAGCGCGGGCTTCGACCAGGCCGGATCAGCCAGCCAGCCCGGCCCCCGCACCCCCAGGTAGCCGAGGATTGTATTGAATAGGCCATACTCCGGATTCAACACCCACACCCACAGAATCGAGGTGGCGACGACCGGCATCACCGCCGGCAGATACATCAGGGTGCGAAAGACCGACTGACCTTTCACTCTTGCATTGAGCAACAAGGCGCAGAGCAGCGCGCAGCCGAGCTGAAGCGGCAGTCCGAACAGCACCAGATAAAACGTATTCCAGAGCGACTTCCAGAAAAGCGGATCCTGCATCAGTAATTCGTAGTTCTGAAGGCCGACAAGGCGGGGCGGCCGCACAATATTGTACCGGCACAGGCTGTAGTAGAAGGAGGCCAGGATGGGATAAAGCCCGAACACCGTCAGGCCGATCAGCCACGGCGAGGCGAACGCCAGCCCGATGGCCTCCGCGCGATGTCTTGCGAGAAACGACTTGCGCTCGTCCTTCACGCTCAATCGGATCCTCCGCTCCCGCCGCCCGGGGAAAGTTCCTCTTCGATGCCGAGGAAATCCAAGGCCCGTTCGAGCTCGTCATTCATCTGCTGGTTCAGTCGTTGGAGGAAAGCCTCCGGCTCCTCCTTGCCGCTGTAAACAAGTTCCAGCCCTTGAGTCAGCCTCTCGTTCAGTTGCTGGCCGACCGGCGTCGCGGGCATCGGCCGCGCCCGGCCGCTGCGAATCAGCTCGACGAAGAAAGCAAATTTGTCGTCTTGAAGTACTTCCTGGAACTCAGCGCGCTCCACACTTTCGCGCAGCGGGGGGATATTGCGCAGCCGAGCGCCAAAGCGGGCCGATTGCTCCGGGGCGATCAACCAGCGGAGGAACGCCCACGCCTCTTCGGGGTGCTCGGTCCCCACCGGGATCACCCAGAAACTGCCGGTCACCAGCGTCACGCCCGCTTGTCCTTCCACCGCCGAGGGAAGGGGAAAGACGCCATAGTCCAGCTCGGGGGCGAACTCCTGGATGAACTGAACCTGCCACTGGCCGTCTTCCCGCACGGCAATTTTCCCGACATAGAACGGGTTCTGGGGACTATCGAGGCGGCCGAAGCCGGCCGAAAACCGCCGCCAGTTGTCAATGCCCACCCGCTGGTACAGAGCGGCCATCCAGCGCACCGCTTCCACATTCTCCGGCTGGTCGAGCGTGAAGCGCCGGCCGGCAGGGTCATACAAGCGGCCGCCGAAGTTCCACATCCAGTAAATCGGCGCGATGGGCACAAACCCGATGCACTGCAGTTGGCCGTTTTCGTCCTGCACCGTCAGCCGGTGCGCCCAATCGGTCAGCTCCTGGATCGTTTGCGGGGGATGGTCCGGATCGAGTCCGGCCTGTCGGACCAGCGCGTTGTTGCACAACATCGCCATCACGTTGAGCGTCGTTGGCACGCCCCACTTGTGCCGACTGAACATCCCATACTCCCAGATGTGGGGAAGGTAGGCGTCGGGCGTGAACCCTGCTTCTTCCAGCCGCTCTTCCAGGGGCAGGAAACATCCTGATTCCCCCATTGTGACCAGCATAAAGTCCCAGACCGTGGCGACGTCCGGCGGCTTGCCCCCCGCGATGGCGGCCAGAAGCTTGTCGCCGACGTTAAAGAAGCTCGGCTCCACCCGGATGCCCGGATGCGCGTCGTTGAACTCTTCCACCAGCGAGTCGAGATACCTTCCTTCATAGCCGCCCCAGGCGTGCCAGAAGGCGATCTCCACCGGCCCCGTCTTGCGCGATCCTTCAGAGCATCCCAAGGCCAAAGCGAGAAGCATCCCACTGGCAACCCCGAGAAGCTTCCATACGTGGTTTCGAGGCGTCATTTCTCTTCCACTCAACGGTGAATAGCCTTTCCATCCTCGCTTCGATTCAGGGAGAACTCATAATACATCGGGCTGTCGAATCCGCTCAAACGCGCCTGGGCCGACAACCGCCGCATCCACAGCCCCGAGCGGCGCATCAACGACAGCGAGCCGATGTCGGCGTGGATCTGCACCACCCGGCCGGGATGCCCCGCACGCGCGCGGCTCAGATAGGCCTCCGCATACGCGCGCACAAAATCCGGCGAAAGCGCCTGCTGCGTCCAATCCTGCCACGCATCCTGAATGACCGCAATCTCCGCGCCGGTTGCTCCGAGCGCTCCTTCGAGATCCTGCGCCTGGTACTCCCGGGTCTTCCCCGGTTCCACCGTGCAATCGGAAAGGTACATATAACCGATGATCAGCCCCGGTCGGGCCTCGCGCGCCGCCTCAGCAATCCGGCCGCCGAAGGCGTTAATACTCTCGACGCGAAAATCACACCAGGCTTGATACAGAGACGCGTTACCGGGTTTCTCGAAATAGGAGGGAGAGCTCTCGTCAAACAGCTCTTGCGGATAGGTCCCGGCGCGCTTCTGAAAAGCTCGCGCGCAGGCGTCGCACAGGCAGGCATACTTGCCCCGGCTGGGATTGCCCGGATACGGCCCTCCCCAGACTTCGAACCATAGCTCCGAAATCAGAAGAGCGTCATACGCAGCGGCTCCAAGCACGCGGGCGACCTTGGAGCAGTAATACTCCGCAAACTCCTCTTCATTCGGGCACAGATAAACCCGCCAGTCATGGCGGCTGGAACCATCGAGCATCCGCTGCCGCCACTCGGGATGCTCCTCGTAAGCCTCGAAGTCCGTCGGCGGATTGATCCGGAGCGTACACTGCAGTCCGGCATCGTGAAAGGCGCCAACGATCCGGCGATGCTCGGCGTCGGGCAAAACCCGGGTCAGCACGATCACCGCGTTGGTATAGCCCTCGCCCTGGACAAGCCGGGCGGTTTCCCCCCACTCGCGCTCCTGATAGAACTGAAAGAGAGGGTCAATACTGATGGACGGCCCGGCCAATCCTTTCGAGCCATAGGGACAGAAGGAACGCCAGTGGAAAGAACACTCTTTCTCGCTCTCAGGTTGATACCGGAGGGCAAGCGTCTCCACCGAAGCCGGTTCGCCGAGGTTTCGCTCCCCATTCGGGTGAACCGGCTCGAAATCGCCAAAACGATTGCGGAGGGTCTGCTGACCCTCGCTTAACGTCCATTGGTTCGACCAGACACTCCCGAAGCAGTCCTCGATCGCGACGACCAGCGAGCCGCCCGGCGCTTCAATCCTCAGCTCCAGTCCTTCATAGCCGCTCAAATCCTTCTCGACCGTTCCCCGCAGAACAAAGTCGCCCGTAGCGACAATCTCGATCTCTCCCGCCGCGTGCCGAAAGACGGGCCTGGATAACGAAGCGTGTTCGCCGAGAGACGCAAGCGCTAGATTCCTCACCGTAAAAGGAGTGAACACTGCTTCAACCATTGAATGCCCGAGCCTTTCTCCCCGGCTGTCTCCATACCGTCCAGCGCATGATCCCGGAGCGAACAGGAGCGCTATCAAGAGCGCCACCCGCTTCAGCATTCCGAAGCCCTGCTCCCATCGCATCAAGCGTCCTCACCGGGCAAGGAATCTCCCGACATCCATCGAGGCTCTTCCTTCAGGCCGTAGATTCCCCGCCCTTCGTCAAACGGAATAACAATGGCGCCGACCGTCCGCCGATAGAATTCGATCGGCCCGGCATCGCCGATGACCGCATAGGTGTACCCCATTTCCTGCAGGCCGTACAGAGCAGCGAGGAAAAGCGCCCGGCCGACGCCCCGTCCCCGGTGCACCTCCGCAACGCCCGTCGGACCGAAGTAGTCACGCCGCGTGCACTCATAGGTCGCAAAGCCGATAATCTTCTCTTCGTGCAGAGCGACAAAGCACGTCACCGGCTGGCGGGCAAAGGCGACCGAGGCTTCATCCGCCCAACCCCGCGAGAAGTGCGTCTCGATGAACTCCCGCACGAGCGACTGCTCCCACGGGTTGGGCCGGCGAATCGTAATGCCCTGCCCTTTCAGCTCTGCCAGCAAGGCGTCCATCCTCGGTAGTCGAACGAGAGAGCACAACATATCCGGCATTAAATAACCTCCATCGTGCGAGCGTGTCTTCGGAACAGATAAGCATTCCGTGAAAGGAGCCGCCATTCTCCCTTCGCCATTGTGAGCCGCCTTCAGCGCACATTCCAAGCCGGCGAGGTCGGCTGCGGACCTTGACCCGGTCGCTCCACGCGAAAATGATCCGCCCGGGTGCCCCGGATATTGGCATTCGTCGTGAAATACTCGTGATAGCCGATCCCGCACTGACCGGCTGGGAACATCGAATCGGTGGCCGAGAGGATTGTTTCCCCGTCAAGTTTGAAAGTCCGACAGGCACCTTCGGCTTCGATCCGAAACGTCCTCCAACCGGAAGAAGGATAGTAACGCGGGGAGGGATTCAGATCGGTCGGCACGCCCCCCACCGTGCGAAAGCAGGAAAGCCGCCCGTCTCGCGAGTCCCACGTCATCGCGTAGTTGTTCCCCTGGATTCCACCGGACGAGATTCCTTCAAAGAGGCCGTTGCCGTCGTCGTAGAGAAAGATCCCGACTCGCTCGAAGCCGTCCGCGGCGAGCTGCGGGCGATAGTCGCAATAGAGATCGCACTGAACGGAATAATCAGCGTCCGTTCGATGCCCCAGGCGGGTCGTGTCTATACCGCCTCGAAGGTCCTGAACGACCAGGACGTAGCCATCCCCGCCTCGGGGCGCAGCCGGAAGAAAAGCCTTCACCCCCGACCTCGCAAAGCGATCCTGCCATTGCACCAACGCCCGCCCCTCGGCCGGAAAACGATCCTCCATCGGCAGTTGCAAAGGAACCGGATAGCGAGCACAGATCACCGTCCCTTCATCACTGAGCAGCCCGGCGAGGTTCGCATCGGCCAGCACGTCAGACAGCAGAGTCCACTGGCCATCCACCTTCACAGACCCCTGAACCAGCCGAATGCCGTGGCTGTAGTCCGCCCACTCATCGGTGTGGCCGAGATAGAGCGGCTGGATGGGGACGCCGTTCAGCTGATGCCAGCCGTAGATCGCCACCTTGCCGGGGCTGGTCGCCAGGGTGGGCGTAATCACGACGTCCTTCTTGTGCCCCCCCACCAACGCCCCCAACGGATGCTCTCCCAAGGTTTCGGCCCTCTGCTGGCGCACCATCGTATTATGCTGATCGAACACCGGCACGGTCGTCATCGCCTCGCTCGGCGGAATCGGCGCAGGAGCCAGCTTCACCGCCGCCTGAGCATAGATGTCGTTGACCATCTTCCGGGTCGGCAAGCCGCACCCGAGAAAGTCCGCCACCCGCTGAGCCAACATCGGCGTCATCGGCGTCAGAAAGTAGTCCGCGTTGGAACCGATCGCCAGGTACTCGGGCGTGACATAGTAGATTACCGTGCGATTGCGACCGCCCACAAACTCGGTGACCGTCACCGGGCAGAGGGTTCGAATGAAGTCCGGGAGATTCCCGAGCGCTACTTGCTCAAAGATATTTTCCTCGCGCTCCTCGCGCGGCATCGAGCGGATGACCTCCACAAACTCGCTTCCGGTCATCGCATCGCTCGGACGGCGAGGAGCCGACAGAACCTGAGCGCTGCCTGTTGATGCCGCCACCAGCAAGAATCCCACGCCCAGACCAACCCCCGCCCTTATCGCTTTCATCGCCGATTCTCCTTCCACCGCTCACTCGACGCTCAGCTGGACATACTTGGCGAATCCCGGATAGATAAAATCCCACCCGGACTGCCCGGCATCGGCCGGAGGATACTCATAATAGTACTTCGTGATCATGACGTCGGAAGACGCAACCTCTCCAAAGACCGACTGCGCGATGACAAAGCGAACATTGGGCGTATCACAGAACAGCCGGCACTGAGGGCCTTCGAGATCAAACACCGCCTCCCAAGTTCCGTTGGCGAGGTACGCTTCGACGAGGGGCCGACCGTTCAGGAGCACCCGGGTCGGGGTATCGCTGGGCTGCCCCGAGGTTTGGACCGGCGGCGCGCCCCCATCCTCCAAAATGAAGGGCTTCGGCGCGCCAGAGTTGTCCGCCGCCACCAGGCGCTGTCCCCGGTTGCGGGCGACGGTCGCCATCTTCACGCCGAAGCGGCGGGACTCGGAGAGCGATTTGCCATCGAGCGAGGCGACCACGACAGCCCCAATCGGAGAAACCGAGCGCACCGTGAGCGCGCCGGCCCGGTGTTCCTCCTGACTGTCCAGCCGCCCGGCCACAGCGCAGAATCTTTCTCCTCCAATCCTTAAGACCCCGTCCTCCGTGTTGCGCACCAGCTTTCCGCCGAGAGCGGTCAGCTCGGCCTTTGCCGGATCGAGCGTCTGCCCCAGCGCGTCCCGCTCGCCCGTGCTCAACCACCGGGCGGTCTTCTCTGCCGCCGCCAAGGCCTGTTCTTCGCTGACCTCCGACAGAACCACGTTGCCACGAGCGACGTCCAGGAATCCCAGGCAGCGCTCCAGCGATTCGTCCGGCCAGAGCGACTCATAACCGGCCTCGCGCACTTGGCGAACGGGGAAACTCCTCTGCCGGTAGATCCAGGGAAAGTCGTATCCCGAGCGGGCCAGAAGCCCCTTGCGCTGCTCCTCGGGAGGCATCGCCGCCTGCGCGGCATACCGAGCGTCATACAGCAAGTGGTTGTTTCCCGAATAGCCGCCCACGCCGCTGCGCCCGGAGGTGATCGTCAACAGGGGCGCCTCCGCTTGGAGCACCGTCTTGGCGTCAGGGTTGACATTCTCCAGCCGGTGCGTCCAAGCCAGGCGATGCAACGGCCGGTAGTAAGACGCCCACGTGGACAGGTCCTCATCGCTGAAACCAATCGCAATGCGCTGCGGGTCGACAGGCAACTCTCCCCGGAGAAAGAGCTGCGCGGCATAGCCGAACAGCCCCCAGCGAAGAGGATCCGCCTGGGGGCCGAAGGCCGTGATGCGGTCGAAATCGCCCCAAGTATAGTAAGCAAAATGAATCAGTCCGTCGTAGTCCTGGAGCAAACCGAGCGAGGCGACGTCGAGCAGGGAGGACACCCGGTACTCATTCGGCCAGCAGGTCGTCCACTCGCGGCACACCAGCGGCTTGCCGGCCCAACGATAGCGGGCCAGTTGAGGCGCAAGGCCCCACACGCCCGTTTCCTGAATGGGATTGCTGTTGGAAAAGAACGACTTGCCGATCCAGGTCTTGCCCGGGTGAAAGGCCGGATGATCCACATAAGCGTTTTCGGCGGTGAAATCAAGCTCCTGCGCCACAGTCCAGGTATCGAGCAGAATCCCGCTGTGCACCACGGCCGTCAGGGGCACCCGGCAACCTCGCGAGCGAAGCGTATCACGCATCGTGGCGAAGTAGCGGCGCTGAACCTCAGCGGCAAAGCGCGCCCCGTCGCGGGTCCGAGCGGGTGCTTGGAGCGGGTCCGTCCAGGCCGTCGCGTCAAGGTCCTCCAGCGCCTTCAAGATCATCGCGGGCAGCTCCACTGAGCCGGCCTCCAGGTCTTCCTGCTCCATCAGGGCGCACTTCCCGCCGGCGTCGGTCCACGCCTGGCGCAACCGGGCCGTGGAGCCATACTCTCCCCGGAGCCACTCGTTCCACATTCGCTCGAAGTCTGTCCGGTAAGGCTCTAGAAAGTTCCTCCAGGAAACATGGCCGAAAAACAGGCTGTCCTCATTCTCGATTTCGATCAGGGCGACGGCGGGATTCAGCCCGTTGGGAAGACCGGTATAAGGATTAACATGCTCGAAGAGCCACTCGACGGCGTACTCTTTCTGCAGTTCAATGAGTCGGGCGTCGAAGAAGGCATAGGGCTTCGCCGCTCGCTTCAACTGTTCCGCCTGCGCCACGCCGTCCCCCGGCCGGAAGGTGCGATAGCCCCGAAGAACCAGATAGACGTACATCCCCTTCTTCTGAGCGCAGGAGATCCAATAGTCCACCCGATCGCGGTATTCGGCATCGAACTGCGAAGAGACATTGTTGTAGGGATACGCTTCATCAATGATGTTGCGCCGCACGAGGTCGTATTCCTCCCCGCCCCGGTTATCCAGCTCGTGCAGGCGAAGGAGATTGCACCCCGCGCGCGCAAGGACGTCGGCCACCGTGTCAATCCGTTGCCGCTCGATATCCACGTGGCTGGCCGCCACCGTCACGCCCCAGAAGCGAGCGCGCTCGCCCGTGTCCGAGAAGCGAAAATGGCCGTCCGGGCCGACCTCGACAAACCCATGCTTGCCAGCGGGCCGATCGAGCAGAAAGGAAAAATCTTGCAGCGATGAATCCGGGAAAGTATCGAAGACGGGATTGAGCGAACGAACCGCAAGCGGGTCGCCCTGGTAACGATGCTC
>Ga0209164_1002900_pt1 | contig 17124 bp, 10 predicted proteins | sample MTBNYHSulfiMetaG_FD_187458 | JGI IMG/M metagenome (GOLD analysis project Ga0209164, IMG submission 187458) | Enrichment culture microbial communities from rom New York Harbor, USA that are MTBE-degrading - MTBE-NYH (New York Harbor Sulfidogenic)... | ecosystem: Environmental > Aquatic > Marine >...
GGGTACAAAGCGGAAATGCCGAATACGGCGGGGCTGAGCATGAGGAGCTTTTATCTGATATTGTTCAGCAACTACGCGGTGGTGAACAAGGCCGGTGTCCGATTCATGGACGAATCCATCTGGAACGCCTACTTCGCCCACGCCTTAAATAACCAGCCGGACGGCACGGGATACGTCATTATCGATGAAGCCATGCGCACCGGCAATCCCTTTACCGATCTCGCAAAAGAGGTAGAAGCCGGAAGGATCAAGAAAGCCGATACGTTCGCAGACCTTGCCCGTCAAATCGGATTACCGGTGGAAGCGTTCGTCGCAAGCCTGGAAAAGTACAATGGATACGCCCAGGCGGGTAAGGACGACGAATTCGGCAAGGCGGCCCAACTGCTGACCCCTCTCTCCACCCCACCCTACTACGCCGTCGAAATCGTTCCCATGGTTCTCAACACCGCGGGAGGCGCCGTCATCGACGCGAAAGCCCGCGTGCTCAAACCGGACGGAAGCCCGGTTCCCGGATTGTACGCAGCAGGGAACAATACGGCCGGTTTTTATGACAGCTACCCCTCTACTGGAACCGGGTTGCAGATATCCAGCATTTTCGGACAAATAGCGGTGGAAACCATCAAAGAAAATCTTTAACGGACCTCAGGCGAGCACACAAGGGAAGACGGGTAATGCCGTGGCCGCGGTATTCTCCGGCTTCCCTTGCCAACGCGCTTACCCCCCTTGACGAAGCCCTGCGCGGAAAGAGGCAGCGCGGCCCGGCCCGCAGGTCGTCCGAGTACGTGACCGCTTCCTCGTCTCACTTGCCGCAGCAGTGTTTGGGGTTCGCGCAAGGGGACGCCTGACCGCAACAGGTACCGCCCGAAAGCGGGCGCTGTTCAGAGCCGCCGGACAGAAACGCCGCCGGGGCGCTCATGGTCCGTTTCGATTCCATCCCGCATTCAGGGCATTCGCAGGAAAGCGAAGCACTGGACGTCTCGAGCTTTTCGAACAGGTGTCCACAGTGCGAACATTGGTATTCGTAAATAGGCATGTTTTAGGTCCGGAGCAATTTCCGGACCAAATCCGAAACAAAAGGCCATGAGATAACCTATTTAAAACTGGACTTATTTAGCCTTCCGGGAATTCGTAGAGCCCTGTTCCGCCGCACACGGTGGCATTTTGCAATCCTTCTTTTCGCAGGCGGAATGCAATGCGCAATCCTGATGCTGGAAAAGGTGCGGCCATGGAGACCCGGCGATCCGACTCGTACAAACCGCTTATTGCTCCCTATGGCTTCTCATTAGATGCGCTTAGAACGCCGCAAAATCTTTACAACCTGTAAAAAGGATGGACATGCCTGATAGTGCAATGCGTCAAAGGACCTGACGCCGATTTGGAAATAGCTATAGTTTCCATCGGTTCCGGGCTCTTCCAGGGTTATGTCTTCTGGCACGTTCATTGCACCTGGAAATTTCTGACACCATCTTTGTCATAGGGAATGGTTTATGTGGATTTCAACCTGTACTTGATCGTATCATCATATGTTATGGCATCATCAAATGGAAGCCCATATTTATCATATCTAGTTTATGTACGAGAAACAGATCATCATAGTCGATCATAGGCTGTCCATTTAGGATCGAAGATTTCTGAGTCTATATCACAGCCATGATATGTTTAAACAAGGAGGTATTTCGAATATGGGAACGGAGTATAAGAGAGTCTTGATATGTGTGGATGGTTCGGACAATTCGTTGGAAATGGTTCAGTACGTAAGCAATATATTACCTCCTGAAATGGCGGATATCATATTATTTCATGTGAGAAACCCCATTCCCGAGGATCTCTGGGATCTGGAAAAAGGCTCGGAATTTCATTCCCAACTGGCGCCTGTGGCCGCTTGGGCTATGCAGCAGGAAAGTGAAATCCAATCCTTCATGTCCAAAGCGAAAGCCATTCTTGCAGAAGCCCACTTCCCTGAAGAAAAGATTATTCCAAAAATACGGGACAAAAGAGCGGATATTGCAAGAGATTTAATCCAAGAGAGCCAGGAAGGCTACCATGCGGTAGTGGTAGGAAGAAGAGGATTCAGTAGGTTGAGAGAACTCATACTGGGCAGTGTGGCCACAAAGATGCTGGAACGCGCGTTCAACGTTCCGATCTGGGTGGTGGGCAAGGCTCCAAAAGCGGGCAAGATCCTTCTGGCTGTCGACGGCTCCGGTGAGGCGGTTCGGGCTTCGGACTATGTAGGCGCCCTGCTGGGCGGCGCGAATGTCGAGATTACATTATTTCACGCCATCAAGGGCATTAGTATGACGGAAAAGAAATACAAACAACACTCCATAATGCAGATTAACGAGGAGTGGATGCAAAAGGCCGGTTCGGCAACGGACCCTGTTTTTCACGATATGAGAAACCGTCTGGTGGCCTTCGGACTGGACCCGAACAAGATATCCACAAAAGTCATGACCGGTGTCAGCAGCAGGGCCGGAGCCATCGTGGGAGAAGCGGAGGAAGGCGGCTACGGTACGATTGTCATGGGAAGGCGCGGCAAACACAAAGTCCAGGAATTCAGCATGGGTCGTGTCACCAACAAAGTGATTCAACTGGCCCGGGAAATGGCTGTATGGGTGATTAATTGATTCGGAGCAACGTCGGATAATGAGAATAGCGATCGGCGGATGATCGCTCGTGTCCATCTATTGTGAGGCATGAAAGGAATTCAAACCGGCTTCCAAGTTGTTTCTCGTGTCTCGCCCATCCCCTCCCACGGTTTTTCTCGGGCGGAGGAGGTGATACCGAAGATAGAACGCCGCGCGAATTGACGATGAGATAAGCAGGTCAACTCAGAAGGGAGGTACCTATGCTTGTCAGAAATTGGATGTCAAAGAACGTGGTTACGGTCGAGGCCGAAGATTCCATGGCCAAAGCCGGCCGCCTGATGAAAGAGAACAAGATCAGCAGACTTCCTGTTATGAAGAAGGGTAAGCTGGTGGGTATCGTGACCAACGGGGATATTAGAAGGGCTTCGGCTTCGGACGCCACTTCGTTGGAAATCCATGAGCTGCTCTATCTGCTTTCTAAAATCAAGATCGGCGGCATCATGACGTCGGATCCCATCACGGTGCCACCCGACTATACGGTTGAAGAAGTTGCTGAAATCCTTCGAGAGCGAGGGATTTCCGGCGTTCCCGTTGTCGAAACCGACGGCCGCCTGGTAGGAATCATCACCAAAAACGATCTCTTCAACGTCATCGTCTCACTGACCGGCTTCGGCAAGAAAGGCATGCAATTCGCTTTGCGGATCCAGGACCGGCCGGGATCCATCAAAGAAGTCGCGGATATCATTCGCAGTTATGGAGGCCGGCTCGCGAGTATTCTGACTTCCTACGAAAAAGTGCCGGAAGGGTATCGCAATGTTTATATCCGTACGTACGATGTTGATCGCAACAAAGCGGATTCATTGATCAGCGATCTTAGAACCAAAAGCACCCTGCGTTACTTTGTGGATCACCGCGAAAACGTAAGAAAAATCTACGAATCCTGATATAGAAGGCAAACCGAACTTTTATGAGAAAGGGCCCGGATTGACCCCTCTCCGGGTTCCGGCGATCCATAGTATTCCTGGCAAGGCGGGTTGCAGGACGAGCGATCGGTTTCGGGCATTCGAGTCTGAACGTAGGAAAAGGAGCTTTCCGCGGATGGGCATTTATCATCTGGACAATCTGTTCAATGCGACTTCCATCGCCGTTGTGGGGGCGAGTGAGAAGAATGGGACCATAGGCTGCGCCATCATGCAGAATCTCCTGAAGTCGGGGTATGCAGGGAAACTGTTTCCCATCAACCCTCACTACTCGAATGTGTTTTCCATACCGGCTTACCGGTCTCTGAAGGACCTCGAAGGCCCCGTAGATCTGGCTGTGATCGCCATACCCCTCACTCATGTTCCCGAACTCATCAAACAGTGCGTCAAGGTGGGAGTCAAGGGGCTCGTCGTCATTTCCGCCGGGGGCAAGGAGATTGGCCAAGAAGGAAGGGAGATCGAAGAGGAGATCCGACAGGAAGCCAAAAAAGGCGGCATTCGGATTATGGGACCCAACTGCCTCGGGTTTTTCTGCGCCGGGTCTAAAATAAACGCCGGCTTCGCCCTGGGTTCCATTTTGCCCGGCAATATGGCGTTTATTTCCCAGAGCGGCGCCATTTGCACGGCCATCGCCGATCTCTCCATACAAGAACAGATGGGATTCAGCCACTACATCAGCATCGGTTCCATGCTGGATATAGATTTCGGGGATCTGATCGACTATCTCGGCAACGACCCCAACGTTAAGAGCATCATCCTCTATGTGGAGAGCTTGACCAATTTTCGCAAATTCATGAGCGCGGCCCGAGCCGTTTCCAGAGTAAAACCCATTGTGGTATTAAAAGCCGGGAAAAGCGCGGCAGGTGCGCGGGCGGCCGCTTCGCACACCGGCGCCATGGCCGGTGAAGACGCCGTGTATACGGCCGCTTTCAGGCGAGCCGGCATTTTGCGGGTCGACACCATTCAAGAGTTGTTCGACTGCGCGGAACTGCTGGCCAAACAGCCCCGGCCGCTGGGTCCGAGGCTCGCCATTATCACCAACGCGGGTGGACCGGGCGTCATGGCTGCAGACGCGCTGTCGACCTACGGTTTTGAACCGCATGCTCTTGGACCGGATACGAAACAGAGGCTCGATAAAATCCTCCCTCACTATTGGAGCCGGAACAATCCCATTGATATCCTCGGCGACGCTTCGCCGGAGCGATATCGGCAGGCGCTGGAAGTATGTGTATCGTCCTCGGAATTCGACGCCATACTGATTATGATGGTTCCGCAGGCCTTAACGGACGCAGCGGTCGTGGCCGCGGAATTGACTGGAGCACTGGGAAAAAGCCGGATTTTGTCCCTCACGGTTTGCATGGGCGGCGAGTCCATGGATAAAGCTCGGGAAATGTACAATAAGGCGGGCATTCCCACGTACGAAACCCCGGAGCGCGCTGTCCGGGCATTCATGCACATGGTTTCGTATACCCGAAATCTCGAGATGCTTCAGGAAACCCCTCCGTCGCTTCATCGTTCTCTCACATTCGATGCTCCGAAGGCTAAGCATATTGTCCATGCGGCCCTGGATCGTCCCAACCACCTGCTCACCGAGACGGAATCGAAAGCGTTGTTGACGGCTTACGGGATTCCCGTCAACCCGACCAAAGAGGCGACCAGCGACGAGGAAGCGGTCGGGCTAGCAGAGACTTTGGGATATCCCCTGGTGATGAAGGTCAATTCAAGAGATATCACTCACAAATCGGATGCGCACGGCGTCCTCCTGAACCTGAAAAATGCCGAGGATATCCGATCGGCATACCGGGCGATCATGTCGGCCGCCCACGATTACGATCCCAAAGCCGAGTTGCTGGGAGTCACATTACAGCCCATGCTGCAACGCATCGAGCATGAACTGCTCCTAGGCGGCATCAGAGACAAAGACTTCGGACCGGTCGTTCTCTTCGGTTCAGGAGGAACTCTGACGGAAATCCTCAGAGATCGATCCCTCGCCCTGCCGCCCCTCAACCGTTTGCTGGCCCGCAGACTTATCGAAGACACCCGGGCCTACGCTTTCCTCAAAGGTTACCGCAATCGGCCGCCGGCCAATCTGGAGCTGTTGGAAGAAATTCTGATACGCATTTCCCAGTTGGTAACCGATCTCCCTGAAATTGCCGAACTCGACATCAATCCATTGGTGGTGTCCGGAGATCAGATGTATGCCATCGATGCAAGGGTAATTGTAAAACCTTCGGAGGTTTCCTCGCCCTATCATATGGTGATCAGTCCTTACCCGAACGAATATGAAACCTATTGGCATATGAAGGACGGCACGGAAGTGTTTATCCGTCCCATCAAGCCCGAAGACGCCCCTCTCCTTGAGGAGCTGTTTTCCTCCCTGTCGCCCAGAAGCATCTATTTTCGATTCTTCAGTCCTTTGAAGCACCTGCCCAAAGATATGTTGGCGCGCTTCACACAGATCGATTACGATCGAGACATGGCTTTTGTGGGCATTCACAAGCAGAATGGGAAGGAGCGCTTTCTTGGTGTCGGCCGTTTAATAAGTCTTCCGGATTTCACGACAGCCGAATTCGCCATAGTGGTCGGGGACCCATGGCAAGGCAAAGGACTGGGAGCCCGGTTGCTGAGTCTTCTGATATCCATTGCGACAAAGCGTGGCATTAACACGCTGGAAGGAAGGGTTCTGGCTGAAAACACGTCCATGTTGTCCCTGTGTCATAAAACCGGATTCACGGTTACCCGGATACCGGATACAAACGAATACGAGGTGGAAAAGCACCTAAACAGAGGATCGTCTGTGGCACATTCGTTACCGAGTCCTACCGCGATTCCGATTTGAATAAGACCTTCGCCACATTCCGATTCCGGATCGGTGAACCGCCCATACTGGGACGATTTCACCTCCGCGTGAACCACCGATTACCTGGAAAAGGACGCCGCATATCTCCGTCACCATGGCTACCCACCACCGACCCGAACAATCGGCCAAGGTGAGGCCCCGACCGTGGTTGACTCATACGTGCTCGTGGGATACAGTTTTAATATAACAGATGAATCATAGAGCGAGACTCGATACGGATTCAAGCATACGAACAGATGGAATTCGTGTCCGGCCAATGCAGGGGACTCAAAGCATTTTCCCAATTGCGGGGGCAATACGATGATGATTCGCAAGTTCGTAACAATTTTGGAGGAATGTTGCATGGAATTGGGTCAACTGGTAGACCCACCCACACGGCGCGTCGCCGCTGCTGCGGTGGTGACGAATCCTTATCTGGATGAATATGAAGAAGAGGTAGCGCCGCGCCTGGCTTTTGTTGGAGACCTAGGCGCTCTGCTTGCCCGAAAATGCACGGAAATCCTCGGCATCAATCTTGAACAAGCTGAATGCTGTGGCAAGGCCGCCTTGGTGGGTTCCCAGGGAGAACTCGAACACGCCTCGGGCATACTGAACCGCAACGTGTGCAAACCTATCAGCGATATTACCGACGATGCGGAAGTCGCCGTTCCATCCACCAAGAAACTGGGCATTCCGGGATCTGAAATCGATGTTCCTCTGCACCGTAAGGACACCACTGATGTTCGAGGGTTTTTCGACAGCATGCTGGTTCGAATACCGGATGCGCCCCGTGAAGACGAAATCGTGGTAGTTCTCGCCATGTCCGTCACCGACCGCTCCTGAAACGAAATCCCTGCTTCAGGAAACAACAACCGCGAAGGGGGACCTCCTCCTCCGTTGAACGAATCCGCCATTCGCGGTGAAACAATGGAATTGATAGAACTGGAAAGGACGTTTGATTGCCTCGAGAACCTCTGACGCCGGAAGAGATTGATGGGCTGGAGCTCCGTTTGCAAGCGGGTGAAAATGTATCCCTCGATGAAGCGCGCCGGCTCCTCCTTACCCTGCGAATAGCCTTGGAAAACAACAGCTGCGGCCCTCCCGCCGAAGGGTCGGTGCGTCGGCGTAAACCCGCACGAAAACCATCCTTGACGGAACACCAACTTCCCGCACCGGATACTCAGGAGAACATCGACGTTGTCGAGATTTTCACGGACGGTGCATGCAGAGGAAATCCGGGGCCCGGAGGGTGGGGCGCCATCCTGCGTTCAAAAGGTCGGGAAAAGGAAATATCCGGAAACGAACGCTATACCACCAACAACCGCATGGAAATGAAGGCGGTCATTGAAGCCCTGAAACAGCTCCGCAAGCCCAGCAAAGTAGTGATTCACACGGATTCGCAATATGTGAAGAATGGAATATCGAGCTGGCTTCCCAAGTGGAAACGAAACGGTTGGGTCACCAGTACGAAACAACCGGTGAAAAATGCGGAACTATGGAGATCCATAGATGAGCTCTGCAATAAACACTCCGTGCGCTGGGTTTGGATCCCGGGTCATTCGGGCCATCCGGAGAACGAGCGTTGCGATCAATTGGCAAGATCGGCGATCCTGAAATTGAATTAATCGCATCTGACGGAACGGTGTTCCGGCATTCTCCGCGCACCAACAGATCCCCTTATTCCGGAATCATAGATGGTGGAACCTTTCTCCTTCCACAAGGGCCCCCTCAGCCGGCCGGTGAACAGTCCAGGTAACCCTACCCATCCACCCAAACGGCCGAAATGGAGCTCTTTCTCCCTCTGTCGTAGAATCCGAGATGGTCGAGGAGGAAGAAGGCCGGGATGAGGGTCTGCTGCATTTCTAAATGGTATTGGTTTCATACGGCACTCGGCAGGGATCACATCCGGCTCAAAGGGAAAGTTGGGTTACCGAGCAAAGAGCGTAACCCAAGACATGGGGTCGTATTCGTTGGATTTCTTTCCTCAACCCAGGCGCTCCCTTTCCCTCCGGAAGCGCTTCCTGCCTCGACCGCAACGTTTTGGCCCTAGCCGTCCACATACTTTGTGGGATCCTGGATCCGCGCGTCCGCAAACCCCTTTTTGCGCAGCCGACAACTGTCGCAGCGACCACAAGCTCGACCGTCGGGCGCCGGATCGTAGCAACTGTGCGTCAGTCCATAATCAACCCCGAGCTTTACGCCTGTATGAATGATCTCGGCCTTCGCCATATGAATCAGAGGAGCTCTGATCCGTATGCGCATGGCGCCCTCAACGCTCGCTTTGGTGGCCAGATCGGCCATGCGCTGAAACGCTTCCAAATACTCGGGGCGGCAATCCGGATATCCACTGTAGTCTATAGCATTTACGCCAATAAAAATGTCCGATGCCTGTAGCACTTCCGCCCAAGCCAATCCGAAGGACAAAAAAATCGTATTGCGGGCAGGCACATAGGTTACGGGAATTTCGGGCTCCTCCTCATCCGGACGCCGGTCCTTTGGAACCTCGATGTCACTGGTAAGCGCCGACCCTCCGATAGCGTCCAACTCGATCTTCATGACTACGTGTCGTCTGACCTCCATTGCCCGGGCGACCCGCCGGGCAGCCTCGAGTTCAGCAACATGCCTTTGTCCGTAATTGAAGGTCATGGCATACAATTCGAAGCCCTCCTGCCGGGCGATGGCCGTGGCCGTTGTGGAATCAATCCCTCCGCTCAAAAGCACAACCGCTTTTCTTTTCCTGTCCATCCTATCCAACCTTGTCGAACGCGGTTTCCGCCGGCGTTCACATGTCCACTTTTTCTCGGAATCCAAAACGAATTCGATTGTCCAGATAATATACCAGTGCGGGGATGAAGGCATACATGCGAACATTGAAACGTTGTTTGAAGTCTTCTACGTTCAGAGGCATTTCGGGGCTGAAAAACTCCCTGGTAAAGGGGAATTTCCTCAGATACGCGGCCAAAGCCGTTGCCGACCCCGTACCCACGGCTACCTGACGGATACGGCCGGACATCTGAAGGCCTCGGATGTCTTTCCAGCTGTTCGCAGCAGTGTGAACGGATGCAGCGGACGTACCGGAGGCTTGAGATTCGACGATGTGTCTGGAACTCGGATCCGAAAAAAAATAGAAGCAACCGCCTTGATACACGTAATAGACGGGCGCGGCCCAAGGTGTGTTTTCTTCAGCCGTGGCCACCGTCATCGTAGTCTCTCGGCGCGCGAGTTCTTTGGCCAGGCTTTCGATATCGTCACTGCTCGGGCTGTCCGGAATCTTGATCTGCAGAGATACGCTCCTTTAGGATCAGCATTACCTCGGGTTCATCCGGCTTTCCGGTAACGTTTCATTTCGTTTTTTGGATCCGATGGGAGCCCGCCCTTGTACACTGCAATCCGGCTCCATTTCTTCAAAGACGTGTAACCCCTGACTCCGGTTCATACAGGGAGAGAGGCCGAGGTCAGACGGCTTAGGTTCGGTTAGCGAGCGCAGCGAGCATAATCCAACTTTGCGCTTTCTCTGAAATCATTGACCGGGGAACCTTTCCCATTCCGCAAGGGTTCAACAACCACCCTGGGTACAGGTCCAAGCGACCCTATCGATCCGCCCGAGCCTCCGAGCTCGAACGCCTTCTCCCTCTGGTAGAAGGCAGGGATGAGGGTATGTTGTATTTCAATCTGTTTTCGGCTTCATTCGCCGATTCGCCGGCTTTAAAGACGGGTCGTCTAGTCCCTCTTGGCCCAGGTGTCCCCGATACTCACGTCCACGATAAGGGGAACGTTCAGGTCAACGGCGGTTTCCATCTCTTTACGAATGATCGGTTCCAGCGCACTCAGTTCATCTTCCGGTACTTCGAACACGAGTTCATCGTGGATCTGCAGGATCATCTTGGTGTTCCATTTTTGCTCCCGGAGAATCCGCCAGATACGTATCATGGCCACTTTTATGATATCGGCGGCGGAACCCTGAAACGGTGCGTTCGTTGCGATACGCTCCGCATTCGATCTGAGGGCGTTGTTCTTGCTCGTCAGTTGGGTCAGATAGCGGCGTCGATCCAGAAGCGTGGTGACGTATCCCTGTTTTCGGGCGCGCTCCAAATTCTCTTCCAGGAACGACTTTACTCCGGAGAATCGATCGAAATAGGCGTCTATGTATGTACGAGCCTCTGCTCTCGAAATACCCAGTTCACGCGCCAGACCAAAAGCCTGCATACCGTAGATAATGCCGAAATTGATCACCTTGGCCTTTCTGCGCATATCGGGTGTAACCCCCTCCGGGTCCACTCCGAACATTCCGCAAGCCGTTTCCGTGTGGATATCCCGACCTTTTTTGAACGCCTCGGTGAGCACCGGATCCTTCGAATAATGAGCCAGCACCCGCAGTTCGATCTGGCTGTAGTCCGCAGACAGCAGTTTGCAACCCTTTTCAGGAATGAACGCACGACGGATACGCCTACCCAATTCGCCCCGAATGGGAATATTCTGAAGGTTCGGATTGCTGCTGCTCAACCTTCCCGTGGCTGTAACCGTTTGATTGTACGAGGTGTGCAGCCTTCCTGTTTCGGGGTGAACCAGCCCCGGAAGCGCGTCTACGTAGGTTGATTTCAGTTTGCACAGGATTCGATAGTTCAAAAGCTGCTCGGCTATCGGGGCGGTCTGCGCCAAAACGGTCAATACTTCCATATCCGTGGAATGGCCGGTTTTCTTTTGGGTTTTCTTAACCGGTTTGAGCCCCATTTCCTCGAACAGCACCACTCCCAGTTGTTTCGGGGAGTTCAAATTAAATCTGCTGCACGCTAACTCGTAGACTTTCTCCTCGATTTCATGAAGTTGCACGGAAAGCTCTTTGGACATGTCCCGCAGAAGGGGCAGGTCGATCTTAACCCCCCACATCTCCATAGAAGCCAGAACGGAAATAAGCGGGACTTCGACCTTCTCGAGTAACTTGTCCAGCGATTTCTCCCGAAGTTCGTTTCCCAGTCGGTTATACAGGCGAAAAGTGATGTCCGCGTCCTCGGCGGCGTATTCGCAGGCCTTCTCCAACGAAATCATGTCAAAAGTAACTTCGTTCTTTCCCGAACCCACTACTTCTTTATACGTGGTGACCCGTTCGCCGAGAAATTCCCAGGCGACCTTATCCAGACCATGCACGTGACGGTCCGGATCCAGCAGATAGGAGGCCACCATTGTATCAAAGACAATGCCCTTCAATACGATGCCATGCCGTTCGAGAACGATGGCGTCGTACTTGATGTTGTGACCGATCTTGAGCGGCGTCGCGCCCTCGAGGAGAGGGCGCAGGCACTCGAGGCCCTCCTTCAATCCCACCTGCTCCGGCGCTGCCAAGAGCGAATGCGCCAACGGCACATAATAGGCTTCTCGAGGTGAGCCGCTGAGAGAAATCCCCACCAGATTAGCACGCATAGGTTCCTGAGACGTGGTTTCCGTGTCCACCGAAAGGACGGGAAGGCGGCTCAAGCGTTCCACTAAAGCCTTCAAATCATCCAAACGAGTGACAGGACAATAGTCATGTTTCCGACTCGTGTCAGCCCCGGATTCAGAGTCCTCGATGAATGAATGGAAATCCAACTCGAGGTAAAACGCTTTGAGCGCTTCCCTATTCCGCCGGCCGATCTCGAGGTCTTCTACGGACAGGTCCAAAGGAACATCCGTGCGGATCTTCATCAATTCCATCGCTTCACGAGCTTGATCCCCGTAGCGAATCAGGTTCTCCCGTATCTTTTTTTGTTTGACATCTTCCTTCTGCTTGAGGAGATCTTCCAGGCTCCCGTACTCCTGGATCAATTTTACCGCTGTTTTTTCACCGATTCCGGGAACTCCTGAGATGTTGTCCGCAGTGTCACCCATCAGGCCCATCACTTCCAGAATCCGAGACGGTTCCAGGCCGAATCGCTCTTTGATGTCCTCGGGCCTCAAAACCGTGTCTTTCATGGTATCCCACATGACCACGCGATCCGAGAGAAGCTGATAAAAGTCCTTATCCGACGAGATAAGAACCGCCTCGCCGCCGTATTCGGAAGCCATCCGTGATAGAGTCCCGATGATGTCGTCCGCTTCGAATCCGTCCAACTCCATTTGTGAAATCCCTGATAGGCGAATAAATTTTTTTATATATGGGATCTGTATCACAAGATCTTCAGGAATGACGTCTCGCTTGGCCTTATATTCCGGGTAACGCTCGTGTCTGAAGGTCGGTGCTTTCGTATCAAACGCGACCAGCATATGCGTGGGCGATTTGGTTTTGAGTATTTTCAGGATCATATTGATAAAACCAAATACGGCGTTCGTGGGGAGACCATCGCGGTTCTGCAATCCCCGAATGGCAAAAAAGGATCGGTACACGTACGAGCTTCCGTCCACGAGATACAGCGTCGGCGCTTCGGTTTTCCGCTCCGGCATCACAGAATCCTTACGTTAATAAATAAAGTAACCCCGATGATCTCCGCAATAGGAGTGACTTCTACCATCTTATTTTATGCAATATCCTTGTCAAGTAGGAAACGGCCGCCTGAATCCATACGGTGAAGCCTGAATGGGCGCCCGGAAAGCCTATCGCGACGCACTGGGAGCCTTATAGGGTTTTCGGGCAACAGGCTGAAGATACCCCGGCGTCGAGACGGATTGGCGCTTTTTCCACGAGGATCGGATAGTCATTTGACATTTTCGTTCCTTGCGTTCAAGATAGAATTTGAATCTTGAGAAAAAATTTACATGGAGCAGCACGTTGGTACCAACCACTAAGATATTGATCGTAGACGATGAATTCCACATTGGTGACTCATGCATCCAGGCGCTATCGAGCAACGGGTATGCGGCCGAGTGGGTTGACAGCTCGAAAAAGGGGCTCGAACTCATCGATCGCTATTCGTACGACCTGATTATCCTGGACTTGAACATGCCCGATATCCATGGCATCGATGTTCTGAAGAAAATCAAACAGCAGGACCCGGAAGCCATGGTCATCATTCTTACCGGGTACGGCACGGTGCAAACCGCAGTTGACGCTATGAAACTGGGGGCGTACGACTTCTTATCCAAACCTTTCACTCCTCAGGAAATCAGGGCGGCTGTCCGCAGAGGGGTCGAGCAAAAACGGCTCTCGAGGGAAAACATCTTTCTCAAACAAGAGCTTGAGCGGCAACAGCGGGCGGCAACTCTTATAGGAGACAACAAAGTCCTGCAGCGCGTTAAGGAGATTATCACGCTGGTTGCTCCTACCGACAGCACCGTATTGATTACAGGTCCCAGCGGAACCGGCAAGGGTGTCGCGGCCCGCCTGATTCACGAATTTTCGCAGCGATGCAACGCTCCTTTCATCTCCGTGGACTGCGGTTCACTGGTTCCAACCCTCTTCGAAAGCGAACTGTTCGGACACGTTCGAGGCGCGTTCACCGGTGCGGAACAAAGCAAAATGGGAAAGCTCGAGATGGGCCAGGGAGGCACTGTGTTTTTCGACGAGATCAGCAACATTTCTCTGGAAATGCAGGCCAAGCTCCTTAAGGCGGTCGAGGAAAGGAAATTCTCCCGCGTCGGCAGCCACCGGGAGATCGATGCGGACGTGCGGATCATAGCCGCCACAAACAGTGACATAAAATCAGAAATCGTTCGAGGCCGGTTTCGAGAGGATCTCTACTACCGACTTAATGTGGTGTCCATAGATATGCCGCCCCTGAGAGACCGCATGTCGGATCTTCCGAACCTCGTGGATCATTTCCTGAAGGAGCACGGCGAACGATCCGACGGGCGCTTTCTGACTGTTTCACCCAAGGCCATGGAAATACTGATGAGCCACAACTGGCCGGGGAATGTGCGCGAACTCGAGAATGCGGTGAAACGACTGGCCGTGCTTTGCCGTTCCGATGAGATTCGGCCTTCGGACATCTATTTCGCCGGAGTTGCCCTCGATAAAGGAATGGACAAGGAGTCCCTGACACTCAATGACGCCGAGTGCAGGCACATTCGGAAAGTGCTGACCCTTTTCGGCGGTCATCGATCCAAGACTTCCGCAGCTCTGGGAATCGACCGCAAAACCCTCCGTGAAAAAATCAAAAGATGCGGAGTGGAATCTATGCGCGATTGAGCGAATACTCACCCGTCTCTCCGGCAAAACCGGAATGAGAAGAGCGCATAAGCCATTCTCGAATGAAAGACAATCTGAACGTGTTCGCTGGAAGTCCAGGTTCAAAACTCCCCGGGGATGTGGTAGATTACCCCAAGACATTCTCCCTGTGGTTTCTTGATCAAGCGAATGGATGGAGAGGGCTTGGCCGGTGTGGAGTCATCGATCGCCTGCAGAGCACGATCCAACGACATGTTTTCAGTATTCGCAATCAGAGTAACGGAATGGGTCTCAAGAACGATTTAGTGGACGAAGGTAGTCTAACCGGGCCGGTTCACTAATGATTCCTGAATGATTCCTGCTGCATCGGACCATTCTTGTTCTCAGCATGTATCTGAAGGCGGAGATATTTGTCGCGAATTCGAGCTGCACGGTTGGGTGCCACAGTGTATCCGTCTGTGAGACCGCCGTCCGGACTACGGTCACCGAATTCGGCGGTGGTACGGAAATTGCTCTATATATGAAATACTTCAAACTGCTTCATCGAGGAAACCATGGCACATACCGTCCAACCCATCCGCATCCTGGTCGTCGATGATGAAGAGGCGATGCGGGACTCCTGCAGCCAGGTATTGACCAAGGACGGCTATGAGGTCCATGCCGCTGCCGATGGGACGACCGGACTGGAGTTAGCGAAAGAACTGAAGCCTAATCTGGTTCTGGTGGACCTTAAAATGCCCGGTATCGGAGGACAGGCGGTGTTGGAACAGATCCGGAACATGGATGCTTCCATCGCTCTAGTCGTTATCACCGGGTATGCAACGGTTGGAAGCGCCACGGAGGCCATGAATCGCGGTGCCCTCGATTTTCTTCCAAAACCGTTTACTCCCTCGGAACTCAGGAATGTGGTCCAGCGAGCCCTCGAGCGGTGTCATTTGATGACAAGAGCTACACTCGAAAAGGGCAATAATAACAAACAGCACCATTATCTCGCTTCCATGCTGGAGCATGAAGTGTTGGTTCCGCTCGCCGAGTTGAAGAAACAACTCGAAATCATATCCATCGAGTTGCCCAACCCCATTTCCCATAGCCTTCGATCGGCTGTGGCGGACTCTCGGCGTAGAGTCGACCAGTTGATGATCCTGATGGAAAAATGGCGTCAACTGATATGAAATTAGTCGTTCATCCCATCCTCTTCTCGGCTTGGCGAATATAGAAACGTCCGTTAGGTCTTCTGTTTTCTCCTTGCCATGGTCGAGGCGAGTACCCCCCCTTCAACCGCGTCGGTTCCGACAGCTTGTTCTCAGCAAGAAAAGCCTGATTCCGCTTCCCTGTGAGGCTTTTCCTGCGCTCCGGGCGATTCCAACTTGACACTACGTGCTAAGGAATCCTATACAACGGACAATACGAAAGGTCGCGGAGGGACAACCCTATATGGAATACGAAGTGGTTATCGGACTCGAAGTCCATGCACAACTCTTGACCAAGAGTAAAACCTTTTGTGGATGCTCCACCGAATTCGGCGCTTCACCAAACTCGCATACCTGCCCCGTGTGTCAGGGAATGCCCGGCACCTTGCCCGTACTGAACAAAAAAGTCGTTGAATTCGCGATGATTATGGCTCTCGCCACTCAATGCCGCATCGCTCCTTATTCCCGCCTTGCCCGCAAGAACTATTTCTATCCGGACCTTCCAAAAGGTTATCAGATTTCGCAATTCGAAGAACCCCTGGCTCAGCATGGGAACGTGGAAATCGAAATCAACGGAGCAACTAAACGGATGGGGATTACACGAATTCATATGGAGGAAGACGCCGGAAAACTTATTCACGACGAATTCAATCCCGTGAGCTATGTGGACTTCAATCGTTGCGGCGTACCATTGATCGAGATTGTAAGCGAACCGGATATGCGCTCCAGCGAAGAGGCCGTCCAGTATTTGAAAAAACTGCGCCAGATACTCCAATATGCGAACATCTGCGATGGAAACATGGAAGAAGGCAGTTTTCGTTGCGACGCCAACGTTTCCATTCGTCCTTACGGGCAAGTTGAATTCGGTACCAGAACAGAGTTGAAGAACATGAACTCGTTCAAGCACGTTCAGCAAGCCCTCGAATTCGAGATTCGCCGCCAGCGCTCCATACTCGAAGCAGGGGGCAAGATTGTTCAGGAAACCAGGCTCTGGGATGCAGTGCACAACCGGACGCACTCTATGAGAGGCAAAGAGGAATCGCACGATTATCGCTACTTTCCGGATCCGGATCTGGTTCCCATTGTGGTTGACGAGGCTTGGATCGAGAAGATTCGTCAAACACTGCCGGAACTTCCCGACGACAGGAAAGCTCGTTTTCAGAGAGAGTACGCTCTTTCGGACTACGACGCATCGGTTCTAACCGCCCGGAGGCTCGTTGCCGACTACTTCGAAGAGGTTGTCCGGCTCGTTCCGGACCCCAAATTGGTGGCCAACTGGGTCATGGGAGAGCTGATGTTTCATCTGAACAAAGCCGGCATGGAAATTGAAAGTAGCCCGATATCTTCTTCCGAATTGGCGGATGTGCTGAAAATGATCCAAGCCGGAACCATAAGCGGTACCATTGCCAAGACCGTTTTCGAAGAAATGTTCGCAAGCGGGAAGCCCGCCAATGTG
>Ga0209164_1002901_pt1 | contig 17122 bp, 17 predicted proteins | sample MTBNYHSulfiMetaG_FD_187458 | JGI IMG/M metagenome (GOLD analysis project Ga0209164, IMG submission 187458) | Enrichment culture microbial communities from rom New York Harbor, USA that are MTBE-degrading - MTBE-NYH (New York Harbor Sulfidogenic)... | ecosystem: Environmental > Aquatic > Marine >...
CCTATTTTCAACGGTGGAGACTTGGTTGACTGGTGCTTCGAGTTAGGTGGTCTGCTTGAAGGATCGCATTATTCTTTGATTACAAATAGTTGCAGATGGATCTATACTGTATTGGCGAAAGTCGGGTTGAAGGCATTCAATACAGGAAGGACAATTGCCTCACTTCAAAAAAGGAGCACATCGAAAATAAGTTTGGACCTTCTTCTTATTTTATACAGATATTGATTAAATTCTGTATAATATATTATGAAATTTGAGTGGGATTCTCGAAAAAGCAGTGCCAACATGGATAAACACGGAATTGATTTCGAATCTGCCAAGGCACTCTGGCTTGACGAAAATAGAATCGAAATCGAAGCGCCATACCCTATCGAAGAAAGAAGAATCCTTATTGCACATTTACAGGGAATGTTTTGGACTGCTGTATATACTATTCGGGAAGAGTCTACCATAAGACTTATTTCTGTGAGACGGTCAAGGGAGAAGGAGGTTAAATTATATGAAAAAGAAAGAATTGGCTAAGAATATAAGGGAGTTCGACCAGCGTTTTGACGCGGGAGAAGATATCCATGATTTGATTGATATGAAGAAGTCAAAGATAATACATCATGGGAAAAAGGTGCGTCTAACAATCGATGTAGCTGAGTCCCTGGTGAATGAACTTGACGAAATACGTCGGAAGATCGGAGTAGACAGAGGTGCCTTAATAAAAGTTTGGCTTCATGAAAGAGTGAGGCAAGAAAAGGGAACGAGGAAAGCCAGTTAATCAGTTTATTTACAAAAGAACTACGCGGCCTTATGGTGTATACAATCGGCGCACACTTCAGGAAGATAGCCGCAGACTGTGTTACGACTTGAATCAAATACCATGCTTCCCACTGAGTGAGCGGTTGAACCTCCGGAACAGGTGGCCGGAATAGTCCGGAATATGCACTTGGTTCACAAGTGGTTCACATTCCAAGAAATGCATCAGGTAACTGATTGAATATTAAGGGCATTTAATTATACCGCAGGGGTTCAATACCCCTCGCGCCTACCATAGAAATCAACTGCTGACCTCAGCCGTCCACCATGCCCGCCTAATATTACTAAAGCCTCAAAAGCACATTAAACCCCGATATATTCATATGGGATATTCGAGATAACGGTCTTGAATTTTCCATAATGGTCTTTTCTTATTCCCTCAATCGTTGTATGTTCAATTTTTATCTCCATATCGTCTCCGACAAAACCCCGCATATATCCTGTGATTACTCTGTCCGTATGATACGTGTCTTCAGACGTGCAGACAATTCTTACCAGAAGCTGACCGATCTTCTCCTGAATTATCTGCCCCATGATAATTCCGGGCGTATGACTGAACACCGAGGAGACACCGGCAACTTTTCTACCGTTTGGTGTTACGACGAGGTCCACATCACGCCCGATAACGGAAACGATTGAGGGGAAGCCTCTTCCGCACGGACACCTTTCCGGAGAGCGTTTGATCTTTACAAAATCTCCTGTCCTGTACCGGATGAGAGGCATGCTGAAATTGTAAAGCGAGGTGCCGACGATTTCCTTGATACAAATATCTTTATCAAGTTCATCCGCAACAGGAATCATGGGATCTTCAAACTCAACTATTCCATAGTCCATGTGTATATGATAAGTACCTTCATGGCACTGGGAAATCGCCACGGTTCTTTCCATATGCCCGAAGGAGTCGAAAATCCTGCACTGGAAAACTTTTTCAATAAGCTCTCTCTGATATGGCAGCAAGTTTGCACCCTGGGAAAATATCGCCTTGAACGAAACCCCGTAATCCCTCTTATTGTTGAATAGCAGCGCAAGCATATATAGATTTAAAGGGTGGGCTTTTAAAAAAAGGGGCTTATACTTTCTGAATATGCCGGTAAGGTCGTCCAGATATTTACGTGAAAAGAGCATGCTGTTGACTGATAATTCCCTCGTAAGAGGATTAAAACGATGCGAGGCATTCCTGTTTTTCTTAATATAGACAAAATCTTCAGAGGTCAATACGGCAAAGGTATCCCCGAGTTTATAGCCGGCCCAGCTCCAGAAACGCCAGTAATACACGAATTCAAGGACATTGGATGGTTTATCAACATAAAAATTAAGATTGCCCCCTGTAGTGCCGCTGGTGGAAAGCAAGACCGGCCTATACTTTTTTGCATCACGGGCAAGCAGAGAATTAAAGTTGCTCCTCAGCAAGTCTTTTGTGAGAAAAGGGATGTTCTTCAAGTCCTTAACGGTTTGAATGTCAGCCGGCGTAACACTGTTTTCTTCAAAAAGTTTTTGATAGTAAGGGATATTCTTACAGGCGTGTGTAATGACCTGCCTCAATTTTACCGACTGATATTCATGAAGAGCCTCTTCACCAAGCCATTGATTTTTGTCGAAGATACTCTTCAGTTTCAATATTGAAAGCGGATAAGCAAAATCTCTGATCCTGAAATGTATACCCATTTATATGCCCTGGCTTGCTCTCTCATAGAATGGAATATTCTATAAAAGGTATCCCGGTCTTTTCCATATATTTAAAACAGTGAGCTTCGATATCCGGCAGGCTGCTGAAAAAGTCTGTTCTTATAAAGCGGGAACAAAAAAAGGATTCCCAGCGGTTATCTCATTCCTCAACGCGGATAAGTTTCCCGGGAGACAGGAGATCCAAAAGACTTTTGAAGGCCTCAGCCAGGACTTCCTTATCCAGAGACTCCAGCGTCACCATCACGGTATAGTCCTTATTGTCAAGTACGGGGTATGACCCTATCTTGACCTTTTCATACTTCCTCACTATCTCATTCAACAGGGGCGCGATCTTCGATTCGGTTTCATCGACGTAGACTTTCTTGAGATATATCGAGGGCTCATCGAACAACTTCTCGATGGCAAGGAATTTCTTTCTCAGCAACTGCGGGATACCCGGCAGGATATAGACGTTCCTGAATTTAATCAGCGGGAAGGAAAGCGTTTCGTCATCGACAAGTTCAGCGCCCTCGGGGACTTCAGCCATTTTCAACTGTTCGGACGAGAGGCTGCCCTGTTTTTTTTCAAGGCGCGCCTTCAAAATCTCGTCGATAACCGGTTGAACACGAAAGGCTTTTGCGATGCCTTCAATTGTAACATCATCATGTGTCGGCCCGATCCCCCCAGAGGTAAAGACATAATCGAACCTCCCGGCAAAGTCCACCACTTCTTCCGCTATTTCGTCGGTGGAGTCTCTGATAATGGATATGCGGCATAGGGTGATCCCGTGCGACCACAATTCCTGCGCCATAAAAAAGGAATTATAATCCTGGACCTTCCCTGAAAGGATTTCGTCGCCTATTATTATAATTCCCGCTGTCTTCCCCATGTCATCTTCTCGGGGGGCGGATTAGATTTCCGATTTGCAGGGTTTTTTATCACCTCTGCCTCCGCTCCAATGAACAGTTAGGTTTATTTAAAGTCATTCCCTCGGGACTTTCCTCCTGTCAAACATATATACCTCATAACCGTCCACAACCTTGCTCGTAGAGACGAAACCCTCCTTATCCTGCAGCGGTTCTATAGCCGGCTTCGCTATGCTGATGGAATTCGGAGCTGCGTGTTTCTGCATGTGTCCTGCAATGTCAATCACCCTGTCGGAGAGTTCCTCAAGAGGAAGTGTCTCGTCAAAATATACATAGCCTGCATTGATCCCGCACCTGACATTGAAGTCTCCACGCATGGTTTTGATATTCTTATTAAAGTCCCCGAGTCCGGATAGCACATCCCGTGCCGCCTGCACAGCGGAGTCGACGGTCGGGAAACAGCTCATTACCCCGTCGGGGGTCCAGGTAGATTTAACGACGCCGTTCGCATTGAGCTTCTGTTCCACAAAATTCTTGTACTCCCTGAAATCGTACTCGATGGCGGCTCTCTCCTCTCCCTCTTTCAACCCTGTCGAGTTCACAATGTCGATCGAGAGGAAAGCGAGGTCCCTTCCCATTGCATCAAGTTTCCTTTTCGTCTCTGCAAAGAGTTTTAAAAGTTCCTCCCTGTCCTTCTTGTTCGCGGTCTGGAAAGTCTTTATCCGGTCTCTCAGCGGGCTGAGGATATTCGAATCATCGGACAGGTTCATCTGAGTCCTCCAGTTTTCGTAGTCGCTGATGACCCTCAGATTTGTCATCCTGTTTTCAAAACGACCCCTCAGATTCATAAATATCCTGAACAATACAAATGAGACGGCAATACCGATCCACCGCGTCAGGTCCTGTCCGGAAACTTTTGTGGGTATGACATCCCTGATAAACGCCGACAACGACCTTTCGATATCCAACGCTTTCCGTATATAGTGGAATGAAAAAGCATTTTTTATATAAGGGATGGCAAGGGGAAGGAGGAATATTACGATAAGAACCAGCGAACAGATTCCGAGAAGTCCCATGAAAACCGTCACTGCCTTATAAGGCAAGAGCCGCAAAGATTTCTTTGCTTTTGGTTGGTCCATACCCGCCCGCTTCTCTTTATGCGTTATCATAGCAGAAAGGGTATCGAACTTCAATGAGGATTCAACGTATCTTATCGGCATTCCGCTCCATGCTTTTTCAGTAATTCAGCCATTTCGGTTTTCCCCTGCAACAGGGCGAATTTCAATGCAGTCCAGCCGTCCTTGTCTTTCGCACGCACATCCGCACCGTATTGAAGGAGCACCTCTGCCATACCGATATCCCCCTGATATGCGATATACATAAGCGCTGTATACCCGTCCTTGTCCCTTGCGTTCACATCAGCGCCATTTTTTGCAAGCGATTTCACTATCCCGATATCCCTTCTTTCAGCAGCAATCAACAAAGCTGTGCACCCGTTTGAGTCTCTATAATTCAAATCGACCCCTGCCTGAATGCATTTTTCGACTGTCTCCCTCTCGCCCTGTTTAGCTCCCTTTAACAATGCATCCTCTGAACATGCAATTCCTTTTTCTTGCACCGCCTTGCTGTTTTCCCCGCTTTCGCAGCCTGTGAGAAATAATCCTCCCATCAAGACCATGAATATCGCAAGCGCATACCTTCTGCTTTCAAAAAAAACACGTCCCATCGGCACTTTTCACTCCTTCAGAATAAGCCGTTGTGTTTATAGTTTACCCAAAATACGGGGTAAACTTAAAATATAAAAGAGAAGGGGGGAAATGCCATGGATCGAAGGACATTTCTGAGAGCAAGGCTTGGCCCATGGTCGCCCTTCGGCGCTGCCACAGGCGGGTAAACTCCTGTATCAGCTCTCTTCCTTATCATGTTCCTGTGATTTCATTCTGAACCGTTTTCTGAACCATCTGACGATATCATCATATGACGGAGGTGTTATCAGGAAGACTTCGATATCTGCGGGAAACTGCAGTTTCGCCCTGTCTTCGTCCTTCATGATAAGCAGGCCTGCCTCTTCTTCCACAAGGTTGGTATTTATGACATTCATGATATGCTGGAACCTCTTCTCTGCAAATTCGTTATAAAATTCGAGCACCCTCGTAAAAACTTGCTGAGTGAAAATCACCCTCAGACAATTCCCCCAATCAGTATACTGCCCCAGAATCTCTTCATTTTCAATCGGGACCAGAACGCCGCCTTCCCCGATCTTCTTCCTGATTATCTCCGGCACCCGCTCGTTAACCTTCGACCACATATCCAAAGCTTCCTCGCCTTTCTGCGAGATGATCTCACAGAATATCTTTTTTATCTTACCCGCTGTCTCGATCTTCTCTATCTGCAGGACCACCTCATCCCAGTACTTGCCGACGAGCGCCCTGTAGTCTTCCGGGGCATCTTCAATAGTGTAGATATTCGCAACACAATACAGCTTCCTCCTGCCGGAAAACGTTTCAACATCCGGCCTCTGGATCTTTCCCAATTCGGTCATCTCATTAACTCCTTTTTATGATTATTTCCTATTGGACAAAAGGCGGAAGAACTCCATTAATGTCGCTTTCCTGCCGAGCGACAGGGGGACCCATGTCACAGGCCATCCGCAAAAAATTGTTTTTTGGCAAATGCCGTGTGTCGCGGCTCCTGCTTGTCTTATAGCAAAAATAAAGAGAGCTTGTCAAGAAATACCCCAAAAATCATTCCTAAACTGCCTCCGGAACAGCCTTGATAATACCGGATTTCAAAAACGGGATTGCTGCGGGGCTATCGCCCCTCGCAATGACTGCAAGATAGCGTCGCATCTGTATTTCTCATTGCGAGCGAAGCGAAGCAATCTCCTGTTTTGGACACTAATGGTTTACAATAGAATTTACTGAACTTGTCGCCCTGTTCCATAAAGTGTCAGAATTTATTGGCAAATTTATGTAAAATAACACATCCTGTTTAATCCCATGCGCCTAATCGCGCATCCTGAAAAGGAGAAACTGCCATGAAGCATTTGATATTATTTGTTCTGGCTTTTTTTTTGACAGGCGCTGTTCCATCCTACGCCGAAAAAACAAAAGTCATAGCAAGCATCGCGCCTCTTGCAGACTTTGCGAGACAGGTGGGGGGGGAGAAGATTGATGTGAAACTGCTGCTGCCTCCGGGTACAAGTCCTCATACCTATGAACCGACTCCCAGGGCGATTCAGGACGTCTCGAATGCCAGGGTATTTATCAAGATCGGCTCGGATCTCGAGTTATGGGCCGAAAAAATCATAAAGGCCGCAGCGAATAAAAACCTTATTATAGTAGATTCATCATCGGGTGTTTCGTTGTTAAGAGACCCGCATTCTCACGGGCACAGAAGTGCGGACCCGCATATATGGCTCGATCCTTTTATTGCAAGCGGCATAATCACAAAGATAGAAAATGCCTTCATTAAGGCAGACCCTGAAAATTCCGAACATTACAGGCTGAACGCATCGCGGTACAGGGAAAAGTTATCCGAACTCGACACGGAAATTTCCGGGAGGGTCAAAGAGTTCAGGACAAAGGAATACGTAACCTTCCATCCTGCGTGGAATTATTTTTCAAGGAGGTACGGCCTGCAGGTCGCGGCAGTAATCGAGGAATCTCCGGGTAAAGAGCCGAGTCCGAAGCACATGCAGAAGATTATAAAAAAAATCAGGGCCATGGGGAAAAAGGTCGTCTTTGTCGAGCCTCAGTTCAACCCGAAGATAGCTGAAGTGATTGCAAAAGAGAGCGGAGCAAAAGTCATCTGTCTGGACCCTATCGGGGGCCAAAAAGACAGAGAGACCTACCTGGATATGATGAAACATAATGTTTCTGCAATAGAAAGTGCCATGAAATAGCCGGGCATGAAACACTTACCATGAAAGCTGTCGAGATAAAGAACCTTACGGTCAGATTAAACGGCAGAGAGGTGCTGAACAACCTGTTCCTTTCTCTCAACGAAGGCAGGTTTCTGGGAGTTGTCGGTCCTAACGGCGGCGGCAAGACAACACTCCTTAAGGCGATACTCGGCCTTATAAAACCTTCTTCAGGCGATATACGCGTCTTTGGAAAATCTCCTGAAGAGGTCTTGAAATCAGGCCGGATGTTCGGCTATCTGCCGCAGGTATCAAAGGTTGCTCAGGATTTTCCGATAAGGGTAATTGATATAGTAATGATGGGCAGATACGGCAGGATAGGCATGCTCAGATGGCCGAAGGAAGAAGACAGGAGAAAAGCCCTGGAATACCTCACAGTAATGGGCATTGAGGACCTTAAATACGTCCCTTTCGGTGAACTCTCCGGCGGGCAGCAGCAGAGGACGTCGATTGCGCGGGCACTGGCCGGAGAGCCGAAGATTCTCATGCTCGACGAGCCCAACACCGGGATTGATGTGATCGGACAGGGGGATTTTTACCACCTGCTGAAAGGTCTTCAAAAAAGGTTTAATATTACAATACTCATGGCATCTCATGACATCGGCACCATCCCTGCATACGTGGACGAGATCGCATGCTTGAACTATACGTTCCATTATCAGGGGGAGCCCGTCGGCGCGCTGAATGAAACCGTATTGAACGATCTCTTCGGAAAAGATGTCGACCTTCTTCACCATACCGATATCTGCGAGAAGTGCGAGCGTTTGAGAAGGGTATAGAAGGCAATATGGTCGATATCCTCAGTTCATCCTTCATGCAGAAGGCATTGCTCGTCGGCATAATCGTCAGCCTGATATCCGGGATAGTATCGGTCTTCGTCGTACTCAGGAAAATGTCTTTCATCGGAGCCGGGATATCGCATGCGGCTTTCGGGGGAGTGGCCATCGGTTTCTTCACCGGGATAAACCCCGTTATTACTGCAATCGTTTATTGCGCTGCAACAGCTCTCGGCATAGAGATTGTCAGCAGGAAGGGCAAGGTCTCGGAAGATGCATCAATCGGCATATTCTTTGCAAGTTCGATGGCGCTCGGCATTGTTCTTATAAGCCTTTCGAAGGAATATACAGTCGACCTCTACGGCTACCTCTTCGGAAATATACTGGCGATTACCGCAGGGGAAGTACAGCTCTCCATGGTCGTGGCTGTAGTAGTAATCGGACTCATCCTCCTTTTCTTAAAGGAGATATACATGACGACCTATAATGAGGAGATAGCCCGTGTCAGCGGCATCCCTGTGAGGGCCGTCAATACCATGTTCCTGATCATTCTTGCGGTATCAATCGTAATATCGATGAAGATAGTCGGCATTGTCCTTGTCTCCGCCCTCCTCGTTATCCCCGGCGCAACTGCAAAACTGTTCGCAAAAAATCTGCACTTCATGATAGCAACTTCGTGCGGAGTCGCCGTGCTGTCGACGGTAGCAGGCTTGTTCATCTCCTACGAGTTCGACATCGCTCCCGGCGGCAGCATAGTCCTGACAGCCACCGCCATATTTCTGACAGCATTATTCTTCAAAAGAAAAAGATAGACCATCACGTTGCATTCGATGGCAAGCCTTTTTCATCTCATCCTCCTCAGGTGAAGTAATCTTATGCAACTGGAAGGCAGACACAAACGATAGGAAATTCAGACCATCCAGATCAATCTGTTTATAATCCCGAAGGGATGTATCTGCCCCCGTCCGAGAAGGAATTGGGAAAGGATTACAGGAAGCTCCTGAAGGAAATCTACGGCCGACAGGAGACTGCCTGAATATCTCAGAAAGAATCCGGTGCTTTATGGTGAATGTCTCGGAGGCGCCCTCTACCGGAAAGATTTCGAAAGGATTGCAGGAAAGGCAGGTTTTATCGATCCCCGGGTAGTCTTAAAAAGAGTCGTCGATATATCGAATGAAGAAATAAAAAAACTCGTAGAGAATATTACCTTCCATTCCATTACCTACAGACTCTGGGAGAGTTGCGGCGCCATAAAAAGCCCGGAGCAAAGTAGTGGTAATCGGGAAAGCAGCCCGTGTTGCTGAATAATCCGTATTACGGGATGACCTTGTTCAGTTGATACTCGACGATTCCGGATGCCCCGGCTTTTTTGAGTTTCGGGATGAGATCGCGCACGACCTTGTCGTTGATCATTACCTCAAGGGCATACCACCCCTGATCGGATAAAGCGGATATGGTAGGGGAATGCATGGCCGACAGCAGGCTCATTACCCGTTTCAGAGAACCGGCAGATACATTCATCTTAAGTCCCACTTTTTCTTCAGCTGCAAGGGCGCCCTTAAGGAGCATCACGATATTCTCCATCTTCTGCCGCTTCCATTTATCCTGCCACGCCTTTTTGTTGGCGATAAAACGTGTGCTCGATTCAAGAATCGTATCAATAATCCTGAGATTATTTGCCTTCAGGGAAGTGCCGGTTTCGGTCAACTCCACGATCGCATCGGCAAGATGAGGCGGTTTGACCTCGGTCGCACCCCAGGAAAAATCCACCTCGGCCTTCACCTTTTTTGACTTGAGGTATCTCTTTGTAAAGCCGACGAGCTCCGTTGCAATGCGCTTGCCGTTCAGGTCCTTTACGGTCTTGATCCTGGAATCGACCGGGACGGCTATCACCCATTTCACGGGTCTCAGACCCTCCTTTGCATAAATCAGCTCGGCAACCTCATGGACTGCTGCATTTTGCTCGAGGATCCAGTCCTTGCCGGTGAGGCCGCAATCGAGTATGCCGGCCTCGACGTATCCCGCCATCTCCTGCGCCCTGATCAGCATCGCCTGAATCTCGGGATCGTCAACAGAGGGATAGTAGGAACGGCTCGATATGACGACATGATACCCCGCCTTCCTGAAGAGTTTTAACGTCGATTCCTGAAGACTGCCTTTGGGCAATCCGAGTTTAAGTACCTTATTCATTGTCTTACCTTCCGTTATTTTAGAGTCTGTGTCTAAGCTTGTGATATAATGAAGGAATATATTTTATCATATTATGAATGTTGTTACAACCGTGCTGTGAGATCTGCTGCGGAGAACCCTTCGCCCGGTAATCGTTCATATTCATATGCCTGTTGATTTTGCACCCTTACAGAAAGCTATCGCCCAGCTACGGAATGAACCCCGTATTTATAACCTTACGGGTTCGTCCGCAGCCCTCTTTTTTGCCCTGTATGAAGAGCCCTTTATAGTCTTCGAGGCCAATGAAGAAAGAGCGGAAGAACTTTCCGTGGATATCAATTTCTTCAGGGATTCTCTCGGGAAACAACGTGTCCTTTATCTTCCGGAACCCGATGGCCCGTCGCGGTCCGGAGTGAGAGCCCGGGTCGCCGGCTCGCTGGACGGAACAGCTTCACTGGTGACTTCTTTCAATAATCTCTCATCGGTCTTCGGATCAAGAGAAACAATAGAGAGAAACGCGGTGCACATTAAAAAAGATATGGAGGTAAACCGGGATGAGATCGAAAAAAAGCTCCATGATATCGGCTATAAAAATGTTTCTCTTGTTGCAGAAAAAGGGGAATACAGCCGGCGGGGATGGCTCATCGACATCTTCCCTTCGACGTCCGAAACTCCTTTGAGGCTTGAATTCTTCGGAGACGAAATAGACAGCATCAGGCTTTTTGATGTCGACACGCAGAGGTCCGGAGAATCTGTTGCAGAATACTTTGTGTTCCCTGCAGCCGACCCCCGGTCGGGCATTACTCTGCTGGAGCTTATGGAGGGTGCAAGACGCTTTTTCTCCGATTCCATACATGACAGGGAAGTTATCCCTTCAGATGCCTTTTTCTTTTCTCTGTACTCAATCAGGGGCCAGGGCCACGATGCAGGCGTACTCTCTTTAAAGGGCCTTGGAATTCTGCCTGAGGAGAGAAAGGATATCGGCCGGTTGCCCGTTGCTATCGGGCGTCTCCGGAGTGAGAACAGAGTAATAATCGTTTCTCCTTCAGGAGGACAGGCTCACAGGCTCAGGGACATATTGCATGAAGGCGGCGTTATCGCTCCGGTCATAGATGCCTCGGATATTTTTGAATACGATGGACGCATCTCGATATCAATCGGCAGTCTTTCATCGGGCTTTTACCTCCCCGGCCTTGTAATACTTACCGAGAAAGAGATATTCGGCGCAAGACCCGGTTTCAGGCCGATGAAGAAATCGAAGGTGGCAAAACTCCTTACATCGCTCGATGACCTCAATCCGGACGATTTTGTCGTCCATAAAGACCACGGCATCGGAAAATTTCTGGGTCTTGTCTGCCAGAGCATCGATGGGATAAAGGAAGACCTCATGACAATAGAGTATGAAGGCGGCAGATTGTACATCCCCCTTCAGGCTATCAGCAAAATACATAAATACCACTCCGAAGAAGGCGTCATACCGAAGGTCGACAGGCTCGGCGGAAAAACCTGGGAGAGAACCAAGGAAAAAGTCAGGAAGAAGATACAGGATATGGCGGAGAAGCTCGTCTCGCTGTATGCTGCGCGGGAAATCTCCAAAGGCTTCTCCTTCAGTCCCGACACCGAGCTCCACAGAGAATTCGATGAATTCTTCCCCTACGAAGAGACGGCCGATCAGACGGACGCCATCAGGGACATTAAAAATGATATGGAATCGGACAGGCCTATGGACAGACTCGTCTGCGGCGATGTCGGCTACGGAAAGACGGAAGTTGCGATGAGGGCCGCTTTCAAGGCTGTCTTCGACGGTCAGCAGGTCGTTGTGCTTGTGCCTACAACGATCCTGTGCGAACAGCACTTCAGGACATTCAGGGCCAGGTTTTCAGCCTTTCCGGTTAGCGTAGATAACCTGAGCAGGTTTAAATCGGCAAAGCAGCAGAAAAAGACGGTTGCTGACCTGTCGCAGGGTGACGTCGACATCGTCATCGGAACTCACAGCCTGCTTAGAAAAGATATACGTTTACACAAACTCGGCCTTCTCATAATCGATGAAGAACACCGGTTCGGCGTCAGGCAGAAAGAGAAGATGAAGGAGATGAAGAAGGGCATTGATGTTCTCTCGCTTACTGCGACTCCGATTCCGAGGACGCTTTACATGGCGCTTTCGGACATAAGGGATATGAGTGTCATCGAAACTCCGCCCGAGGAGAGGCTTGCAGTAAAGAGCATCGTCTCGACATTCGACGGAGGCTTGATAAAGGCGGCGATACAGAAGGAACTTGAAAGAAATGGTCAGGTTTTTTTTGTACATAACAGGATAAAGGATATTTACGCTGTTGCCGATTATCTGCAGAGGTTCCTCCCTTCATTGAGGTTTGGGGTTGCGCACGGCAGGATGGATGAAAAAGACCTCGAGAAGGTGATGCTCAAATTTTACGAACGCGCCGTCGACGTGCTTGTGTCCACGGCGATCATAGGCTCCGGACTGGATATCCCCACAGCCAACACCATCATCATCAACAGGGCCGACAAGATGGGACTTGCCGATCTCTATCAGCTCAAGGGCCGCGTCGGAAGAGGCAATGTAAGGGCGTATGCCTACTTTCTGATCCCGGGTGAGGATATCATCACTGATGAGGCAAAACAGCGGCTGCAGGCGATACAGGAAATGAGCTACCTGGGAGCAGGCTTCAGGCTTGCGATGAAGGACCTCGAAATAAGGGGAGCAGGGAACCTTCTTGGCGCCGAACAGTCCGGCCATATCCACGCCGTCGGCTTCGACCTCTACCTGGAGATGCTCGAAAAAGCGGTTGCGGAACTGAAGGGACAGAAGATCGAGGAAGAATTCGAGCCGTCGATCAATCTCAGGGTCGACGCCCATATCCCCGAAGAATATATCGCGGATACCACGCTGCGTTTGAGCCTCTACAGGAAGATCGCTTCTTCGAAGACCTTTGACGACATGAAAGCCCTTGAGGACGAGATAGATGACAGGTTCGGTCCGCTTCCCGCTGCAGTGAAAAACCTCCTCAAGGTAATGCGCTTAAAAATAACGGCACGGGGACTTCTGATCTCGAAGATCCGGGATGTGCGCGGCAGGGTGCAGGTACTTTTCTCACGGGATACAAAGGTTCAGCCGGCGGATATCTTCGAACTCGGCAGGAGAGGCGGTGGGAAAATCAGATTCCTGTCCGAGGGTTTCGAACTTTCTCCCGCCGGTCTTCAGTGGGAAGAAGTATATGACACTCTCTCGGAGATGTTGCAGGAACTCGGCAAGTCTGCCTCTTTACTTGTCTGACCATTTCTGCTAACTTTAATACACCTATGAACAACTCCGGAAAAATCGGCATCGGGCAGGTATATATTCTCCTTTTTTCCCTGACAGTCCTTCTGTGTTCATGCGCAACTGTAAGCGACCAGGACATACAGCAGGCATCCGCTCATTACCAGTTGGGCGTTTCATATCTGAATGACAACAATATCCAGCCGGCGTTTGTCGAATTTCAAAAGGCCCTGGAGTTGAACCCCTACGACAAGGAAACCCATAATGCAATCGGCGTCGTCTATCTCGTAAAGCTCGAGGATTATCCGAAGGCGATCCACCATTTTCAGGAGGCGCTCAAGATAGACAAGACTTTTTCCGAGGCTTCGAACAACCTGGGAAATGCTTATGCAAACACCGGGGAATACTATAAGGCAATCGAATATTACAAAAGAGCCCTGTCCAATCCCATGTATAAAAATGCAGCGATGGCGTTCAACAACCTCGGCATGGTACATTACAGACTTTCTCGATTCGACGATGCAATTGACGCCTTTAAAGATGCGCTGAAAAGGTTTTCCGATTTCCATATGCCCTATTACGGATTGGCACTCAGTCTGAATGCAACAGGCCGGTACGGAGACGCTGAAAACGCTCTTTCCCGTGCCGTTCAACTCGACCCCGTCTATAAGGGAGACAGAGAGAAGGCGATAGAAGATTTCAAGCAGAAAAAGCTGAGAGCAAAAGGCGAGCAGGAAAAAGACATCTCCGATTATCTCGAAATAATGAATTACTGAACTCCGCGAGTTCGGGGCGTAGCGCAGTCCGGCTAGCGCACCTGCTTTGGGAGCAGGGAGTCGGAGGTTCAAATCCTCTCGCCCCGACCATAAATTTTCCTTAAAAATCAACAGTTAACCTTCCGCAAAAGGTCAAAAAATTGGTGCACAATTGGTGCACAAAAAGGATAGCATTATTTAAGGCATTAAAAAGCTACTGATGAACCCTCTCCTTTGGCAGTATTCCCGGAGAGGAACAAGTTGAAGCTCAGGATCTTGACCTTTATCGTGGGTGGAACATCGGGCATATATTGCGGCTCTGACTTCCTTTTTCATTTCCTTTCTCCTATTCATTTTTATGTTCGTGGCATATACAATATTAGTTTTCTTATTGTATATACATTAAGAATAGCCAATATTAATTTACTTGTCAAGACATTTCTGCTATACTCAATGCATATACAATTTTTGATAAGGTTATTTTTATGAAAGTGGAACAACTAAGAAAGATGTTCAAAAACAAGACCCGGCTTATTACAATGCGGATAAATCCGGAGCTATTAAAACTCCTTGACGAAACAGTGAAAAAGGATCGGGAATACGACAGCAGAAATGAATTGATTGAAACTTTGATCCTTCGTTATTTGGAAGAAAAAGGCTCTCTTAAATAACCTTATCCAGATAGTTCAACAAATATTCGCTCAGGGGTGTTTATACCTACTGATCCGCACATCCGGAGAATCGAAATTGTCGTTTAGTGCTCCCTATTACAAACACCTCACCAAGTCATGAGAGAACGCAACCTTTCACATAGAAGTCAACGCATCACAAAATCATTACTCTATTGATTGCGAAAATAACTCACAAGACATCGCTGAGACCATAATTGAGATGTTCACTTAGATATCTCCGGGATATTTGAATATACGATAAGCTTTTATAATGGAGTTCCCATAGTTTATTTTCAATCAACCATAATATTACAATATAAACTACAGCTGGAAATGATTTTCTAATAAATATGCTCATTATAGGGTCCTTCAGGAAAGATTAAAATTGTGCGAATCTTAATTGTGGAAGACGACAAGAAGATAGCTCTCTTTATTACAAAGGGATTAAAACAAGCGGGCCTTGCAGTAGATTATGCAAGCAATGGCGAAGAAGGTCTTAATCTTGCCCTGACCGAACAATATGACGCGGCAATTATAGATATTATGTTGCCAAAACTGGATGGGCTAAGACTTATAGAAAAGATTCGGCAAGAAAAAGTAAATGTTCCTGTGATTATTCTTAGTGCCAAGCGTTCGGTAGACGAACGGGTCAGGGGTCTTCAAATTGGGGGCGATGACTATCTGACTAAACCGTTTGCCTTTTCTGAACTTCTCGCGCGGGTGCAGGCGCTTATCCGTAGAGGAAGCAATGTTATAGAACCAACAACCATTACCGTTGGCGATATCTCTATAGACCTGCTGACGAGGGAGGTTGTTCGAGCCGGGGAAAAAATTGATTTACAGTCCCGTGAGTATGCTCTTCTTGAATATTTCATGCGCAATGCCGGCAGAATAATATCAAAGACCATGATCATAGACCACATATGGGGCTATGACTTTGAACCTCAAACCAATGTCGTAGATGTATTGGTTTGTAGGTTGAGAAACAAAGTCGATAGAAATCTTGAGAAAAAGATTATTCATACTATGAGGGGCGCCGGATATGTCCTTAAATCTTGATCGCATACGCAAAAGCCTGGGGTTTAAATTTGCCCTGTGGTATTCTGCTATATTCATCCTGAGTTCTCTGTCTCTGTTTGTCCTCTTATATTTTTTCCTCTCTCTATCCCTTCGCAACAAGGAGAATGAACTTATTCAGTATGAACTCAAAGAGTGCGTTACCCAATATGAAAAAGGGGGCCTTGATGCTTTAATAGAAGAAGTAGAACTTGAAAAGCATGCCAGCGGTAAAAACCCTTTTTTGGTACGCCTTGAAGGTCCGCAACATAATACTCTTTTTGTTAATCTCCCGGATCAATGGATAAATTTCGACTTAAACCAACTCAAAAAAAAAGCTGCTGCAAAAAAAAAGCAGTGGGAACAACTGACCACTCAAGGTCATGATGACATATTAGAGGTTGTATCACATTCTTTTGCCGATGGCTCTCTCCTGCAGGTTGGCAAGAGTTTATCAGACTCAAATGAAGTTCTTGCACATTTTCGCGTAATCTTTGCAAGCATTCTGATCCCAATGATCATTATCGGATTTATTGGAGGCATGTTTCTTGCCGTTCATACGCTGCGACCGATTCGCCGTTTAATTGAAATAACTCGCTCGATAATAGAAACAAACAAAATGGGGGTTCGCATACCCGCTACCCGAAGAAGAGATGAACTTGAAGAGCTGGGCATATTATTTAACACAATGTTGGAAAAAATAGAAATTTTGATAAGCGGGATGAAAATGGCATTGGATAATGTTGCCCACGACTTACGTACTCCGATGACAAGATTACGTGGCACTGCTGAAATGGCATTACATGGAGAACAAAATGTTGATGCCCTCAGAGAAACATTACTTGACTGTTTAGAGGAATCAGAACGAGTGCTTGTAATGCTAAATACTATTATGGATATATCTGAAGCAGAAACGGGAACAATGAAACTAAATTGGGAGAAATTTGACATTGTGCCCCTCGTAAACGAAATGGCAGAACTTTACGCTTATGTCGCTGAGGAAAAGAAAATCTCGATCCGCACGCTTACACTGTCGAGGGCCAGCGAAAATCCCCACTTAGGGCCAAAAGAATTCCCCATTTAGGACCAAATTAATTCCCCACCTGGGTCCAGAATAATTCCCCACTTTTCTGACGGAAGATGCTGTAAGATTTCTGA
>Ga0209164_1002903_pt1 | contig 17122 bp, 13 predicted proteins | sample MTBNYHSulfiMetaG_FD_187458 | JGI IMG/M metagenome (GOLD analysis project Ga0209164, IMG submission 187458) | Enrichment culture microbial communities from rom New York Harbor, USA that are MTBE-degrading - MTBE-NYH (New York Harbor Sulfidogenic)... | ecosystem: Environmental > Aquatic > Marine >...
AGAATACCGACGCCGAGGGGCGGCTCATTCTTTGCGACACCTTGACCTACATGCAGCAGCAGAAGGTGGACCTCATTCTCGATTTCGCCACCCTGACCGGAGCCTGTGTCGTGGCCTTGGGGAAGGAAGCCAGCGGCCTGTTCACGCAGAACGATGCCTTGGCGGCGCAGCTCGAGGAGGCCGGACGCTTCAGCGGAGAGCGCGTTTGGCGTCTGCCGCTGTGGCCGGAATATCACGAGCAGCTCAAGAGCGACGTGGCCGATATGAAAAACATCGGCGGCCGCGACGGAGGAGCCATCACGGCCGCCTGCTTTCTGGAGAAGTTCGTCGAGGGCGTGCCTTGGGCGCATCTGGACATCGCCGGCACGTCCGACCTTGCCGAGAAGAAACCCGGCCGCTCGGCGGGCGCCACCGGCGTCGGCGTCCGCCTCACGCTGGAGTTCCTCAAGCGCTACAAGGCGCTGGGCTGAGCCACGAAAGTTCAGAGTTCACGCTTCAGCGTGTGGTCTTCTCTTCCAACCTGAAGGTTGAACTCTAAGCCTGTTCAGAGTTCGCGCTTCAGCGTGCTTGATTCCACCCAACCTGAAGGTTGAACTCTGAGCACGGAAATTCACGTAGCAAGGACTTCAGTCCTTCGTTCAAACCACAGCGAATGAATTCGCTACTACACCGCGCCCCTGTAGTAAGGACTTCAGTCCTTATATTCTCAACCCAACGAATAAATTCGTTACTACGCGTTCAGTCGTCCCAACCTTTCCCAAAGTCGCCGGGCGAGTGGGTCACCCACTTCGCGCGAAGCCACTCTCGCCCATGGGTGTCGAAGTAGTCATGCACGCTCGACCAAGCCCAATCGTAGGGGCTGTTGACGTACCCATGCTTGACCGGATTGTAATGAACGTAGTTCAAAACCTTGTAGAAATGACCTTCGCCACGGATTGCGTCGTCTCGAAAGCGGTACCAGACCTGCCTTGTTCCCGTTTTCCCATCGGCCAGATTCCAGCGGCGCGCCGTACGACCGTGCAGTTTCTTGACAGCGCTGGACAACTGCTGCATTGAGTCAGCGGTGACCACAAGGTGGTAATGGTTTGGCAGCACCACCCAGCCCCGGACTTCGGCTTGGCAATCCTTCATCGCCTCAAGAAGGTCGCCTTCAAATTCCCTTCGGCGTTCGGGGGCTGCCATCACCGGTGTGTGTTCGAAGTTTGCTGCGGAGACGAGGTAGAGACCAGCATGGCGAACGGGATGGGGAGGGGCGTGGAGCGGATATCCCCGCTGGCGGCGAAGCTCGAGTACTTCCTTCCGTTGCCTCGGGGTCATCTTTCGGTATTCGTAGGGCATAATGGTTATTGAACGGATGAATCTCCCCACGTAGTAAGGACTTTAGTCCTTGCCTTTCAACCCAACGAATAAATTCGTTACTACAGATCCCGATTTTTCAAAATATGCGTCGAGCTCGCTCCCTTCGGTCGCTCGCAAGAGTGTAAAGACCACAGCGTACTTTTTGCCTATGGAGTCCGCACAACACGGAAGCCGTAGCTGCAGTCCCCGTAGTCCGGGTCGTCCCCGGAGCGGTCTGCCGAGCGGCAGCTCCCCGCGCGGTTGTCCCAGCCGCCACGGAGCACCCGATACGTGCCTGTTGCCGGACCCGTAGGATCCACACTTGGACTGGTTGCATAGTAGCTGGAATCATACCAGTCCTGGCACTATTCAAAAACGTTCCCGTGCATGTCATACAGGCCGAAACCATTGGGTTCCAACAGCCCCACTTCCTTACTTCCATAGTCCACCGAACCATAGGAACCATTGTTCCCGCAGTACCACATGTAGTCCGTCCGGTTACCGGGCAATACGCCCGCCGCACAGTCTTCGCATAAGGTACCGCAACCATCCGAGTCCCCGAAGTAAAACCGGGTCGTTGTCCCTGCCCGGCAGGCATATTCCCATTCCGCCTCGCTCGGCAGCCGAAATGTCCCTTGTCCTAGCTGATTCAAAGCGGTGATAAAGTTCTGGCAGTCATCCCATGAGACATAGTAAACGGGGTAGTTATCCCCAACACCATAATATTGGGCGGGATTGGTTCCCATCACCGCCAGCCACTGGGCCTGGGTGATCTCGGTCTGGCCCATATAGAAATCTTTACTGATTGTAACCTCGTGCACCGGCTGCTCGTCCGAGTAGGCCCAGCTGTCATCCGCTCCCATTTGAAAACTCCCCGCCGGAATGCGCACCATCTCCATCGTTACGCCACCGCCCAAGTCAATCAGCAGATCAGCAGCTTTCATCGCGTGCCAGTGCTGTTGAAATTCCAGCAGATCGAGCGCATCAATCACGCCGTCATTATTATGGTCATATTTCGCGTCGTACTGAGCAAGGCCGGTCGGAATAACGACAGTCAGACACGAGATGAAGCAGAACAATCTGAGTGGTAGGCTGGTGCGCATGATTATCCCCCTCCGAAGGAATACCACGAATGTGTAAAGCTTAGACCCCGCAAATTCGCAGAGCCATCCTGATTTCCCTGCGGGGGCTTGTCAAGATCGCGATTTTCGCAAGCTTTCGAGACAACGTCAGGGAACCGCTTAGCGGTTGGTTTTGAAGAGCTTACGTAAGCTTTCGGTGGGAATTAAACACGAATAGGCCGATCTCTCTTGCCGCTTTTACTTGCTCGCCACCTCCCCCAGCAGGCGACGGTGCAGCCCACAGCCGCAGCGGCTGACGCTGGGAGCCAGCCCTCGCCGCACGCCCCCAGGCTACTCCTCGGAAGTCGCGGAAGAGGCCTCGTCCGCCGGTTTGCTCTTTCGCCGCTTTTCGTACAGCTGCTCGAAGCGCTGCCCCACGTCGCGGAAGTTGATATCCTCTTCGTAAATGGGCTTCAGATACTCGATGGACTGGTCGAGGTCGCCCAGCTCCTCATAGATCTGGCTCAGGAGGTAGTGAATCTCCTTCAGATCGGTGGTCATAAAATCCCGGCGGCTCGCAGCCCGCTCTTTCGCTTTGATCAGCTGCTCGGCGGCGATATCCAGCATCCCCTTCTCGTAAAAGGTTTCGCCGAGCAGCTTGCCCCCCAGAAACGCCCGCGTCGGGTTGCGCGCAGCCTGCTGGAAGTTCTTGATCGCTTCGTCCAGCTCGCCCTTCTGCCGCAGCAGCTTGCCCAGCTGAAGATACAGGTCGGGATTGCCGGGATTGTCTCTGATCTTCTGCCGGTATTCGGCAATCTCCAGCTCGAGCCGCTCCTGCCGCAACTCCTCCAGCGCCTCAGGGCTTTGGGATTCCGCCGCGGCGGCCTTGTGGCCGGCCTGCTCGCCCCGAGCGATCTTCCGATCGAGCACCTTCTTCTTCAGCTCCCGGTCGTCGGGCCGCAGCTGCATCATCCGTTCCAGCAGCGCATCGGCGTCGGCCGTCTTCCCCTGCTGGTCATATAACGCCGCCAGCTCCTCCACGATCCTCACATCGTCGGGAGCCATCTCCAGGGCCGCCTCGAACACCCCGGTGGCCTGCTCCCACTGCTGCCCCTTGGCGAGCATCCGGCCCAGGCGAATCCTCAGATTGACGTCTTCCGGCTGTTCCTTGCACTGTTCGATCAGAAGGTTGAGCTTTCTCTCGTCAATCTTCGGCTGTTTGGCCTCCACCTTCTGGCGCTCTTCATCAATGCGCTGCAACTTCTTCAGGTCGGTCCCTTCGGCGGTATACTTTTGGGTAACCGCCGTGTTGTACATTTTGTCGATCTCCTGGTCTTCCGGCCTGAGTTTCCGCAACGCCCCCAGGGTGCGCACCGCATTGACGTAATCCAGCCGGTCGTAATACAGCTTGGACAGTTTCTCCAGGATCCCCTCGTCAAACGGCTTCTCCCGCAGATAGGCCTCATAGGTCAGCGCGGCTTCTTCCGCTCGCTTGGTCTTGAGACAACTGGTCGCATAGAGCGTCGCGGCCAACTTGCTGCCCGGTTTGCTCTTGGCCAGGATGCGGGTCACCTTCAGGCCCGCCTTGTGCATGCGGAGAATGCCTACGAGCACAATGGCCCACAAGGTATAAAAGGGGCGGGTGAGAACATTGACCTGGGATTTCGCCCGCTCCAGCTCGGCATGAGCCAGCAGCTTGCGGTATTCCTCCTCGGCCGGCTCCATCTTCACCAGCTGGCGAAAATACTGCACCGCGTAATCATGCTCTCCGCCGGCCAGCGCGCGCTTGCCCTTTTCCAGGTATTCTTCGGCTTTGGCGTTGAGCGGTTCAGATGGCGACGCCACAGATCCTCCCCCTCGCTTGGGCTGGAAGCGACTTACCGGAATCGCCCGCAGGCTTGAACGAACCCCATAAATATACCACTCGGAGAGAAAGAGGGCAAGACGGAAATCCCCCCGGGCCGGTGGGAGGCCCCGAGGCGCCAATCGGGCCGCTCGAACAACCCGCTCGGCTTCAGCCTCCGCGGCTCTTGATGGAATAGGCCAGCCGGTCCAGAAAGCGCCGGAATTCCTCGCTGCGCTCGCATTCCTTGCTGATCTTCCGGCACGCGTGCATCACGGTCGAATGATCCTTCTTGCCGAAGAAGGAGCCGATCTCGGGAAAACTGTGATTGGTCAGCTCCCGGCTGAAGTACATCGCAATCTGCCGGGGATAAGCCACTGAACGGGAGCGGCTGCTGCCCAACAGGTCATGGGTCTTGACCCGGAAATGCTCGGCCACCCGCCGGATAATGCGCTCGATCGAGATCTCCTGGTCTTCCCGGGAGAGAAAATCGCGCAGAACCCCGGCGGCCATCTCGATCGACACCGCCTCATTGTTCAGGCTCGAGTAAGCCGCCACCTTGACCAGCGCCCCCTCGAGCTCCCGGATGCTGTTGCGCACCTTGTTGGCGATAAACAGCGTCACCTCGTCCGGCAGATGGACCGATTCCTCCTCGCACTTCTTGCGGAGAATCGCCACCCGGGTCTCCAGGTCGGGCGGCTGAATGTCGGTGATCAACCCCCACTCGAAGCGCGACCGCAGGCGGTTCTCGATCGTCGCGATCTCCTTCGGCGGCCGGTCGCTGCTCAGGACAATCTGTTTGTAGGCATTGTGCAACGCGTTAAAGGTGTGAAAAAACTCCTCCTGCGTGCTCTCCTTGCCCGCCAGAAAATGGATGTCATCAATCAGCAACACGTCCACATTGCGAAAGCGGGCCTGGAACTCCAGCCGCTCGTTGCGCTTGATCGCGTTGATAAACTCGTTGACAAACTGTTCCGCCGGAACATAGACCACCTTGGAACTCTGCCGGGAGGAGACGATAAAGTTGCCGATGGCCTGCATCACATGGGTCTTGCCCAGGCCGACCCCCCCGTAGATAAACAGCGGATTGTACGTCTTGGCCGGCGCCCGAGCCACCGCCAGAGCCGCCGCGTGCGTCAGCCGGTTGCTCTCCCCCACCACAAAGTTCTCAAAGACGTAGCGCGGATTGAGGTAAGTGGCCCCTTGCGCTTCGCCCTTGTGCGTCCTGGCCCCGGTGGAAACCTCCCTCGCCGGCCTTGCCGCCGGCCCGCAGACCTTAAACTTCACCTCCACGGGCTGCCCCGTCAGGGCCTCCAGCTGGCTCTCCAGCGCCGTCAGATAGCGCTCGCGCAAATCCTGTCGAACTCTGACATTGGGAACCTCAAGAACCGCCGTGCCGTTCTGGAAAGAAAGCAAGCGAACCCCGGTAAAGATGCGATTGTATTCAGCCTCCGGAACGGCCGACCGCAACGCCTTGACCGCCTCGTCCCAGATCGACATCTTCATCTTTTTCATCGCTATCGCCCCTGGGATGATCTCGCCCCCCTCACGACTTCCGGGATATGCCTATCCTTTTCCTGCTTGATTCCCCTTTTGAAACGACAAGGTCAATGCAGGAAAAACAAGGACTTTATTCCCAACTTATCCCCAAGCCCCGCACAACACGCCGCCGGAGCCGCCGACGAAGCCCTTTGCCCCTCCTCTTTCGCCCTGACAGGGTCGAGACGGGCCGAAACAACCGCTCCCGCGCTGCATCCGGCAAATGCTTCGGCCCGCCGCAGGGGCACAATAAAACCCCGCCTTGAAGCAGGCTGCGGGGTTAAACGCGAATCCGCCCTCGGATTCCAGGTCGGCCATGACTGGGGGGAATGCGCCCCGAATACCAGGAAAAGGATTTCGCCCCCGAGGGCATCCCGGATACCCCCGGTCCTGCACCCATCCAGGAAACCCGCCCAACTATCCCCAAGTTATCCTCAGTACTCAGTGGATGAACCGATTAGACACCGGAGGAGTATCACATCTCCGGTTGCACTTCAAGAGATTTTTTGTTTTTATCCGAAATCTTTTGCTCGCCCTGAAACGCCGCTCGGCAATATCTCCCCACGAAGCTTATAGCTATTCCTCACAGCTTGCGATGTATTCTGAATAGGCGATTTCCCGCCATCGTCTCATTTCCCGGCAAGTGATAGCTAATCCCTCCAAAACTTTCTCCTCGCTCCCGCACCATTCGGGGTCTTCATGCTCGATACTCACCGCTCCGGTGTAACCTCCTTCGACCAAGGCGCGAAAAAACTCCTTCCAGGAAAACTCTCCGCGGCCGGGAAGCCGGTACTCCCACCAGTGCGGACTGAGATAACCCTCCCGGCGCAGATGAGCCTGATCGACAAAGGTGTCTTTTGCATGAATGTGATAGATCCGGTCGGTGAACTTCGAGAAGATTTCAAGGGCATTCATGCCTTGCCAGATGAGATGAGACGGATCGAAGTTCAGCCCGAGATGTTCGTAACGCTGGAAAAGCATTTCCCATATCCCCGGGCGGTACGCCAGATTGCCGACCAAGCCCTCCCTTTGCCAACCCACCATCGGGCAGTTCTCGACCATCAGACGCACCCCGTGCCGCGTGGCAAAATCCACCAGGGGATCGAACACTTGGGGGATTTGTCCCAGATTGTCGCTCTCGCTCAGCCCCGGATGACGGCCGATAAAGGTGCCGACAGAGTTTGCGCCGAGCGCCGCTGCCGCTTCGATCCCTTTTTTCAGATGGCTCACAATCCTTTTCCGCGCGGCCGGGCTGGGATGAAGGCAGTTGTCGTAGTAGCCGAGAGCAGAAATGCGCAGGTGATGCCTCTCAAAAAGACCCCGAATGGCCTCGGCGCGTTTCATCGAGAGGCGACGCACGTCAAGATGCCCCGCCGCTCGGGCCTCCCTGGCACGGCCCATCGGCCACGCCGCCAACTCCAACGCCTCAAAACCTTGGGCCGACGCCCATTCCACCTGACGCTCCAACGGCCGCTGCGGCAAGGCCGCCGTGAAATACCCAAGCGTAAAGCCCGCAACCGGTTGACTCATCTCCGCCTCCTTCTGTTCTCCTCCGCTTACATCAGGTGTTGCTCCCGGCTTTTCGATCCCGGATGGTTGACTCCCGCCGTCAAAGTTGGTATTCTAGAAAAGAAGACTTGAGTTGCGAAAGGAATAAGTTGAACCTTCGTGTCCTCCCCCGTCCGTTCCGAAAGAAGCACTTTAGAGCAAAAGATGGCGCAACTCAAACAGATTCTTCAAGAGATGGGCAGCGTGATCATCGCCTTTTCCGGCGGGGTGGATAGCGCTTTCCTGTTCAAGGTCGCCTCCGACGTGCTGGGCGCCGCGGCCCTGGGCGTCACCGCACGCTCTCCGGCTGTGCCCAGAAATGACCTCCGCGACGTCAAGGCCTTTGTGAAGCAATTCGCTCTAAATCACGCATTCATCGACACCCAGGAGGTTAAGAGCCGACAATACCGGTGCAACCCGACCGATCGCTGCTACTTCTGCAAAGAGGAGCTGTTCAGCCGGTTGCACCAACTGCGCAAGGAGCGCGGCATCGCTTACATTATTGACGGAAGCAACGCCGAGGATGTCGGCGACTACCGTCCCGGCGCGCGGGCGGCCCTTCAACAGGCTGTGCGCAGCCCGCTGCAGGAAGCAGGCTTGACCAAGAACGACATTCGCGCCCTGTCCCGAGAGTTGGGGCTTCCCACGTGGAACAAGCCCGCCGCCGCCTGCCTGGCCTCCCGCTTCCCTTATGGCACGCCCATCTCCGCCGAGAAGCTGCGCAAGATTGACCGCTGCGAGGATCGGATTCGCCAGCTGGGAGTCCGGCAGATTCGCCTGCGGCACCACGACACGATCGCGCGCATCGAGCTCTTGCCGGAGGATTTTGAGATTGTTCTGCGCCATCGGGACGAGATTACTGATTTCCTGAAAAAAGAAGGGTATACCTATATCACCTTGGACTTGCAGGGCTTTCGCTCGGGCAGCTTGAATGAAGCGCTCCTTCGGTCCGCCTCCCAAGCCTCGAAAAACACGCACGACGCGGACCCCCAAGCCAAACCCGGGAAGAACAGACGCGAACCGAAATTCACCCCCAAGATTTTTGGCAGCGGTGTCTATACCCTCTACACCGACGGCGGTTGTGCGCAGAACCCCGGCCCTGGAGGATTCGCTTACGTTCTGTTCGATGATCAGGGCCACGAGGTTCACCGCGCTGCTGAAACGCTGGAGCATGCCACAAATAATGTAGCCGAATACCGAGCGGTCATCGCCGGCCTGCGCTTCGCCCGGCAATCGCAAGTCAATCACATTCATGTCTTAAGCGACAGCCAGCTTCTGGTGAGACAGATTCAGGGACAGTACCGGATCAAGAACCAAGCCTTGCAACAGCTGTCGCTCGAGGTGCAGAAACTCCGGTTTCAGTTTAAGACGTTCGAGATTTCCTTTATTCCGCGCTTGGAGAATCAACTGGCGGATTGGCTCATTCATAACTGCTTGAAAAAGCAGAAAACTCCCGTCCAGGCGGAGGCCGCCTCGAAGCAGGTGTAGTCCACCTCGGAGGTGGCCTACACCTTAAGGCTGAAATGCTGATGAGCAAATTCTTCCCGCATCGCCTCATCCCCCTCGGCTTTGTCACCGAGGTTTTGTACCCTCCGCGCGAGATTCCTCATGCTCAGCTCCTGGAACTGTTTAACCGGCTCTCCGGGCCTCACCGGTTCCTGAACCTGAAGCTGCTGCCCGAAGGACGAGGGGCCACCTTCGCCGGAGAACAGGGCAACCGGTGTGAAATCCTGCGCGATAAGACCGTCATCCGGGAGGATGCCAGCATCGTCTCCTTCGAGAACTATTGTGAAACCTCGCTGGCGATCCTGCGGGAAATCGCGGGGAAAATCGCCCCTCCGGTCTTTGTCGGCCAGCTGAACGCCATCCGGATGCTCTATCCTCTCAGCAGCGAACAGGCCGCCAATCAATTCCTCATCCGCTCCTTTCTGAAGCTGCCGGAAGGACTGGCCCAGGAGTTAGGCCGCCCTCTAGCCGGAATCGGACTGCGGCTCGTCTTCCCTCCGCTGCAGCAAATGCCCAACGAGTATCAGTTGCGCATCGAGCCTTTCTTCCGCGACCAGACGCAGATCTTTGTGGAAAATGCCGGACGCTTCTTCCCGCCTTTCAAGGAGTTGGAGGAAGCTCGCGGCCGGCTTCAGGCCACCTACGATTTCCTCAAGTCCAGCCTTGCCGCCCTGTTTGGCGATGGATCCTGAGAATCTTCAGGTTCGCCAGCCGCCTGGTGCCTCCTCCCCATGCACAACCTCGCGAAAGACTTGACTTTCTCCCCACTTTAAGTAAAGCTTCCAGCGGTTCATCGCCTTGGCCCTCGGCTCTTACCGGCCGGAAGCAACACCTTGGCTAAGGTTCCATTGCGGCCAAGGCCGCACTTCAGCCGAGGCATCGAGTCAGGACAGAACCAGAGCGGTGTTCTGACAACCGAGGCCTCGAGTAAGGCCGACGCAGTCGGCCTGTATCGAGAGGCCGGACATCCCGGCGCAGTCCGATTCCTCTCGATACGCCCCTTCGGGGCTACTCGAGGAATCGGGGTAAGTGCCAGTGCCGAACTACCGGCGTGACAGCCAGCGCGACTCGAGAAATTCGGGGTGAGTGCCACTGCCGGGCAGATGCTTTGAGACACTTCGCCGGCAGCCCAACTTAAGGATTTTGTGATGAGTACCTTACTCATAGCCCTGCTCACCGCTGTCGGATTCATCGTCGCCTACCACACTTATGGCCGCTTCCTGGCCCGCAAACTCTTTGCCTTGGACCCCGACCGGCTGGTGCCCTCCCGCGAGCTGGAAGACGGAAAGGACTATGTCCCGACCCGGCGCGAAGTCGTCTTCGGTCATCACTTTACATCAATCGCCGGCACCGGCCCTATCGTCGGCCCGGCCATCGCTGTCTTCTGGGGCTGGTTGCCCGCTTTGCTCTGGGTCCTGCTCGGCAGCGTCTTTCTCGGCGCGGTGCATGACTTCGGCTCGCTCGTCGTCTCGTTGCGCTCCCGGGGCCAGACCATCGGCGACGTCGCCGGGCGGATGATCTCCTGGCGGGCGCGCATTCTGTTCTTCCTCATTTTGTTCTTTGTGCTGACGGTCGTCATCGCGATTTTCGGCCTGGTCATTGCCGTGCTCTTCTCCATCTATCCGCAAACTGTGCTTTCCGTGTGGATTGCGATGCCTGTGGCCGTCGCTGTCGGATTCTGGATTTATTACACCCGAGGGGGCAGCCTGCTGTGGCCGTCGCTGATCGGGCTGGTTCTGCTCTACTTGGCGGTCTATGTGGGCGTCTATTATCTTCCGGTCAACCTGTCCGAGCTGTTAAAAGTGCCCCTTTTCGCCGGGGCCGACCAGGGATTCTGGAGCGGATTAGGCTCGGCGGTCGTCATCTGGACCGGAGTGCTGCTCATCTACTGCTTTGTCGCCAGCGTTCTGCCGGTCTGGATGCTGCTTCAGCCTCGGGATTATATTAACTCCCACCAGCTCCTGGTGGCTTTGGGGCTGATCGTGTTGGGTTTGGCCATCGCCCACCCGGCCCTCGTCGCTCCGGCGCTCAACGCCGATGCTCCGGCCGACGCGCCCCCGATCTTCCCCTTCCTTTTCATTACCATCGCCTGTGGCGCGGTCTCCGGCTTCCACAGCCTGGTCTCCTCGGGAACCTCTTCCAAGCAACTTCGGACGGAGACCGACGCCCAATTCGTCGGGTACGGAGGCATGCTTCTGGAAGGCATCCTGGCGATGCTGGTCATCCTCGCCTGCTGCGCCGGGCTGGGAATGGGCGTCCCCGGCAAAGGCGACCCGGGAAGCCTGAGCGGCTTTGCAGCGTGGCGACAGTATTACGGGGGCAGCTGGGCGGGGCAGTCCCTGGCAAAGAACGTCGGCGCTTTTGTGGATGGTGGCGCCAACCTGGTCGCCGCGGTGGGCGTTCCCCATAAGTTGGCCGTGGGGATCATCGCCGTGATGGTCTGCTGCTTCGCCGCGACGACGCTGGACACCGCCACCCGGCTCCAGCGCTATGTCATCCAGGAAATCGGCACGACGGTGCGCTGCGGCCCGCTGCGCAACAAGTATCTGGCGACGACGATCGCCGTCCTCGCCGGGGGCTCTCTAGCCATTATCCCCGGTCCCAACGGCCCCGGCTCGGGCGGGCTTATTCTGTGGCCCCTGTTTGGAGCGGTCAACCAATTGCTGGCGGGCCTCGCGTTTCTTGTGGTCGCTTTCTACCTGCTGCGCCACGGGAAACCGGTCGCCTATGTCCTGCTGCCGGCGATTCTGATGATTGTCATTCCGGGCTGGGCGATGATTTCCCAGATCGGCGGCTGGTTCCAGGAGGGCAAGTGGCTTCTGTTCGGTTTCGGCATCGCCGTGGAGGTGCTCCAGATTTGGCTGGTGGTCGAGGCGGCGCTGATGTGGAACCGAGCCAAGGGCGTCCCGCCGCCTCCCTTGCCTCCCCCGACGCGCCAGGCTACGCCTGCCGCAAAACCTTCCAACGCAGGGGGCCGCGCCTGCTGAGGCAGCCGGCCCCCCAAAAAACAGAACCAAAGAGCCCCCTTTTCATTATTGACAAGCCCGCCGCCCCATGCCAAAGTTCACCCCAATACGCTCATACACGGCGACAAACATCCTGTCTGTCGTGCATTTACGTCATGTATAGTATTCTGTACCGGTAAGGGGCTCAGGCCTGATGGTGGACGAAAAACTAGTCGAGGAAATCACCCGCCGGGTCATCGAGCACTTGGGGCTTCAGGGGGCCGCTCCTGCGCCCCCTCCCGACATCCGGCAGGGATTCATTCCGGTCGGCATTTCCGTGCGCCACCTGCACGTGTCCCAGGAGGACCTGGAATCCCTGTACGGGCCGGGGGCCGAGCTGCATCCCATGCGCCCGCTCATTCAGGAGGGAGAGTTCGCCGCCGAGGAGACGGTTACCCTGGTCGGCCCAAAGATGCGCTGCGTCGGCCCGGTGCGCATCCTGGGACCCGTTCGCCCTAGAACCCAGGTGGAAGTCGCCCTGACGGATGGCGTTCAGCTGGGCGTCGTGCCTCCCGTGCGCCCCTCGGGCCAGCTTGGGGGAAGCGAGAGCATCATTATTGTCGGGCCGAGAGGGGTGCTTCACAAGACCGACGCCCTCATTCGGGCCAACCGGCACATCCATATGAACACCGCGGACGCCGAATTGTTGGGGTTGAAGGACAACGACCTGGTCAAGGTGCGTGTTCAGGCCGACCGGCCGCTCGTCTTTGAGGGAGTGCAGGTGCGGGTCGCGGACAGCTTTGTGACCGAAATGCACCTGGACACCGACGATGCGAACGCCGCCGGGCTTTCCCAAGGCGACCGGGTGCAAATCATCAAGGAGTAACAGCTTACAACCTCGTCCCCGTTTTCCTTTCTCCAATATACTGTCCTGGCGAGAGTTCTGGAGTGCAGAAGCGCAGCTTCTGCCGGCGTTTGCGAAAGCTTCGCTTTCGCACTCCACAGCCCGAGTTCTGGAGTGCAGAAGCGCAGCTTCTGCTGGCGTTTGCGAAAGCTTCGCTTTCGCACTCCACACCAAGAAAAGCCCGCCTGACCGGGTGGCCAGGCGGGCTGTACGCTCTCAGAGCCTCGCCTTCAAGCGAAGGCAGTCTTCGGTTCTAGTACTGCTTCCACGCGTCCACGGGCAACGTCAGCTCATAGCGGGCGACCCCATTGCGCTCGGACAGGGCGTAGATGAACGTGTCTTCACCAATGATCTGGATGTCCACGTCGCAGGAACCGTTGGCGACACCACTGATGAATCCCCCCACGTCAATGGGATCGGCGTCATGCGTGTAAATGACAGTCGCGCTGGGAATATCCCAGACCGACAGATAGGCGTTTGTCTGATAGCTCATCGTGTAGAGCCAGTCTTTGTCCGCATCGTACTTCAAGCCAAACTGCCCCAAGCTTCCGTCAATCGTGGCGGCCACCGAACCGTCCGCGTTGCACTTACGGACATTCTGGCCCGAGCCATTGGTCCAGAAGGTGTCATCCGGCTGGAGGTCAATTTCCAGCGCTTGGACCACGTTGGCCAGGCTGGCCGCGTTCCAGGTCGCGCCGTTGTCCGGGGTTGTCAGGATCAGGGGAAGCGAGGTAGCACTGTTCCCGCTGATGATGATCTTGACGCTGTTGTCGCTCTCCGAGCCTTCGGCGTCCATCGCGTCGCCCATGCGGTAACCCAACCAATCGGCGCCGGAAGTGTAAATCAGGGACGGGGTAGCGCTCATGTTCGCCCAGCGGTAAACGTTCAGAATGACTCCGCTCATGTAGGAAAGCGAGCACGAATAAAAAGCGCCGTCCCGGGACCAAGCCCCCTCGACAACGTTGTAGGTGCCGGTGGGAATACCGGTCATGTCCAACAGCGCCGGGGTGGCAGTCGAACCATCCACGGCGTTGAACAACTTGATGGCATCGGCGGCCGCGCCGCGGTGAACGGTCGCGAAAACCCCGCCTTCGGCCCACAGGGCCAGATTGCGGACGTCATCATTCGCCGGATTGACGCCGCAGAGCGCCTCCCAACTGGTTGTCACCGTGTCAATCGTCTGCGCGGGTGCCGTTGTTGCAGCTGCAAGCAGCAGAATGCTCCATATTGCCACTTTCTTCATCTTACTCTTGCCTCCTTCTTACTCGAAATGAGAATCTTTTCCGCAAAATCACACACTGAAACTTCAAACCCTTTTCAGAGCCACCGCCTGATCCGCGAGCGCCTCTGAAATCAATCCTTCTTCTTCCTTGCGGGCAACCACCTCCTTCGCTCGGAACCGCATCCTGTGATCCCAAGGATTCTATTTGTATGAAGCCATCCCTCTCGACCGGCTTTACGGCATGGCGGCCGCAGCCTCAATAATCCGCCCACTCCTCGACCGAGGAGGGCACCCGCCGGAACAGCTCAATCGCGTAGAAAGTCTCATCGCCGTCGGTAACATTCGCGGCAATCGCCAGAAACTCCCGAGGCGGCGAAAAAGCCGTTACATTGGCATAGGAGATTCCATATACGTTGGTGTAGTGATAAGCGGAATCCCTGTGGTCAATGAACTGCACTTCGGTAAAGTTCGTGGAAGCGCCTGAGCCGGAAATGTTGTAAACCCGAACCCCCCCGGTGGATTCGCCGATAGCCTGGTTGGCCGTGTCCCCCATGAGCAGCTGATCGTTGACCGGGTCATAGTCCACCGGCTGGGTGGCGGTGCCATATTGGTTGCTCACGCCCAGAGGCGACAGCTGGTCATCCAAGACCAACGCATAACCGCTCAAGTTGGTCGGCGAACCCCCGGAGAACACCTTCAGCGGCGCGTCCGAGTAATTACCATTCTTGGTCGCGTAGATGTCATCGTTGGTCGTGTTCAGGGCGAAGGCCCGCTGATAAATACCGCCGCCGGAGACGCTGGTACCCGTGTCGGAGCCGTCCGAGGTGTTCTTGAACAGGATGATGTTCCAGGTTTGTCCGATGGCCAGGATGTCGTCACTGATGACTTCAATCCCATTGTGCCGGTAATCGGTGTTCGACCACAGCTCGGTGTGCGCCGGCGCCGCACTGAATTTCTTCAGCACTGAGCTGGCCGCATCCGCTCCGGTCCCGCTGATATAGACGTTGCCTGCCGAGTCCACGTCAATATCATTCAATCCCCGGCCGGCCGGAAGCACCTCGGTGGTGACTGTCGAGGTGGCATAACCGAGCAGAGCATTCTGGACATAAACCAGCTCCGAGTTGCCCTCCTCGAAGGTGACGTAGTAGAGGTCGCCATCGGGCTTGAGAGCGACCCCGCCCAAAGCGGCCCCGGTCGGGATGGAACTGTAATAGGTGTAATCCACTTGGCTTTGCCCTATCGCCGGCAGGAGCAAAACCACAGCGCAGATTAAAAGCAGTCTCTGTCTCATTTGAGTATTCCTCCTCAGCTTTCGCTTCATTGTTCACGCATAGAATAGGTCGCGAACCGGCAATAACGAAACTCTCACCCCCCTTCCGTGGTTTTCGTCGAATCGAAAGGGTTGGGCCGAAGCAGGGCCATTCCGGCTGCCAGACCCCACGCCATATTCTATTATCTGAAACGCTTCAGCTCATGTCAAGGAAAAAGTTGAATCGCTTCAAATTCTCTGCCACTAAAGGCGACCGGAAGCCGCATTGTCCGCTCCATCATGCCGAGCGCCTTTCAGGGATGAACACACAAGTCTATTAAATTGAGCCGGATGGATAGCTGTTTCCCGAGATTTCGAATTTTTTTGTCCCCTTCCGCCACGATGAACCCTGTCAGGAGGCTGATCGAGGCTTGCCAGAGCGGTCGCCCGGTGCTATATATGGGGTTTGCCGTTGCGCAACTTGCTTAGATTCAGGGACTTAAATATACCATTGGTCCAATGGGTCGCCGGCTTTTTCAATCCCTGCGCGCGTTGGTATCCGCTCCGATGAGTGGATGCCCGCCCCGGAGCGGCAAAGGGGCTGAAAAGTCGCTGGAGTGCGTGGACGTATGAACAGAACCGAGGCCAAGTCTTCCTCGATGCCGTCCGTGCGCTCCCCCTCCCGGCGCGGACGGCGGGGCAACCTGCGAAGAGCCTGGCGCCGGTACCGTGCCGGAGTGCTCTTCCTGCTGCCCGCGCTGGTGCTGTTTTTGTACTTCAGTTGGATTCCCATCTTCAAAGGCTTTGTCATCAGCTTCCAGAAATATAATATCATCGGAGAGTCGGAGTTTGTCGGCCTGGCGAACTTCGAGAGGCTCCTCAAGCATGATCTGTTTTACCGGGCCTGGGGGAACACCCTCCTGTTTGTGGCGCTTGGGTTGGCGGTGGGCTACTTCGTCCCGGTCGGTCTGGCCATCGCGATCAACGAGATGCGCCACCTGCGCAGCTTCTTCCGGGTCAGTTACTACCTGCCGGCGGTGCTTCCCCTGGTGGTGACCGCCATCCTCTGGAAAGGCATCTACAACGTGGACTCGGGCCTGTTGAACTACCTGCTGAACCGGTTCCACCTGCCGCCGGGCAGCTGGTTGCAGAGCTCAATCCCCGGTATGCCCATCTTTTGCCTGGTGCTGATGGCGACCTGGAAAGGGGCCGGCGCGACCATGGTCATCTATCTGGCCGCGCTGCAGGGCATTCCGGAAGCGCTTTACGAGGCGGCCGAGATTGACGGCGCCAGCATCCTCCAGCGTATCCGCAACATCACCCTGCCGCAGATTCTACCCGTGATGCTGATCGTCCTCATTCTGCAGATCATCGGCACCTTCCAGGTGCTGGTGGAGCCGCTGGTGATGACCCAGGGCGGGCCGAATAACGCCACCTTGACGGTGTTGCTCCAGGTGTACAACTACGCCTTCAAGTACTTCTGGATGGGCGAGGCCTCGGCGATGAGTATGATGTTGTTCCTCATTCTGCTCGGGCTGACGCTGGCCTATTTCCGGATCACCCGGCGATTCGAGGCGGAAGGATAGAGAGAGCTGGAGAATCAGGTGGAGGCCACCTCCAAGGTGGACTCCACCTGGAGGAAAAGGATCGGATGAAAGATAACACGGACGGCAAGGGCCGCACGCTGATCTCCGAGTCCGAGTGGAAGTCCCCGTTTACCCGCTTGGGATACGGGGTCTTGCTCGGGCTTCTGGTGGTCGGCACGCTGACGGCCCTTCTGCCATTTCTCTGGCTGTTCGTCGGCGGGCTGAAAACTCCCCAGGAGCTGGCCACCACCGCCGTCGCCCTCCTGCCCGAGGGTACCCCGCTGAAATGGCAGTGGGGCAACTACTGGACGGCTTTGACCACCTTCAACATCCTGCGGTATTTCGCCAACACCTTTATCCTGATCTTCGGCGTGTGGGTTT
>Ga0209164_1002904_pt1 | contig 17120 bp, 16 predicted proteins | sample MTBNYHSulfiMetaG_FD_187458 | JGI IMG/M metagenome (GOLD analysis project Ga0209164, IMG submission 187458) | Enrichment culture microbial communities from rom New York Harbor, USA that are MTBE-degrading - MTBE-NYH (New York Harbor Sulfidogenic)... | ecosystem: Environmental > Aquatic > Marine >...
CAATCAGGTGGCGGAAAAGACCCGAGCGCTAGTGGAGGAACTGGCTCAGGCCCACAAGACCATCGCGGCACTGCGCCGCGAGACGGCTGCGGCGGCCTTCGAGCAGCAATTGGAAGGCGCCGTCGAAATCAAGGGCGTGCCGGTGCTCACCCTGGTACTGCCCGAAGCGGATATCGATACCCTGCGCCAGATGGCCGACCAGTTCCGCCAAAAGTACCCCAGCGGCGTGGCCGTGCTGGCGGGCGTGGAATCCGGGCATCCTGCCGTGATCGCGGCAGTGACCAAGGACCTGACCAAGCGAGGGCTGCATGCCGGGGAACTGGCCAAGCACGTCGCTGAGCCTTTGGGCGGCAGCGGCGGCGGGCGACCGACCCTGGCGCAAGCGGGGGGCAAGGACGCCAGCAAGCTCGACGAAGTCCTGGCCAGCGTGCCCGCCTGGGTGGGTGAGCAGCTAAAGGATCAATGAGGCCGGCACGGCCAGCAGGCGAATGAAAACCCAGATCATCCAGCTGGACTCCTACGACGACCTGATATCGACCAAGGACAAGATCGGTTGGGGGAAAGGCAGCCGCATCGTACTGGTGTGGCCGCTGCTTGGCAAACCTTTCAACAGCAAATTAGAACTCAAGCTATTGCTGCGGCACAGCCGCAGGCTGGGCGGGGAACTGGCTTTGGTGACGCGCGATGCCGAGGTAGCCGCCAACGCCGAGGAAGTGGGCATCCCGGTGTTCCGTTCGCTGCGCAAGGCCCAGCAGACCGCCTGGGAGATGCCCGAGCAGCCCGCTTTCGAGCCTCGTGAGCCCGCACCAAACAGATTGCGCCAACTCAGGCAATCAGTATTACTGCTCGCCGCCCGCTCGAGGATGTCAAACCCCCTAATAAGAACAGGCCTCTTCATCCTGGGTATGCTGGCCTTCCTGGCCATCGCGGCCTTGCTGCTACCGGGCGCTGAGATCCGGCTCAGCCCGTTGAGCGAGACCCAGGAGATCAACATCGAGGTCACGGCAAGCACGGCCATCGCCAGCTACAACCTAGCCGGGGCATTGCCCGCCGAGAGCATGCGCATCACCGTGGAAGGGCGCGACAGCCTGGCGACCAGCGGGACGATCACAATCCCGGAGCGCGCCGCCACAGGCGAGGTGGTCTTCAGCAACTTGAGCGACCAAGACGTGAGCGTGCCGCAAGGCACGGTGGTGCACAGCGAAGGCGACTCTGCGGTGCGCTTCGTGACCACCGCCGGGGGCACAGTGCCGGGCGAGGTAGGCGGCAGCCTGACGCTGACGGTAACGGCCGCCAACCCGGGGAGCAGCGGCAATCTGGAGGCTGGCAGCCTGGTGGTGATCGAAGGCCCATTGAGCCTGAGCCTAGCAGTGACCAATCCGGAACCGACCACGGGCGGCAGCGAACTGAACAGCGCCGCACCCGCTGAGGGTGACTACGCACAATTAAAGGGGCAATTGCTGACTACACTGACTGAGGGCGCGCTGAACGAGGCCGCCTCAGGGCTGGCGGCAGACGACATCATCCTATCCACCCAACCCGAGCTGGTCGAGATCATCGAGCAAAGCTACGAACCCAGCAGCAGCGAGCAACCGGCTACTGAATTAGCCTTGACCCTGCGGGCAACTTTCGAGATCGTTTTCGTGCGCGGCGAGACGGTGCGCCAGATGGTAGAGGCCATTCTGGATGCCCAGGTGGCCGAGGGCTACACGCCGCAAGAAGGCAGCCTGACCATCGAACAGCTTGGCGCCCCGCGCATCACAGCAGATGGGGAGGCAAGCTGGCGCCTGAAAGCCCAACGAACGGTGATAGCCGCACTGCCACAAGCCGAGGTGCTGAATCTGGTGCTCGGTCTGCGCCCGGAGCAGGCCAGCCAAAAGCTCAGCGAGGCCTTTGAATTGGCCGCCCCACCCCAGATCAGCACCTGGCCGAGTTGGTGGCCATGGCTGCCCTCGCTGCCCTTCCGCATCAGCATCGATAGCGGGCAATGAGGCCGAGATGCGCGTCCTAGCGGTAGACCCGGGGGAGAAGCGCCTGGGGCTCGCTATCAGCGACCCCAGCGGGGCCATCGCCCGCCCATTGACGGTGATCGAACATTATTCGCGGCAGGTGGACGCAGCCACCATCGCCCAATTGGCAGCGGAAAACCAAGCCGAAGTCATCGTGGTGGGGCAATCGCTCGACGAGCACGGCAAACCCACCCGGCGCGGCCGGAGCGCCGCCCGTCTGGCAGCGGCCATCCGCGTACAAAGCAACTTGACAGTGGAATTGTGGGACGAGGAAGGCAGCACGCAGGCTGCACGGCAGGCGCGCATCGCTTTAGGTGTGGGACGAGAGAAACGCAGCGGGCACCTGGACGAGCTGGCGGCCACCGTGATTTTGCAAAGCTACCTGGATGCCAAACGAGACTCATCAGAAGAGGCCGAGGGCAATCATGAATAGAAGGCGTTCACCGCTGCACACCGTCTTCATCGTGCTGATGATGCTCGGCATCTGCCTCGGCGGGGTGTGGGTTGCCGTCACCGTGGGGGAACTGCCCGGCATGGCCGCCGAGCGCTTCGGCCCGGCCTCCCCAGAGCTATCCACCTTCCAGCACTATCGCCTGGCGGCCCAATTGCTGTGGCAACAGGTCGTGCTGCTGTCTCCGGCCGATGAAGACAGCGAGGCGGTGCCTTTCGAGATCACTCTTGGCGAAGACACCAGCACGATCATCCAGCGCCTGCAGGAGGCGGGATTGATACGCGACGCCAGCGCCTTCCGAAATTACCTGATCTACCGCGGCTACGATACCCAACTGCAAGCCGGGCAGTACAGCTTGAGCGCCGCCCTCACGCCGGTGGAGATCGCCGAAGCGCTGCTCGATCCCACCCCTAACGAGGTCACTTTCACCATCCTGGCCGGTTGGCGCCTGGAAGAGATCGCCGCCAGCCTGCCCACTTCGGGGCTGACGATCACGCCGCAGGAGTTCCTCCAGGCCGCCAGCAGCGTGCCGGCAGGCTACAGCTTCAGCGAGGAAACGCCACCTGGCGCGAGCCTCGAGGGTCTGCTGCCTCCGGGAACGTACACACTTCAGCGCAGCATAACGGTCGGCGAATTGCTGGATGCCTTGCTGACCGTCTTCGATGAGAACGTCAGCGAGGACATCCGCCAGGGGCTGGCGCAGCAGGGGCTGACGCTGTATGAGGGGGTGATCCTGGCCTCCGTCGTGCAGCGCGAAGCTGTACTGGTCGAGGAGCAGCCGACGATAGCATCGGTGTTCCTCAATCGCCTGGCAATTGATATGATGATGGAAAGCGACCCCACGGCGCAATACGCCCTGGGCTATAACGGCGAGCAAGATAGCTGGTGGACGAACCCGCTCACCCAGGCTGACTTGCAGGTCGATTCGCCCTACAACACCTACCTGTATCCCGGATTGCCGCCCGGCCCAATCGCCGCACCCAGCCTGAGCGCCCTGCAGGCGGTGGCTTTCCCCGCTCAAACGCCGTATTACTACTTCCGGGCCGCCTGCGATGACTCCGGGCGACACAATTTCGCCACCACCTTCGATGAGCACCTGAGCAACGCCTGCGAATAACTGATGACTGAGGTAAGCCAGTCTTTTGACGCGCCCTACAATTCGTGGTAGGCTATGGCGTGGTTCGCCCAGTTTGCCCAAACCAACACCATTTCACGAACGAAAGAGCGTTGCTGCTCTCACAGACGCAACCAGCGTACGATAGCACCCTGGCAGCCCTCTGAGCGCTAAACCGAGACGATGCACGACTTCCCTACCCTGAGAATCCTGCCGGTGGATAAGCTGGTGGTGCACGAAAAGCACGACCACCAGCGCACCGCGCCGCTGATCGCAAACCTGCGCGCCAGCGGAGTGCTGCGCAACCCCACCATCGTGATCTCGCTGCGAGATGGCAGCGGCCGCTTCATGGTGCTGGATGGCGCCAACCGCACGGCGGCGATGCTCGAGATGGGATTGCCGCACACTTTGGCGCAGGTGGTGGAGGCCGACTCCCCCCGCCTGGATTTGAGGACCTGGAACCATGTGCTGTGGGGACTGGAGCCGGAGGCTTTCCTCGAGGGGCTGCGGGGAATACCCGACCTGCAAACACAAACAGTCGATGAAGAGGCCACGCTGGAGCAATTGTGGCAGCAGCAGATCCTGGTGTGGCTGCAAACTCCCGATGGGGGCACGCTAGTGACGACCACGCCGTCCAAGGACCTGCAAACCCGCATCCGAATGCTGAACGCCATCGCAGACAGCTACAAGGACCGCACCAGCTTCGACCGCACGCGGGTGCGCCAGATCGCCGCACTGGAAGGCATCTACGACCAATTATGCGCCATCGTGGTCTATCCACCCTTCAAGATCGCCGAAGTGCTGGAAGCGTGCAGCCAGGGGGAGCTGTTCCCGGCCGGGGTGACGCGCTTCACGGTATCGCCGCGGGCGCTGCGGGTCAACTATCCGCTCGAGGAATTGGCTTCCAAGAAATCGCCGCAGGAGAAAAACGCCCACCTGGAAGCCTGGCTGCAAGCGCGCATCAGCGAAAAGGGCGTGCGCTTCTACGCCGAGGCGACGGTGTTGTATGATGAGTAGAGAAGAGCCCTATGGATATCTTCTTTTCTGACCCAGATAAAGTGCCGCTGCCGCCCGAGGAGGTACGCATCCTCAAGCTGGAGGCTTCCCCCTGGCCGGATGGGCAGCGCGTCGCCGTGCGCATCGAGGTCACGCCCTTCCAAAAGCGGCCCAACATGGAGATCGCCATCTTCAACCACGAGGGCGCCCGCGTAGCCAACCTGAGCGTGGTGGAGGCAATGGAAGCGGTGTTCGAGTTCACCATGCACCTGCGGGAAGCCGAACCGGGTGGCGAATACCAGGTGAAGGCGCGCCTGTTCTACAGCGCAATCGACGACTATGAAGGACAGGGGGAAGCCAGCGCGGAGCAAATCCTGGATAAAGTAGGGGAAACCGTAGACGAGGCGGAGGCCTCCTTCGAGATCGCGGCGGGGAAAGCCTAATCCCCAGACCCAATCCCCCAACACCATAAGTCCCAACCACCTCCTGCCCTGGCCGATTCTGGCAAAATGACTTGTGCAAATTGGAACAAATCGCCCCCGTTTTTCGTCATAAGTATGGTCTCTTGGGAAGACTGAAGAGCCCACAACGGCTTAAAGTTGCCAAATACTCATTCATCGGAGAACAAAATGAAAACCAATAGCAAGCTCATCGTACCCATCCTGCTGCTTTGCCTGGCACTGGCCGCTTGCAATGGGCAGGCCACTGAAACGCCCGACTGGCAGGCGCCCACTGAAAGCCCGTCGGCGCTAGATGCTCAACCAGATGAAGGTATGCAAGCCGCGCCCCCCGCAATCGTGGTGGCCGGCTGGCTCGGCTCGGTGCACAGTGCAGCCGCAGACAGCCCCTACGACGACTACCTGACGCTGCAGCCCGAGGGGGCCGGGGAATTCGGGCTGGTGGGAGCCAGCGCCGAGATCGAGGCCGAGATCGTCGGACTACGGGATAAAGACGAGCCCGGCAAGTACGCCCACTTCTGGGGGACGCTCAGCTGCGGGGTGGAAGACCACAACGGCTGCCAGCTGGTGGTGGAGCGCCTGCGCTACGGCGCCACGGCCACCGACCCCGAACCGGTGGATGGCTGGGAAGGCTCGCTGCTCACTTCGACCTTCAACTCCGGCTTGAGCTACGTCCTCGAGCTAGCCGGGGAGTACCCGGTGTGGTTCAGCCTGCACAGCAACGACCAAGCCGTGCTGGATCAGCTCGAGGTGCTGGGGAGCACGCAAGGCACGGTGATCAAGGTGTGGGGGGAACTGCTCACCGGCGTGCCGGACGTCAACGGCGCTCGCATCCAGGTGAGCCAGATCGTGGTGCTTCAGGAAGGCTCCCCCGCTGACACACCAGTCGCCACGGGGATTGACCCCTATGAGGGCTGGTCGACCTACGTCAACGAACGCTACGGCTACACCCTCCGCTACCCGCCGACCGCCACCATCACCGAGAGCGGCCCAGTGGGCTTCCCCAGCGATGAGTTGCCGGATAACATGACCATAGATGAGTACTTCGACGCCCTGGAAGAGCTGTACGGCTTGAACCTGTGCGTGCAAATCCATGAGGGCCTGGGCTATCTCAATGTCCTGGGGTCGGTCGAGGCCGGTCTTAAGTACGCCGTATGCGGCCGCACGGGGGTCGGCGCAGGCGAGCTGGTGGATAAGAGCGAGCCGGTGATGATCGCCGGGCAGAGCTACACTGCCAATGGTTTCGAATTCATAGGCGATGGCGAAACACTCGATCAGCACAACGAAACAATGGTCGTGGTGGTGGATGGAGTCGTGCGCTTTGAGTACGGCTCTGTGCCGCGGGGCGACGCCACCTACGAGGATTACCTGATGAAAGGCAGAGACACGCTATTGCTGATCCTGGCCAGCTTCGAGTGGCTCGACTGAGGCCCAATTAGCTAGAATAGAGATCAAGGTGAGGCGTTCAGCTTACGCTTGAACGCCTCACCTCCTTTTAACAGGCTCGGAAAGCGCCGAGGCCAGTCAAGGGTGTGGGCGGCGGTTTTGTGGTTTAATGCAGCCTATGAGCGAGCGCGACCGAGGTGCAGGGGAAGGGATACGCATCCCCGTTTGGGGCCTGCTACTGCTCGTGGCGGTCAATCTGGTGGCCTTGGTGGCGCTGGGCTGGCCCCGGATACAAACCCTGCTATCTCCACAGACCACCACGGAAGTTGCCACCGCCACCCCCAGCCAAACACCCTCGCCAAGCCACACCCCCTCCCCAACGATCACGGTCACCCCCACCTCCGACCAGGCATCGTCAACGCCACTGCCTGCCGAGCCCAGCGCTTTGCCGGGCTTGATGGTGCTGGCGTTGAGCGATAATGGCTATACGCATTTGTACGCCTACCAGCCGCAGGTGCTGCCCTACACTCGCCTGACCAGCGGCGACTGGGATGACATCCACCCGGCCCTAAGTCCCGATGGCACGCAGGTGGCCTTTGCCTCGCATCGCGGCGGGCAATGGGACCTGTACGTCCTGGATTTGCACAGCGGCGAGCTGCGGCAGATCACGGACGACCGCAATTACGATGGCGCGCCAAGCTGGTCGCCGGATGGCGCTTGGCTGGTCGCCGAGCGCTACCAGGGCGACAACCTGGAGATTTTCATCCACGCCGTCGATAGCGCCAGCGAGATGCTGCAATTGACCGACAACCCGGCGGTGGATTTCGCCCCCGCCTGGTCGCCGGACGGGCGCCGGATCGCCTTCAGCTCCGAGCGGGACGGGAGCAAAGCCATCTGGCTGCTCGATCTGGACAACCAAAGCGATGGCCGATTACGACGCCTGGTCGAGGTGTCCACTACTGAGCAGGTCAACCCGGCCTGGTCACCGGATGGGAGCACGCTGGCCTGGGCTTCCATCGAACAAGGCGAAACGCGCCTCTACACCATTGATGTGGACGATGAGCAGGCCGCCCCTGTCTACATCGGCAGCGGTGACCGCCCCGCCTGGGGCCCTGAGGGCGAGATGATGGCGGCCCTGCTAGATACCGCGGAAGGGGTCTATTTGACCGGCTATCAAGCCGAAAACCAGGCGCTGATCCTGCCGCCGCTGGCGCTGCCGGGGCGCGTGGAGGGCTTGAGCTGGGGCGAGTACGGCCTGCCGAGCACCTTGCCAGCTTCCCTGGAGGTCATCGCCCAGCAAACGCCAGGCACGGCCTGGAATTACGGCGGGCAACCCGACCCCGGCGCGGCCTTCGGGCGCCACCTGCTGATCGACCTGGTGGATGTGGAGGCCCCCTCCCCCAAGCTGCTGGCTCCGGCGGTGGAACCCTTCTACGCCCTGCGGGATCGCGTGGCGCAGGAAACCGGCTGGGACGTGCTGGCCTCCCTGGAGAACACTTACGTATCGCTCACCGCCTCGCTGCCGCCCGAGCGGCGCAACGACTGGCTGTACACTGGACGGGCGTTGGCGCTCAACCCCGTGCTGGTTAGCAGCGAGTGGATTGTGATCGTGCGGGAGGACTTCGGCGCCCAAACCTACTGGCGGGTGTACCTCAAGCCGGTGGCGCAGGACGGCAGCATGGGCCGCCCGCTGTATTGGCGGCCGTGGGACTTGCAGGCGCGCTTCACCGGCAGCACGACGACCTACGAGGAAGGCGGCGCCCTGGCCGATGCGGTGCCGGGGGGCTATTGGGTGGATTTCACCGCCTTGGCAGCCGAATACGGCTGGGAACGGCTGCCTGCACTGAGCAATTGGCGCAGCTATTATCAAGGCACGCTGTTCAACGAGTTCGCCATCACCGCCGGGCTGGATTGGGAGACAGCGATGCTGCAACTGTATCCCTCCGAGGTCCTGACCCCCAGCCCGTAGGCCGATGCGGACACTTCGCACGCGCACCCTTTTCGGCAAAGTGGCCGCCATCAGCGGATTGGCGCTGATCGTGGCGCTGAGCGCCTGCCAGGCGACGCAGGGCGAGGTCAGCGAGCAAAGCGATGTGACCACGGCGACTCTGACGCCCACTCCACTCGCCACCGAGCAAGAATCCACGCCCACCGCAAGCGCCACCCCAACGGCAGTCGAGGAGGGCCAAGTCGAGGCCACTGGCCAACCGGCTAGCGACCCGCTGCGCTTCACGCTGCCCACACCCGGCCAACTGCCGCGCTCCTCCTGGCGGCCGCCGCTCTACTCGGCCCCCTGGTCGCTGGGCCCTTACGACCATTTCTATTTCACGCGGCCGATCGCCGCCGACGAGGTCAATTGGCCGCTGGCGCACTACCGCTACGGCGGCGTTTTCTTCGATCCCGACGTGCCGCACACCGGCATTGACATCGACGCACCAGTGGGCACGCCGGTCCTGGCGGCCGGGGATGGGCGCGTGGTGTGGGTAGGCTATGGGCTGTACGGCTCAGGGGGCGACGTGCTGGAGGACCCCTACGGCCTGGCAGTAGCCATCAAACACGACTTTGGCTACCAGAACGAGCCGCTGTACACCGTTTACGCCCATTTATCGGAGATCACGGTGGAGGACAACCAGCGAGTGGAGACCGGGGATGTGATCGGGCTATCCGGCGAGACGGGGTTCACCACCGGCCCGCACCTGCATTTCGAGGTGCGCCTGGGCAAGAACGACTTCTTCAGCAGCTACAACCCGGAGCTGTGGCTGGCCCCGCCGCAGGGCTGGGGCGTGCTGGTCGGGCGGCTGACCTTCCCGCTGGAATACCTGGGCAATGATGGGCAGGTCAAGGTGACCTCGCTGGCCACCGGGCAAGTGTGGCGGGTGAAGCCCTACAGCGATAGCTTCCTGCTCAACCGCGACCCCTATTACCAGGAGAACCTGGTGCTCAGCGACCTGCCCGCCGGGCTGTACGAGGTCGAGGTGATCTACCGTTATTACGTCTATCGTGACGAGATCGAGATCCGCCCCGGGGCGGTGAGCTATTTCGTGTGGTCGGGGTATTTCGGCTACCAGGAGACACTGCCCAGCGATCCGCTGCCGGAGAACCTGCCTGTAGCCACGCCGACGCCCTGAGCGTGCGAGGCGAGCGATTCATGTATAATGGCGACCATGCGAAAGGATAGAGGCCAAAAGACCAGGCTCTGGGGCCTGGCGATGTTGGTGCTGGCTCTCACGCTGGCGCTGGGGGGCTGCGGCGAGGCGGGAGACGTCCCTGCAGGTGGGTACTTCCTGCCACCCACCCTGGCGCCCGAATCCTCCGCCATCTCATTGGCGACCCCCACGCCCACACCCCAAGCCAGCCCGACGCCGGAATGTGTGAACGACCTGGATTTCCTGGACGACGTGACCATCCCGGATGGCAGCGTGTACGCGCCGGGGGATGTGATGGAGAAGGTGTGGCTGGTGAGGAACGCTGGCACCTGCAACTGGGATTCGCGCTACCGCCTCAAGCTGGTGGCCGGCGACCCGATGGGGGCCGAGCCGGTGCAGGCGCTTTACCCGGCCCGCAGCCAGAGCGAGGTGGAGTTCGTGATCACATTTATCGCGCCCGATGAAGAGGGGGTCTACACCAACTCGTGGCAGGCTTACGATCCCGACGGCGAGCCCTTCGGCGACCGCTTTTTCATCGAGATAGAGGTGATCGATAACACGGGGGAGTGAACAGGGCGGCTTAGTATTGAACGACTTTCGGTAATTGCTGGGCGCTCTTTATGGTGTTTTGTAGCTCTTTGGGGAGCGGTGCAATACCATCAAATCCAGTGCGCTCCACAAATTCAAGCAGCATCTGTCGCAATGCTTGCGGCTCCCAATCGGCAAACTTTTCAGGCGTATCGAGGCCAGCATCGTAGTAAAGACGCGCACGAATAGCCTTGATCCCACCCAGCCGGGATAAATCTGAGAGCTTAACCAACTCCAGGATAATTGGCAGGGCGACCCCTGTTTGATCAGACAACTGCTCACGGGCTTCGGGGGTCTTTGCGGCTGCCAGCATGTGCTCAGCCGTGACAATGCCAACGGCTTCCAGCTTGGCGATGGCTTCCAAATCCACGCCACGAAACTTGCGAAGCTTGAAGGCTTGCCGGGTTTGGGCAATCTCTTGTTCCCGGATGCTGCTCGCCAGCTCCGCTAAGGAACTGTTGCCCGCGAATCTGTAATAGAGCGCTAGACCGCGCATCCGTTTCTTAACAACCCCCGGGTCAAGGGTTTCCACATAATCTTGAAGTTCCTGCCTGCCAGCAGCTTCCAATTCGATGTGGTGCTTGCTAGCCAAGTAAATCTCAAAATGCCGGATGTGGCTGATTAGGCCATCTATGACGTGCGATTTCTTGCCGGATTTCTTCAAGAATTGGCGGAATCCTGATTCATTCACTGTTCATTCCTTTCCCAGGAAACTGTGTTCTTTGCAATCTGTCCCTTTTCCAGGATATCTATGTAGAAGCCGCCCAACGGGTTGGCAGCCCAACAACTCAATGCACGAAGTCAATCAAATGAATTATATCAAGGCGCTAGTCTTTTCCACCATCACTACACAAGCAGAAAACAAAAGCGGCAGAGTCTTCTGCCGCTTTCGAATATCAATACAGTTTCGAGTTGAGAAGGTCAAGCTTAGGTCGTGCCCTCTTCCCAGGAGTTCAGGTAGGCGACCTGCTGCTCGGTGAGGGTGTCGATGTTCACGCCCATGGCCTCGAGCTTGATGCGGGCGATCTCGCGGTCGATCTCCTCCGGCACCTTGTACACCCGGTTCTCCAGCTCATCGGCGTGCTGGTACATGTACTCGGCGCTGAGGGCTTGATTGGCGAAGGACATGTCCATCACGCTGGCGGGATGCCCCTCGGCGGCGGCCAGGTTGACCAGCCGGCCCTCGGCCAGCAAGTGGACCTGTCGCCCGTCGGGCAGATCGTACTGGTCGACGAAGGGGCGCACCAGGCGCTTGGAAGTCGCCATCTCCTCGAGCGCCGGGATGTTGATCTCAACGTTGAAGTGGCCGGAATTGGCAACGATGGCGCCGTCCTTCATGACCTCGAAGTGGTGCTTATCAATCACGTTGAGGTCGCCGGTGAGGGTGACGAAGATATCGCCGATGGGGGCAGCTTCGACCATAGGCATCACCCGGAAGCCATCCATGACCGCCTCGAGCGCCACCAGCGGATCGACCTCGGTGACGACCACGTTTGCGCCCATGCCACGCGCCTTCTGGGCCAAGCCACGCCCGCACCAGCCATAGCCAGACACGATCATGGTCTTGCCCGCCAAGAGCACGTTGGTGGCGCGGATGATGCCGTCGAGGGTGGACTGGCCGGTGCCGTAGCGGTTATCAAAGAAATGCTTGGTCATGGCGTCGTTGACGGCGACGATGGGGAATTCCAGGGCGCCGTCGGCGGCCATGGCGCGTAGGCGAATCACGCCGGTGGTGGTCTCTTCGGTGCCACCGATCACGTTCTCCAACAGTTCGCGGCGATCCTTATGCAAGGTGCTGACTAAGTCGGCCCCGTCGTCCATGGTGAGCTGCGGCTGGTTATCCAGGGCGGCGTCGATGTGCTTGTAATAGGTCTTGTTGTCCTCGCCCTTGATGGCAAACACGGGGATCTCGAAGTGGTTGACCAGAGATGCGGCCACGTCGTCCTGGGTGGAGAGCGGGTTGGAAGCCGTGAGCACCACTTCGGCACCACCTTGCTGCAGGGTGCGCATCAGGTTGGCGGTCTCCGTAGTGACGTGCAGGCAAGCCGAGAGGCGCACACCCTTGAGAGGCCGTTCCTTGGCGAAACGCTCGCGGATGTGGCTCAGGACGGGCATTTCGCGCTCGGCCCATTCGATGCGGCGGCGGCCGCCCTCGGCCAGTTTGGAATCTTTGATATCGTAATTGTCCATTATCTTCTCCGGAATGATCTAGATAATCTAGTAGTTTTTGGTTTGGTGTTCCGATAATTCATCAGGTCAAGAGCTGGTCGAGAAGCGCTTTGTCGTCGAAATGCTGGCGGTAGCGCTCGACGAACTCCGCAGGCGTGTAATGCTGGCCTTGGGGCCCATCGCTCTCCAGGCAATAAGTGGCCGCCAGCGAACCGAGCTGCCCGCAGGTCACCAAATCCCAGCCGCGGCTATACCCAGTCAAGAAACCGCCGCGGAAGGCGTCGCCGCCCCCGGTGGGATCAACGACCTCATCTGCGGGAACAGCAGCGATGGAGTAGCGCTCCCCTTCAGTGTGAATGGCGGAGCCCTTTTCACCCTCAGTAATCGCCGTGATTTTCACCCTATCCAGCAACTCGGCCTCGCTCATGCCGGTCTTCTTCATGATCAGGCCGAACTCGTATTCGTTGACAAACAGCGCCAAGGCGCCCTCGAGGCCGAAGCGCAGGGTGTCGCCGTCCGAGCGAGCGATCTGCTGGCTGGGATCGTAGAGATAGGGGATATCCAGCTCTTTGCACTCGGCGATGTATTGGTTCATGGCATCAGGGGCGTTAGGCGAGACGACGACCAGATCGGGGGGAGGGCCATCAAGCTCCTTGAGCGAGAGTTGGCTGGCATCGGCCATGGCGCCGGGATAAAAGCTGGCCATCTGGGCGTTGGCGAGATCGGTGGTGGCGAAAAAGGAAGCGGTGTACTTGCCAGGGACGACCTTCATCAAGGAGGTGTCAACGCCGACTCCCTCCAGCCAGGCGCGATATTCCTCGAAATCCTCGCCCACCGTGGCCATCACGCGTGGATGACCGCCCAGCAACGCCAGGGTATAGGCAATATTGGGGGCCACCCCACCCCGGCGGCGGATCAGCGACTCCACCAGGAAAGATAGGCTGATCGATTCGAGCTTATCCGGCAAAATGTGCTCCCGGAAGTGCCCCGGGAAGGTCATCAAATAGTCGTAAGCCACCGAACCTGTGATCAGAATGCTCATGCGCTCCTCGCTAACCGGCGACAACCTTGGGCAGGTTCTGGTCGAAGGGTGGCTCGACGATGCCGTTCTCGGTGATGATAGCGGTGATCAGGCGATGGGGGGTGATGTCAAAAGCCGGATTGCGGGCATGCGCACCCGGAGGGGAAAGCGGCTGGCCCTCCCGCTGGATATTGAGCACTTCTTCGCCGTCGCGCTCTTCGATGGGAATGTCGCGCCCGGTGGGTGTGGAGAGATCGATGGTGGAGGTGGGGACGACCGAATAGAAGGGGACATTGTTATCCTTGGCGGCCAGCGCCAGCATGTAGGTGCCGATCTTGTTGACCACGTCGCCGTTGGCGGCCACGCGGTCGGCGCCGACGAAAACCCTGGCGACCTGACCGGAACTGAGGAAGTAGCCAGCCGAGTTATCGCTGATGATGTCGTAAGGCACACCGTACTGCTCAAGCTCCCAGGCGGTGAGGCGGGCGCCTTGCAGACGTGGCCGGGTCTCATCAACTAATACGTGGATGGCTTTGCCCTGCTCGTGGGCCATGCGGATGACGCCCAGCGCCGTCCCCCAATCGACGGTGGCGAGCGCGCCGGTGTTGCAGTGATGGATGATAGTCTCTCCGGGGGCGATCAATTCAGCGCCGTGGGCAGCCATGCGCTTGTTGATCTCGACGTCTTCGTCGGCGATGCGTTTGGCTTCAGCCAACACAGCCTGACGCAAGTCCTCAGCGCTACCTTCAACACCAGCAGTGGCCTTAAGCACGCGATCCAAAGCCCAGGCGAGGTTGACCGCCGTCGGGCGAGCCTGGCGAAGCAGGTCGGCGGCGCGCTCAAGCTCCTGGCGCAAAGTCTTAGCATTCCCAGCTTTGGAGCGGTGAGCGGCCAGGGCCAAACCAAAAGCGGCCGAAGCGCCAATCGCTGGCGCCCCGCGCACGACCATGTCAGTGATAGCTTGCGCCACTTGCTGATAGGTCTCATAGCTCACGATCTGGAACTCCCCCGGCAGCAATCGCTGGTCGATCATACGAAGCTGGTTAGTCTTATCGTCCCATTCGACAGTTCTCATAAGCACACCAAAAGCGCCCTCTTGCGAGAGCGCCATCGTATAGCTGCTTGCACGAAATTAGTCTAACATGGGAAAGGGACTTTGTCAAAGCCCTGCTTGGTCTGCGCCGCAAAACGAGACAGGTAAACCAGCCCCGATTTTCCATGCTATAATCCACGTTGGGAGAGACCACCACATGCTTTTCGATCCATCAAGACTCAGCAGCCTTGCCGCCGTGCTCTCGGCGTGGGGGGGAGCTTTCATCGCCGCCCTTTGGCTCAGTTTGATCTTCTGGACTTACCGCGATATCACCGCGCGGGGTAAAGACCAACTAATCCGGATATTGGCGATGCTGCTGGTGGCGGTGCTGTTCCTGCCCGGCGTGCTGATCTATCTGATCCTGCGCCCACGCTACACATTAGAAGAGGAATACCAGCACGCGTTGGAAGAGGAAGCCCTGCTGCAATCCATCGAGCAATCCACGCAATGCCCAGGTTGCGGCCTGCACACGGAGAGCGATTGGCTGGTTTGCCCCAATTGCCATACAAAGCTCAAGAAGAGCTGCCACCAGTGCGGCAAATTGATGGAATTACATTGGAACCTGTGCGCCTATTGTGGGACACCGGCACCGGGCATGCGACGCGAAAACCTTTCGATGGATGAAGCGCTGCGCCCCGTTCCCGGCGAACAAGGCGAGTAAATCCGTAGGAGAAAATGGGGTAAGAGAAAAGTATGTTCGATTTCGGGGAAAAGAACACAAACGACGCTATTACACTCAACCGTACAACGCGAGAAAACTTGCCAGACTTGATCGAACTGTGGAATGACGGCCAAGTCATGAAATGGGTGGGCCACCCAGATGGATTAGGTTTCGATCTCAAACAGGCCGAGAAATGGCTCGAAAAGGTCGATGGCAACCCATGCCATCACCACTTCGTGATCTCGAACGCCAAGTCGGGCTTCTGTGGCGAGTTCTCGTTCATCGTGGATGAGAGCGAGGAATGCGCCAAGCTGGACGTCAAAATAGCGACCAAAGCGCAGAGAAGGGGGGTGGGCGCCGAAGCCCTACGAGCGTTGATCCGTTTCATTTTCTACACCGAGCCAAGCACAAGATTAGTGTGGATGGAGACCCACGAGGACAATCAAGCTGCCCACAAGCTGCTGGACGGCACAGGCTTCAAGCGAGAGGAGCGCCCCGCCCACCTGGAAGACGGCCCGACTTACTGGGAATTGCGCAGAGAAAACTGGGCGTGGCTGTGAGGCGCTGCTAGCCAATAAAAAGGCAATCTCCTAAAGGAGATTGCCTTTTCGTTTAACTGCTTGAGCTGCTAGGGAGATTTAGAGCTTCAACGCTCCCCATCCGGCATAGGCGGCAGCGTCGCCAAGCTGTTCTTCAATGCGCAGCAACTGGTTGAACTTGGCCACACGGTCGGAGCGGGCGGGGGCACCAGTCTTGATCTGCCCCATGTTGAGCGCCACCGCCAGGTCGGCGATGGTGGTGTCCTCGGTCTCGCCGGAGCGATGGGAGGTGACTGCACGCCAGCCAGCCCGGTGGCAGGTCTCGACTGCTTCGATAGTCTCGGTCAGCGTGCCAATCTGATTGACCTTGACGAGCAGGGCGTTGGCAGCCTTATCGTCTATCGCCCGCCGGACCCGCTCAGGGTTGGTGACCAGCAAGTCATCACCGACGATCTGGACGCGGTCGCCGATCTCCTTGGTGAGCAATTGGAAGCCTTCCCAATCATCCTGAGCGAAGCCATCCTCGATCGAGACGATCGGGTATTGATCCACCCAGGATTTCCAGAAGTCAACCATCTCCTGGCTGGATAGCTTACGGCCTTCGGTGCGCAGGTGGTACTGGCCGGATTTCTCGTCGTAGAACTCGGAGGCGGCGGGGTCAAGGGCAATGGAGACCTGTTCGCCAGGCTTGTAGCCAGCCTTCTCGATGGCGGCCAGGATGACCTCGACAGCTTCGGCGTTGGTCTTTAGCGCCGGAGCGTAGCCGCCTTCATCGCCAACCAGCGTGGTGTAGCCACGCTCTTTGAGCACACCCTTGAGGGTGTGATAGATCTCAGCGCCCCAACGCAGACCTTCGGCGAAGGATTCGGCCCCCAGGGGCATGACCATGAACTCCTGGGCATCGGTGGACTGCCAGCCAGTATGCGCGCCGCCGTTGAGGATATTCATCATGGGAACCGGCAACAGGTGGGCGTAGACGCCGCCGATATAACGATACAGTGGCAGGCCCAGCGCACATGCGGCAGCCTTGGCGGTCGCCAGGCTGACGCCCAGAATAGCGTTAGCGCCCAGCTTGGATTTGTTGTGGGTGCCGTCCAGGTCGAGCATGGCTTGATCGACATCACGCTGCCCGACGGCATCCATGCCAGCCAGGGCTGCGGCGATCGGGCCATTGACGTTGGCGACCGCTTTGAGCACGCCTTTGCCGCCATAGCGGGACTTATCGCCATCGCGCAGCTCCAGGGCCTCGTGCACGCCGGTGGAAGCGCCCGAAGGCACAGCCGCACGGCCGAAACCCCCACCCGCCAGTGCAACGTCGACCTCGACGGTGGGATTGCCGCGCGAATCCAATATCTGACGAGCGGTGATCTTTTCAATCTTGGTGTTCATCGTAGACCTCAATTCTCCATTGACTAAAATGATTGCAGTTCCTCGACGACGGCCACGCCGGCGCGCTGGCAAACAGCCTGCAAGAAGGCCAGGAAGAGCG
>Ga0209164_1002905_pt1 | contig 17119 bp, 2 predicted proteins | sample MTBNYHSulfiMetaG_FD_187458 | JGI IMG/M metagenome (GOLD analysis project Ga0209164, IMG submission 187458) | Enrichment culture microbial communities from rom New York Harbor, USA that are MTBE-degrading - MTBE-NYH (New York Harbor Sulfidogenic)... | ecosystem: Environmental > Aquatic > Marine >...
CCTTGTCCGCCCGGATGAAACCGTAGTTGGTCAGAAGAAACTCTCCGTTATACACATCCCCGGGCGCCATCTTGGGGAGGGTGATGGAGGGGGGTTCTGCCACCACCACGGCTGCGGGCACATCGGTCTCGTAGGTGACGTTGAGGGTCACCTCGTACTTGTCCTGGATGGTGATCTCCTTTACCTGCCACTCCACGCTCACCAGGTCGGAGTCGAGGAACACCTCTTCGTTGGCGGTCACCCTGGGCTTCACCCAAATGCTGCCGTTCTTGTCGCGGTGGTTTTCCCCGCTCACCCGGTAGCGGTACCTCCCTGCGGGAAGGTCAGTAAACCAAGCCTCGCCCAGGGTGTCGGTGGTGAGCGTCTCTTCGACCGAGAGCACCTCCTCGTTCTGGACCTTTACCTTGGCCCCGGTTAGCCCCTGGACCGGGTCCCCGTTTTGATCGAGGGTCCCGGTGTAGATGTCCGAGACCTTGAAAAGCAGCCCGCCCACCCCGGACTGGGTCACCGATACGTAGAGACCGATCTCCCTTGCAGGGTGGTTTTCGCTTTGAACCCGGAGATAGAAGGTGTGGATGCCTTCAGGGACCGTGGAGGTGGGGTGAAAGGTCATGCTCACCTCGCGGCTCGATCCCACGGGGATGGTTTCGAGGAGGGGAGGGGAGTTCAAGAGCACCCAGGACGGCGCAGGCGAGAAATCTTCCGACAAGAGGGAAAGGGAGACCCCTTCCATGTCCGCAAGCCCTTTGTTCTGAAGGAGCAGGGTCTCGGTCACGATGCCGTCATGGGCCACCCCGGTTTCCACATACCCGGGCGAGAAATGAAGCAGGGGACGTGCATCGGAGAAGTGCGTATTGATGACGATGTTTTCCCACGCCCTCTCCCCGCTCTTGACCTTGAGGATGAGGCTCCCCGTCTCCGGGGCAGTGTTATCCGCCCAAAGAACGAGATCCAGGGCCGTTTCCTTCCCCGCTCCCAGAAGCTCCACCGGGGAGCCGAGGGTCACATGGACCCCTTGTGGGAACATCCCTTCGGGCTGATCCGCCTCCTCATAGGAGAGCCTGAGATCATTCACCTCCGTCCCCTCCCCCGTCTGGACCCGGATCGTCAGCTTCTGTTCGTAGTTCCGGGGGATGGAAAGGTTCACGGTGGTGGGGGTGACACTCACCCTCCTGATCACGAACTCACCTTGAAGGGGCCGGTCCAGCAAATCCGGGTGGACGACCCCCACCTTGTAGAGACCGGATTCCCCCGGCATGGGGGTGAAGGTGAAGCAAAAGGTCCCGTCCGATTGGGTATAGATCCTCTGGGTGCGCTCGAAGCCCCTCGAGCTGATCACCAGGTCAAGCGCCACTTCGGGGAGGGGAAGACTTGTTTCCCGCTCCAAAGCCCTACCCGTGATCACGATCCCTTCATCCCCCAGGGAGATCTCCGGGGCGATGGAGAGCACCTCCCCGTAATAGGAAGTATCCACCAAGGTGACCTGACGGGTGGTGGTGAGGCCCTTCATGGTCACCTGGTCGGGTTTCCCGTGGTGGTGGTAGAGGTTCAGGATGGAAAGAGAGAGGATCAGGTCCTCGGGAGCATTGGAAGGCACAGGGAGTTCCATGGGCTCTGATTGGAAGATTTTCCCGGCAGGAATCCTCGCCACGCTCTTTCCGTTTGAAAGGGTCACAACCCCCTCTCCCAGGGCCTGCTTGAAGGCCACCGCGCTCAGGATATTCTCGTCCCGGTCCATGAGATGGAAGAGGATCTCCTCTGAAGGAGAGGCCCCGGTGCTTTTTGCCGTGACGATCTCGATCTCCTCCTCCCCGGTATTTTCCAGGGTGAAGCGGACGCTCCCGCTCCCGCCCCTCACGAACTCCTCGTTTTCCACCTGAAGGACCACCATGCCCCGGGTCACTTCAATCTCCTGGCTGCGGACGATCTCCGCCTTCTCACCCTGGCCGGGGGTCACTCGGATGGTGGTGGTAAGAGAGGAGACATCCGGGAGGTCGTCATAGCCTCCCACCACCACCGGCACCGTGAGGGTTTCCCCTCCATCCAGGCGGAAGGTTTCCGAGGTGTGATCACGGGCATCGAGATCCACCTCGAGGGAGATCTCCTCCACCGGGATGGAGGAGCGGTTTTCCACCAGGTACTCTAGGCGGTTCATGACCCCTCGCCTCACCTTCTCTCCCTCCTTGAGGGTGGCACGGAGAAGGGGCAGGGTGATGGAGCGGGGGAGGCTTTCGTGGAGGTTCTCATCCACGGCGAGGAGGGTGTAGCGGCGCATTTCTCCCCCGTAGCCCGTATCCGTGTAGGAGAGATCGGTGAGTGGGGCGGTGTTGAGCTTCCGCTCCTCCCCCTCGGCTCCCAGGTAGAGGTCGTATCCTGCGACGCTTCCACCGGCAGGAGCCCAGGAGATCACCGGGGGATCGTAGTTCTCCTGGATCACCCATAGGCTCGATACGGGGAGAAGATCGAAGTTGAGATAGAAGGAATTGGAGGGTAAGGACTCGTTTCCCGCCCCGTCTACGGCTGTCACCGCGTAGCAGTGATCCGTGGGGGAAGGATTGGAATCGATCGCCCTGGTCCCCGAGAGCCCCGTCATGACGGGGCTAAGCCCCGAAACCGCCACGATCTCCGCAGCGCTCGATCGATAGAGGGCGTAGGTGACGGGCTCGATGGAGGAAGGAGCCTCCCACACGGCCCGGATCCCCCGGGGGATCAGTTCCAGGGTGAGGTTTCGGGGTGCCCCGGGGGGCGTGGCATCTGAGAGAACCTCCACCGCAGGGCTCATCCCGCTCAGGGCCTCCTCCTGGTTTTCAAGGCGGATGCTTTTAAGCGCATAGCCATAGAGTCCCTCCATGGCCGGCTCATCCACGAACTCCAGCACGGCCTCGAGTCTCTCGTATTCGGTGAGCTCAGCCTCATCCGGCCCTTTGCGATAGAGCTTGTACCCTGCGGCCCCTTCCACCTCGCTCCAGGTAAGGCGGATCTTTCCCGCGGGCAGGGAGGTCGCCTTGAGCCCACCGGGAGGAGCAAGGGGCGGGAGGTCCCCCTGGTAGACCTGGAAGAGGTTTTGGCAGAGGATCCTGTCGCTCACGTTCCCCAGATCGTCGACCCCTGCATAGAGAAAGTGGAAGGTCTCGGTGCCGGCTTGCCCCGCATCCGGAGGCAGCGTGAAGCTCCCCTCGAAGGCCTGGGCCTCCCCCGGCTTTGGGTTTACCTCGGTGAGGTTCTCGATAGGTGTGGCACTCCGGCCCTCTCCCGAGAGGAGAAAAGAGAGGGTCGGGGCCACGCCGGGCTTCATCGCCTCTGAGAGTCCCAGGCCCAAGGCGATGGAGACCGGACTTTGCGGATCGTTCTTGATGAGCCCCCCGGGCTCAAGTCCGATCCTGGTTAGAACGGGGCCCTCCGTGTCGATCGACAACGTCTCGCCCGAATCGATTTCCGTCCCCCGGTTCCCCACCAGGTCCCTGCCCGAGAAGACCGCGTGGGCCGTTCCCGAAGGGGTCGATTCGCCGATCACGAAGAGCCCTTGAAAGGAGATATCGGAGACCTTTTGAAGTTCCACCGGGATAGGCATCCCTCCCTCCGGGGTGATGCTCAAAAACGGGATACTCTGAAGGGGTTCGTTCACGGTGAGGGTCGCCTCCACCACCCCCGGGGCCATCCTGCCGCTCCGGGGGTCGTGGTTTCCCCGGGGGGAGAAGGCAACGGAAACCGCCCTGGGCACCGTTCGGTCCGAGGGGGCCGAGGCCGAATCGGAGAGATCGCTTTCGTTCCCCACCAGGTTCACCGCGCTCACCCGGTAATGGTAGGTGCCCTCCTCGGAGGGAAGGTCGTTGAAGGAGGCAGTCGAGATGAGCTCCGGGTTCACCCTGGACCCTTCGCCTGCCGAGGCGAAAGGGGTTTCGCCGCGGTAGAGGTTGTACCCTTTGACCGAACTCCCCTCCGGCACCTGCCAGGTGAGCCTCACGACCCCCAGGGCTTTCCCCTGGGCGGTAAGATGGGTGGGGCTCGGGGGGATGGTGGTATCCAGGAACACCAGGACCTCCCCGCTGAGAGGCCCTTCTCCGGTCCGGTTTCTCGCCCGGGCCCGGATGCGGTTTTCCCCTTCCACCAGGCCCAGGGAGACTGAAAACTTCCCCAGCGCATCCGCGTGAAGCACGCTTCCCCCTGCTATGCCGTTATGAAAAAGGAGGATCTCGCTATCCTTTTCCCCGGTTCCGGAGACGGTGATGGGGGTCTTGTTGGTCACCTTGCCGTTCGAAGGCTCCGTAATGATGGGCGCATCGGGGAGCGAAAGGGCCACGGTGAGCTCGAAGGCCACGGATTGGCTGTTCCCCAGGGTGTCGTACCCGGTAACGGTCAGGGTGTGGGGGCCGTCGGTATTCTTCAGGATATCCCAGAAGCAGGTATATGCCGGACTGCCGCTGTAGTCGGCTCGAAGAAGAGCGCCGTCCATCAGAAACTCCACCCGGCTCACCCCGGCAGGGTCCGAAGCCATGGCCGAGATCATGGAGGGCTTTCCCACCACCGGATGACTCGAAGCAAGGGCCTCTCCCACCTTCACATCCGAGATCTCCGGGCCCTGGGTGTCGGTGGAGGGCGTTTCTTCAACGGCCGTCACGTCCTTTCTCTCGCCCTCGCTCTGGTTGACCGCGGTGACGGCAAAGTAGTAGGTCAGGCCGTTTATAAGCCCCGCCACCCTGGCCGAGGTTCCCGTGGTGGCGGTCCCGGGCGTCATCCCCTCCACGGTGGAAAAACCCGTCTCAGCCACGTAGACCTGGTAGCGCTTCACGTACTCTGGCGGCACCACCCCGTCCCAGTTGATCTCCACGTACCCGTCGTAGGGGGTCACCGACACATCGGAGGGATTCCCAAGCCAGGTGATCCCGGTCGTGGAAACCCCCGGGCTCTCGTTGCCGTTCATGTCCCGGGCGGTGACCCGGAGGGCATAGGCCGTGGCCTGAGCGAGCCCCGCTTTTTCGTAGGTATCCTGACCTGGAGGAAGAGCCCCCGGCTCCCCTGCCCCGTTGAAGTAAACCCTGTACCCGGATAGGTCCCCGTGGGTGTTCAAGGAGGGGGTCCACGTGAGGACAAGGCGGGTTTCAAAACTCTGAACCCGGAGGTCGGTGATCTCTTGGGGAGCCACCACGTCCCTGCAGACGGCCTGGACCGGGGTGAGCGTACTCGGGACGTTCCCTGCAAGGTCCACCGCCACCACGCCAAACCAGTGGGGAGTGTTCCTCGGAAGGTTCAGCACGGTGAAGGTGAACTGCCCCGCTTGAACCGTGGCCCGGGGGGTTCTTCCTTCCGTGGCGGTGAAGGCCGAGCCCTCCACATAGATTCGGTAGAAGGCGATATCTCCCTGGCCCGGCTCGTCGTAACCGCTCCAGTCAAGCGTCACGAACGTGCCGTCCCCGTTCTCGTTTACGGTGAGGGTCTCCACGGCAGGGGGCGGGATGTCGTCAAAGAGGATCTCCACCGATACGCTCCCGCTCAGGTTCCCGGCCCGGTCCCTGGCGGAAAAGAGGAGGTGGTTCATGCCCTCTGCGAGGGATATACTGCTCGACCACGTGGTCTCCTGCATGTGGCCCACCACCTCAGATCCGTTAAGCAGGATGGCTGCGTGGGACTCCTTGGTGCCGCTCACGCTCTGGGTGGGGTTGTGGGTGGGGGAGAGGACCGGATCGAGCACGGGTGACGGCGGGGGGGTGGTATCCACGGTGAAGTGATAGAGGCGCAGGCTGTCGCGGTTTCCCAGGTTGTCCTCGAGCTGAACCTGAATGGTGTAAGCGGATTCGGGAAGGGTCCCTGCCGGGGTGAAGAGGAGTTGGCCCTCTCCGGAAATGCTCCAGGCCCCGGGCACTTCCGTGAAATTTTCGTCTTTCACTCCATGGAGGCTCCCTTCCAGGTTGAGCCCCGATATGGCCTCTTCGAAGGTAATCACCACCTGCCCGGGGGAGGCGTTGAGGTAGCTTCCCTCCGGGGGGGTGACCGAAGAGACGGTCGGCGGGAGGGAATCCACCACGATGTCCACAAAGACCGACGCTCCCCGGTTTCCGGCCTGGTCCAACAGCCAGATCTCGAGGGTGCTCTCCCCCTGAGGCAGGCTGAGATCCACGGACCACTCCCCGCTTCCCGGTTCCACCTGTAAGAGGTTGTCGATCCACACACCCGTATGGTCTTCACGGGTTCCGGTGACGGTCACCCCGGGGGTGTTCGACAGGTTTTCTGCCGGTTGCACCTGGATCGTCCCGCTTGTGACCGTGCCCCCGGTAATCAAGGGGGCTGCCGGAGGCCGGCTGTCCACCGTGAAGGTGAAGGTGTGGGGCTCAACGTTCCCGGCCAGATCAGCGGCGGTGAAGGACACCTGGTAGGTGCCGTCGGGAAGGGGAGCGGGATCGGGGGTGAAGGTGAAGGCATCGTTCGACTCGGTCACCGTGCCGGGAACGGTCTCGCCGCTTCCGTCCGTGACCGTGACACCGGCGATGACTGCCGTGTCATCCACACTTCCGTGCCGGTCGAAGAGGGTCATCACGATCGCCTGCACCTCGTGGACATTGGCGCCTTCCGCGGGCTCCGTGCCCACCACTTCCGGAGGGACGATGTCCAGGATTTGGGGCATGGTCCGGGAGAGGGTGTTGTTTCCCTCATCGGATTCCGGCACCGTGCCGGCGCTGTCGGAAGCCACCTCGATCGTGTGCTCGCCCGCAAGGGCTGTCCATGTTCGGCTGAGCTCCACAAACTCCCCGCTATGGAGGATTTGGCTCACCCGCACCGTGCCGATGCTCGCCCCGCCTATGCGGAAGTCCACCTGAAAGGCGTTTACCACGGGACCAGCGCCGCTGTTTTGGATTACGGCCGTGAAAGAGACCTCCTCTCCGGCCTCCATATCCGCCGCGGGCTCCCAGCGGATTTCACCCACAACCAGGTCAGGAGGCGGCCCCTGGGTGGTGAACTGCCAGACGGAACCTGAAGACTCCATTCCCCCTTCGTCCCGTGCCGTCACCTGCCAGTAGTAGGTGGTGCCCTCATCCAGGCCTGTCTTCGTGTAGCCGGTCTCGCCAAGTCCGCCTGCCTCCAGGACAAGGCTATGGGCAGAGGTGCCGAAGAGGACATCGTAGGCGAGCGTATCCCAGGGGTTGGGATCCCCTCCCGTCCAGCTCAGGGTCACGGATCCGCCGGTCATGGGAACGTTCACCGCATTTTGGGCCGGGCTCGGATTTCCCGGTTCGAAGGGCGGACTGTTGGTAGGCGGCGCAGTGATACAGTCCGACTCCGCCGTGAGCCAGGGGTCGGAATCCACGCTGCCGTAAGTCTCATCGCCATTGTGATTGGGACCGTTTCCATCCCCCCACCAGTTGTTCTCCCCATTGACGCTCGCGCTGCCGGCATTATAGAGGCCGTAATAGAAGTTCCTGAGGAAGTTGTTGTTGTTCACCAGGGGCTGGGCGTTCCCTGCGACGTAGACCCCGTAGAGGTTGTCTTTGAGGTTGTTACAGCGAAGGGCTGCTCCACTGCTCCCTGTGCCGCTGACATAAATCCCGGAATGGGTGCCGTTCCGCATGGTGTTGTACTGGATGGTGGGTCGGGCATTGTTCAAGAAAAGGTTGGCACTGTTGGTATGGCCGCCGTATTCTACCACGCAGTGCTCGATGAAGCTGAGAACGTTGTTCGTGGAACTGTAAAAGTAGATGCCCTTCCAGTCTCCGGGAAGGGGCGTGGCCGCGTTGGAGGTGAAAGTGATCGGCGCTCCTTCCAGGCCCTGGGCGGAAAGGGCCCCGTACTGTGGGTAACTGTACTTGTAAAAGGCGCCGATATAGAGACCCGTGCCCGGTTCGAAGCGAACCTCCACCCCCGGCTCGATGGTGAGCGTGGCCGTGGGGCCGCTGTGATCGGCATGCCCCACCGTCACATCTCCCAGAACCACGTAAAGGGAAACCTCGTTTCTCCATGTGGTATCCGAAGCGATCCTTTCCCCGAGCACCTCGATCGCCCTCATTCCGGTCCCCGAGTAAGTGTTCCCCTCCACGTTCATCTTCGCCCCAACCCTCATGGCGAAGGTCCCGTAATCGGAGATCGTGTTGTGGGTGATCACGGGATCCCCTGTCGCATCCCCACAGAAAAGCGCATAGGTGCCGCTATCCGCGATGGTATTTCCCTCTCCTTCGCCCCCGATCACAGGGCTCGAAGCTCCCGCCATGTAAATGCCGCACTGCCCGCTCTCAGTGATGGTGGAACTCGTTACCGTGGGAGAGGCTCCGTTGAGGAAGAGGCCGTGGGCGCTGCTCCTGCGGATCTTGCTCGCGGTGAGGGCCGGGGAAACGGACTCCATATACAGGTTCGCATTGTTGACGGCTCCACCGTACTCGATCACGCAGTTCTCGATGACGGTCAGCGCTCCATTGGTGGGCGTCGTGAACCGGATGCCCTTCCAGTCGCCCGGTGCGGGCTCCGCTGCATTGGAGGTGAAAACGATGGGAGATTCCGCCGTCCCTCGCGCGGAAAGTGCCCCGTACTCGGGATATTTATACTTGTAGTAGGCCCCCACATAAAGACCCGTCCCCGGTTCGAACCGCACCTCCACGCCCGGTTCGATGGTCAGGGTGGCCGTGGGGCCGCTGTGAACGGAATAACGGACGGTCACATCTCCGGTCACGATGTAAGGGCTTCCCTCCAGCGTCCAGGTGGTGTCCGCGGTGATATGGCCGCTGACCTGGGTTTGGGCCTGGGCGGTCCCAACGGAAAAGAACGGGGGGATCCAGCCAAGGAAGAAAAACACCATGAGACCGAAAAGAGCTTGGAGCATAACGTTATCCTTTTCAGGGTGATGCCGTCACCGTGACAACGGCGTTTCTACAACAAAAGCCGTAACCCGACGCGGTCCCCTGGATGCCGCCCATACCGGCTGAAGAGACATTCACGCGGGCAGCCCCCAGGGGGGCGTTCGTCTTTACGGTAAAAACCAGTTCGGCGATATTTAATGGAAGCGAGGAAGCCGGCCACCCCCCCGCCAGGTCCAGCCAGAAAGCCTTCACGAATTTATCCGTGCTCGAGTCCCCATCGAGATTTTCCACATCCTCCCGGGGGGTCTCTTCCATCAACGCCAGTCCTCCCTCGAAGAGATTGGAAAAGCCCAAAAACTCGAGCCGCCTGGAATCGAAATGGAAATTCACGATCATCCCGGAAAGCCTGTTTTCGTCGTCGGTGGTGGAGTAAGCGGCGGTGAGCCTGAAGGTGCTTCCCCTTGTCTGGGAGGCCCCTTCGGGAGCGAGTGAGACCATCTGCGATGGGTCCGGGCTGGCGGCACAGGCGCCCCTCTGCAGGTCGAAATTCACCTCTCGCGGCTCCCCGGCCAGGATGGGAATCACCTGGCTCCAGTACTGGTTTCCGCCCTCGTCCACCCGGAACCGGAAGGAGCGATTCGGAAGCCTGAACTGCGCACGGCCCCGGGCGTCCGTCACCTGGCTCCAGGAAAGATAGGTTCCCCCTCCGCTGAAGAGATGAACCTTGACGCCGGCCACATCGCTCCCGGACCGATGCACGTGAATATTCGCAAGCCCTTCCTCCACCGTGACCGTGGCATCCTCAAAGGGGGCCACCTCCGACCAGAACTGAAGACCCAGGTAGTCGGCTCGCACCTTGTAAGGCTGCTCCGGCAGTTCGAAGCTCACCCTTCCGCTCGGGTCGGTATACGCATAGGAGCCCAGGTAGGACCCCGCAGGGCTGAAAAGATAGACCTTGAGACCTTCGAGGGGCTCAACGCTTTCGTCAAAACGACCCTCCACAGTCACCCGGGCGGGCTGGTGGGGGATGGGGAGCTCGATACGGGTGTCTTCCGCCACGGGGGTCACATCGCTCCAGAACTGGTATCCCAGGTAATCGGCCCGCACCTTGTAAAGTCCCTCGGTGACATCGAATGCCGCCATGCCCGAGGGGTCGGTCACCTGGTATCGGCCCAGGTAGAGACCGGAGGCGTTGAATAGATACACCCTGATCCCCTCCATGGGGCTTTCCTCGCCTTTTTCCAGGGCGACCTCCAGAAGCCCTCCACCTGCCTCCACCGCGACGCGATTCGTTTCTCCTCCCGATACGGTGGTCAGCTCGCTCCAGTACTGGTGGCCCAGGGTGTCCGCCCGGAAGGCGAAATTCCTGCCCACGGGAAGCTCGAAGGAGACCATCCCCCGGTCGTCGGTTTGCCCGTACACCCCGAGATAGAGCCGCCCTTCGCCGAATAGATATACCTTGACCCCCTGGGCCGGGCCGAAGCCTGCGGCCAAAGCCACCTCCACGGTCTCATGCTCGATCAGCAGCGAGGCTTCTGCGGCACCGGGAATTACCACCGCCTCGGACCAGAACCGGTTCCCCATATAGTCCACCCGGAACTTGTAGGCGCCGTCGGCCAGCTCGAAGGAGACATTCCCTTGGCTGTCCGTGGCCCCCCACAGGCCCAGATAAGCCTCCGATTCATTGAACACGTAGCATTTGACCCCTGCCAGAGGCTCTCCCGCACCCTTGAAGACCGTAACGGTGAAAGGGCCGCCCCCTACGGAGACCATGACCGGGTTCAGCCGGTGGGCCGTGAACGTCTCCTCGGCGCTCCAGTACTGGCTTCCCTGGTAGTCCACCCTGAATTTATAGACGCCTTCAGGAACGCGGAACTGCACCTTGCCGTCCTCGCCGGTGATGGCCCAGAGGCCAAGATACAGTCCTGAAGCCGTGAAGAGATACACCCTCACCCCTTCCCGGGGAAACCCGGCCCCGCTCACGCTCACTTCCACGTCCGCCATGGGCAACTCCACGGTGGTGTTCTGCCATGGCAAGAGGTCGGACCAGAACTGCCGGCCCAGGTAGTCGGCCCGCACGCGGTAGGGCAGCTCGAGCAGATCGAAAACCACCCTCCCGGTAAGGTCGGTGACCTCGTAGCGTCCCAAATAGGAGCCCGCCGGCGTGAAAAGATAGACTCTCAGGCCTTCCAGGGGTTGAGCGGCCTGATCCATGCGCCCCTGGACGGTGATACGGACGGGCTGGTGGGGAATGGGGAGCTCGATGCGGGTATCTTCCATCACAAAGGTCGCATCGCTCCAGAACTGGTACCCCAGGTAATCGGCCCGGACCCTGTAGAGCCCCTCGGTGACATCGAATCCAGCCACACCCGATGAATCGGTCTGCTGGTATCGGCCCAGGTAGAAACCGCAGGCGTTGAAGAGATACACCCTGACCCCTTCCAGGGGACTTCCCTCTCCCTTTTCCAGGGCGACCTCCAGAAGCCCTCCGCCGGCCTCCACCGTGACGCTGTTCGTTCCCCCACCCGATACGGTGGTCACGTCGCTCCAGTACTGGTGTCCCAGGTTGTCCGCCCGGAAAGCGAAATTCCTGCCCACGGGAAGCTCGAAGGAGACCACACCCCGGTCGTCGGTTTGCCCGTAGCGGCCGAGGTAGGTTCCGCTCTCCGCGAAGAGATACACCCGCACCCCTCCCGCACCTCCGGAGCCTGTGGTAAAGGCCACCTCCACGGTCTCATGGTCAATCAAAACCGGCACTCCTGTGGCGCCGGGAAGGGTTACCGGTTCGGACCAGAACCGGTTCCCCAGATAGTCCACCCGGAATTTGTAGGTCCCCTCCGGGAAATGCTGTGGGTCGAAGCGGCCCACACCGTCCCCGTCGGTGGTCGCGGACTTGCCCGTATAGGTGCCCGCCGGTGTGAATGCGTAGACTCGAAGGCCTGAAAGCCCTGTGCCTTCGCCGGTCGTTACGATCACGAGGATTTCATGCTCTATGGTGTAGGTGGCCGTGAGAACGGCACTCCTGTTTCCCGCGCGGTCCACCGCCAGGGCCTTCAGCGTCTTTGTTTCACTGACCGCGATGGGGGAAGTGTAGAGGAAGGAGTCAAGGGTGGGATCCCTTGCATCCGTGGTGTAGTAGATCGTTGCGGCCTCATCCACGGAGAGGATCACCTGCTGGGCGGAAACATAGCTCCCTCCTTCCGGTTCCACGGAAAGGGCGGGCGGCGTTCGGTCGATCCTCACCCTTCCGGGGCTCGCACCGGTCACCGTGGCGGCTCCGTCCGTGATGACGGCGTAAACGTCATAGGTCCCGTCGGCGAGGGCCGCGATGTTCCAGAGATAGGTGTCGGCCGCACCGTCCAGGTCTTCATCGATCCCTTCGGCGATGGGCACGCCTTCTTCCCCATCCTTCTCATAGTAGAGGGCGATATGGGCGTTGCTGTCCGGGTCGCTATCCTCCCAGCGGATGAGGATACTTTCTTGGTTGGTGAAGAGATCTTCTTCGGGCTGGAGGATCGAGATCTCCGGAGGATCGTCCACCCCGTTATCCCTGACAAAGAAGGCGGCCATGGAGCTCCAGGCTCCTTCCTGTCCGTGCAGGTCCACAGCCCGCACCCGCCAGGAGTACCGGGTGGCGTCACTCAAGGGAGAAGGGAGCGTCCACTCACGGGTGTCCGCCTCGCCCTGGAGGACCGGATCACCCGGGGACCCGCTTCCGTAAACCTCGAAACGATAGGTGAGGCCGTCGCCGTCCGGATCCAGGGTGGGATTGACCATGAGGGTCGGCGTGGGGGTATCCACCCAGGCGCCATCCCCCGGATTTCGTATGGTGGGGGCCAAGGGAGGATCGTTTTCCCCGTTGACGAAAAAGCTCCCCGTCACCCATGATCTTTCCGAAGCGCCGTCGCTCGCCTTGACCCTCCAGTGGTAAAGCGTGTTCTCCTCCAGTGCGGACACATGCCATCGGGTGGTCCCGGAACCTTCCTTGATCTCGCCGGAGATTTGCTTCCACCGGCTGTCAAAGGTGTTGACCCTGTCCAGTTCAAAGAAGTAGGAGAGGAAGTCGCCGTCAAGATCAGTGCTGTTCATCACCACCAGGTCCAACTCGCCCGGCGGCTGCTCGGTTCCCGGCGCCGGGAAAGAGATCTCCGGCATCCCCGGTGAGCCGTTTTCCGTGCGGACCAGGAAAAGAGTGAGGGGTGTTTCGGCTGTCTCGCCGTCCTCATCCCTGACGACGGCCCGCCAGTAATACCAGGTGTCATCCGTGAGGGGGGTGTCGAGCACAAATAGGGTGCGGCCGTCTTGCCCGGCTGCTATGTCGGCGGAAGATGCCACCAGGGTGGCCGGGTCCGTGTCCCCATAAACCTCGAAGGTGTAAGTGAGCGTGTCTTCATCCGGGTCCCGGCTGTTCGTCACCTCGAAAGCCGGGGTTCGGGTGCTCACCTCGGAGCAGTCCCCGGGGCTGCTCGCGTGGAAGCTTCCTGGCGGATCATTGGCCGTGTTCACAAAGAAACGCCCGTAGACCCAGCAGGTGAAGGCAAACCCGTCGGTGGCCCGGACCCGCCAGAAATGCCGGGCATTGTCCCCGAGCTCCTGCGGAACGCTAAAGGAGGTGCTCCCTTCCGGCCCTTCAGCCACGTCGGTTGCCCTTGCCACCAGGGTGGCGATCTCCTCGTCGGAGAAGATTTCAAACTCGTAGGTGATCTCATCCCCGTCGGGGTCGGCGCTGTTATGGATCACCAGATCGGGCCGAAGCACCGCTGTCTCCTCCCCATCCTGCGGCGAGGCGATCACCGGCAGGCTGGGGGCTTGGTTCGGCGTAGTCGGGTCTTTCCCGTTTCGAAACTCATCCAGGTCCGAGATTCCGTCTCCGTCATAGTCCCCGTTTCCGTCCCGGGTGAGATCGCCGAAGTGCTGCTCTTCCCAGGCATCGAGCATGCCGTCGCCGTCCCGATCGTCGACGGGGTTGATGGTGAGGGTGACTCGCCTGGAGTCTTGAAGGACCCCATCCGAGGCCGTGAAGGTGATCCGGTACTCTCCGGCCTGGCCCCGTGCCGGGGTCCAGAAAAAGATCCCCTCTCCATCGCCCTGGTCCGTGAAGCTCGCCAGGGCCGGGAGGGGTGCCGCGGAAAGGCGCACGGGGTCTGCATCCTGGTCCGTTGCCAGCACCACGAAGGAGATCTCTCCTCCTTCCACCCCGGTCCAGGCCGGAGCCACCTGAAGCACGGGCGGATGGGAAAGGCTTTCCGGATCTTCGAAGACCACCGTGTACAGGCCGGTGCTGTTCACATCGAAGAGGTTGAGGAAAAACTGCCAGTCCTGGCTTCCTTCTTTGGTTTTTGAGAGCCAGGCGTTCTCCGGCTTGATTCGTTTGCCGTCACCGGTGCGAACTACCTCCTTGAGGACCTTTTCCCCCTGGTGCGGATCGGGGACCCTCACGTAGAGAAACCCTGCCGTCACGGGCGCTGAAAGAGTATACTGATCTTCGGAGCCGTTGAGACTGGAAGAGCCGGACTGGTCCACCACGGCAGTGTCCAGGCTCTCCGACTCATAGACCGTGTACTTTCCTCCTTCCCCGGCCAGAAAATCACGGATGCCGTCCCTGCCGGGGAGATCCACGAGCACGTCCCGGAGGAGGAGGTGTGTGTTGATCCGCTCCAGAAGGGAGGTGAGTTCGCCTCCCAGTTCGTCGGCGTGGGAGTAATGGGCTGTAAACTCCTCGAACCGGCCCGAAAGGGTGCAGCGCATGACCCACCTTGCCACGGCCGACTCCTCGGGACCCACATCCCCGAAATCCGCCAGGAGGCTCGGTGCTTTCGCCTCCCCGTTCACCTCGCATCCCTCGATCACGAAGTCGATGAGCACCCCTTGCTCGTTTTCCACGATCCTGGGTTGTGCCGAGTCGATCTTCAGTCCTCTGGCCGCCCCGGCACCGTTGTTCCGGACCCGGAGCCCGAGGGAGAAGGGGATGGGCTCTTCGATCATGGCCGTGGTATCGGGATCGTCCCCGTAGACGGCGGCAGGGAGGAAATAGTCCAGGGTGAGCTCGGGCATGGGTTTTACCAGGATATAGTCGGGGGTCACCTCCATTTCGTGATCTCGCCCGCCAATGGTGTAAGTGAGGGTTGCACCCACGTAGTAGAAAGTGCCCTGCGGCAAGCCCTTGGAGGCACCCCCAAGGGGAACGATCAACCAGTGGATGTCCGCGGTGGAGGAAGGAGAGACGGAGCCTGTGCCGTCCACGGCCGCGATGTTTTCCATGGAATCGAGGCGGATGAAAAAAAGTGCCCCGCTCTCGTGGGCGTCTTCCCCAGGGTCCGAAGTCCCACGAACCACGTTCCCCTCCTCGTCCGTGAATCTCACGTCCACCTGCACCTTTTCAAGGGTGATGCCGGAAAAGCCGTTGCTGATCCCCATGTGCGCATCGAAGGCCTGGCGCTCCAGGGTAAGCTCCTGCCGGATTTCCAGTTTCACCCGGGCGCAGATGGAGTCCTCCGCAGCCAAAGAGCGGAGCGGGGAGAGGAGGAGCAGGGCGAGGAGAAATGTAAGGAAACCGCGTAACCCGAAGGTCGCTGCGCTCTCTCTTGCGATGAACCGCCTTTTCATCTCTATCCTCCGACGCTGAGAGGTCATGATTCGATCCGATCCACAGGGGTAAACGATGACTTCCTCACGGACAATTGGGGCACCCTCCACGCTTCCTCCCCGGCTGAGCTTTTCCCTTTTTCACCAGCGCTTGTCGCTCCAGGAATCCCTTGTACGCTTCGAGGCCTCCCCTGAGAAAGAAAAGGTTTTGAACCCCGGCGCCCCGAAGCGCCCTTTCGATCCTTTCATAGCCCTGTCCGTTTTCGTTGAGGATCAACACGGTGGCGATAAGCTTGTCCTTGGGCGCCATGAGCAGACGCTGGAACGAGGTCATGAAGGCATCCCGATCCGTGAAAGGGAGGGCAATGGATCGAGAAATCCAGGAACGTGCCTGGAGGTTTTCCGGCGAGGAGGTATCCAGGATGGTTCCATCCTCGTAGTCTTTCTCTTCAAAGAGAGCCCGGGGAGAAACTCGGTTTACCTCTTTGACGGCAAAGGCGTCTCCATCGATGACCCCCCCGGCCTCCCTCCAGCCGCTCAAACCTCCGTTCAGGACCCGAACGCTGAAGCCCTTGTCTCTTAACCACTTGCACGTGAACTCCAGCGGACTTCGATGGTATCCCTCGTTCACAAGCACCACGGTTTTCGACCGGAGAAAGGATTTGGTTTGAAGGGCGTACAGGGCGATGTTGACGGAACCGGGGATCCGGAATTTTTCAAATTCTGCTTCAGGCCGAACATCCACAAGGAGGATCTCCCCCTTTTCCTTCCATAGGCGCAAAACCGGTTCCACCGGGATCCCCAGGGAGGCATCCCTTTTTTTGAACCGTCTGAAAGCCATTGAGGAGGGATGGATGTGGTTTGATCCTGTTTCGCCGCAGGGAGCGACGCAGGGAGAATCGCTCCAAGAAAAAGCGAAAGAGCAAGAGAAAGAATAATGACTATCGTTTTCCTCTGATCCATGGACACGTTCTATTGGGAAATGAAAGGGTTTCGCGAAGGTCCGTGCTTCCCACCAAGGCAAAGATCATGCCGGGTTTTTTCTGTGATCCGCTGTAAAATTTATCTTAAGATTTTAAGTTGTTAGAAAAGTGTGAAAAGAGCCCGCTCGAAAAATAGGAAAATACCTACCAACGATATGGGATATTCTTGTTCTCTTTATTGGTATTTTATTGCCCTATCTAATGATTCCAGGGTTCAGCCCTGCCTCCGGCCGCCGAAGCGCCCAGTTTGATCAACCAAGAAACTTGAAGACCATGCAAGAAGCCCTCTTGCTCGTCACCCCGGCGAATCCCGGATCTGGGTCCGGGACAGGCGCCGGGGTCCGGATCAGTTTCTCCTCGTGGATTCCGCCCCAGTTCTCACCGGGGTGGCGCGCCGGAATGACCCAATAGTGTGATTTTTAAATTGACGATTGCATGAAGTTTCAAGGGTAGAAACTTGATGAACGACATTGCATTTGGATCGTCAAAGCCCCCCTCGTTGGAAAATTAGGATTTAGGGGGATTTTAACTTCCCCCTTTAACAAAGGGGGATCGAGGGGGATTTTAACAACGTTCAAGAAATCCCCGCCGGCCCAGCTTTACAAAAGGGGGGAGTTTTTGTCCCGGCACGGCCCCATGAAGTTTCATATAAGCGGGGCCGCTGGCCGAGCTGGCCAGTCTAATCAAGGACAGAAACTTTAATCATCCGGGAATGCCGGGGGCGTCTCATGGATAAAATAGGATCAACACGGGTACCGCTTTGGCAGCAAG
>Ga0209164_1002908_pt1 | contig 17091 bp, 15 predicted proteins | sample MTBNYHSulfiMetaG_FD_187458 | JGI IMG/M metagenome (GOLD analysis project Ga0209164, IMG submission 187458) | Enrichment culture microbial communities from rom New York Harbor, USA that are MTBE-degrading - MTBE-NYH (New York Harbor Sulfidogenic)... | ecosystem: Environmental > Aquatic > Marine >...
CTTCCTCCTGGCGGGCGTGGAGAACGTCGGCATCCGGGAGACCGACGAAGGCTGGCGGCTCTCGGCCGATTTTGTCGGCGACGCGGACCCGGACCGCTACAAGATTTGCGGCGAGGTCAAGGCGATCACCTTGAACGAAATGCGAGTCCGGAGCGGACCAGAGGGGGCCTCGGTCCGAGTCGTCGTTGACCTGTGAGGCGAACCATGGAACTGAGAAAGATCGACGACAACACCTGGGAGATCCCCAAGCATGGGGAGATGGAGGTCCCGGCGGTTATCTATGCTTCCGCGCGTCTCATGGAGGACATCAAGCGCGACCAGACCTTGACTCAGGCCCGGAACGTGGCCTGCCTGCCGGGCATCCTTGAGAAGTCCTACGTCATGCCCGACGCCCACCAGGGCTACGGCTTTCCGATCGGCGGGGTGGCGGCCTTCGACGCCGCCGAGGGCATCATCTCGCCCGGCGGCGTAGGCTACGACATCAACTGCGGGGTGAGGCTGTTGCGCACGGACTTCAGGGAGAACGACATCACGGCCAAGCGCCGGGAGCTCCTGGCCGAAATCTTCAAGGAGGTTCCGGCCGGCGTGGGCAAGGCCGGGGTGACGAAGCTCGGACGGGGAGAGCTCCGGGAGATCCTGATCAAGGGCGCGGAATGGGCCGTGGAGCAGGGTTACGGGAGAAGGGATGACCTGGCCGCCACTGAGGAAAGCGGACGGATGCGGGGCGCGGCGTGGAATCACGTTTCCGAACGGGCCATGGAGCGCGGGATCCCTCAGCTCGGCACCCTGGGAGCCGGAAATCATTTTCTCGAGTTCCAGAAGGTGGACAGGATCTTCGACCCCGGAACGGCCGGCGCGTTCGGCATAGACGAAGAAGGCCAGATCCTGGTCATGATCCACTGCGGTAGCCGGGGGCTGGGGCACCAGGTGGCGACCGACTACATCAAGCTCATGGAGGATCGGGTGGGCGTCAAGGGGCTTCCCGACCGGGAGCTCGTCCACGCCCCGCTCGGCTCGGACATCGGCCGGAAGTACTACGCCTCGATGGCCGCCGCGGTCAACTTCGCCTTCGCCAACCGCCAGATGATCGCCCACTGGGTGCGGGAAGTGTTCAAGAGGGTGTTGGGAAGCGATAACGGCATGCGGCAGGTGTTCGACGTCTGTCACAATGTGGCCAAGTTCGAAAACCATATGGTCGGCGGCGTGGAAAGAAAGGTTTGCCTCCACCGCAAAGGCGCAACGCGCAGCTTCGGCCCCGGCCGAAGCGAGCTCCCCGAGGCCTACCGCTCCGTCGGCCAGCCGGTCCTCATCCCGGGCAGCATGGGGACGGCTTCCTACGTGCTGGTGGGCACGGCGGAGGCCGAAGAGCTGAGCTTCGGCTCCACGGCCCACGGCGCCGGCCGCGTCATGTCGCGCCACGAGGCGCTGCGCCGCTTCCGGGGAGAGAGAATTCGCGACGAGCTCGCCGGCCGCGGTATCGAGCTTCAGGCCACGAGCTGGAAGGGCGTGGCCGAGGAGGCCTCGGCCGCCTACAAGGACGTGGACGAAGTCGTACGCGTCTCGGACGAAGTCGGCCTCGGAAAGCTCGTCGCTCGGGTCGTCCCCCTGGGGGTCATGAAGGGCTAGGATTAACAATCATCGCCTGAGAGACCGTTCCAAAAGCTCCTGCTTTTTTCGCGAGCTTTTGAGCTTTCTGATTCCCGCCGCCGAAAGGGTGTTGAGGATGTCCGCCTTGGACAGCCAGGCCCGGCGGGCGATGCCGATCCCGTAGCGCATCATGTCCAGACCGGCGGGGTGGTGGGTGTCCGTGCCGATGCTGACCCGGATGCCGAGCTCGCGGGCCTGCCGGAGGTGGGCTTCGTTGAGGTCGAGTCGGTCGAAATAGGCGTTGAGCTCGAGCGCGGCCCCTCTTTTCCGGGCGGCGTCCATGACCTTCTTCAGATCCACGTCGTAGCCTTCCCGCCCCGAGATCAGCCGGCCGGTGGGATGGCCGATGGCCGAGACCAGGGGATTCGAAAGGGCCTTGATCATGCGCTCGGTGACGTTCTTCCGGAATCCGGAGTGTATCGAAGCCACGACGAAGTCGAGCTTCTCGAGCAGCCGGTCCGGGAAGTCCAGCCCGCCATCGGCGAGGATGTCGACCTCGACGCCCTTCAGGAGGGTGAAGCCGTCCGGCGCGGCGTTCAGGAGATCGATCTCCTTGGCTTGGCGGGCGAGGCGCTCGGGACTCAAGCCCCCGGCGTAGGCCGCCGAGCGCGAATGGTCGCAGACGGCGATGTAGGCGTATCCGCGCCGGCGGCCGGCGTCGCGGATTTCCCGAAGGCTCATGTGACCGTCGCTCCAGTCGGAATGAACGTGAAGATCCCCCCGGATGTCCTTGAACTCCACGAGCTCAGGAAGCTCGTTCCGGAGCGCGAGCTCGAGCTCGCCCCGGTCCTCGCGCATTTCGGGGGGGATGAGCGGCAGGCCGAGCGCCCGGTAAACGTCTTCCTCTGCCCGACCGGCGATCTTCTTCTTTCCGCGGAACACTCCGTACTCCGAGATCTTGAGCCCCCGGTCCTTGGCCATTCCGCGGAGCTTGACGTTGTGCTCCTTGGAGCCGGTGAAATACTGAAGGGCGGCGCCGTACTCGGACCTGTCGACCAGGCGGAGGTCGACCTGCCTATCGCCTCCGGCGGCCGGGACGAGGATCGAGCTTTTGGTCTCGCCGGCGCTGAGAACGCGCGCGGCGCCGGGGAAGCCGGTGAACCAGGCGACGAGCTCCGGCCGGTCCTTGGGCCGGGCTCCGGCCAGGATGTCGATGTCGCCCACGGTCTCTTTCATGCGGCGCACCGAACCGGCCGGGGAGAGCGCCGTGAATTTCGGGTTGCGGCGGAGATGGGCGAGGATGTCCTCGACAGCGGTCACGGCCTCGAAAATCGAGATCCGCTCCCGGGCCCGCTCCCGAAGCTTGAGGCTCTTGAGGATGTTGGCCGCGCGCTTCTCGCCCAGGCCGCTCAGCCGGGCCAGGGAGCCGTCGGACGCGGCCCGCCTGAGGCCGGCGGCGTCCTTGATCCCGAGCTCCTTCCATGCCCGCCGGATCGTTTTCCCGCCGAGCCCCTGAACCTCGAGGAGGGGGAGAAGGCCCCGGGGGATGCCGGATAAGGCTTCATCCATCTTGGCCATCCTCCCGGTACGAAGGTATTCCTCGATTTTGTCGGCCAGGCCCTTGCCGATCCCGGGAACCTCGCGGAGGCGCTTTTCGGCGGCCAGGATTTCCACATCTTCGGAGAGGTCCTCGAGGATGCGGGCCGCCTTTTGGTAGGCGAGGACCTTAAAGGCTTCCTCGCCCTTGATCTCCAGGGCGTCGGCGATCAGGCCGAAGGCGCGGGCCAGTTCTTCGTTCTTGGTCATGATCCCGAAGTCATGTTGGCGCGCCCTCCCTTCCACGGCCTTCAACCCGGCGGGATGTCCCGCCGGATCAATTCTTGATTGCCTCCAGGGCTTCGATGATTTTTTCCCTCATCTTCGGATCTTCGATCCGGAGCAGGAGTTTTTCCAGGATGTCCTTGGCTTCCCCGAGCCGTTCGAGGCTGATGTAGGTCGCGGCCAGATTGAAGGCCGAGGCGACGTTGTCGGACTGGAGGGAGAGGACTTTTTCAAAGTTCGTCGCGGCTTCGACGTGGCGTCCGATCCGGCTGAGGATGACCCCCCGAATGTTCAAGCCGGGAATGGAGCGGCTGTCCATGGCCAGCGCCTCATCAGCGTATTCCAGGGCTTTTTCGGGCTTGCCTCGGTCGAAGAAGTGCTGGGCCAGGTTCAAGGCCGTGGTCGAGCTCGGATTCAGGGCGTGGGCTTTTATGAATTCCTCCTCCGCCTTGTCCTGGGCGCCCGTTTCCCGGTAGACCCTTCCCAGCCGGGAGCGCGCCTCGGCATCGTCGGGATTGAGGGACAGGCTCTTCAGCAATAACTCCTCGGCCCGGGCGTAGTCCTTCCCCTTGATTTGCAGGGAGGCGAGCAGGAGGAGGGAGGGCTGATGGCCCGGATCCAGGGTCAGGGCCTTCTCCAGGTACCTGACCGCCTCGTCCTCGAGCCCGTATCTGTAGGCTACGGAGGCCAGGTCGTACTGGTAGGCGGCCGTGTTCTCGTCCTTGGCCGGGCGAGTCGCCGACGTCCCCGCGCAGCCCCCGAGCGTGATCCCAACGGCGGCGATAAGGACCAGATGGAAATAAAAGGGCCTGATTTTATGGCGCATAGCGAATCAATTTTATCACATTTGATTCTTTGTTTTCGCCTCAGCACTCCAAAAAAGAACACCGCACGGTTCTGCCTCAGGCCGGTAGGGAGGGGCGAGGCGCCGAGGTCCTTCCTTCCGGCCCGCTTTCCGAAGCCTCATTCCACGGAGCGGCGACGCGTGGCCGAAATCCAAAGCGGCGTCGTGCCGCCGCACTCCAAAAAACAACGCCGCATAGTTAAGCATCAGGCTGGGAGCGAAATCCGAGGCTTCCGCAGCGATTTGAACCGCGCCAGGCGCCGAAGCCCTCCCCCCTGGTCGCAGTATTCCTTGTCAGCAACAGCGCTGGGTTTGACAATTGCCGGCGGGGCCGTATATCTTTGACTCCGCATGAAAGTCATCCTCGCCGGCTACAACATCGACGCCGATGTCCTTCAGGACCTGCTGTCCGGAGCGCCGCCGCGCCCGGACGCAACGCCCGAGACGCTCTCGGCCGCCTACGCCCGCATCTCCCGCCATCCCGAGCCCGTGGACGAGCTGCGGCGCCAGGCTCGGGCCGAGGTCGAGAAGGCGCGGCTCTCGAACCAGGCGATCATCTTCAAGATGGGCCATCACTCCGTGGCCGAGCACGCCGTCTTCAACTTCGACATCCTGGGCGTGAGCCGCCTGGCCATCGAGGAGGTCGAGCATTTCCGGCTTTGCTCCTTCACCGAGAAATCCCAGCGCTACATCAAGCTCGAGGACGATTTCGTCCTGCCCCAGGAGATACGCCACGCCGGGATGTCGGAGCTGTTCGTCAAGACCGTTCGGGCGCAGAACGCCTTTTACCTTTCCCTCTACGCCCGTCTCAAACCGCATTTTTTCGACAAGCACCGCGACCTGGCCGCCCATCCCAGAAACCGCTCCATTCTCGAGGGCTGGGCCAAGGAGGACGCCCGCTACACGGTCTCCCTGGCCACCGAGGGCCAGTTGGGCATGACGATCAACGCCCGGAACCTCGAGCTCCTCATCCGGCGCTTCGCCGCTTCGGACCTCGACGAGGTACGGACGCTCAACCGGGCGCTTTTCGCCCTGGCCAAGAGTATCGCTCCCTCGATTCTTCTGTTTACCGAGGCGTGCGCGCACGACGCGCTGACATGCCGGGAGCTGGAGAAGGAGGCCGGGCGTCTTCTCCGTCGCTCCGGAGCAAAAACGAAAACGGCCGTCCGGAAGCGGTGCGTTCCGGTCCGATTCGTGCAGGCCCCCCGGGACGGCGACGCGCGCATTCTGGCCGCCATCCTTCACCGGGTTTCGGGCCGTCCCTATGCCGACTGCCTGAAGAAAGCCCTCCGGGCGCCCGTCGCGGAGAAAAAGAGGCTGTTGAAGACGGCCTGGCGCCACATGGAGTTCTATGACTTTCCCCAGCGGGAGTTCGAGTTCGCCGACCTCTCCTTCGAGCTCGTCGTCTCGGCCGCTTGCTTCGCCCAGCTCAAGAGACACCGCATGGCCACTCTGACCGTGCAGCCTTACGACCCCGGCCTGGGCGTCACGGTTCCGCCGTCGTTCGTCGAGGTCGGAGCGGAGAAGGAGTTCTTGGAGATCGTCGACCGGACGAGCGACGTCTACGCCAAGCTCCGGAAAAAGACCGGCCGGGCGGCCGAGTATGTTCTGACCAACGCTCACCGCCGCCGCGCGCTGCTCAAGGCGAACGCCCGGGAGCTCTATCACGTCTCCCGGCTGCGCGAGGACGCCACGGCCCAGTGGGACATCCGGGCGGTCGTGGGGCGGATGTCGGACTTGGCCCGCCGGGCCATGCCCCTGGCCTTCCTTCTTTTAGGCGGCAAAGACGCTTATCCTTCTTTATACAAGAAGGTGTTCGGCCGACTGCCGAAGCTCTCCCCCCCGTCATTCTGGCAGGGAGAGTAATCAACAAATCCCCGCCGACCGGGAATTTCCCTAATCATTCCCCAAATTTTCTGTCGGACGCTTGTTTCCCATTTCGTCTTTCCCTGACGTTGGGAGGCCAAAAGGGCGAGGGACTGAAATTCCCTGCGGCGCGGCCGCTTCCCTAAAGAAACATGGCAATGGCTCTGAGCGGGGAATCATCATCTTGCCCTGGAGAGGAATGAAAGGATGCCTATCTCGCCGCCGTCAGGCGGAAGAACTTTCTCTTGCCGAGCTTGAGGACGGACGTTCCGCCGGCCGGCAGGGCGATTCTTTCGCCGATGTCGTCCACGCGGCGGCTGTCGAGGCTGACTCCGCCCTGCTGGATCAGGCGTTTGGCTTCCCCGCGGCTGGGAGCGAGCTTCTCCTCGACGAGAAGGTCGATGAGCGGGACGCTTCCGGGCTTGACCGTGATTTCCGGCATATCGTCCGGCAGCTCCTTTTGCTTGAAGACCCGGTCGAATTCCGCTCGCGCCGCGGCGCCGGCCTCCGGGCCCCAAAAGTCCGCGGCCAGCGTCTCTCCCAGCCGCGCCTTGAGGTCGCGGGGGTTGACCTTGCCCTCGGCGGCGTCCTTTTTCCAGGCTTCAATCTGCGGCGCCGGGACGTCGGTCAGGAGCTCGTAGTAACGGTACATGAGCGCATCCGGAAGAGACATGATCTTGCCGAAGATCTCTGAGGCCGGCTCGGTGATGCCGACGTAGTTGCCCAGCGACTTGCTCATCTTCTCCACGCCGTCCAGGCCCTCGAGGAGCGGCAGGGTGACGACGACCTGCGGCTCGAGGCCGTATTCCCGCTGGATGTCCCGGCCGACAAGAAGGTTGAACTTTTGGTCCGTGCCGCCCATTTCGACGTCGGTCTTCAGGGCCACGGAGTCGTAGGCCTGCATGAGGGGGTAGAGCATTTCGTGGACCGAGATCGGGATTCCGGCCTTGAGGCGCTTGGTGAAGTCGTCGCGCTCCAGGATGCGGGCCACGGTGTGCTTGGCCGCGAGGTGAATGAGATCAAAGCTCGTCAGGGCCCCCAGCCAGCGCGAGTTGAAGTCGATGACCGTTTTGCGCGGGTCGAGGATCTTGAACACCTGGGCCTTGTAGGTCTCGGCGTTCCGGGCGATGTCCTCGCGGCTCATGGGCGGCCGCGTGGCCGAGCGGCCCGAGGGATCTCCGATCAGGCCGGTGAAGTCGCCGATGAGGAAGACGACCGTGTGACCCAGGTCTTGGAAGTGCTTCATCTTGCGCAGGATTACGGTGTGGCCGAGGTGCAGGTCCGGGGCCGTGGGGTCGAATCCGACCTTGACCTGGAGCGGCTTTCCCGTCTTCCGGGAACGCTCGAGCTTGGTCCGGAGTTCGTCCTTCTGGATGATCTCGACGCAGCCCTTCTTCAGATAGTCGAGCTGCTCATCGACGGGTTTGAAGTCGCGATTTTTCATGGCCGTCCGTCCGGCGATTCCGTCCGGCTCCGTATCATAATAGAATCCGGCTTTTAAGGAAAGAACGGGATGCCGCCCCGGCGGACGGCTGCCTCCCGCCGGGGGAGTCGAACGTCTAGCCCTTCTTGAGCTTGGCGATCATCTCCTCGACTTCCTCGTAGCCTTCCTTGTAGAACTCCTCCTCGTCGGGCTGGAGCTCGCGAAGAAGGCGGAGGAATTCGCCGGCGTGTTCTTTTTCTTCGTCGGCGATGTCGAGCAGGACCTCTTTGGCCAGGGCGTTGTCCGTGCTCTCGGCCGTCTGCTGATAAAGCTGGATCGCCTCGTACTCGGCGGCGATCATGAAACGGACGGCCCGGACGAGCTCCTCCTGGGCGAGCTTCCGGCCGGCCTTCAGCACGGAAAAGGGATGTCCGAATTCGGGCATGACTGCCTCCTTGTCATTTAACTCTCTTTGATGAACACCTTCCGGCCGCGCACTTCCAGCCGGCCCTCGAAGTAGAGCCGCACGGCCTCGGGATAGATTTTGTGCTCCTCGACCAGGATGCGCGCGGCCAGGCTGTCCGCGGTGTCATCCTGAAGAACGGGCACGACGGCCTGGAGGATGATCGGACCCATGTCCACCTCCTCGGCCACGAAGTGCACCGTGGCCCCGGAGAAGCGCACGCCCCAGTCGACGGCCTTCTGCTGGACGTGGAGCCCGGGGAAGGAGGGGAGGAGCGCCGGGTGGATGTTCATGATCCGGTTCCGGTATTCCCGGCAGAAATACGGGGTCAGGACCTTCATGTAGCCCGCCAGGCAGACCAGGTCGGCTTCCTTCCGCCGCAACTCGTTCACGACCTCCCGGTCGTAGTCCTCCTTGGAGGCGAAGAGTTTGGGGTTGAGGAACAGCGTGTCCAGTTCGCGGTCGCGCGCCGCCCGAAGGCCAGGCGCGTCCTCCTTATTGCTGAGGACGAGGACGATCTCGGCGTCGATCCATCCCTTGAGCACGGCGTCGTGAAGAGCTGCGAAATTCGACCCCCGCCCCGAGATCAGAACGGCCACCCGCCCCTTTTTTTTCGGGCTGATGAAAACCTCTTCGCTCATCGCGCCTCCGTACGATTCCGTCATGCCCCCGGGATAGAAAGGCCCCTGCGGCCTCTCAAGATCCCTTTGAGGGCGCTTTCTTCACCCTGAAGACGCCGGGCAGGGCGTTCGTCCACGCCGCGCGGGCTGCGGCGACCGAAACCCGGAGCGCCTCCTCGTCGCGGTGGCGGAAAACGATGTCCGGCCCTCCGGTCTCGCCCAGGATGGCGAAGGGCGCGCGCTTTTTCCTCGCCAGGGCGAGCAGCCGGTCAAGATTCTCGGGCCTGACCGTCACGACAATGCGGGATTGGGACTCGCCGAACAACAAGGCATCCGTCCGCATTTCCTCACCGAGGTCGAGGTCGCAGCCGATTTTTTCCGCGGAGAGAAAGGCGCACTCGGCCAGGCAGACGGCCAGGCCGCCCGACGACACGTCGTGGGCCGAACGCAGGAGACCCCGGCGGCCCGCCTCGCGGCACAGCTCCTGGACGCGCATCTCGAGGTCAAGGTCGATCTCCGGACAGGGGCCCGCCTCCGTCCGGTGAATCGTCTTCAGGTATTCGGAACCGCCGAGCTCGAACCTGGTGCGGCCCAGGAGGACGACGACATCGCCCTCGGCCTTGAATCCGGGCGTCGTCATGAGGGCGATGTCCTCGATGACGCCCACGACGCCCAGGACGGGCGTGGGCGGGATCGAGGATCCCTCGGTGTCGTTGTAGAAGCTGACGTTCCCTCCCGTGACCGGCAGGCCGAAGGCCCGGCAGGCTTCGGCCAGACCTTCAATCGTTTCCCTGAACTGTCCCATGATTTCCGGCTTCTCCGGGTTGCCGAAGTTCTGGCAGTTCGTGACGCCGATCGGGGAGGCGCCCACGCAGGCCAGATTGCGGCACGCCTCGGCCAGGGCGATCATCGCTCCGCGCCGCGGGTCGAGTGCCGTAAAAGACTCATTGCCGTCCAGGGTCGCGGCCAGGGCCTTGCTCGAGCCCTTGATCCGCAGCACGGCGGCGTCGGCTCCGGGGAGCAAAACGGTGTTGGTCTGGACCATGTGGTCATACTGACGGAAAATCCATTCCTTATCGGCCAGGTTGGGGGAGCCGAGCAGCCGCAGGAGGGCCTCTTTCAGATCCGCGGGCTCGGGAATCGTTTCCGGATCGGCCTCGGCCGGCGTCGCCGGAGGAGCCGCCGCCGGCCTGTCGTAAACCGGGCAGCTGTTGATGACCGCGTCGACGGGGACATCGATGACCGTCCCGCCCTTCCAGGTCGCGACCAGGCGGCCGCCGGCCGTGACCTTGCCGATGACCACGGCGTCCAGGTCCCACTTGGCGAAGACCTTCCGCACATCCTCGACCCGGTCCGGCTCGGAAACGATGAGCATCCTTTCCTGGCTCTCGGAGAGCATGATCTCGTAGGGAGTCATGCCCTTTTCGCGCTGTGGGACGAGGTCGAGGTTGAGGGAGATGCCCAGCCCCGACTTGGCCGGGATCTCCGTGGTCGAACAGGTCAGCCCGGCGGCGCCCATGTCCTGAATGCCGACGATCAGGCCGCGGTCCATGACTTCCAGGCAGGCTTCGAGGAGGAGCTTTTCCATGAACGGATCGCCCACCTGAACATTGGGCCGCTTGTGCTCGGTTTGGTTTCCGAACTCGGCCGAGGCCATGGTCGCGCCGTGGATGCCGTCCCGTCCGGTCTTGGCTCCGACGTAGAGGACCCGGTTGCCGGGATTTCCCGCCCGGGCGTAGAAAATCTTGTCTTTGCGGGCCAGGCCGAGACAGAAAACATTGACCAGGGGATTGAGGGAATACCTCTCGTGGAAACCGGTTTCGCCGCCTACGGTGGGCACGCCGATCGAGTTGCCGTAAGCTGAAATGCCCGAGACGACGCCCTCCATAACCGCCCGGCTGCGGGAGTCTTGGAGCGGGCCGAAGCGCAGGGAATCGAGGAGCGCCACGGGCCGGGCGCCCATGGTGAAGATATCCCGCAGGATGCCGCCCACTCCCGTGGCCGCGCCCTGGAAGGGTTCGATGAACGAGGGGTGGTTATGGGATTCGATCTTGAACACCGCGGCCAGCCCGTCGCCGATGTCCAGGATCCCGGCGTTTTCCCCCGGGCCCTGGATGACGCGACGGCCCTCGACGGGCAGCTTGCTCAAATGGGACTTGGAGCTCTTGTAGCAGCAATGCTCCGACCACATCACGGAGAAGATGCCGAGCTCGGTCAGGTTGGGCTCCCGTCCGAGGAGGGAGAGGATGCGTTCGTATTCCTCGCGGTTGAGGCCGTGGTCGCCGAGGATTTTGGGATCGATCATCAGTGGCTCTTGACCAGCGAGTCGAAGATCAGGCGGCCGTCCTCGCTGCCGAACACGGCCTCGGAAGCGCGTTCGGGGTGGGGCATCATCCCCAGGACGTTTCCTCCGCGGTTGATGATGCCGGCGATGGAATGAAGCGCGCCGTTGACGTTCGACTCGTCGTTCACTTTCCCCTCCGCGTCCGCGTAGCGGAAAACCACCCGCCCCTCGTCCTCGAGCTCCTTGAGGACCTCGGGCGGGGCATAGTAGTTGCCCTCGTAGTGGGCGATGGGGATGCGCAGCACCTGCTCTTTCCGGCCCAAGCGGGTGAAGGGCGTTTGGGCGTTCTCCAGGTGGAGAGTGACGAACTGGCAAAGGAACTTGAGGTTTTTGTTGCGGAGCATGGCCCCGGGCAGGAGCCCCAGCTCGAGCAGGATCTGGAAGCCGTTGCAGATGCCGAGGACGAGTCCTCCCCGTCCGGCGAAGTCCGCGACCTCTCTCATCAAAGGCGAGAAGCGGGCGATGGCCCCGGAACGGAGGTAGTCCCCGTAGGAGAATCCTCCGGGCAGGACGACGCAGTCCACGCCCTGGAGGTCGTGGTCTTTGTGCCACAGAGTGACCGTATCCCGGCGCATGACGTCGCGCAGGATATGAGTGGCGTCGGTGTCGCAGTTCGACCCGGGGAAGACGACCACGCCGAACTTCACGGCCTAGGGCTCCACGATCTGCCAGGTGTACTGTTCGATGATGGGGTTGGCCAGGACCCTGTCCGCCATCTCGGGCACGGCCCGCTCGGCCTCCTCCCGGGAGAGCCCGGCGAGCTCGATTTCGAACACCTTGCCCAATCGGACGTCACGGACGAAACCGTATCCCAGGGTGTGAAGGGCGTGCATCACGGTCTGGCCCTGAGGGTCGAGGACGCTGTCCTTGAAGGAGACGAGGATCCTAACTTTCATGGCCGAGCACCCTTTCGAAGAGGAAGTCTATTTTTTCGAGGTAGGGATCGAGGGAGAAGCAGGCCTCGACCTCGGCCGGGGAGAGGGACTTCCCGATGTCCGGATCGGCCAAGGCCGCTTCCCGGAGACCCGATTTTTCCTCCCAGACTTTGAGGCTGAGACGCTGGACCAAGCCGTAGGCGGCTTCCCGGCTCAAGCCCTTGGCGGTCAGGGCCAGAAGAAGGGCTTGGGAGAAGATCAGGCCTTTTGTGGCCCGGATGTTCTCGGCCATGCGCGCCGTGTCGACTTTCCAGTTGCGGATGATGTCCGCGGTTTCGGCGAGGAGATAATCGGTCAGGATGAACGAATCGGGCAAGATGATCCGCTCGGCCGAGGAATGGGAGATGTCCCTTTCATGCCACAGCCCGATGTTCTCCAGGGCCGCGAGGAGGTACGAGCGGACCACGCGGGCCAGGCCGGAAATGCGCTCGGCCCGAACCGGGTTTTTCTTGTGGGGCATCGAGGAGGAGCCCTTCTGCCCCGAAGTGAACGGCTCCTCGATTTCGAGGACCTCGGTCCGTTGGTGGTGCCGAAGCTCGACGGCGAATTTGTCGAGCGAGGAAGCGAGAAGGGCCAGGGCGGCCAGGACCTCGGCGTGCCGGTCGCGTTGCAGGACCTGGGTGGAGACGGCCGCCGGCCGGAGGCCGAACTCCGCCAGGGCGATTTCCTCCACGCGGGGATCGATGTGGACGTAGGTGCCGACCGAGCCCGAGATGCGGCCGACGCCGATCGCCTCCCGGGCGCGATCGAGGCGGTCGAGGTGGCGTCCGACCTCCTCGTGCCAGACGAGGAGCTTCGCTCCGAGGGTGATGGGCTCGGCGTGAACGCCGTGCGTCCGGCCGACCATGACCGTCTTCTTGTGGCGGACGGCCTGTTCGCGGACGGCGGCCCGCAGTTCCTCCGTTCCGCGTTTCACGAGGAGCAAGGAATCCCTCATCAGAAGACTGAGAGCCGTGTCCACGACGTCATAGGAAGTCAAGCCCAGGTGGATGTAGCGGGAATCGGGGCCGACGACCTCGGCCACGCTGGTCAGGAAGGCGATTACGTCGTGCTTGACCGTCTTTTCGATCTCGGCGATGCGGCCGGTGTCGAAGGCGGCTTTGTTCTCTATGGATTTGAGCGCCGCAGAAGGGATGCGGCCAAGTTTCGCCCAGGCTCGGCAGACGGCAAGCTCGACCTCGAGCCACTTGCGGTACTTGTTGTCTTCGGACCAGACGGCCTTCATCTCGGGGCGGGCATAACGATCGATCATGTTCGGCGTCCTTGGAGAGGGCTCATCATATCAATAAGGCCGAAGGGGTGTCAATTTAGCTCGCGCGTCGCGGCCGATGAAGGAAGAACCCGGCTCCCGGGCGGACCCGAGAAACCCGTCGCCTCGCGGCTGAACCGCTCATGTCGCCTCGACCCTTCCTCCCGGCCTGAAGCAGAATCGTGCGGCGATCTTTTTTGGAGTGCGGCGGCATGACGCCGCTTTGGATTCAGGCGACGCGTCGCCGCTCCGTGGAATGCGGCTTCGGCAAGCAGGCCGGAAGGAAGGGGGCGCCTCGACTCTCCCCCCTCCGGCCCGGAGCCGGGACTTTTTTTCGAGGAAACGATTCGCTGGGAGGCGGGCCAAGGTTTTTTTATAATGGCTGTCTAAAGACATGAAAGGATCCATGGACGTCCCGTCCGATGAGCAGCTCGTGCGCCAAGCCAAAGACGGCGATCTCGAGGCTTTCACCGAGCTCGCCCGGCGCCACCAGCGGCGCGTTTACCATACGGTCATGGGCTTCACGCGCAATCCCGCGGACGCGGACGACCTGACACAGGAAACGTTCATGCACGCTTACAGGAACATGAGGACTTTCAGGGAGCGGTCCTCTTTCTTCACCTGGATTTACCGCATCGCCGTCAACCTGTCGCTCAACCACCTGAAAAAGCATCGACGGGAGAAAGGCCGGGAAGAGCTGCGGGATGACATCGCCCCGGACCTCTCCGGGCCGGGCGGCCCGAACCCCGAGTCTGGCTCTCTGGCCGGCGAGCTGAGGCGGAGGCTGGGCGAAGCCGTCGGCTCGCTGCCCGTGCCCTACCAGGCCGCCTTTCGGCTCGTCGCCGTCGAAGGAATGAGCCATGGACAGGCGGCCCGGATCCTGGGCTGCGCGGAAAACACCGTTTCCTGGCGGATGTACAAGGCCCGCAAGATGCTCCAGAACAAATTGAAACCTTACTTGGAACGGGAGGTGCCCCATGCGATGTCCTGAATTCCAGAAGTGGATTTCGGACGGGCTGTCCGGCGCTCTGCCCGAGGAAAAAGAGAGGCGGCTCGAAGACCATCTCCGCCGCTGTCCCTCTTGCCGGGATTTCGAGCGGACGGCGCGCCTCATCCAGGAGGAGGCGCCCGGCCTGGCATCGGGCGCGTCCTCCGAAGAGGATTGGACGGCGAGGTTGGCCCGTTTGAAAAGCCGCCTGGCCGTCGAGGCGGAGAAGTCCCGCCCCAAGCCCCGTCTCGGAAGGCCATGGAAGTGGGCACTGGCGGCCGCGCCTTTGCTCCTCGCGGCGGCCGCTGGAATGTTCTTCCTTTTCCGGCCGACGTCGCGGCCGGAGGCGCCGCCGTATCTTTCCGCCGGGGAGCGGATGGGATTCCTCGCCTTCGAGCTCGAGGACAACCCGGAACTGATGAGCGCTTTCAACCAGGTTCTCGAATCTTCGCTCGGGGAGGATCTGGGCGCCGGCGAGGGCGTGATGAGCAGCGGTTTCGACGACCCGATCCTCTTCCAGGACATCTCGGACGAGGAGTTGGCCTTTGTTCTCGAGGAACTGAAGAAGGAATTGAGATCCTAAGGGAGGTTTCCGATGACGAGAAAAGCCGCCTTGTGTTTGCCGGCCGCCCTTCTGGTTCTCCTGGCCGCCGCCGCGCCCGCCCGGGCCCAGGATTCGGAGCCGGCCGGGCGCCGTGCGCCGCGCCTCCAGGAAAACATCATCACCTTCAAGTTGATGCGCATGACTCAGGTTTTGGAGTTGACCGGGGAGCAGACGGCGAAGATCTTCCCCGTCCTCACCAGGTTGGAAAGGGAAAAATTTGAAATTTCAAACCGGCTGAACGAAAAAATGCGGGAGCTTCGGACGCTCCTGCGGGCGGAGGCGCCGGAAGAATCCAAAATGACGGCCGCCATTCAAGACATCAGCAGCTTCAGGCTTGAGATCCGAGGAAAGGATGAGGAAGTCGAAGAATTCCTGCGGGGGGAACTGAGCATCCGGCAGTATGCCCGCTACACTCTCTTTCTCGTGGATTTTCACCGGGGACTTGAGGAGAAGCTTCACCGGGCGCGCATGATGCGCGCTTCGCCGCCGCGCGGATAGGACAGGCGGCCGCCGGATTACTGAAAAATCCCTCTTTACAAACGGCTGGGCTCCTGATAAAATTCCTGCTGTCATTGTACCTGAGCGCCGGGAGGCGGATGCGCGCCGGGCCGGCGAGGAAATGTTTTTCTTGACAGCAAGGTTTTGATTTCTATAAAATAAGGGAGAAGAGTTTTACTTTTTCCTAATATTTTCCTCGTCATTTCCCGTTGTGTACTGAACGCAAAAAAGCGAAATGAGAGGAAAATTCGCGCCAGCGTAGCTCAGCAGGTAGAGCGGCTGATTTGTAATCAGCGGGTCGGGGGTTCGAATCCCTTCGCTGGCTACATCGAGAACGGATGCGGCGTCAATGCTGGGCAGGTACCAAAGTGGCCAAATGGGGCGGGCTGTAAACCCGCTGCGGAAACGCTTCGGAGGTTCGAATCCTTCCCTGCCCATTGTGCGGGAATAGCTCAGTTGGTAGAGCGTCGGCCTTCCAAGCCGATGGTCGCGGGTTCGAGTCCCGTTTCCCGCTCCAGGAATGAGGCTGTGGGCCCACGTAGCTCAGTTGGCAGAGCACATCCTTGGTAAGGATGGGGTCACCAGTTCAACTCTGGTCGTGGGCTTAACGAGTTTTTTATCGCCGAGAACGAAAGAGGAGGTAAGGAGCGATGGCCAAGGCAAAGTTTGAGAGGACGAAGCCGCATTTGAACATTGGGACGATCGGGCACGTGGATCACGGGAAGACGACGTTGACATCGGCCATCACGCGGGTGTTGTCGAAGTCGAATCCGAGCATAGCCTTCAAGGCGTATGGGGAGATCGACAACGCGCCGGAGGAGAAGGAGAGGGGGCTGACGATTCAGATAGCCCACATAGAGTACGAGACGGAGAAGCGGCATTACGCGCACATTGACTGTCCGGGGCACGCCGACTACATCAAGAACATGATCACCGGGGCGGCGCAGATGGACGGGGCGATATTGGTGGTGGCGGCCGACGACGGGCCGATGCCGCAGACGCGGGAGCACATTCTGTTGGCCCGGCAGGTGAACGTGCCGGCGATCGTGGTGTTCATGAACAAGGTGGACATGGTGGAGGATCCGGAGATTCTGGATTTGGTGGAGTTGGAGGTGCGGGAGCTGCTGAAGAAGTACGAGTTTCCGGGGGACAAGATACCGGTCATCCGGGGGAGCGCGCTGAAGTCGATGGAGTCGGACGGGGATCTGGGGAACGAGTGGAACAAGAAGATATTGGAATTGATGAAGGCGGTGGACGAGTCCATTCCGGAGCCGGTGCGGTTGGTGGACCAGGCGTTTTTGATGCCTGTGGAGGACATTTTCACGATTTCGGGCCGGGGGACGGTGGTGACGGGCCGAGTGGACCGGGGGAAGGTGAAGGTGGGCGAAGAGGTGGAGATTGTGGGTTTTGGGGAGACGAAGAAGCGGGTGGTGACGGGCGTGGAGATGTTCCGGAAGCTGTTGGACGAGGGGATGGCCGGGGACAACATCGGGGTCCTGCTGAGGGGTACGGACAAGGACGAGGTGGAGCGGGGGATGGTGCTGGCCAAGCCGGGATCGATCACGCCCCACCGGCGGTTCAAGGGGTCGCTTTACGCCTTGAAGAAGGAGGAGGGGGGCCGGCACACGCCGTTTTTCACGGGGTACCGGCCGCAGTTTTATTTTCGGACGACGGACGTGACGGGGACGGTGAAGCTGCCGCAGGGGGTGGAGATGGTCATGCCCGGGGACAACGTCAACCTGGAGATCAACTTGATCACCGACGTGGCCATGGAAAAGGGACTGCGGTTCTCGATCCGGGAAGGCGGCCGAACCGTGGGCGCCGGCACGGTCACCGACGTCCTGGAATA
>Ga0209164_1002910_pt1 | contig 17074 bp, 14 predicted proteins | sample MTBNYHSulfiMetaG_FD_187458 | JGI IMG/M metagenome (GOLD analysis project Ga0209164, IMG submission 187458) | Enrichment culture microbial communities from rom New York Harbor, USA that are MTBE-degrading - MTBE-NYH (New York Harbor Sulfidogenic)... | ecosystem: Environmental > Aquatic > Marine >...
CTCCCCCACAAAAGCCTCCTTCCTTGAAAGAAGCGATCTATATGGTTGGAGCCATGGGAGGGCACCTGGGAAGGAAAGGAGACGGCTTCCCAGGTACCCAAACCCTCTGGCGTGGCTTGCAACATTTGGATACAGCCACTGAAATGTATGCTATTTTGACTCAACAAGAATATCCTCATCCTATGCAATCCGGCCCCTAACCACTGTGTTAAGTGTGGGTAAAGACCAGCTTCGAAAAGGGGGCTTTAGGGGGATTTTCAAGCGCTTACAAGAAATCCCCCCCTGCCCCCCTTTACAAAAGGTGGGAGTTTTTGCCCTGATATTCATGAAGTTTCATATGAGGGATCTCCGCTGGACGAGTTGGTCATAATTTGATAACCAATATCCAGGCTTTCCAATCTCTGAGTCCGATCTGGCTCGTCATGGCATTTAAAAGGGGGAACGCTCATGGCTGAAAAAGATTCACCTTTTCGTATCCGGTCGAAAATCTGGATCGAGGACGCCAACGGCAAGGTGGTATTCGGCCTCGGACGATATCGCATTCTGGAGGCGGTTCAGCGACTTGGTTCCCTTCAGGCCGCCGCCCAGGAACTCAAGATGAGCTACCGTGCGATCTGGGCAAGAATCAGCGCCTCCGAGGAAAGACTCGGAAAACCCCTCTTGATCCGCGAGCCCAAGGGCTCACGATTGACGCCCCTGGGAGAAAAGCTCCTGAAGCAGTTCCAGCGGCTGCTGAAGATCGTGGAAACTGAATCGAACGACGTCTATAATGATCTCATGGCCGCTTATCTCGAGAGCTGATCTGCGGCCACGATTACCTGCCAGGACCCCTACAGGCCTCGCAAACCTTGACTGGAAGCACTTTCGTCTGGATATACTGGATATATCAAAATTGACATATTTCCACTTATCTGCTAATTGACATCTGCGCGCGTGAAGATGTGAAAAGCCCATCCGGCCAAAATTCGCCAAGGCTTGGTGGGCGCTGGTTTTCCCCACAATACCGGGACTCACCACACTCCAGATGCTGGAAGGGTCCCCACAGATACGGAAGCTGAGCAGTCCGGCGGGTGTGTCTGCGTCGGAAGGTCTAGAGCGGGAGGAGAAGAGATGAAAAAGATTAAACTGCGAGTGAATGGAGTTTGGCGGGAGTTGATCGTCGATTCGGAAACCGTGCTGCTGGATCTCCTGCGCGAGGACCTGCGGCTGACAGGAGCCAAGCAATCCTGTGACCGCAAAGGCCAATGCGGCGCATGCACTGTGGTGGTAAACGGTAAAGCGGTGCGTTCGTGCCTGACCAGGGTGGCAGATTTGGAAGGCGCCGACATTATCACGATTGAGGGTTTGGGCACACCTGACAACCCCCACCTCATCCAGGAGGCGTTCGTTCTGGCCGGAGCGATCCAATGCGGGTTCTGCACCCCCGGATTAATCATGGCCACCAAGGCCCTGCTGGACGCGAACCCGGATCCCACGATGGAGGAGATCAAACAGGCCCTGCGCCGGAACCTGTGCCGCTGTACCGGCTACAAAAAGATCATCGAGGCGGTGCAACTGGCCGGTCGATTTATCCGCGGAGAGGTCAGTCCCGAGGAGGTTCGTCCCGGACCGGATCAGGGCACCATGGGGGTCTCCCACCCACGGCCCTCGGCCCTTGCAAAGGCTTGCGGCACGGCCTATTTCACGGCCGATTATAAGATCAAAGGAGCCCTTGAGTTGGCTGTTCTGCACAGTACGGTCCCCCACGCTCGCATTGTCGCCGTCGACTCTTCGCAGGCTCAAGCAATGCCGGGGGTGGCCGGCGTTTTGACCGCCGCCGACATCAAGGGCACCAACATCCTGAAGTTCATCGTAGCGGACCGTCCCGTCCTGTGCAAGGACAAGGTCCGGTATATCGGAGACCCTATCCTGGCGGTGGCAGCCGAGACCAGAGAGCAGGCCGAAGCCGCCCTTAAACACGTCAAGGTGAAACTGGAGCCTTTACCGGTCATCGACAGCCCTGAGGCCTCCTTAGCCGAGTACGCTCTGCGGATCCACGAGGATATCCCGAACCTGTGTTACGATCAGCCGCAGATTAAAGGGGATGCGGAGGCAGCGCTGCGGCAATCGGCCGCCGTAGTCGAAGCACGCTTCAAGACCCAGATCAACCACCAGGCTCCGCTCGAGCCTGAGGCCACGCTTGCTTACTGGGAGAAGGGCGACACGGAAGGAGACGACCAACTGGTGATCATCGGGCGCAGCATCAGCATCCACCACCATCTGGCCATGCTGCAAAGTGCGCTGGGCTGGGAGAACATGCGTTACATCGAGGCCTTCTCCGGCGGCCAGTTCGGGATCAAGATCGATATCATCTCCGAGGGCATCGCGGGCGCGGCCGCTATCCATTTCAAACGGCCCGTCCGGTACATCCCCAGCCTGGCTGAAAGCATGTTGATGACCTCCAAGCGCCATCCCTTCGACATGCGGGTAAAGCTCGCGGCGGACCAGGAAGGCAACCTCACGGCATACTGCAACGACTTCCTGGTGGATAACGGCGCCTACTATTCCATCGGCCACGTGGTGATCTACCGCTCCCTGCTCATGCTCTCGGGCTCTTACAACATCCCCAACGTCGCAGCGCGGGGGAGACTGCTTTACACGAACAACCCCTGGGGAAGCGCGGCGAGGGGCGCGGGGCCGCCGCAGACGAACTTCGCCCTGGAATGCGCCATGGACATGCTGGCGGACAAGCTCGGCATGGATCCGTTCGACTTCCGCCTGCGCAACTCCTTGAAGCCGGGTCAGAACAAGTCCACCGGCCGAGTGGTGCAGGAGTGGCCCTTTCCGGACCTGATGGAGGCCATGCGTCCCCACTACCAGCGTGCCGTCAAGGAGGCTGCGGCCTTCCGGTCCGACAAGACGAAACGCGGCGTCGGTTTGGGCACAGGGGCTTTCGGGATCGGCAACCCGGGAGACGCATCAATAGCCGCCGCGGAACTCGACCCCGACGGCGGGGTGAGCGTCTACGCCGCGGCCGCCGACCCCGGTGAAGGCAACGATTCCATGCTGACCCAGCTGACTGCCGAGTTCATGAGGATCCCTCTAGACCGGGTGCGGCTTCACACTCGCGACACGGGCAACACCGCGGCCAGCGGTCCGGCGGCGGGCAGCCGGATTACCTACATGCTCGGCTCGGCTCTGCTCCGCGCCCTGGAGCAGTTGAAAGCAGCCATGGAGGAGACCGGAGCCAGGACATCCACGGAACTCGATGCAGCCGGGAAGCCCAAACGTTATGTGGGCCGCAAGAAGAACGAGGACGCCGGTCCCTTGGATCCTAAAACCGGGCAAGGGCCCTCCTTCGAGTCCCAGGTGCATGCGGTGCAGATGGTCGAACTTGAAGTGGATATGGAAACCGGCAAGGTCAAGATATTGAAGATGACCACGGCAGTGGATGCCGGTCCGGTGATCCACCCTCAAAACCTGACCGGCCAACTGGAAGGCGGCATGGACATGGGCGTCGGATTTGCGCTGAGGGAGCAATACGTGGCCGGAACAACGAAAGATTGGCTGACCTTCAAATTCCCCACCATTCAAGACAATTTTGATATGGAAATTATCATTCAGGAAACGCCTCGCCCCAAAGGACCGCTGGGTGCCACGGGGGTGGGCGAGATGTGCCTGGTTCCCACTGCGCCGGCGGTGATCAACGCCATCAAGAACGCAACCGGGGTGTGGATCTGTGAGTTGCCGGCCACCCCGGAGAAAATCAAGGCGGCGCTGGCGGCCGGCGGATAAATTGAAAACGGGCGTACCCGGCTCACAGGAGGGAAAAGTCGGCGGCCGTTGCAAACGGACGATCGAGGGCCGCGAGGTCGTCTTTGACGAAGAAGGATTCTTCGACGACTTCGAGGACTGGTCGGAGGAAATATTTGAGACTTTAGCCCAGGAGAGCGGGCTTTCACCTGTTACTGAGCAGCACCGGCAGGTGGTCCGCTTCCTGCGCGAGTTCTACGCCTACAATGGCCGGGCTCCATTGAACAACCAGCTCCGGAAAGGAATTGGTCTGAGTCTGCTGGAATTGGAAGCCCTTTTCCCAGGGGGCCTCAAGCATGGGGCGAGACGACTGGCGGGGCTTCCCAATCCCAAAACCTGCAATTGAACTGAAATGATCTATCTGGACAATGCTGCCACCTCGTTCCCTAAGCCGGCCGGCTGCCTGGAGCGTGCCTTGGAGCGCTACCTGCAGTTGGGGGCTTCCCCCGGCCGAGGTGGGTACGATCTGGCCGTCGAAGCGGAGGACGCGGTCTCGGCTGTGCGCCGGAAGCTGTGCCGCTTCTTCGGGGCGCCGGAGGACTATCGGGTCTGCTTCACCTACAACGCCACTGATGCACTCAACCTTCTGATCCAGGGCCTGCTTAAGCGGGGCGACCACGTGGTGAGTTCCCGGCTGGAGCATAACTCCGTGCTCCGACCCCTCCATCATCTTCGGAAACAAGGACGAATCACTTTCGATCTGGTGTCTTTTAGCCCGCATGGATTCGTTGAACCCGAGCAGGTAGCCGCCGCCATAAAACCGACCACCAAATTGGTAATCCTGACCCATGCCTCCAACGTACTCGGCACGGTGCAGCCCGTCAAAGAGATTGCAGCAGTCTGCCGAGCCCGGGGAGTACCCCTTGTCCTGGACGCTTCCCAGAGTGCGGGAGCGGTTCCGATTCGCATGAAAGAGTGGGCGGTGCAGGGGATTGCCTTCACGGGCCACAAGTCGCTGCTCGGACCGACCGGCATCGGCGGTGTCTTGATCGGTCCGGAACTCGATCCTGATCCGATCAGGTTCGGGGGCACAGGGATTGATTCCAAGAGCCTCTATCACGTCCGAGAGTATCCTTACCGGTTGGAAGCAGGCACCATCAATCTGCTGGGGATTTTGGGTTTGGACAATACCCTGAACTATGTGGACCAAACCCGTGAAGCGTCTTTTCAACACGAGATGTCTCTTCTGGAAAAGCTCAGGGACGGGCTGATGAAGCTGTCGCGCGTGCGGCTGTATTGCGTGGGAGACCTACGCAATCATTTGCCCTTGTTGACCTGCACATTGGATGGGCACCGCTCGGATGATGTGGGTGCCATACTTGACGGTGACTTCGGCATCGCCGTGCGAGCAGGCCTGCATTGCTCGCCGCTGGTTCACCAGGATTTAGGCTCGCTGGAACGGGGAGCTGTGCGTTTTAGCCTTGGCCCCTTTACCACTGAAGCGGAAATCGAGGAGACCGTCAAAGCGATGACCGCAATTGCCCGGTGAATAAAGGTTTCCTCCTCCATGCGGTCCTCCGGTATTCGGCAAAACGTGAACGTGAGATCCCTTTTCGGCGGGGTCGCCGAAGCATATATCAATATTGACATATCTTCACAAAAAAGGTACAAGTCCTTTCATCCCAGGATCCAGGCTGAAAATGCACTGTGTCGGAACGTGAATGCAGTGCTTTTCACCCTCCCTGAATAGCCCATCGAAAAATGTATTTTTCCACGGAGTGAACGGTTATGAGTGAAAATAAGATGTTTATGGACGGAAAGGAAATTTCCTTTCGGCCGGGTCAGACCATCCTGGAGGTCGCGGAAGAAAACGGCATCCACATCCCCACCCTCTGCTACCTGAAGGGGACGGCACCGACAGGGGCATGTCGAATCTGCGTTGTGGAAGTGGAAGGCGCCAGAACCCTGGTTGCATCCTGCGCAACCCCCGCCGCGGCAAACATGGTGGTGAAAACTTCCTCTCCGCGGGTCATGAAGGCCAGGCGCTACAATCTGGAGCTGCTGCTCTCCTCCGGCCACCATAATTGCATTGCACAGGATCTGGACAGTGATTCCTGGACGGACGCACAACTCCGGGCCCTGGAGGTGAAGGGCCATGAGGAACTGTGCCCTGCTTACGGGGAATGCAAGCTCCAGGACCTGGCGATCCAGTACCAGGTGCGAGGCAATCTCTTTGAGCCTTCCGAGCCGAAATACCCGATCGAGGATGTGAATCCCCTCATCGTGAGAGACCATTCCCGATGTATTCTCTGCGGCCGGTGCGTGCAGGCCTGCAATGAAGTGCAAGTCAACCGGGCCATCAGCTTCGGATACCGGGGGGCCTCCACCAAGGTCGCCGCCAAGGGGGACCGCCCCCTCTTTCAGTCCGATTGCGTGTTTTGCGGTGAATGTGTCCAGTCCTGCCCTGTGGGGGCGCTGATCGACAAGAAATCCTTTCCCGCCTGTCGACCATGGGAAGTGGAAAAGGTCCGAACCACCTGTCCCTACTGCGGGGTTGGCTGCCAGCAGTGGCTCCATGTGAAGGAAGGCAGGATCGTCAAAGTGACGGGCGTCGAAGGGGCGGAACCCAATGAGGGACGTCTTTGCGTCAAGGGGCGTTACGGGTATGATTTCATCTATTCGGAAGAGAGGCTGAAAACCCCCCTGATCAGGGAAAACGGTTCATTCCGGGAGGCCTCCTGGGACGAGGCTCTTGACCTCGCGGCAGGGAAACTGAAGGAAATCATCGCCGCCCACGGGCCGGACGCCGTGGCGGGCGTGAGCTGTGCACGGAGCCTGAACGAAGACTCCTACCAGATGCAGAAACTCTTTCGCGCGGTGATCGGCACCAACAACATCGATCACTGCGCGCGTACCTGACACGCACCAACCGTCGCCGGTCTGGCGGCCGCCTTCGGTTCCGGGGCCATGACCAATTCCTTCAATGAACTGGCCCGGGCCAAGATGTTGATGGTGATCGGCTCGAACATGGTGGAAGCCCATCCTGTGGCAGCCACTTTTGTGAAGAATGCCGTACTGAACGGGGCACAGCTTGTGGTGGTGGATCCCAGAAGACATGCCCTGGTGGATTTCGCATCCCTCCACGTGCCCATACGGGTGGGAACGGACATTGCTTTTCTGAACGCCCTGATGCAAGTCTTGATACAGGAGGAACTTTACGACAGGGCGTTTGTGGATTCCTGCACGGTCGGATTCGAGGAACTGAAACAAAAAGTGATGGAATATCCGCCCGAACGCGCCGCCGAGATCTGCGGCATCAGCGCCGACTTGATCCGGGATACGGCGAAGCGCATCGCATCGGTAAAACCCATGATGCTCTGCTACACCCTGGGGATCACGGAGCACACATGCGGCAGAAACAATGTGCTCAGCGTCGCGAACCTTCAAATGCTCCTTGGAAACATGGGGCTGGAATGCGGGGGGGTCAATCCCCTGCGCGGTCAGAACAACGTCCAGGGCGCCTGCGACATGGGGGCTCTGCCCAACGTCTTTCCAGGGTATCAGCCCGTGACCGACCCTGCCCTTCGGGCCAAATTCGAAAAGGCCTGGGGAGTTTCAAAGCTTCCTGAAAAGGCCGGGCTGATGATTCCCCAGATGATGGAGGGTCTGGTTACAAAGCGAATCAGGTTGTTCTATATCTTCGGTGAAAACCTGGCCAATACGGAACCCGACATTCGCAAGGTGGAACACGAGCTCGCCTCTGGGGAGTTCATCATCGGCCAGGACATTTTTCCCAACGAGACGACCCGGTTCGCTCACGTGATCTTTCCCGCCGCGGCCTGGAGCGAGAACGACGGCACCTTCACGAACAGCGAACGCAGGGTGAGCCGGGTCAGGACGGCCAGCAACCCCCCCGGCCAGGCCAGACCCAATTGGTGGATTTTCAAGCAGATTGCAAAGCGATTGGGCCAGGACTGGGCCTCCGACAGCGCCCAGGAGATCTGGGACAAAGAGATTTCCGTGCTCGCCCCCCAGTTCGCGGGCATCAAGTACAGCCGTCTTGAAAGAAACGGACTCCAGTGGCCCTGCCCCGAGGAAACCCATCCCGGAACCTGCATCCTTCACCAGGACGGCCAGTTCACATGCGGATTGGGGGTGTTCACTCCCGTGGACTGGACCCCGCCGGCCGAGGAACCCTGCGAGGAGTATCCGTTCCTGCTGAGCACGGGGAGAAGGTTGTTCCACTATCACACCAGAACCCAGACGGGACGTGCACAGGGATTGAACGATCTTCTGCCTGAAGAAACGGTGGACCTCAGTCCTGAAGATGCACGGGAACTGAACATCGGGCAGGGACAGCAAATACGGGTCGCCTCCCGAAGGGGCCGCGTGGTTGTAAAGGCGAGGATCACACGGGAGGTCCCAAAGGGAATGGTCTGGATGGCCTTTCACTTCAGGGAGGCATGCGCCAACTGGCTCACGAATCCGGCCTTTGATCCTGTCACGCTCACGGCGGAATACAAGGCCTGCGCGGTGCGGCTGGAGAAAATCTGAAACAACTCACCCCAGGAACAAAAAGGGGTATCTAGTGTTGTGTCTCAGAACTACATTGGCGAAGTCCTTCATGTTCCCCCTCCCCTTGCCCCTCCCACCCCCGCCACAAAGGCGGCGGGATCTTCGAGAGGGGAGGGGATGTACTGGGAATGGCAAGATTTTCGTCCCCCCACGCGGCGCACACGCTGCGGGAGCGTTGGCGCTGCGCGTTGAGGGAGGAGGATAGAGCCTGCCCCGTCCCGACCCGGAAAGGGGCGGGGCCCCGTAATTGATACGGGGTGGGGGTGGTCGTCTGATCGGCCCTTTCACCCAACACATTCCTTTCATGCCTCTGCCCGGCGCATTTTCTTTCACTCCCCGCATGACTCCAAGAGGCCTTTTAGCCGCTGAATTTTTGTGTTGACAAAGTAGGATGCCTTATAGAAACTGAACGCATGTTCGGGAAGTGAACGCACGGTCAATCTATCGATCGGAACGCTGATTCGAGATGAAAAGGCCAAAAATTGATATCCCCACCTCGGTTAAGAACCTGGAACTGGTCAATAAAAGACGGGGGCAGATCATTCATGCGGCCATGAAACTTTTCGTGCAAAAAGGGTTCCATAAGACCACCATAAGAGACATCGCGAAGAAGTCCGGGTTGAGTCTTGGCGCCATATATGAGTACATTCGGAGCAAGGAAGAAATCGTGGTATTGAATCAAGAAGTCTTTCTTGATTCGGCCGGCGACAAATTAAGACAATCCATCGAAGACATCGAAAATCCGCTGGAAAAGCTTCGGCGTCTGATCCAGACCGAATTGCAGATGATGGATCGGTACGCCGACTATCTCCTCTTTGTCACCAGAGAGCGTCATTACCTCACAGAGAAGTATATGAACATGACGCTCCAAATCGAGCGAACACGTCTAAGTATATTTGATGAGGTCTTGGAGGAATGCATCAAAGCCGGGGTCATTGCACCGTGCAATGTGGGCGTGACCACTCAACTTATCAAAGTCCTGATAGATGCCTGGGTCATGAAGGGCTGGGATCTAAGAGGCCGGGCTGATCTCGCGGAGATGGAAGCATCTATTTTGAACCTTCTGTGGAACGGCCTGCCAAAAAGGGGGCGTGGGGCGCGGCTTCCGGCGGCCGAACATTCTCAACTTGAAGGAAAGGCCGCCCTCGTGGTGAACGGCGGAACTGCGCTTGGCACGGCAATTGTCTCCCTTTTGATCTCAAAAGGTGCCTGCCCCACCGTTTACGCTTACTCCTCCGACGGGGAGAGAGAATTCCGGGTGGACACGGCCAAAAGGCCCGAAAGGATCAAAATTTACTCCAGCAAAGATTACGGCCCCATGGACCGCGATCTCTTCAAAAAGATCGTGTCCCACATAAAACAGGTGGATATCTACATTCACGATTTGGGCATAGGCAATGGAGCAGTGACCACAAGCCCCGATTCCACGAATGAGGCGGGGAGAAACCTCGACGCCAACCTGATCTGTGCGCAGGAGACTGCAAGTCTTCTTCAGGAGGTTATGTCGAAGGGAAGATCAGCACGCTGCATCTATCTGGCTCCCTGGTCCTGGGATCGCCATGCCAACCCCGTCCGCTACGAAGCCGTGAAAGGAGCTGCGATAGCCCTTACAAAGATGATGGCCAGGGAGTTGGCCGGGACTGCGACGAATGTCCATTGCATTATCCCAGGGTATATCCGAACCGCGCAACCCTCTCCAATTGAACAAGCGCTGTCGGGCGAATTGATTGACAAAGGGCCATTTCCTTGTTTGGGCGACATGTCCGATGTCACAAATGCAGTTCTTTTCTTGTCGTCCGAAGCATCCAAATTCCTAACGGGTCAGGTCTTACGTGTATCCAGAGAACACGGCTAGTGTGGAAAAAGGCTTTCGGTCAACTATTGACTACCCGATATTGCGACCATGTTCGAATTTTTCTTTGCTCCAGCAGCATTGGAAGGAAAGTTGATCGAGAACCGGCGAAAGGGAGGAGGTGAGAGAGTTTTTTTGGTTCCGTAAACGCGTCATTCAGGATGAAACATGTACTAATCACCAGGAAAGGAGGAAGACTATGAACAGAATCATGAAGGGGACAATCGTTGTTTTTTGCCTCTGGGCAATGGTTTTCATTGGCCGCGGTCCAGCCTTGAGTCAAGAGATCAATTTCGGCCTGAGCATGCCGTTGACGGGGCGGTTGGCAGCCATCGGCCTTGACACCCTTCATGGGGCTGAGATCGCCGCCAAGGAAATCAACGATGACGGCGGGGTCATGGTCGCCGAAAAGAAATACAAAGTAATCATTCGGTCCTATGATGATCAGGGGGTCGCCGCCAAGGCCGTGGCCGGGATGCAGAGACTGAAGGATAAGTATGGGGTTTGCGTGATCACCGAAAGCATAAGCGGATCCCTCATGGCGATGCTGGAAAGAAATGAGAAACTGGGCATCCTGCTGATCGGTTTCTTCAAACATCCCGACGCCACCCAGAAGGGGAACAAGCTGGTTCTGCGACATCAACAGACGATAAACGCGGACGCCATGGATTTAGCCCAAGGAGCCGTACGGGTCTTGAATGCAAAGACCTATGCCATGATTTCCGAGTCGGGGAGTTACGGCAAGGCCTCGGTCAAGGCATACCAGGAAGCCTTCAGAAAGCTCGGGGTCAAGGAGGTGGCCAATGAGTGGCTGGATGCACGCACCCAGACCGATTTTCGAGCGCAATTAACCAAAATCAGGGCCGGCGAACCCCACGTGATTATGCTGACCGCGTATGACGAGGCCTCGGCAGGGGTCGTCAAACAGGCCCATGAGCTGGGGATCAAAACGCCCTTTGCCGTTTCTACGGGCTTCGGGGGTACGGCCGAGGAGCTTACAGGCCCGGATTTGATCGAAGGCTATTTGAAACGCATTGAGCGTACGAGTCAAACGCCCTGGCCTCCTGCGAACGCCCGGTACAGGAACGAATTGTATCCTGCCATGGGGTACAAGGAACCTATAGGGGGGTTTGGCCTGAACACTTACGCGAGTGTGCATCTCATTGTGCGGGCCATGCAAAAGGCCGGCACAACCACCGACGCCTTCAAGATCCGGCAGGCTGTTCCATTGGTGCTCCCGCTTCCTGAGAAATATGATACCACCGGTCTCAAAGGCTTTTCGAAAGAGGGGGAAGGGATCATCAGCGCCGGGATCGGAAGATTCCACAAAGGGAAATTGGTCCCCGTGGATTGATGCTTTTCCGCCATTATCCGGACTCGGCCCGAGTGAAGCTCCACTCTCATAGCGGGTGGCCTCGGGAAGCCCCCTCGAAGGGGGCTTGATCCACTAGTTTTGGTCAGAGCGTCATGAATGGCAACAGACACCTTCATCCCTGCGAAGCTTGTGCCGGACTCGATCCGGTAGCTGGAATCCGGAAGACAACCTGGATTCCGGGTCAAGCCCGGAATGACAATTTAGACGGCACAGTGGGAGTGGCTTCCAGCCACGACCCACCATCGCTATGGCTACCTGGCTGTTCAAATCCACCTGAAATAACAAATGGGTGGCCGAATACCATGCCGTCTCCTTGTCTGGGCATTGATTTCCGGTACCATGATCTTATGAACTCTTTTTTCTCCTCCCGTCTTTTCTGGCGGGAGTCCTCCACCAAAGGTGGAGGGTTTAGTGACAACTAAAAAAGGCTTTTCATGCCCGCGCGGCTCCCAACTGTCAAAGAAAACTCCGGGATCTTCATTCCGGACAGAGGGTGGCTTCCACCATGGCCGAGTTTCTTCAGTACACCGTCAATGGTTTGATCGCCGGCAGCGCATACGGTCTTCTGGCTTTGGCCATGACCCTGATTTATGGAATCCTTTCGGTTCCGAATTTTGCGCTGGGGGCGATTTACGCTCTGGGAGCGTTCATTTCCTTTTATGTGATCCAGTGGCTGGGTCCGGGCTACTATCTGTTCAGCCTTATTCCGGTTGTCCTGCTGGCCGGGATTCTCGGGATCGCCAGTGAGAGAATCGTATTTCGGCCTCTCCATGACGCCCCTCACGCTGCAGGGTTTATTGGAGCCTTGGGCTTATACTCCATGATGGAAGGGGGGTGGAGTGTCTGGTTCGGGCCTACCTGGCGGAGCATCGTCTCCCCTTACAACGAAATCATCATCATGATGGGTTCGGTCTCCCTGACGCTTCAACGGCTTATTCTTCTCTTTGTCTGCCTGCTTTTTGCCCTGGGAACCTACTTCCTGGTCTTTCGCACGTTGACGGGCAAAAAGATAAGAGCCTCGTCGGAAAACAAGGATGTGGCCCGATTGCTGGGAGTCGCTACGAACCGCATGACCTCGCTCACTTTTGTTATCGGGTACGCCCTGAGCGGAATAGGGGGCGCGCTGGTGGCGCCGACCGCCCTGGTGGGTTCGAGCATGGGACTGACGCCTATCATCAAGTCCTTCATCGTGGTGGCGCTGGGGGGATTGGGAAGCGTCACAGGGGCGATCGTTGGGGGGCTTATTCTGGGGCTGGGAGAAAATTACGGGGCCGCATACATCAGCTCCATGTACAAGGATATTTTCTCCTTCGGGCTGTTTTTGATGGTTCTACTTTTGATGCCACAGGGATTGTACAAGCGCTGAACAAAGGATGAAGATGGAACGGTCCATTCGGTTATTGATATTTCTTTTTTTGGGGCTCGTGGTACTCCTGATTCCGTTGCTGACAAGCTCCAATTACTGGATATACATGTTTACGCTGGTGGGGATTTATATTATCCTCGTTGCCAGCCTTGACCTGCTCTATGGGTACACAGGATTGGTCTCTTTGGGCCATGGGGCCGCCTTCGGTATCGGGGCCTATGCTTGCGGAATTCTGCAGGTCAAGCTGGGATATTCCTTTTTGCCGGCCATTTTGGGAGGAACCCTCTTTTCATGCGTCTTCTCGGCAATTATCGGATGGCCCATGCTGCGGATCAAGGGTCGGCCCTATTTCGCCATGGGAACGCTGGCCATGGGAATCATGGTGACGATCGTCATCCACAACTGGGACAGCCTGACCGGGGGGGTAAGCTTAGCCGGGATACCTCTTCCTCCGACGGTCCATTTTCTAGGCTGGACCTTGGATTTTTCCTCGAAGCGACCCTATTATTACTTGGTCTTTTTCGTGGTGTTTTTGAGTATCTTTCTTATTCACCGATTAAACCGTTCCAGGGTAGGCCGGGCCTTCAAATCCATCCGGGAAAATGCGGACCTGGCCGAGGCGTTGGGGGTGAACATTCTGCGTTACAAGCTCATCTCCTACGTCATCGCCAGTACCATGGCAGCGTTTGCCGGGGGACTCTATGCCTGCTACATGGGCTCTATCGAACCGGAAATCGCCGGGGGCCACATGTCATTTGAACTCCTGGTCATGATTGTTGTTGGCGGAGCGCGCACGATAACGGGGGAGGTTCTGGGACCTTTGTTGCTCTGGTTCCTCCCCGAATTTTTGGAAGCCGCGCAAGTATACAGGCCGCTCTTCTATGGTCTGGTTCTGCTTATTGTCATCATCTTAATGCCCTCGGGGATTGCCGGGAAGGTGCGGTCCCTTCATCCCAGGATAGCCAAATGGATTCCCTGAAACCTGAAAATCGCTCTCCCCTGTTGGTGGTGAATAAATTGACCGTGTCCTTCGGCCGCCTGACCGCTGTCTCCGATCTTGGATTCCAAGTTCATTCAAGAGAGATATTCGGTTTGATCGGTCCCAATGGGGCCGGAAAGACCACCGTTTTCAACGCCATTACAGGCACGGTGCCTCTCAGCGGCGGGGGGATACGTTTTGCCGATATGGACATCACCGGGTTGAAACCCCACCAGATCACTGCCAGGGGGATCGCGCGTTCCCACCAAGCCGCTACGATTTTCCCAGAGACGCCCGTGATGGAGCACGTCATGACCGGCCGCCATTGCAGGACGGAGACCACGGTATTGGGGGCTTTTCTGAATTCCCCTTTCTGCAGGAAGGAGGAGATCCAAGGGCAAGGGAAGGCAAGAGAATTGCTGGCGTTGGCGAATTTGGAGGATGTGCAAGAACAGCCGGCGTCCAACCTCACCTGGGCCCAGCAAAAACGTTTAATGGTGGCTACGGCACTGGCAACCGAACCCAAACTGATTTTGCTGGACGAGCCGGTGGCGGGTATGAATGCGGAAGAGATCCAGGAGATGCTCAAGTTGATTGCCACCATGCGCAATCAAGGAATAACCGTCTTCATCATCGAGCACAACATGAAGGTCATCATGCAAATCTGCGATCGCATCCTGGTCATGAATTACGGCCAGAAACTCACCGAGGGGAATCCGGAAGAAATCGCCCGAAATCCAAAAGTTATCGAAGCCTACCTGGGGTATAAGCAAAAATGATTCTATTGAATCAAATCGATGTTTTTTACGGAAAGTCGCAGGCTCTTCACGGCGTCTCCCTCTCTGTTCAGGCTGCTGAAATCGTGGCACTGATTGGAGCAAACGGGGCCGGAAAAACGACCTTGCTGAAAGCGATTTCCGGGTTGATCCCATGGGAGAGGGGAGAGATTGCCTTCAAGGGGAAATCGCTCGAAGGCCTAACTCCGGAGGAGATTGCCCAACAGGGGATATCCCATGTCCCTGAAAGAGGGGGCATCTTTGGCAAGATGACGGTCATGGAAAACCTGGAATTGGGGACCGTGGCCCAGCGAAAAAGAAACGACCTGAAAGAAAGATATGAAAAGGTCTTTCATCTCTTTCCCATATTGAAAGATAGAAAAGACCAACTGGGCGGACAACTGAGCGGAGGAGAACGCCAGATGCTGGCCATCGGCCGAGCCATGATGAGCAGCCCTGAGTTGTACCTCCTGGATGAGCCGACCTTGGGTCTGAGTCCTATTACGGTCGGTGGAATCACCGATAATATAAAAGAAATCAGCGATCAAGGCGGAACCATCCTTTTGGTGGAGCAAAATGCCCTTATGGCCTTGGAGCTTGCACAACGAGGGTATGTTCTTGAAATCGGGCGGATCTTTCGAGAAGGACCCAGCCAGGAACTGCTTCAGGATCCACAGGTAAAGAAAGCCTATCTGGGTTTATGAGTCTTGCCACCCAGCCCTTGGAACCACGTTTTTCAAACCACACCGAAGAGGTTGATTTTTCAATGGAGGGGCAACCGAAGAACTTGACTGTCGTTGCCACAATCCGCGAACGTACGCATCGGTGCGATGCGCAGCCGAGAACAGAACATTGGCATCCAAAAAGAGGAGATCCATGCCGGCGGGCGAATGGTGAGTTGACCCGGGCCGTCAAAAAGGAGGCCGCCCCCCAACATCGGGCGGCCTCCTTCTGAAAGACCAGGCTAAACCGATGTGGTATCCTTAGTAAACCTTGCTGCGAAGTGCTTTGCCCGCAAGCGGGTTATAGAGTTTGGTGATGGCGAATTTCATCACGTCGAGGCTCTTCATATTCAATATGATATCCACCAATGTGAGCTGGGCCTCTTCGGGCAGCACGCATTCGTTACTTGGGCTGAATTTTAGGTCAGGAAAACCCTTTTTGAGTTTCTTCTGATCCTTTTCACTCATGGCGACCTGGACGGCCCGCTTACCCTCTATCTCCCGCACATGGTCCCCCAGGCCCAATTCCCTCATCTTTTTCTCCTGTTCGTCATTCAAAAAAACGTTGATGCAGTAGTCACCCATGCTTACACCCCCAAGAATGATATGATCGGTGTCGATCTTCCGACAAAGTTTCAGCCTGTCTAATCCTTTTGCCCCCAGTTTGTCAAGCACTTAGGAGATCGAGAAAATGCATTCCCGGACCAGACGGATTTGCTCACGGTTCGCCAGGCTCGCCTGCCTTACGTTCACTACGCATCTGTTTTCTTCGCTGAATCCAGGAAAGCGGCGATTATCTCATGAAACACTTCTGATTTGTCCTCAGGAGTGCTCTCTTACCAACCCGCGATCCTGGCCTCTAAAGCGCCCCAATATTTCGAGTTTCCACTCGCCTCATTTCGTTTTGCGGTGACGTTCCAGCAACGGATCTGAGAGCCGATTTTTCTTGACCACAAGCTCTTTATCACTCTATATTGATTTTACTCCGTATAGTTGAGTATAAATTACAACTTTTTAATCATTGGTGTCCAAAATATATGGAACTTGATTCGCAATACATTAGTTGGAAATACAGCCAACCCGTCATGCCGGTGAAAACCGGCATCCAGAAGACAGATCCAAGACCTTTGACCCTGGATTCCGCCCCGGTTTTCACCGGGGTGACGCGCCGGAATGACAAAACGAGGTTATAATCAGGATGTGCCTTGTATTACCTCCTCGTTGTTCCATTTGAGGAGCTCTTTTTTATCGATTTTGGACAAGAGTGTCTTTTAATAATATTTACTCTCTATTCAAAGTTGCCTTTTATACTATGTACGTCCCCACCATTCGCGTCAGAAAGGAAAGAGCTTTTCAGTTGTACACTTCGTTTCTGGTTTTGGCCCTTGTTCTAACCCTGACACCAGGAGCCCATGGGAAGACCACTGTGGTCGGCGGAGAGGTCAACGGGACATGGGCTCTTGGCGGATCACCGTTCGTTGTTCAAGCGAATATTGAAATTGCCAAGGGAGCAACGCTGGTCATCGAGCCGGGGGTGATTGTTCAGTTTGACTTTTCTTTGACAGTTGTAAAAAAGAAACTTTGTGATGTCGGGCACTTATCTCCCCTAAAAAAGTTCTTGGCACTACCCATTGCTCTTTGCCATATCAACAAAGCTCCCGGATGGTAGGAGGTATTGCAACCCCTGTGGCCCGAAA
>Ga0209164_1002911_pt1 | contig 17072 bp, 13 predicted proteins | sample MTBNYHSulfiMetaG_FD_187458 | JGI IMG/M metagenome (GOLD analysis project Ga0209164, IMG submission 187458) | Enrichment culture microbial communities from rom New York Harbor, USA that are MTBE-degrading - MTBE-NYH (New York Harbor Sulfidogenic)... | ecosystem: Environmental > Aquatic > Marine >...
TTCAACGAAACCATGGCCAAGCCTTTCAAATGGACCTATCAAGGCAAGGTGCTTATAGGCTGATGGTTTCTTACGGTTATTTCTGCAGTGCTGTACTAGCTAATTCCTCCACTGTCGGCAGCCGCCATCCCTTCCGACCTGCAATCTCTCTTTTGTAGCAGTATTCGTCCGCAGTGGTCTCGGTGGTGGACTTCCAGGGTTTTCTCGCGAGACTCTCGGTATCCGGCGACTTTTCCCAAACAAGGCCGGTCTCCTTGTCCAACACCGCAGCACCATCCAGTACCAGTTGAAATCGTGTGGCGCCAGGAATCTTCTTGTCCCAACTAGTCACTTGCCCTTTCGTCGGGATAACGTAGAAATCGGCCCCGACATAGGAGACAATTATCAGGATACCCAACAGAACCAAAAAAAAAGAAATCACTGATACATTCTTCATGGTTTTCTCCTTCTTAGGAAATAGAAAACTAATGTTGAGACTTCTCAATAAACCCTGGGACAACAGTCCCCCTAATTGAGAGCTATTGAATTTTGTTTAGATAGCTTCGAGCCTGAAGGAGAAAATTACCAGGAGGTCGTTACTTGCAAGAATGAAATCGGACCCAACTCGCCCTTTAGGCTGCTGGTGATAGCAGTTTTGTGAATGATTGCCAGGGGCAGAGGGAATTGCAGCAGTCACTGTAACTGTAGCATTCTTTAGGCCTCAATCAAAACTGATTGTAGATACATATAGCAAGGTGAGAATACCGAAAGCAAGTCCACGATGCAATAGCTGATGGCTAATAGTGTGTTTAGCGTTGTTACGTCAACAGCAATTCCGATAATGCCGGTAGAAGTTTTTTGCCTCGTTTTCTGACGTTGTGTACAAATTCAAAGAATCCAAGGTAGAGCGGCAGGTTCTCTTGAGAGATTCCGCGATGGGGGTGAAGCCATCAGCGTAATTAGGACCAAACACCTTCAAGCATAAGGGTCGAATCTGCTCTTGACTCATTTATAATCTGAGACGAACTGGATGAGCGCAGTACGAGGGCACCCTCGGCAGGCGCTTGAACTAAATATGAGTCAACATAATGACCCCTTGATTCGGTCTGTGCGACGGATTAATCACGCCGCGAGGCAAGGCCGTACGCTGCGGCTCAGTGGTGCTGGGGGCCAGGGTTCCGGCAAGCACGAGACCTTAGATCATCACCAGTATTGCCTATTCTTCTTCCAAGGGAGCTGCGGCGACGGAAAAGACGCATCCGAAAGGTGCTGGAAACCGTTTTTGGCTTGAAAATCTGGGTGGTCTGGGACCCTGCAAGCCGCCTTCCTATCGCTCTGCGTTTCGCAACGATCGAAGTGAGCGATGTCGATTTTGCCAGCGAAGTGGTGCGGCAGGCCGTCAGAAACCTTGCGGATCATGCCACAATCGCCTCTCTGGCCATAGACCGTGGATTTACAGACGGCAAGTTCCTCTGGTGGCTCCATAACACCATGCACATCACTTTCTATATTCCAGCCAAAACCAACATGGAAGTCTATGCCGATGCCATCTCGCTTACCGCTGGCGGTATCCGGGAAACCAGGGATAAAACCCGCCCGGTCGGTAGAGGATCGAACAAAACGACTGTTGTGGACCACTGGGACGTTGTGGGTATCGAATCCCTCACCTCGGCCGGATTCTATGGAGAGCTCGGCAGCGGTAGTCACCAGAATCGCAAAGACTTCACTGCCAATCCCCTCAATGCTGTCGTAGTGCTGGACGACCCTTTCAAACGCAACAATCCCGACTCCGACACTCTCGTCATCCTCACAAATGGCTCGGTGCAAAAACCAATCAAAGTCTATGACGGTTATGACGCCCGCAGTGAAATAGAAAACGCATTGTTCCGGGAGGCAAAGCAAGCCTGGTTCATACAACGACCGGCTCGAAACAATGTCGACGCCTTCCGATCCCATGTTTACCTTACTGTGCTTATGATGGCACTCACCACCGCCTTTCAAACATGGATGGACCAACAGGACAAGCTCGCACAAAAGGGCCAGGAGACCGGAATACGCAAATTCCGTGAAAAGGTCGGACAGGAAAACGGCAACAAGCTCATTATCTTCGAAGGAGACCGCTACGCCATTTTCGAGGCATACGAGGTCTTCATCCTATGCGGAACAAATGTGCACATGCCAACCGGAGTCCCCAAGGCAATCTCCAAGAAAGACATCCTGCTCAAGTATGGAGCGCTCCGCGAATAGCCGGTTTTTCTCCCTCTCAAGCTGAACCTCTCCTCACACCAATCGGACCCATGATCCAGACCCTCGTCCTTTTGCCGTGCAGATCACTACCCTCCACCAACTCCTCGGTCCTCACTTAACGGCCGACACACCCGACCAGTGGTACGCCACCTCCCGCTTGTGAGCCTCACAACCCCTTTTGACACTCCCACACCCCCTATCTCGACTTGCTCCGCACTCGCGCTAAACTTATGTCGAATATCCAGACCGTACAATTTATGCTTGACAAAATCCGGATTTTTTGTCATTTGACAGCGCAACACGGATTCGGATTTTGAAAAGGGTCGCTATCATGTTTGCTAATGCTGGTTTTGCAGTTCAAATCAACACTCGTCGCCGTTGCCGTCGCAGCCGGTCCAGGGCCGGGTGTTTTTTGTGTCGGACATGATACGAATGGAGCACGTCTTCGCGCAAAAACCCCGGCAATTTGCCGGGGTTTTTTTTTGAAAGAAAGGACAAGACAATGTCGGACGGTAAAGTTCGGAAGGTGGTATTGGCGTACAGTGGCGGACTGGACACTTCGGTAATCGTACCCTGGTTGAAGAACAACTACGGCAATTGTGAGGTCATCTGCTTTACTGCAGACCTGGGGCAGAACGGTGAACTGAATGGATTGGAGGAAAAGGCCATTCTTTCGGGAGCCAGCAAGCTGATAGTGCAGGACTTGCGTGAGGAGTTTCTGCGGGACTACGTGTTTCCCACCATGCAGGCAGGTGCCATCTATGAGCGGGAATATCTGCTCGGCACATCCATGTCGCGCCCGCTGATTGCCAAGAAAATGGTTGAAGTTGCAGAGGCGGAAGGAGCCGACGCGGTGGCCCATGGGTGCACGGGCAAGGGAAACGATCAGGTTCGTTTCGAGCTGACCGTGATGGCCTTGAACCCGAAGCTCAAAGTCATCGCTCCCTGGCGGGAGTGGGACATTCGCAGTCGGGAAGACGCCATCCGTTATGCATCCAAATACAACATTCCCATCAGCCAGACCGAGAAGGATATTTACAGCCGCGACTGCAATATTTTTCATCTTTCCCATGAAGGCGGGCCGCTGGAAGATCCCTGGAACGAACCTGAAAAAGCGATGTTCCAGTTGACGATAAGCCCGGAGGACGCACCAGACGAAGCTGAATATGTTGAAATTGGTTTTGAAAAAGGCAATCCGATCAGTCTGAACGGTGTCCCGTTGGCGGCGACGGAGCTCTACACCAGATTGAACCAACTTGCCGGGCGACACGGTATAGGTCGGGTCGATATTGTCGAGAACCGGTTGGTCGGGATGAAGAGTCGCGGTGTTTACGAAACACCTGCGGGCACCGTGTTGCTCAAGGCGCATCAAGCCCTGGAGAGCATGTGTTTGGACAAGCACACCATGCATTACAAGGATTTCGTAGCTGTCAAATATGCCGAGCTCGTTTACAACGGTATGTGGTTCATGCAACTGCGGGAAGCCTTGGACGCCTTTATAAAAGTCACCCAGCAACATGTGCGGGGCACCGTACGCCTGAAATTGTACAAGGGAAACGTGATCATCGCCGGGCGCAAAAGTCCGTCCAGCTTGTACCGTGAAGATTACGCCTCGTTCGGTAAAGAGGATGTCTACAACCAGCACGACGCGCACGGATTCATCCAATTGTTCGGATTGCCGCTCAAAGTCGAAGCCTTGCTGGCCATCGACGGTGAAGGCGAAAGTCGATATCGACAGCCGGACTACAGCAAATTCAAGCGCGATTAGTTAATACACGGGGTATATCAATCATGAGAGCACGTTTGGTTTTGTCGGACGGTACTTGCTTTGAAGGGCTTGCCTTCGGTAGTGCGGGAGCAACGACCGGTGAAGTGGTCTTTAACACGGCCATGACCGGCTATCAGGAGATTCTGACGGATCCGTCCTATCATTTTCAATTGGTGGTGATGACCTATCCGCAGATCGGCAACTACGGAGTAAATCCGAAAGACTTCGAATCCCGGAGCATCTATGCATCCGGCCTGATCATTCGAGAATACAGCCCGGTGGTCAGCCATTGGCAGGCCAATCGAACGCTGGACGATTATATGAAGCACTACCGGGTGGTCGGCATCCACGACCTTGACACGCGGGCTCTCACGCGGCATCTGCGCGATTACGGCGCCCAAATGGGGATGATCACCACCTCCGACGAACCGCTCGAAGCATTGATCGAGAAGGTGCGTAGCGGACGACAGCTGGTCGGGCGGGATATTGTTCGGGAAATCACCTCTGAGTCTCACTACGACTGGCCGATAGACATTGAAGGGTTGCCGCGGCAGGAGTCCGAGTATCGCGTTGCAGTCTACGATTTCGGGGTGAAATTTTCCATCTTGCGGGCGCTTTACACTCAAAAATGCCAGATAAGGGTGTTTCCGGCCCACACACCGGCCGAACAAGTTTTGGACTGGAACCCGCACGGCATCTTTTTGTCCAATGGTCCCGGCGACCCGGAGCCGGTTGCATACGGGGTTCGGAATGTGCAGTATCTATTGGGGAAGAAGCCGATTTTCGGTATTTGTCTGGGACACCAGATTTTGGGATTGGCTCTTGGCGGCAAGACCGCCAAGTTGAAATTCGGTCATCACGGGGCCAACCATCCCGTGCAGTACCTGCCGACCAACGCGGTGGAAATCACTTCGCAAAACCATGGATTTATAGTGGATGCAGAAAGCTTGCCCAAAGAAGATGTCGAGGTCACTCACATCAACCTGAACGATGGCACGCTGGAAGGGATCAGGCACCGGCGGCTCCCCGCGTTTTCGGTTCAGTATCACCCTGAAGCCGCTCCGGGGCCCCATGACAGCCGGTATCTGTTCGAACAATTTGTGGAGGATATGAAGAGGTTTCATGCCTAAACGAAAAGACATCAAACGCATTCTCGTCATCGGCTCCGGTCCGATCGTCATCGGTCAGGCTTGTGAATTCGACTACTCCGGCACCCAGGCCTGCAAGGCTCTGCGGGAAGAAGGATTCATTGTCATTCTGGTCAACAGCAATCCGGCAACCATTATGACCGATCCCGAGTTTTCCGACAGAACTTACATCGAACCGCTCAATGTGGAAACCATCAAGGCCATCATTGAAAAAGAGCGCCCTGACGCACTGCTGCCGACCCTGGGCGGCCAAACCAGTCTCAACCTGGCGGTCGAGCTGGCAAAGCGCGGCATTCTGGAGGAATATGGAGTCGAGCTGATCGGCGCCCGTCTTGAAACGATTCAGCTGGCGGAAGACCGTGAGCTGTTCCGCAATGCCATGCGCGAGATCGGCATGCAGGTGCCCGAAGGAGGCTGCGTTCGCAATCTGGAGGATGCCGAGGTGCTGGCGGAGGAGGTTGGGTTTCCGCTCATTATCCGACCGGCCTACACTTTGGGTGGAATCGGCGGAAGCGTGGTCTACAACCGGGAAGAGTTCGCACAGGCCGCTCGTTGGGGCCTGAAGGCCAGCCCGGTGACGGAAATCCTGATCGAGCAGTCAGTGTTGGGCTGGAAGGAATATGAGCTCGAAGTTATGCGGGATGCCGCCGACAATTTTGTCATTGTCTGTTCCATTGAAAATTTCGACGCAATGGGAATCCACACCGGAGACAGCATCACTGTAGCGCCGGCTCAAACCTTGACCGATGTCGAGTATCAAAATATGCGGGATGCCGCAAAAAAAATCGTAGCGCGCGTCGGTGTTGAAACGGGCGGTGCGAACATTCAGTTTGCGCTCAATCCGCAAACCGGGGGAATGGTCGTCATCGAAATGAACCCGCGGGTTTCCCGCAGTTCCGCTTTGGCTTCCAAAGCCACCGGATTTCCCATAGCAAAAATCGCCGCCAAGCTGGCAGTAGGGTATCTTCTGTACGAAATCCCCAACGACATCACGCGAAAAACTCCAGCCTCCTTTGAGCCGGCAATCGATTACGTGGTAGTTAAGGTCCCGCGCTGGGATTTCGAAAAGTTTCCCGGAAACGAGACGCGCCTGGGATCGCAGATGAAATCCATCGGGGAAGCCATGGGTATCGGGCGAACGTTCAAGGAAGCGTTGAATAAAACCCTGCGCTCTCTCGAGAACGGCTGGTCCGGTTTTCACGCCAGGGAAAGCGACACTTATCGACGCATGTCCCGGGTTGCGCTGCTGGACGATTTGCGTTGGGGCACGCCGGATCGCATCATGAAGATTTGGTATGCGTTGTCTTCCGGAATATCGCCCGAGGAGATTTATACGACCTCCGGGATCGACCTGTGGTTTCTGGAAAACCTTCACCAGCTTGTCCGGTTCGAATCGATTGTGGCCAACGAATACGCCGAGCGGGGCACGCTCTCAACGGAGACCCTGCGCAAGGCCAAACGGATGGGTTTCTCCGACAAGCACATCGGCCTGCTGACCGGCCAGCAGGAAACCGATGTGCGCAGCTTGCGCAAAAAACGGGGTATTCTGCCTTCCTACAAGATTGTAGACACGTGTGCAGCCGAGTTTGAATCTTTTACGCCGTATTATTACTCCACCTATGATGAAGAAAATGAATCGGTGCCGTCAGAGCGCAAAAAGGTCGTTGTTCTCGGTGGCGGCCCCAATCGAATCGGCCAGGGCATCGAATTCGACTATTGCTGCGTGCACGGCGTCCTGGCTTTGAAGTCGCTCGGCATCGAAGCCATCATGATCAATTGTAATCCGGAAACGGTGAGCACCGATTATGACGTGGCCGACAAACTCTATTTTGAGCCGCTGACTTACGAAGATGTGCTCAATGTCATCGATCTGGAAAAACCGGCCGGCGTCATTGTCCAGTTCGGCGGTCAGACGCCGCTCAAGCTCGCTCTCGCACTGGAGCGAGCCGGCGTACCGATATGGGGATCATCACCGGATTCCATCGATCTGGCTGAGGATCGCGACCGGTTTGGCGCTCTGCTCGATTCCATGGATATCCCGCATCCCCAATACGGTACCGCCACCTCGGTAAGCGAAGCTCTGGAAGTGGGCGCCCGCATCGGATTTCCGCTCATGGTGCGGCCCTCCTATGTGCTGGGGGGCAGGGCGATGGAAATCGTCTACGATGCTTCCTCGTTGGAGCACTACATGCGTTATGCCGTCAGCGCCTCTGAAGAACACCCCGTGTTGCTCGATCGTTTCCTGGAAGACGCCTACGAATTCGACGTGGATGCCATCGCGGACGGAAGCCGGACACAAATCTGCGGAGTCATGCAGCAAATCGAGGAAGCTGGGGTTCATTCGGGCGACAGCATGGCGGTTTTGCCTCCTTATCTGCTCAGCCGCGACCAGCACGAGGACATTAAAGAGTACACCCGGCTGCTTGCGGCAGCTTTGAAAGTCAAGGGCCTGATCAACATTCAGTATGCGATTTTGTTCGACACGCTTTATGTTATCGAGGTGAATCCCAGGGCATCGCGCACCGTGCCCTTCGTCAGCAAAGCAACAGGAGTTCCGATTGCCAAAGCTGCGGTGGAGGTAATGTCTGGAAAATCGCTGGATGAGCTCAATTATCGGTTCAAATATGAACTGCCCTATGTTGCGGTCAAAGAATCCGTTTTTCCGTTCGATCGGTTTGAGCAGGCCGATGTTTACCTGCGGCCGGAGATGCGCTCCACGGGCGAAGTGATGGGAATCGCCGCCACTTTCGGCAAGGCGGTGTTGAAGGCGTTTCAAGCTACGGGCATCACCGTGCCCTTAGCCGGGACGGTGTTTTTGAGCGTTAATGACAATGACAAGCCCCGGATCATACCGATTGCCGAAAGTCTTACGAAATTGGGCTACACGTTGGTGGCCACTCAAAGGACGGCAGAGTACCTCGCCAACCGGGGAATAACGGTAAAATCCGTTTTGAAGGCCAGTGAGGGACGTCCGAATGTCGTCGACGACATCAAGAACGGGAACATCAAGCTGATCATCAATACCCCGCTCGGCCAGCGCGCCCGAACCGATGAATACGCCATCGGCTGGGCGGCCATTAAATACCAGGTGCCCTTCATCACCACCCTTTCTGCCGCAGAAGCCATTGTGCGAGGATTGCGCAGAAACAAGCACCATGTTGTCGAGTGCAACTGCCTGCAGGATTTTTATCGGACCTAGACCTACAAACAGGAGAAGCAAATGAACGTCTTGGATGAAAAATTCGCAGAGTTTCAAACGCTTCCAACAGAGGAAAAGATCAAGTGTTTCCAGAGAGATGGTCATCTTTTTGATTTAATTATCTCGCAGCAATTGAATCGCAAGGTCCTGGACGAAATCTACGACATCACTTATCAGCTACGAACCAAATCAAAGAGCAAGGCGGGCGCTATCCATATGCAAAACCTGCTGCCTCACAAGCGGGCCATGCTCTATTTTTCCCAGCCGTCATCGAGGACTTTCCTCTCCTTTATGGGCGCCTGCCACATTGTGGGCATGAAAACGTCCGAAATCCGCGACACCCGAGTTTCCTCGGAGATTAAAGGCGAGACCTACGACGACAGCTTGAGGACGTTTTCCTCGTACACCGACCTGATCATCATGCGGCATAGTCAGAAGGATATGGCTGAAAGGGCCGCCTGGCTTTTGAATACCTATTCCAATCGTCCGGTCCCGGTCATAAACGGCGGCTCCGGGAGTGATCAACATCCCACCCAGGCCATACTCGACATCTACACGCTGCAGGAATCTTTTAGAAACCGCGGCGGGCTGGATGGAAAAACGGTGCTCATGTGCGGCGATCTCCGTCGGGGAAGGACGGTGAGGTCCCTGAGTTACCTGATGAGAAACTTCGAAGATGTAAAGATCATCTTCGCTGCGCCTGAGTCCTTTCAGATGGAACAGGATCTGTGCGATTTTCTCTCAAGAAACAAGATCCCTTATATCGTTGAAACTGAGGGTCTGGACAACGTGGTTGCTGAGGCCGATGCCATCTACATGACAAGGATTCAAGACGAGCACGATACCGTGGCCGGTGAATCATCAAAGGTGGATAAGACCAAATTCAATCTTGGTCTGAAGCAAATGGCCAAGGTAAAGCCCAATGCCATCATAATGCATCCTTTCCCCAGAAGGGATGAGATTGATGTGGCTCTCGATCCCGACCCGAGGGCCATGTACTGGCGGCAGGAGCGGAATGGAATGTGGACCAGGGCCGCTTTGATCGCCTATGTTTTTCGTGTGCATGACAAGATCCTGGAATATTAGACGGCTTACCGGGGAGGAGCGCGAAATGAGCAAGGTTCTGATTATTGGTGCAGGAGGCGTAGGGGGTGTCGTAACGCACAAATGTGCCCGGGTTCCCGAAGTTTTTTCCGAGATTGTTCTGGCGAGCCGCACCCTGGAAAAGTGTGAGAAGATAGGAAATCAGCTGGCCGGATCCATTGAGATAGCTCAAGTCGACGCAGACAAAACCGAGGAATTGGTGACTCTCATACGCAAAGTTACACCGGATCTCATTATCAATGTAGCATTGCCCTATCAAGATCTCACCATCATGGACGCCTGCCTTGAAACCGGAGTCCACTATCTGGATACGGCCAACTACGAGCCCCCGGATGAGGCAAAGTTTTGCTACAAGTGGCAGTGGGATTACCATGAGCGTTTTAAGGAAAAGGGTATCATGGCACTGTTGGGGTGCGGATTCGATCCCGGTGTTACCAGTGTGTTCTGCGCTCATGCTCTGAAACATCATTTCGATGAAATACATACCATCGAGATGATGGACTGCAATGCCGGAGAACACGGCCATCCTTTCGCCACCAACTTTAATCCCGAGATCAACATCCGCGAAGTGACCGCCCGGGGCAAATACTATGAGAACGGGCAGTGGATCGAAACCGAGCCGTTGTCGGTGCATAAAACATTCGACTTTCCGCAGATCGGCCCGCGAGAGATGTACCTCATGTATCATGAAGAGCTGGAATCGCTGGCCAAGAACATCCCCGCAGTCAAACGAATGAGATTCTGGATGACCTTTTCGCAAGAATACCTCACTCATCTGAGAGTCCTGCAGAATGTGGGCATGACGCGCATCGATCCGGTCTCCTTTCAAGGCTGCGAAATCGTTCCTTTACAATTTTTGAAAGCGCTCTTGCCCGAACCGTCCTCTCTGGCTGAACATTACCGGGGAAAAACCTGCATCGGCTGCATCATCGAAGGAATTAAAGACGGCAAGGCTAAGAAATATTTCATCTACAACGTTTGCGACCATGCCGAAGCGTATAAAGACGTCGAATCGCAAGCCATCTCCTACACAACGGGCGTTCCCGCCATGATTGGCGGCATGATGATGCTCACCGGGCTCTGGACGGGCAAAGGGGTGTTCAACGTTGAAGAATTCGATCCGGACCCGTTTATGCAAAAACTGACCGAACACGGATTGCCTTGGATTGAACAGATTCTATGATCTTTACCGAGGAACCTTTAAGAGCCGACCGGAACGAGGCGGTATGATCGGAGAGCTGTATATCGATTGACAAAAAAAAGGGAGCATTGCGCTCCCCGAATCATTTTGAAACCAACTCTGATAATAATAATCGGCCGTTTATTACTTTTTTGCAATAAGCAGAACTACGTATTTTGCGCCGGCAAATTCTGCCTATACCCCGAGGAAGTTACTTGACAAAGTGGTTGCCACCTCGAAACATCGGTACCCAGCAATACGTGACCGTCGGGCGGCTAATATCCGCTGCCGAGCGGTGCTCCTCCGCCTTCCTGCGCGGGCCGTCTGCGTGGCGCCTGCGCCGAATGGCATCCGCAGGCATCCCCGAACAGTCTCCCAGGCGCTGCCCCGTGCAGAAATCCCTGTTGGTATCGTTACCGACGGACGAAACGAACCATGACGCGATAGTTGCCGGATTGAATGTCCTTTGGAACCTTATAGCCTTCGTCGATCAGCAGTAACATAACCCGGCCGCCGGCGGGGTCTTCTCTCGGCGAACCGTTGACCCGCTTATCCTGCCCGTTATAGGGGCCTCTGCGGCCAGTGCGCGGCGGGCGGACGTGCAACACTTTGGCTTCAATCACCCCCGGCGTTATCTGCGTCGTCTTGTCTCTGATGCGTGCAACCTTCGGACTTGCACCAATTACAATTTCCATGAAATGCTCCTATTCCTTCTAAAAAATCGGCAGAAGAAACATCCCCTGCGGCTCCCCTGAGTGTTGTCCAGGAATGCCCATTCGGTTGGAGCTCCCGGCTGTTGATCTCAACCACCCAGGCTTCGGGTTCTTTCGAAATTAATTTTCATGTTCTATTTTTATTATCGACTGATGTGATGTTTGACTTTAATGGCGTTTGTGACAAGCGGAATTTTTTTTGAGCATCTTTGCCTTCCGGTAACCGTTGCTGTTATGCTAGCCGCAATCGTTTTCATCAGTACCGAGAGTTGTCGACGATTCGATCGCTGTTTGATTAAAAGCTTGCAGGAGAGAAGCTTTATGGAAAAGGAACCGAGACTTCTTGTTTGGAACTATACAGTGGAGGAGAAAAGGAACTTAGATGCGCTTCTGGACGAGATCAAAGCTCCCTCGGCAGTAGCCATCGAAACTAATCAAGGGCATCTCTCTCTGAGAGAGATCATCCACACGGATGGTCGATCCGATCGGGAATTTGCGTCGGCAGAAAAGGTCCTTCTTTTTTATAATATTCCTCAAAAAGGCGTCTTGTTCTTGATGGGCGTGTTCAAACAAAACAATCTGCCGCGTCCCATCTACGCGGTTATAACCGAGCACTCCATTGAATGGCCTTTCAGCGAGCTCCATGAACATCTGGTGGAAGAGAGAGACAGAATGGAAAAAAGAAGTGCCGGCAAAAGCCGGGATTAGTCACCTCGGCAATTAATTGTTGGCGCTCGCTCTGCGCCTGTCCATGTGGAGCACCGTGCCTGCGGTCGAGGTCCCGGCAGAAAACGCTTCGCATCCTAATCATGTCAACAACCAATCGGTGTTCCTGGGGTGAGAAATGAGTCATTCAGCAGGCGCATTTGTAGAGGGGAACGGCGTTAGGAGTCATCAAGAATTAACCTGGAGCATCATTGTGGCGCGGTCTCCTGACCGCGCCACCCCGGCGACCGTATGTCTCCACCGGCGGTTAGCCGGATTTGTGGCGGTGGCAGCCACTCATGGGAGACCTTCGGTCGGGTCTGTGGCACGGTCTGGAGACCGTGCCACAACGTGTTCGAGATCCTCATTGCTATAGGTTATTTCTTAATGCATCCTTACCTTCGAGGACCCCCGAGACAACGCTTGAAGTCTCCGCAAGAAAACTTACGTTTTAAACAATGTCAGCATGAATTTATGTTAGCCGCATGGATCGTGCCTCTTGTGATACGGAGGGCGCACACGCGAGTGTCGAGCAGGAACCGTAAACCACTGATGGCGCAGCTGCGAGACGGGGTACTTCAAATCAGGAGGAACAGATGAAGAGAATGGAATTCTTCTACTTTGCAGCCGATGCGCTGTTCAAAGTCGCCACAGAAGATCCTTTTTGCATACCGCTTCGACTGTTTTTCGACCGCGAGGCAAATGTCCTGACGACTCGGCTATGCTACGAGAAGGCATTCGAGGCCTTCGCCCTGGACAGAATCGATCGAGAAAAGGCGCGCATCTCTTTCAATCAGTATTTCGACAAAGTGGAAGTTCTCGATGTCGACCCCAAGGAAACGGACAATTTCGCTTTAAAATACGACTGTGATGAGGCCTGCGCTTCGCTGCTTGCTGCAATAAAGAACAAGCAAGCTTCCCGGGGTGCCCGAAGTGGAAATAGTTTTCTGGTAACGAGCGATAAGGCGCTTATAGAAGCTGCATGCGGTGAAGGTATTAACTTCCATGATTATACCGAGCAGGAGTTTTGCGAAAAGTATAGCTCCTGATGGAAATTTCGACGTTCGAATCCGGTAACGTTGTTTGGCTCATCGCGGAATAGTGGGGAAGGCGCGAGATTGATTGATTTTTTTCGGGACAAGCTGACCACATTAGTATAAATGATCATGGGGAATACTCAAAAAGGAGGATTTCCCATGAAACTTTTGCCCTGTAATCTTTGGTTTGTAAAGGATGCGGCGCAGGCTGTGAAGAGAATTGCCCGGGAAATGTTTACGGCGGTCAACGATGACGTCCTTACTGAACTGCTGGGTCTTCCAAGGCTGATCGTCACGATGTTCACGATACGCAAGGAAGGAGAACAGGAAGCCTTGCATCTGTGGTGTGTGCATAAGGAAGACATCGCTCTATGCCCTCGATGCGGGAAGCTCTCAGATGAAGTTCATGAAGAGGAGCGGCGATGCGTGCGCCATTTGGACATATGGGGGAAGAAGACCTTTCTTCACTTTATGAGCCGACGTTTTGACTGTGAGCAGTGCGGGAAACCTTTCGCGGAGGAGTTGTCGTTTGTGCGGACTCGTCGCAGGCAAACGATAGCTCTTGAATTTCACATCTACCGTTCATGCCTTGCCAGTGACAAGAAAAAGGTGGCAAAACGTGAGAGTTTGAGCCATTCAACCGTATGCGACATCTTTAACTACTTCGCACAACATAAGGGAAAGCCCTCGGCCGATCACGGGGTGCGGATTTTGGGAATTGACGAGATTTCTCTGAAGAAAAGACATAAGCAGTTCGCGTTAGTGATCTCCGATATCGACAGGAAGTGTATTGTGGCGGTGTTGCCCACGAGAGAAAAAGATGCCTTGGAACAGTGGATAGATAGCCTATCGGAGCAACAGCGCAGAACCATACGTTTCGTTTCTATTGACATGTGGGTACCCTATCGCCAGGCGGTTCAAGGCAAACTACCCCATGCCACATTAGTAGTAGATCGATTTCATGTTATGAAGCAACTTAACAATCGCATAACCCGGCTGCGCACTGCTATTCAATCCAATTCCAGTATCGAGGTCAAATCCACGCTCAAAGGAAGCCGGTGGATCTTGGTCCGCAACCGGTGTGATCTCACCCTCAAACAGGAAGCACATTTGCAGGGAGTCCTTGAGTTGTGCCCGGAACTGCGAACACTATATTTGCTCAAAGAAGAGTTCAGAACCATCTTCGAAAAAATGGTCTGCAAACAGAAAGCCCACAAGTTCTTGTCAGCTTGGATGCTGAAATGCAAGTGGACGGGGAACAAGTATCTGAACAAATTTGCAAACACTCTGAAAAACTGGTGGGACGAAATTCTCAACTACTTCATTGACCATGTCGCCAATGGCTTTGTCGAGGGACTCAATGGGGCAATTAGGATCATTATCCGCTCAGCTTTTGGCTACAGGAATTTCGCCAATTTTCGGCTACGCCTCTTAGCCGAGTATGGTTTCCCCACTATTCCGCGATGAGCCATCTTTTCAATATTATTTGGGCGTACTATCAGTTCCGATGCCAGGATATTGGGCGGCAGCGACTTTGTTGACGGAATATTGTCCGAAGCGAAGGAACAAGAAAAAGAGACGCTGCGGGTCGCTTCGGGAAAGTGCGATTTACCGACACTTCTGGCGAGAATTGCCAAAGAAGAGGGTGTAGCGGCGTCGGCCATCCGTACCGGGATCAGGAAAAGAGCAGTTGTACGGGCGAGAAAGTTGATAAGCCGGATCGCGGTGCACAGGTTCGGGTATGCGGGTGCGGAGGTTGCCCGCTATCTCAATATTTCAACCTGTGCAGTTAAACGTCTGGTCAGCCGGGAGGAGCTGCCGGATATCGAGCGCTATATAAAGTTGCTTTAGAACCAGCGTCTCCTCTCACAACCCGCCACAGCACCGATCCGCCGCTCCCCCGCAGGGCGACAATGGAGTAGGCGGAAGCGATGACTTCAACCGAACCGTCGCCATCAAGGTCGGCAACCGCCGGTGAAGAATACCATCCTATTTCGCACCATGAGGAGTGACAGCCCCCGTATTGCCATTTCAACGTTGGTTGGTATACGGTCCCATAAGCAGTTAACGGTAAGATTATCAATATAATCACCGTGCCTATTGTGAGTTCCTTTCGCAATCCGTCCAACCGCATTATTTTCTCCTCGAATTCATCTCATCTTCACAACTTACGACTCCCGAGTTTGTGCCGTAAATAACGATTGCGATGAGCCTGTCCCAAGGCTGAGTGGGATCTCCTTATTTCTAATCGCACAAGAGCAGCGGCAGGATAGGTGCAATATGAACGAAACCTCATTCACCCAGCAAAAGAAGCAGCATCCCCTGCCCAAGCGGGGCAGGGAGCCAGGTCCTATATAGCTCGTATACATCGACTGTGTCCTGGGAAGCCGCAAAGATTACCTGCTTTCCGTCCGGGGTGATGTCGAACCCCTTGACTCCTCCTCCGGGGAGGACGCTATTGATACGTCTCGAAGCTCCAACACGCACTCCGTTGAAAAAGAGCTCGGTCACCCCATCCAAATCCTGATCCGCCTCATAGAGGACGCTCTTGCTGTCCGGAGTGAATTTCGGCCACCACAGCATCTGTACATCTCCACCAGAAACCATTTGTCCGCTAATCTTGCGGACCTCTCCGCCGGCAAGGGGGGCACAGTAGAGCTCGACAGCGTCGGTTTCCTGATCGGCTTCATAGAGGACCCACCGGCTGTCGGGACTGATTTGAGGACCAAGTTGGAGCCACACTACCGTTCCCCCGGGTCGAAGGTCGCCATTAAGCCTCGTGGGTGAAACGCCGCCCGCGATGGGGACGCTATAGAGCTGAAGGCTATCCCAGGCCGGCCCCAGCTGAAAAGCCACCAGGCTGCCGTCCGGGCTGACGGAGAAGCTCTCGACGTGCCCCGATGCGCCAAGCGCGCCGCTGATCCTGGTGGCCGTGCCGCCTCCCGCAGGCACGCTGTATAGCTCAACCACACCGTCGGTATCCTGGTCGGCCGTGTAGACCACCGTGGCGCTGTCAGGGCTGAAGTCGAATAACCCGACATCTCCGCCGGCAACGAGCGTGTCGTTGAGCTTCACCGGCGAGCCTGATCCGCTGATGGATGTGGAATAGAGCTCTCGGACGTCGACCGTGTCCTGATCGGCCGCGTAAACGACGGTGGTGCTGTCCGGGCTGAGACCGAAGCTCTCCACGTTTCCGTTGGCAACCAGGGTGCCACTGAGCTTCTGCGGGGATGCGCCGCCGGTAATGGGCACACTGTATAGCTCGAATACATCGTTCGTCTGCCGATCAGTTAGGTAGACCACGGTGGTGCTATCCGGGCTGATGGCAAAACCGAAGACGTCGCGGTTGTCTGCCATAATCGCATTAAGTTTCTTTCGCGCAAAGGTGGTCATGTTGGTCATGTAAAGCTCGAATTTCTCGTCGACCATTACATCGGCGCGGTAAACTACGAAGGCACCGTTGGGGCTTAGCTCGAATTGAGCCACCGTGCCGCCTGCGGTTAGAGTAGAATTGAGCCGGGTCGGAGCGGCACTGCGATCAACGGGCACACTGTAGAGCTCCTCGACGTTGTGGGTGTCCTGATCCCCGAGGTATACCACTCGACCGCTGTCGGGAGTTACGACATACGACCAGATATCGGCACCGGCCGCCATGATGCCGTTCAGCTTGGTGGGATCGACACCACCGGTTATCGGCACACTGTAGATTTCCTCGGTGCCGTCGGTATCCTGATCGGCGGTGTAGATCACCCAGCTCCCGTCGGGGCTGATTTTGGCGCTTGAAACATTACCGTCAAGAACCATCGTACCACTCAGCTTCACTGGAGACGCGGCCGGAGAGGAGTGACCGCAAAAGATGCAGGCTGCCAGGAGCGCAATAGAAGTAAAGGGTTTAGTTGCCGCCTTCATGGCCGATACCTCGCTCGTGCAGGGTTGATACATGGGAAAGCAATACCCCAGCCTTAAAAGGGCATAGGCAAACTCAACAACTA
>Ga0209164_1002912_pt1 | contig 17066 bp, 12 predicted proteins | sample MTBNYHSulfiMetaG_FD_187458 | JGI IMG/M metagenome (GOLD analysis project Ga0209164, IMG submission 187458) | Enrichment culture microbial communities from rom New York Harbor, USA that are MTBE-degrading - MTBE-NYH (New York Harbor Sulfidogenic)... | ecosystem: Environmental > Aquatic > Marine >...
TAAAAAAAGAAGGGCTAGTGGCTTATTTTCTTAATCCACTGGACTGGGCCCAAACAGAGGTCGTGGCCGTTTTTAACGAAAGTCAGAAGTCGAGCTTACTAAATCTTAAAGAGGGCGACCTGGTCACTTACACGGGTGTCTTAGCTAGCTTCGGAGTAGCTGAAATTAGGTTGACAGATTGTACTCTCGTATCCCTGCCTATTGTACCCTTATGGTGGAATGACGACATTGATACTCACAGCAAACGAATTCTGGTTGGGGATGAAGTGCTCTGTCTTGGTCCAAGTACATATGACGATGCTACTGAATATCGCCCCCATCCCGCCCCCAGAACTACAGCTATCAACAGAGATTCAGGGGAGTTGTTGTGGGAAGGCGAGCAGGCAGAATCCGTCTTGGTGGGAATTGACTCCAGCAATGCATACGCTTGGCATTCGGTACGTATTGTTTCGATGTCCGAGGATGACCCCTGGTATTGGTATGCATCTAATATAACGGCTTTAGACAAAGAATCTGGTCAGATTAGCTGGTCTTTCTACCTCTCTGAGGGCGTTGATTGTCGGCCGCAATGTGACTGCCTGCCCGACGAATGGTCCCAGTCTGATTTTGTGAACTGCTGCATATTGGGAGAAAGTGTGAAGGAAGAGATAGAAGAGATAACTAACGAGGGTGAGCCCGGTCTGACTTTTCTGATAGATAAACCACCTCTCTCCGAACTGACTTATGAGTATCAAGGGGTCATTTATAAGAGCGCTTGTGCTGTCTACGGAGGCGTAGGAAGGGAGTGCGGTGCACTTCAAGCTATTGACCAGGAAACGGATGACGTCCTCTGGATGATGACCTTTCGAGAAGCAGGTGTGAACGATTTTTCAATAGTTGATGGAATTCTATATGTATCAACCGGTGAAGGAGTTGGTGCTTTTAAGCTCTAATTAATCAGCCTTAGCCCCAAGGCCTCTCGCCTTTGAGGTGCTCAACGGAATTTGGACAGCTTGTCAAAACTGAATCTAACAGGCCTCCAAAATCCAAACAGGTCAGAGACACTTATCTGAATATCGAAAGGGGGTATGCCCTTTGGATTGGGTGATGGGCTCGCTCTTATTATTTTTACAGTTAAAAAGAGATAAAAGCATGGTGACATAATCACTATTTCAAATTTTAATGTTAGGGTTATGTGAGCGACCTTTACAGTTATCGGTCCTTGTTGTTTTTATTGCTATGGTATTATCGTTATTGCTCTGTCTAATATCTATGCAATCTTCTATTTGAGCTTGGTTAGTGGTATAGGTGGAAACGCTCACTCGGTTCACTCCAAGGGGGCGGTTAACTAGTTGCTACAATCGTGCCACAGGCGCTTTAGAGACGATTTTAGGGGCATAGACAGCGCAGGATATGGTTTTACTCATTTCAGACTCTATTCGTATCATTTAGAGTCTCAAGCTGCCCTCAAGCTTCATCGCCGTTAACCTGTTTATAGAGTTGAAGGGCATCATCAAAGGTAAGAGACCTGGAATATCGTTCGACCATTGCAATAGTTTCCCAGCCTCCGAGTGCTCGGACTACCCTAGTAGATAAGCCTGACTTAACTTGGTGGACAGCGAAGCCTCTTCGGAATGCATGAGGATTGCAGTGAATACCTGTCTGTCTCGATAGTATCTTAAGGACTGTCTGTATTCCCTCTGAAGTTAGTCCAAAGCTATCATGTTCACTGAACCAATCCTTCACGATGCCATCACCAGCTAGAGCCTTGCGATAGCGATTACCTTTAACCAATACTATGACTATGCCTTCACCCCAGTTGAAATCCTTGGCTCTAACCCTTGCTGCTTCACTCACTCTTACACCTGAATGCCAGAGGAAGCTAATCAGTGCTACATCTCTATGGTTTTGATAATACCCTATGAGAACTTGGAGCTGTTCCTCTGTTATTGTAGGTAGGAGTTTCTTTTGGACTTTGGGAGGTGATACCCTCTCCATAGGATTCTCTGATATGTATGCGTTACGGTGTAATCATCTGAAGAGGATTTTAAGGCTCTGATAGAACCTGAGCTCAGCATTCCTGCAGGTAAGAGACTTCAGATAGGAGCTAACACCATCAGGGCTCAAAGGATAACCGACGAAGTTGGTTATTGTATATCGGTAGAATTCTATCGTTTTCTTGCTCAAGCCTTCAGGACGGGAAGAGATGAACTTCTCCAGCAACTCGGTTGTGAACTTTCTAGCTAAAAGACTGGTGGAGCTGATGGGATTCGAACCCACTACCTTCTGACTGCCAGTCAGACGCTCTCCCGATTGAGCTACAGCCCCGCCTGGGTCAAGAATATAACAAAACAACTTGGGAAACTCAAGTTAAAACAACCCCAAAAGGTCGCAAGATTTTTTGGAGACCCTGCTAATTTTACTTTAAACACTAACTTGGTCTAAAGAAAATCTTCAGATTTTATTGGGCTGGGTTAAGAGCCCACGCCCAGCCATTGTAGGACGACCTTCAAACCGAAGTAACCCAGGTAAGCTAGCACCATGCTTTTGACTGTCCTCCCTGCCCAGGTGGCGAGGAAAAATCTTACCCAACCAAAGCGAGCCATACCCAGGAATACGGCGAAGGGGTAAAAAATGGGACTCAATACAGCTGACACGAAGAAAATGGCTTTAGAACCGTGGCGTTCAATAATATTGCTGAAGCGAAGGTAAAGGCCATTGTTACTATCTCGTAATAATCCCCTGCCAGCGTATCCAGTGAAGTAGGCACCGATAGCCCCTATAGCTTCGCCAGTTCCAGCTACGGCGCCAACTATGGCAGGATTTAATACTCCACCCAGTGTGAATGTAATAACAATGCCGAAGCCAGGCAAAATGAAGGTCCCATTGGTTAGAACGTTGATGAAAAAGCAACCAAAATAGCCCCACTCTGCTATCTCTTCGATGTAGCTTCTATGCTGAAGGATAAAAAGAGATAAAGCTATGGTAACTGCCAGAGATATGCCACCTATTATGGCTTCACGCTTGGTCGGTTTTCTCATCAATTGTATTTATTATACAGTAAAAATATACAAATGAAGTTAAACTTTTTGAGTTTGGTTTGTTCACTGCGCCAAGATTATAGATCTTTCAATAAAAAACATATCCAGGGCTGAGCGCAAAGTCAACGACCTAGAGTCTTTGTAACTGTCGACCTTGAGCGGTGAGAGTCCCGGACGATATCAAAAAGTCGTGCCTCTGCTGTTTTAAGAAAATAAAGAGGGGAGAGGAAGATCTTATTTCCTATTTCATCCCCTTTCCAGAGCCTCTCAATGTCCTCTGAGGAGATTTCCCATGGCTGCGGATAAAAAACCTGAATCATTGTAGCATGGCCACATAGCTATTTATAGGCACCTCCAGCGAATCGGCTACCGGTTGGCACTTCGCCTTAAGGCAATAGAAAAACTTCCCTTCTGAGGCGAGCTCTGATAAAGCCTCATAATGCCCCATTCCCTTAGCGAATATAAGGTCTGCTGACTCAAATTCTCGTTTGAAATGGGTTGAAGCCAGAGAAAAAATTGTTCCCGGCGAGGCTATACCTGTACTTATAACCTTCCCAAACTCACCTTCCAAGCCAGATTTCTTCACATCTTCCAAGGTTAAATCGTCTTGAACAGGCGATGGTTTAACCACATAGATAACCTGGGTAAATTGCTTCATCCACTTGACTAGAGATAGGTCGAAGTAGAGCTCCCCGGCATTATCAGCCAGATAGAGGACCTTGTCTGCTTCCTTGAGTCTTGCCTCAAGCCGCTCCGAGTCATCTAGAGCAAAGCTCACAGGTTTTATGATATCCTCCTTGGTAGAATCAGGCGCCCGGAAGAAATCGATAACATTCGCCGCTGCGGCCAGCTTAAGACAACCCCGAAGGTCATCCTTATATCGGGATCTCAGCTCAGGATATAATTCCCTGGCAATCGTCATCTCCCTTTCCTTCATCGCCTTGTAAGGGTCAGGATTATGGGTCACTTCTTTTATAACCCTGTGAATCTTGGTGGCAATCACAATGGATAATTGGCTATAAGAAAACTCACTATCTAAGATCTTCATCGCTTCTTCCGTTGCCCTCTGCTTCAGTGAAGCATCATCAGTGGCCAGGTCAGCAGCTTGACAGAGTAATCTTCGCAAGCACTCATAGCAACCTGTCGCCAGTTTCATTCTAGCTCCCTTAACTCAAATTTGAGCAGCTTATGTCGCTGTATTATAATAATATCGGGTATGTTTGATAAACTAGAATTAATACAAAAGCGTTATAACGAGGTGAGCAAGCTCTTAGCTCTAGCAGATGTGGCCACTAATCTCAGGCGGCTTCAAGAGCTAAGCAAGGAGAAGGCTGACCTTGAAGATATTGTTGGCATATACAAACAATATAAAACCAAGGACAAGGAGCTGGCGGAACTGGAAGCTCTGATTAATTCCCATGCCGAAGCGGAAATGACGGTTTTAATCAAGGAAGAAGTGAGCAAACTCAAACAGCAGCAAGGTGATCTTCTTCGCCGACTCAAGCTCTCTCTGATACCCAAAGACCCAGCCAGTGATAGAGATGTCATTGTTGAGATAAGAGCTGGAACTGGTGGTGAAGAGGCGAGTCTCTTTGCCGCAGACTTATTCCGTATGTACAGCAGATATGCCCAGGCCAAGGGCTGGCAGGCAGGGGTCATCGACAGCAATCAAAGTGAACGCGGAGGTTTCAAGGAGCTAATTTTTGAAATCAAAGGCAAAGGTGCCTTCAGCCGCCTTAAGCATGAACGGGGTGTTCATCGAGTGCAAAGGGTACCAGTCACCGAGGCCTCAGGACGAATTCATACCTCGACGGCTACGGTAGCGGTCCTCCCTGAGGCGGAAGAGATTGAGATCAACATCAATCCTGATGACCTAAAAATGGAGTTTTTCCATAGCCGGGGGGCCGGGGGACAAAATGTGAATAAAGTAACTACGGCGGTTCGCATCACGCACTTGCCCACAGGCATAATGGCCTCCTGCCAGGATGAAAGGTCTCAAGTAAGAAACAGGATGAAAGCCATGGCGGTGCTTCGGGCCAGGCTGCTTGACCTTGAACAGCGGAAACAATCTGAAAGCATGGATAAAGAGCGGCGGATGCAAGTAGGCAGCGGTCAGCGGGCGGAAAAGATTCGCACCTATAATTTCCCCCAGAACCGGGTCACCGACCACCGAACCAGCTCCAGTTTTCACAACCTTCAACAGATTTTGGATGGAGAACTGGACGAAATCATTGAAGCCCTGTCCAGCAAAGAACAAGTTGAACAATTAGAAGCGGCTCTTACGTGATTTTACGCGAAGCTTTACAATCAGCTACCCAAACATTACGCAGGGCAGGAATTGCTGAGGCCCCTGTTGAGGCTGAGCTTTTGCTAGGTCACGTCTTGGAAAAGTCTAAAACACAGCTTTACACAGAGCCCGAGAGAGTTTTAACTTCAAAAGAAACAATGCATCTACGGTGTCTTGTCCAGCGTTGCCTTGACCACGAGCCTACTGCTTATATTTTAGGGCACTGCGAATTTTACGGAATTGACTTCCGCATTGACTGTCACACCTTTATCCCTCGGCCAGAGACAGAACTTCTTGTGGAACAAGCTGTGGAACTTGTCCACGGCATTTCCCAGCCGGGAAAGCGAATTAATATAGCCGACGTCGGCACAGGGTGCGGAGCTATCGCCATCAGCCTTGCTTTAGCATTACCCAAAGCTAAGATTTATGCCACGGATATTTCAGCTCTGGCTCTACAGGTAGCTGGGATGAATTGCCGGCGTCACGCCGTTAGCAGCCAGGTGGAACTTTTACAAGGGAATTTGCTTGAGCCACTATCTCAACCCGTAGATATGATAGTAGCCAATTTGCCTTATATCAAAGATTATGAATTTAAAGATTTGAGCCCAGAGATAATAAATTTTGAGCCCACGACAGCCTTAGCTGGTGGTGAGGACGGCTTGGACAAAATAAAACAAATACTAGAACAGATGCCGGGAAAACTTAATTACGGAGGCTGTTTTCTTTTGGAAATAGGCAAAGGACAGGGAAGAGAGGTAACTTCGTTAATAAAGGGCTGTTTCCCGCAGGCCAGTATCGAGTTAATTTCCGACTTGGGCGATATCGAAAGGGTAGTGAAGGTCGGGTTATAAGTGAGAAAGTCAGTTTCAGAGGAGTGAGATGATGGAAGAGATAGAACGGTTAGTTCAGCTTATCGTTGAATCTAAAAAGACCGTCGTGTTCACTGGGGCTGGGATAAGCACGGAGTCAGGTATTCCCGATTTCCGCAGCCCGGGAGGAATCTGGAGCAGATATGACCCTGAGGACTTCACTATTCATAAGTTCCTCAGCGGCCCGGCCGCTCGCAAAACTATTTGGAAGATGTCCACCGAAAGTGGACTTCTTACTGAAGCTGAACCAAATCCCGCCCACTATGCCATCGCCCAGCTCTATCATTTGGGCAAATTAGATTGCGTCATCACTCAAAATATCGACAACCTGCACCAAAAGGCCGGGGTCCCTGATGATAAGGTGTTCGAGCTTCATGGTAATATGGGGTGGGTGGTCTGCTTAAGTTGCCGTAGACGCTTTCCGATGCCCGAAGTATTACAAAAAATAAAGGAAGGGATAGAAGTTCCCGATTGCCCTGACTGTCAGGGTGTCCTGAAGCCAGATGCAGTGTTTTTCGGTGAGGCATTGCCACAGGAGACATTACAGGAAGCTATCCGCCGCTCACGGAACTGCGACCTTTTTATTGTCATTGGGTCCACTCTTGTCATTTACCCCGCTGCTTATATTCCAACGTACGCTGCGGAGGCTGGAGCAAAGTTAGCTATCGTTAATTTAACTCCAACCCCCTTCGACCGCTATGCCACAGTAGTCATCCGGGGTAAAGCTGGCGACATAATGTCCAAAATGATGGAAAAGGTGGGGCTCTCCTAGTTATCAGGATTGAGCTAAACCAGCTGCTGAAGGCTCTTTCTTCCTAGTCCGTTGTTTTTTGGATACGCTTAATATCCACTGCCTTGCCAGTATTTTCATCCACTTCGACCAGAATTGCGTCGAAGTTGACTTTTCCCTTGCCAACCGATAACCGACTGGGCATCTGGGTAAGGAAGCGATCGAGTACAGAATCTGTGTCGTCCCCGATAACCGAATCTATAGGGCCAACCATGCCTATATCGGTGACATAAGCAGTGCCTCCGGGCAATATGTGAGCATCAATAGTGCCCACATGGGTGTGGGTGCCCAACACAGCGCTGACTCGTCCATCGAGATATTTACCCATTGCTACTTTCTCCGAGGTTGCCTCAGCATGAAAGTCAACAATAATAGGAATTGATTTATGTTTAAACTCAGTAAGTAGCTGGTCCATGGCTCGAAAGGGACAATCAAAATGGCCTATGAAAACACGCCCAACGAGGTTAGCTATCAGGGCATTGTTTTTAAGCAAATAGCCACGACCAGGATTTGTCGGCGGATAATTCAATGGGCGGAGAACAGCGGGTCCGCTATCCAGATAAGAAATAATCTCCTTGTAAGCCCAGATATGATTGCCTGTGGTTATGACATCAATTCCAGAATCAAAAAGCTCTTCTGCTGTATTTGGAGTTAGCCCCAGCCCACCAGCAGCATTCTCGCCATTGCCTATTACGAGGTCAATATTATACTCAGTATATAAGCCTGGTAAGATTTCCTCCACCGCTTTCCTACCAGGCTTGCCGATGATATCGCCTATTGCCAGTATTCTCAATTCTACTTAGCGTAATCTATCGCCGTAGTCTCCCTTATCACTACTATTTTTATCTGGCCGGGATAGGTCATGTTCTCCTCTATTTTTTTAGAAATATCCCGAGCCAATCTCACCGCTGTTAAATCATCAACTTTATCTGGTTTTACCATGACGCGCACTTCGCGTCCAGCTTGAATAGCAAAAGTCTTTTCCACGCCAGGAAAATCGGCTGCGATGTCCTCTAGATCCTTAACACGCTTCAAATATTGTTCCAAGGACTCACGTCTTGCACCAGGCCGCGAACCACTTATGGCATCGGCAGCAGCAACAATAAAGCCCATAACAGTACTAGTCTCTGCCTCGCCATGATGTTCAGCAATGGCTTGAACTACTTCTGGATTTTTATCCCACTGCTTAACTAGGTCAGCACCTATCAAAGCATGTGGGCCCTCTGTTTGATGATCTATCGCCTTTCCAATATCATGAAGCAGGCCAGCTTTCCTGGCTACACTGACATTAGCCCCAATCTCGCCAGCCAGCATCCCTGACAGATGAGAAACTTCGAGACTGTGAGTTAAAACATTCTGACCATAACTGGTACGAAATTTAAGCTGACCAAGTAGCTTAATCAGTTCAGGATGTAAACCTGCTACTCCAGCTTCATAAGCAGCCCGTTCACCCTCACTACGGACAGTGGCTTCAACCTCTGTTTTGGTTTTGTCCACTATTTCCTTAATCCGGGCTGGATGAATACGCCCATCAAGGATAAGTTTGCTTAAGGCAACGCGAGCTACTTCACGCCTCATAGGATCAAAGCTGGAGATGGTAACCGTCTCCGGAGTATCGTCAATGATGAGATCAACGCCAGTGGCTTGCTCAAGAGCTCGAATATTGCGTCCCTCACGCCCAATGAGACGCCCCTTCATCTCGTCACTAGGCAAGGGAACAGCGGATATTGTAGTTTCCGAAACAACATCAGTAGCACACCTTTGAATAGCTGTGGCCAGAATCTCTCGAACCCTTTCATCAGACTCTTCCTTTATTTGTGCCTCCCATACCCTAACCTGTTGTAAGGCTTCTTCTTCAACCTCTTGTTTTAGCTCTTGAAATAAAAGAGTTCTTGCTTCTTCACTAGATGTGCCAGAGATGGATTCTAACTTTGTCAGCTGCTTTTCTCTTATTGTCTGAAGTTCAGCTGTTATCCTCTCGGTATCTTTTTTCTTGTTATCTAAATCATGCTCACGTCGCTCTACAGCCTCTAACTTCCGCTCCAGCGCCTCTTCTTTCTGGTTGACACGCTTTTCTATTCGCTGTATTTCAAGGCGGCGTTCCTTGCTTTCCGCCTCGGCAGCGTTGCCAACCTTGATAGCTTCTTCTCTAGCTGCACGGAGTAGCTCATTATACTTGGTTGTTGCCTCATCTAATAAGTTCTGTGCCTCTTTTCTTGTTTTTTGAATCTCCCGGTTGGCTACTAGTTGCCTGACGAAGTAACCAATAAGGATGCCTAAGACAAGCGCGAGGCCACCTATCATTAATGTATAGTCCATCTTTCCTCTTTATTTCGTTGTTATAATAAATGCAAAACATTGCATATTAATAATAACCTTTTATCGGGTTGGCGTCAACTAACTGCTTTGGCAAACAGTCACTTAACCAATTTGCCTTGCATCTCTTAACACACTGGGAGAAGTGTCATATTGCCGTTGCACATAACTCGGGATTGTGCAATTTAGTCGCGCCAACGTTGATACAGATTGATTCTCGTAGAACTGGTGTCTATCGCTTCAAATCCTGTATATTACTGTTGTGGAAGCCATGAAGGAAGAACTAATCGCTCCCTGTGGAATGAACTGTACAATATGCAGTGGTTATCTTGCCTATCGCCACGATGTTAAAAGCAAGGAAATAAAGATGCCTTATTGCATAGGGTGCAGGCCAAGAGATAAGCAGTGCGCTTTCTTGAAGAAAAGATGCGAACTACTGATGTCTAATAAGGTAAGATATTGTTATGAATGCAGCAATTTTCCCTGCGAATGGTTAAAGCATCTTGATAACCGCTACAGAACATGTTTCAGGATGAGCATGATTGAGAACCTGGAATACATCAGAGATAATGGCATTAATAAATTCCTTGAAAGAGAACAGGAGAAGTGGCGCTGCCCCGAGTGTGGTGGGGTAATATGTTGCCACAATGGTATCTGTTTTAATTGTGGTCTCGATAAGCTGCGCCAGAAGAAGCAAAGATATCTCTGGGAGGAGAAATGATGAAGAAAACTTGGCAGGAGAAATTGAAGGACAAATCCTCTTTTCCTAAGGTGCTCAGGCTCGAGAAAGGGTTTCCCTGTTATAATGCCGTGCACAAGATGGGTGCCGAAGTCGGTGATAACGTTGTCCTGGTGAATCCATCGGAAGTAGTGGCAATCATGAAGGGGGTACCAAAAGGAAGGCTCATTACTATTGTCGAAGTATGCAGGCAAATAGCCAGGAATCACGATGTAAAAGCTTGCTGCTCTTTGACCACCGGGATTTTCATAATGACGGCGGCTAATGCGGTGGAAGAAGCAAGCAAGGAAGGTAAATCATTAGATATACCGTACTGGCGGACGCTCAAAGCAGATGGGTTTTTGAATGAAAAATACCCCGGTGGACAAGAAGCGCATAAGAGATTACTTGAGGGAGACAATTTCAGGGTCATTGCTCGGGGCAAGAAGTACCAGGTTGTTGATTACGAGAAACACCTGATGAAGCTAATATGAGGTTATCGCCAATTCACGAAATGGGGATTGTTGGACAACTTCCCTATACCAAAACGCTGTTATACCTCTACGAACGATAAGAAAATGGTAAAGTTGATTAAGATACCTCATAAAGTTCACGAATCCACATGCTATGTCAATGGCTTATTCGATGTTCTAACTTGGCATGGAGCCAGATATGATTATTTCTTGTTGCCTGTTATTGGAGGTATGGCTTCATTCGCATATTTAAAGTTTAAGATTGCTGAACCTCCTTGCATGGTTTACTGGGGTAATAATCCTAAATACTTGCTTCAAGACCTGGGTAAGATAATAGGATTTACTCAGACCACAAGTGAAGGCAAATCATTCAGGAATGAGTTTCCGAAAATGAAGGGGTATCTGGAGAATGATGAGCCAGTGATGGTTGGTGCGCTAGACATGTATTACTTGCACTACTACCCGGAACTTTACAAAAAGGAACATGTCCCCATCCACTATGTTCTAATGGTCGGCTATGATGACGAAAGACAGGTAGTATATGTTAACGACTGCAGTGTAGGTGGTGTGCAGAAAATTCCTTACATAGCATTTGAGAGAGCTCTGGATGTTAATGTCCCGGGCATGAGTAAAAAGAATACCTTTAGAGTTTTCCAATTACCTCAAAAGATGCCAGCTGAACTTGAAATTGCCGACAAAGGTTTCACCTACAAGGCCAGGCGAATGCTCAAACCGCCTGTGAGTATGTTCGGCATTCCGGCTATGAGAAAGCTGGCAAAGGAGATTGTCTCGTGGACGGATGTGGATTGCTTCAGACACATGGTTGCATATGCTGGTTTAACGCCACCACTTATTAGCAAAGACTTTTCTCACAACGATGGATTAAGATTTGAACAGGCACGAGTCTTTGGGGACTTAGGACAGAGGTATCAGCGTAAAGAATGGAGTGATGCATCTATTCTCTTTAGAAAATCTGGAGAACTCATTGTGAAGTTATGCGAGCGAGCACTGGAATACGATGGTCGTGGCTGCTCAGCATTTCTCAAAGGGATAGCAGATATTGAGGAAGAAGCATATACGGCATTATTGAAATCGGTATAACCTTAAGTCTGAAATCAGTCAATATAGAATCACTTAAACCGTTCAATTTGCCCAGCTTGCTATTCACAGTTATACTTCGACATTGGGCCTTCTTCGATGTAGAATACCCCGTATATGAGCGCAAAGAGGCCAGTAAAGCTGAACACGGTCTATTTGGGCCTTCTTCTTTTTGTCGTCGCTCAAATGCTCATCCTTCTTGTTGCCCCCCGTATAGACCCATTCCTGGAAGAAAATGATATATATATACCGACCCAGCCACCCGCGCCGGTAGCGTGGTGGCCAGGGGAAGTGACATTACCCTCTGGGGAGGTCATCGACGTCCCAGCCCATTCAGCGTTGGGGCCAATTTTAATCTATATTTTTGCAGCAGCGGCTGTACTAGGACTTACGCTCTACAAGATCCCTCTTACAGCTTTAAAGGTTATTCTTAGACTCTTGTTTGCCCTTCTGTTTAGTTGGGGTGCATTCATCGCCACTGTCTTCTACGTGCCTCTTCCGGTAGCTGTCTCCATCGCTGTCGCATTTGGAATATTTTGGTTCTTGATACCACTTGTCTGGTTACATAACCTGGTATTGATTCTGGCGGTTAGTAGTTTAGGAGCAGTTTTCGGTCGCTTTATTACGCCGTGGACAGCGATGGCTATTATTCTGGCACTCGCCATCTATGACTTTCTGGCGGTTCGTTTTAGATTTATGCTCTGGATGGCAGACAGGCTATCGCAAATAAATGCCTTGCCGGCACTAATCATTCCCAAAAACTATTCTGAGTGGAACTTCAACTTGAAAAAACAGGAGAAAATAATAGAGGTGAATCCCGCCGAGAGGGAATACTCCATACTGGGCGGTGGCGATATTGCCTTCCCTTGTCTGCTTACAGCTTCCGTTTATTTTGCCCAGGGCTGGAGGCCAGCGGCTATTATTGCAATACTGGGATTACTGGGATTGGTTAGCGTCTATGCGATTCAAGCGATATTTTTGAAGGGGAAGCCGATGCCAGCTCTGCCACCTATCGCCGCCTTTACATTGGTTGGATTATTGATTATCTAGTGATACAACAGTGTAGCAAATTGTTACCCGGTCTTTCATCAACTCCGCTTGCCTTTCTGAAGTTATAGCTGCGAGCCGCATGCTCAAAAAGCAAAGCGATAAGGCTAACTTCGTGAAGGGCTGCCAAAGCATGTATTAGAGAAGCGACCCCGAGGGGATTTGAACCCCTGATCTCCACCGTGACAGGGTGGCATGTTAAACCGCTACACCACGGGGCCGTATAAAAGAATATATGGTAAAATATAATGGAAAATTTCCTTAATGTCAAACTTGCTCTGATACCGTGAGAAGGTATTATTGTACTTGTAGCCAAGGAAAAAGTTGACAAGAGAAGAGAGATTTCTATAAAATATTGGGTGTATTAGTACTTTAACAATTGAATAGTGGAAGGAAGATTTTGAGTGGAGAGCTTGATCCTGGCTCAGAATGAACGTTGGCGGTGCGCCTTATGCATGCAAGTCGAACGGTCGAGCACGTAACTTGTTATGTGCTCGATAGTGGCGAACGGCTGAGTAACACGTAAGTAACCTGCCTCGGAGTGGGAAATAACCTGCCGAAAGGCAAGCTAATGTCCCATGTGGTAACGAAGCAAATGCTTTGTTATTAAAGCCTTAGGGTGCTCCAAGAGGGGCTTGCGCCTGATTAGCTAGTTGGTAGGGTAATGGCCTACCAAGGCGATGATCGGTAGCTGGTCTGAGAGGATGGTCAGCCAGATGGGGACTGGGATACGGCCCCAACTCCTACGGGAGGCAGCAGCAAGGAATCTTGGGCAATGAGCGAAAGCTTGACCCAGCGACACCGCGTGAGGGAAGAAGGCCTTCGGGTTGTAAACCTCTTTTCTTGGGGAAGAATTCTGACGGTACCCAAGGAATAAGCCTCGGCCAACTACGTGCCAGCAGCCGCGGTAATACGTAGGAGGCGAACGTTATTCGGATTTACTGGGCGTAAAGGGAGCGTAGGCGGTTCCTTAAGTCGGATGTGAAATCTTCTGATTCAATCAGAAGGGGTCATTTGATACTGAGGGACTTGAGAACAGCAGAGGGAAATGGAATCCCCAGTGTAGCGGTGAAATGCGTAGATATTGGGGAGAACACCAGTGGCGAAGGCGATTTTCCAGGTTGTTTCTGACGCTGAGGCTCGAAAGCGTGGGGAGCGAAGCGGATTAGATACCCGCGTAGTCCACGCCCTAAACGGTGGACACTAGACATGGGAGGTATCGACCCTTTCTGTGTCGAAGCTAACGCCTTAAGTGTCCCGCCTGGGGAGTACGGCCGCAAGGCTAAAACTCAAAGGAATTGACGGGGGACCGCACAAGCAGCGGAGCGTGTGGTTTAATTCGATGCTACACGAAGAACCTTACCAGGGCTTGACATGGCAGAAGTAGGAATCCGAAAGGAGGACGACCTGTATCCAGTCAGGAGCTGTCACAGGTGCTGCATGGCTGTCGTCAGCTCGTGCCGTGAGGTGTTGGGTTAAGTCCCGCAACGAGCGCAACCCTTGTCCTATGTTAAATTCTCATAGGAGACTGCCTTGTACAGCAAGGAGGAAGGAAAGGATGACGTCAAGTCAGCATGGCCTTTATGTCCTGGGCTACACACACGCTACAATGGGTGATACAAAGGGTTGCCAAGGAGCAATCTGGAGCTAATCCCCTAAAATCATCCTCAGTTCGGATTGCAGGCTGAAATCGCCTGCATGAAGTCGGAGTTGCTAGTAACCGCAGGTCAGCTATACTGCGGTGAATACGTTCTCGGTCCTTGTACACACCGCCCGTCACGCCGTGGGAGCCGGCAACACCTGAAGTCGATGGGCTAACTTGTGTTTCACAAGAGGCAGTCGCCTAAGGTGGGGTTGGTGACTGTGACGAAGTCGTAACAAGGCAGCCGTACGGGAACGTGTGGCTGAATCACCTCCTTTCTAAGGAGTCATAAGTAAAAAGCTTAGGGATTCCTAGGTCGGTCGATAGACTGTGAAGTCTATCGTTTAAGTGTTTGAAATCTTTCTTCCTTCCACTATTCAGTTGTTAAAAATCTTGCCTGTTATAGTATGAACAATAACAGGTGAGCTGTCCCGAAAACCGTCTCAAAAAATTCTCACTTATCAGCCTGCCATTAAGGGATGGTGTGAGGTTGGTGTGGAGCCCTTATCACCCAATGTGCTCACTTTTTTACCAATGTTGACGAAATTCTTGAAAAACCTTGGTAGTATAAGGTATGATACAATATCGTCTAGGAGCTAAAATTTTTGAAAAGTTAAAATGTTGCAAAAGGAGATGGAATATGGGTAGATACGTGAGAATTATTCTGACAGCTATACTCATCGTGAGCGGGGTTTTTGTCTTCTTGCCCTCCGGCTACGTGAGCGCCGGAGGAATAATTTGTAACCAGAGCTTCGAGGATGGAGCAGGAGAAGTACCGTTTGCATGGAACCTGACCGGAAACGCTACGCGCATAGATACCGGCCCTATCTATGTAGGTAATTGGACAGCCCTGATAACAGGGGATGGCGGCACGCTTACCCAGTGGGTGCATACCGGCAATCTCACTTTGCCGCTGACATATGAGTTCTGGGGATGGATATATGTTTCCAGCAGTGTTAGCAGCAATGTCAGCGGTGTTATCGCTGTCGACTTCTGGGCGGGAGTGAATGGGACCCAACTGAGTTCAACAACACTGCTGTCTGCTACCGACACAAACGGAGCCTATGTACAAAGGGCTATTAAAGTACTGGCACCAATCTGTACGACTCATGCAAGAATCCGCCTCTTGGCAACTGATTGGATTGATGGGGCTGAAATACGGTTCGATGAGATTGGCTTATTCTTTGTAACGGGCTACTGCTTCATTGCGACCGCGGCCTATGGCACAGAAACTGCCAGTGAGCTTGACATACTGCGCGATTTTCGAGACCAGGTATTACTGGAGAATGCCCTGGGTTCGCGATTTGTAGAGGCTTATTACAAAGTCAGTCCCCCTGTGGCCGACTTCATAGCGAAGAACGATTTCCTGCGTTCAGTTGTCAGGGAGGTGCTCATCGATCCGATAGTTAATCTCCTGCAATGGTCGCAGGGCCTATGGAGAGCTTAGCCGAACAAACCCTGAGTCCAGACCTTCTTAGGAGTCTGAAATTCTCCCCGATTGCTACGACTGTTAATACAGTGGAACGAATAGATTATTATGACTAATCCAATTAAATTTGGCACCGATGGGTGGCGAGGAATTATCGCCGAGGATTTCACCTTCGACAATGTGCGAATCTGTGCTCAGGCCGTAGCAGAATATCTCAAGCAAAACGGGCTTGATAAACAAAGTCTGGTCATTGGCTATGATACTCGCTTCGCCTCTGAGGATTTTGCTGCTGCCGCGGCTGAGGTGATAGCCTGCAACGATATCAGGGTACATCTCTGCCTCAAACCAGCCCCTACGCCGGTGGTGAGCTTTACTGTCCCGGCTACTAAGTCCGCTGGGGCTATTGTGATAACTGCCAGCCACAACCCTGGTTCATGGAATGGATTCAAATACAAATCTCAGGATGGGGCTAGTGCTCCAGGCGAGGTCACTTCTCAGATAGAAAGAAATATCGCTTCCCTAACCCTTAAAGGGAAAGAGCAAGGAGGGAGTGTGAAAAGGCTTGCTTTGGATAAGGCCTTAAAGAAGGGGGCCGTTGACTACCTGGACCCCGCTCCTGCCTACTTCAATCACCTTGGTCACTTCGTGGACGTAGAAGGATTGCGCCACCAGAAATTAAATATAATAGTTGACCCCATGTATGGTGCGGGCACTGGTTACTTCAAGACAGCCCTTCAAAATGGCAACTTAAAAATCACCGAAATTAACGCTGAAAGAAACCCCTCCTTCCCCCAGATTCAGCCTGAGCCAATTGCCAAAAACCTGACCAAGCTTTCCCGATTGGTCGTTGAACAAAAGGCTGACGTGGGCTTAGCCACCGATGGAGACGCCGACCGTATTGGCATCCTAGACGAAAAGGGGCAGTTTTTAACCCAGCATCAAGTTTTTACCTTGCTTTGTCTCTATCTCCTGGAAGTTCGGGGTGAGCGTGGCGCCATGGTGAGGACGCTAACTTCCACCATGATGCTTTCCCGCTTGGCGAAGCTCTTTGATGTTACTGTTTATGAAACGCCAGTGGGTTTCAAATACGTTGCCCCCTTGATGATGGAGAAAAACGCCATTATTGGTGGGGAGGAGAGCGGCGGCTATGGCTTCCGCGGCCATGTCCCGGAAAGAGATGCCATACTTGCCGGGCTTTACTTCCTCGACTTTATGGTAAAAACAGGTAAAACACCGTCCCAGCTTCTGGAATACCTTTACAGCAAAGTTGGACCTCACTACTATGACCGCAGGGATTTTCATATCTCCACAGCTAAGCGTAAGCCAATCCTGCATCGACTCAGTTCCAGCTCCCCAGCCACCATAGCTGGCACAAAG
>Ga0209164_1002915_pt1 | contig 17044 bp, 13 predicted proteins | sample MTBNYHSulfiMetaG_FD_187458 | JGI IMG/M metagenome (GOLD analysis project Ga0209164, IMG submission 187458) | Enrichment culture microbial communities from rom New York Harbor, USA that are MTBE-degrading - MTBE-NYH (New York Harbor Sulfidogenic)... | ecosystem: Environmental > Aquatic > Marine >...
GTTCGATCCCTCTTCACGGGCAGGAAAGATCCCATCCTCTCCCGCCGGATGGGTGGGAGATTCAGAGCGGGGTCGGTAACTCGGATTCTGCAGAATGCCCCGACTTCCTCAGCGCGTCCAGAGAGAACCGGTTGCACTGGCTGAAATAGTAGGCGATCACCGTGATCAATACATAGTTGGCGTTGTTGGCCACGGTAACGTGATCCTGCGCCAGGACCTTGCCGAACATCAGGGAGGTTAAGAGCAACGCGGTCACCACCAAGACCGGCCGGGTCAGCAAGCCGAGGATCAGCAGAAAGCCGACGATGACTTCCACAAAGGGAAGCACGTAGGCGTAAGGATAGAGCAATACCTTCGGCAACCAGGTCTTCTCGGTCATCTCCTGCAGAATCCAACGGACAAAGTTGCCATAGCCGCCGATGAACTTGTTCAGCCCCGCAAACAGAAACAGCACTCCGATGGGCAGTCGCAGCAGGAAGCCGATCACACTGTACTCCTTCGATTTCCGCTCTTCGCTTTCCATCATTCCGCCTCCTCCTATCCTCCCATTCGCTTCTTGCTTCCGGAATCTCATCGCCGGACTTTGATCCCGGCCCCATCCTGAAGCGTGCTGTCCGGATGCGCGATGATTTGATCCGCCTCGCTCAGGCCCTCGAGAATCTCCAATTCCAGGTCGCTGCGAAGGCCGAGCTCAACCGGCTGTTTCCTCGCCCGATCCCCTTCGATCTTGAACACATAATAGGTCCCCTCCGCATCTTGCAGCACACTGAAGCGCGGCACAATTAAGGCATCCGACCTGGCCCCGGTGAAGAACCGCGCCTGAAGCCGGTAACCGACGCCCAGCCCGGCCGCCTTGTCCTCCAGGGAGACAATCACCTTGACCCGTTGCTGCTCGACGCCGAGCGAGGACAGCTTGGTGAAGCCCGCCGGCTCAGTGCGCTTGACCCGGCCGGAGAGAGCCTCCCGGCGGGCCGCCGGCTGCAAACTGACCTCGAAGCCGGGCTTCAGGCGCAACGCGTCCTGCGTCAGCACCTCGGCGACAACCTCCAGCTGATCGAGATTGCCCAACAGCAGCAGCGGCTCGCCGGCTGTCAGAGTCCGCGCCCCCTGTTCGTAGCGCTCCAGAACCACCCCGTCGATCGGCGAGCGCAGCGCGGCCAACTCGAGCTCATGCTGCGCCTTCCTCAGACGCGCCCGGGCCTGCGCCAGCTGGTGGACGATGACCTCCCGCTGGAGCTCCTCCAGGCCCAGATAATGCTCAACATAGCGGGGGCCGAGGTTCACGATCATCATCATCGCCTTCCAGGCCGCCTGGTAAAACTCCTGCTTGCGCAGTTCGATCAGCGACGTCTCAGCCGCCAGCGCGGCATCGTCCAGATCGCTTTCGGCAATCGCCTCGTCGCGCGCCAGCTCCTGCTTGCGCGTCAGCTCTTTGGCGGCCCGCTCCGCCCGGGCCTCCTCGGCGTCCACCTGCGCCTCGGCCGCGCTGAGAGCTTCACTGGCAGCCTGAATAGCCACAATGGAATGAGTCAGGGCGGTATCTTCGATCCGGTTATCGTCCTTGACGGCGATGCGCGCTTCGAGCTCCGCCACAGCCGCCCGGGCTTCCTCCACCGCTTCTTCCAAAGGCAAGCGGTCGAACTCCGCCAGCGTCTGCCCGGCCTGCACCGCGTCCCCCGGCTCCAGGTCAATGCGCCCGATGCGCCCGGCAATCGGCATCGTAATCCGATAAGTCTTGGCCAAGCGGGTGCGCGCCGGCTCCGAGAATGACTCGCGAATCTCTCCCCGCCGGGCAGCGACTCCCTCCACTTCTTTGCCCCCCGCGCAACCCAAAGCGCACAGCCCCAGCAAGACTGCCCGGCCCAGGATGTTAATTCCTTGTTTTCGATTCATACCTCCCCCAGCTAAAAGGAATGTTTCTCAGAGTTCGAATCTCTCTTGCCCGCCGAACCCATCACTCCTTCACCTTCAACACTTCCAACCAGTCCATCTTGCGGATCATTCGATAGATAATCAGCTGCGACAGTCCCAGAAACCCCACCATCAGCCCGCTCGTCATCACCAGACGCGACGGATAGATGACGGCTGGAAACCGGTACAGCTCGGTATTATAGGCATACGCCATAAAATGCGCCAAGCCCACCCCGGCGAGCAGCCCGGCGAGGATTCCAAGGCCGCCGAGCAGTAAGCTTTCGCCCGAGAAGATTCGGCTCACCTGAGCCGGGGTATACCCCAGGACCCGCAGGGAACCCACCTCCCGGCGGCGTTCGCTCAACGACACGAGCGCCGTATTGAGAACACTGCCAAAGGCGATCAGCCCGGCAAAGAGCACCATCACCGAGATCGCGATGCCCATTGTTTGCCCGAAGGATTCGTCCAGCCGGGTCAGGGCGCGCACCCGTTCGGTGATGCCGACCACGACCGGCCGCTCCTGAAGCGCCTCGAGCAGCGCCGGCTCGGCCGCCGCCCGAAACGAATCGCTCAGAATCACGTTCGCCACCCACTCCTCCCCTATAAGCCGGCTGAGATAGCCCAAGTTCGCATACGCGGACAGCCCGAAGAACGAGTCCACCAACCCCATCACCGGAGCCTGCACCGGGGTGCGCAATCCGATCAGCGGACGCAACTGGACCGTGTCCCCCAGGCCGACGTGAAGGATCTCGGCCAGCTTTCGCGTGAGCACCAGCCCGCTGTCCGGCACCCCGATCGGCCGCTCCTCCCGATCGAGCGGGGTAAAAAGACGGCCGGCCGCAGGAACGCCGGTCACGCCGATGCGCTTGCTATACGGCCCCGTGGATAGATCGCAGACCAACGACAGCTGGGGCTCGGCATACGCAATCGTCGGTAGAGACACCACCTCGGGGATGGCCTCCCGTCCCACCGGATCCCGCAGCGACACCGTCAGGTCCTGATGAGAGACCTTCTCGAACTCGTAGCTCATTAGGTAATCCAGCGCGTCCACCATAGACAGGGCCGAGAGGATCAGCGCGGTGGAAATGACGCTGGCGAGAATGCTGACGCCGCTGCGAAAGGGGTTGCGAAAAACGCCCCGGAGGATCATCTTCCATCGAAACGGCAGCGGCCTCCACAGCGCCGGGACTCGCTCGGGCAGCACCTTGTGCCCTTTCTCCGGCGGCGGGGGCCGCATCGCCTCGGCCGGCTCCAGCCGGGCCGCCCGGCGCACCGCGTTCACCGTGCCGAGCAACGCAAACAGCACACTCAGCATCAGCCCGCCGAGAAGGATATCCGCGTAAAAATGGGCCTCGATCGACGGCAGAGCAAAAAACTGGCGGTACAGCCCGACATAGGTTCCCTGAAACCAGAAGCCGAACAGAAGGCCGAGAACACCACCGATGAAGCCGACGATCAGCCCGTAAGCGAGATAATGGCGCGTGATCGCCCACGAGGAGTACCCCAGCGCTTTCAGGGTGCCGATGATCGGGCGCTGTAAGGCGATCATCCGGCCCAACAGAATGTTGAGCACCAGGGCCGCCACGCCGAGGAAAATGGCCGGCATCACCGTGGCGGTCACCTTCAGCCCCATCAGCTCGTCGGCCAGGAAGCGCACCGACAGCTGGTCCGCGGCCGGCGTGGTTAGAGTCACCCCGTAGCCGTCGAGCCTTTCTTCAATGAGACGAAGCGTCGCGGCAAGCACGGGCGGGGAATCGTCATAGACCGTCCCGATGAGTTGATTGAAGGCGCCATCCAGATCGCAGGATTCCTGGAGAAACGCCTCGGGCAGATACAACACCCCGAAGCGGGCCGGGTCCGGCGCCAGCCCCGCCCCCGGCGGCATCAGGTACACAAACTCCGGCGACATCGCGGTGCCGACAATCAGCAGATCATGCTGCTGGTCGAGCAGGACCACTTTCACGCGGTCGCCCGGGCGAAGGCCGTTCTCCCTCGCAAACGCATCGTTGAGAATAACTTCCTTCGCCCAGCGATCGGAAAACCAGCTCCCGGAGCGCAGGAGGACGTCGTTCAAGACGGGCGAGCGCTCCCCGGGCATCGAAATCGCCCGGCCCGAGATCGGTTCTTCCATCGTCGGCAGATCGAGCAGAACCGCGAAATCCACCCGGCCGCGAACCTCGCGCACATTCGGCAAGGAGGCGGCCGTCTCGACCGCCCAGCCGGGGGCGCGCTTGAGGTCTACGGTGAAATCGGCCAACCGGTAAGCGCTGTAGTAACGCTCGCGGGAACCGTCCAGGTCGCGATACAGGCTCGCAAAGCCGGTAAAGACGCCGATCCCGATAGCCACGATGACCCACAGGGCTGCGAGCGCTCCCTTGCGCGCCCGCAAGTCCCGCCCCAGCTTGCGCAACAGCACACGATTCATCCTAAAACCCGAGCATCCGCAGATTTCACGGATTGCGCTGATTTTGGGTGTGTGTAAACAAAACGCCCCCATTCGAGCGACGGACCGCCGAAGTTGATCACCAGGCCCACCTCAAGCCCTGTCGCTTTGAGATAGTTAATGATTTGAGCCTCTTCAGTACCGCTGAGTTTGGACAGTGCTTTGATCTCGACAATGACTGTGTCATAACAGACAAAATCGGCGCGATATGACGTAGAAAGTACTTGACCTTTGTAGAGAACGGGCAATACCTTTTCTCGCAGGAACGGTACCTTCCGGAGTTCAAGCTCGATGGCAAGCGCTTCCTGGTAAACTGCTTCAAGAAATCCACCTCCCAGCTGCCGATGTACTTCCATCGCTGCGCCAATGACAGCATACGTTCTGGGGTCCCTCTTCGCACTTTGCCGAAAATCGCTCATGGTTCAAATCCGTGAAATCTGCGTAATCTGTGGATCACCATTGAACTTCCTCGGCCGGTGTCGGCTGCTCGTTGATCTCGACCGAGGAGACCGAGCCATCGCGCAGGTGGGCGACCCGGTCGCCGATGCGCGCAATGGCGTTATTGTGCGTGATCAACACGACTGTTTTACCCAGGTCCCGGCTGAGGTCGCTCAGCAATTTAAGCACTTGCCGGCTGGCTTCCAGGTCGAGCGCCCCGGTCGGCTCGTCGCACAGAAACAGCCGGGGATTGCTCGCCAGCGCCCGGGCGATGGACACCCGCTGCTGCTCGCCCCCGGACAGCTGGGAAGGGAAGTGATCGGCGCGATTCTCAAGCCCCACGCGGCGAAGCGCCTCGCGCGCGTCCATCGGCCGATCCACAATCTCAACCGCCACCTGCACGTTCTCCAACGCCGTCAGCGTAGGCACCAGGTTGTAAAACTGGAAGACGAAGCCGATCTCCCGGCGGCGGTACAGCGTCAGCTCGTAATCCGAGGCTTGCGACAAATCCCGCTCGAGAAAGTGGACCGTGCCGCTCGTCGGCCGGTCCATCCCCCCGATGAGGTTCAGCAGCGTGCTCTTGCCTGAGCCGCTGGGACCGGCGATGATCAGAAACTCACCCTCGTAGATGTCGAGCGTCGCGTCACGCAGCGCGGGCACGTCCACCTCGCCCATGCGGTAGACACGGCTCACCGAGCGGACAGACAAAACAACCGAAGAAGCCCCCATCGTCCTCCTTCCCACAGTAGCCCGATCGTAAGTTCGGACAATCCCGTTACAGTATGAAAGACGCAGGGCAGGATTGCAACCCCTTTCCCCCACGTCCAGTAGGCCACGCGAGCCGAGCGTGGCCCCGGTCGAACAGCACGGGTCCGCCTCGGCTCGGCGGCATTTAGCCACGAATGCACACGAAAATCCACGAAAAAGACATGAAATTAAGTCAATCCATTCATTCTTTGGGTTTTGTAGCACAGCCGCCCCCGGCTGTGCGGGATGCCGCTCCCGGCTGTCGGCAAGAACGGTTGTAGGGGCGGGGCTTGCCCCGTCCCAGCATCGAAACGGGCGCAGCAAGCAGTGCCCCTACGCTCGAAAGCTCCCCCGATTCCTCCAGTAGGCCGCGCGAGCCGAGCGTGGCCCCCGGTCGAACAGCACGGGTCCGCCTCGGCTCGGCGGACCTACTGCGTGCCGTCTCGCTGGGTGCCACGCTCAAGCGGTTTTTGGCTTCGGCGTGCCGGGTCGGGAAGCACCCCGCGGAACGCGCTGCACCCGATTCCTCGAGTAGCCCCGGAGGGGCGTATCGAGAGGAATCGCGGCACGCCCGCCTCGCCTCTCGATACAGGCCGGCTTCGCCGTCCTTACTCGAGGCTTCGGGGAGATCTCCCGCCACCGAATAAATCCGGTGGCTAACCTTTTCGAGCGAGCTGAAGCCTCGCTCCCTGCTGCCCTCGACACGATGCTGCCGGGCTTCAGCCGGCTCCACTCTTAGACACCTCTTTCAGGAGGTGGCGTCCGAGATTGCCACGCTCCCTGCGGTCGCTCGCAATGACGAATAGCCCTTGTAGCCCGGCAACTCACTTGCCGGGGTCCGCATCACGCCGCCGGGTCTGCTGCGCCCCCTGCCGTCCCCCCAAGGCCCCTTCAAAAACAATTGACAAGAAGAAGCAGGCGTGGTTCAATACCGGTTCTGTTCTGGCTGGAGGAGGAGGAGGAGGAACTGACCGCCCGAAATCTGGGCGGTTTTCGGTTGTCTTGGCTCCCGCCGGAGCGCTGGACATTTCAATCTTCTGCGAGCCTGGCTGGTGCCGGGACGCAAGGCAGGGAGGAAGTAGAACCATGGCTATCAAAGTTGGGGTCAATGGATTCGGGAGAATCGGGCGTCTGGTGGTTCGCGCCGCCGCAAAGGACCCGGAAATTGACTTTGTCGCGGTGAATGACATCACCGACGCCGAAACGCTGGGCTACCTGTTCAAGTACGACTCGAACCACGGGAAGTTCGCCGGTTCGGTCGAAATCAAGTCCGACGCGCTCGTCATCGAAGGCGACGAGATGAAGGTCTTCGCCGAGCGGGACCCGGCCAACCTGCCCTGGAAGGATCTCGGGGTGCAGGTAGTGGTCGAAAGCACCGGCATCTTCCGCGACAAAGCCGGCGCAGGCAAACACCTGAAAGCCGGCGCGAAGAAAGTCATCATCTCGGCCCCGGCCAAGGAACCGGACCTGACAGTTGTGATGGGTGTCAATCACGACCAGTACGATCCCGGCAAACACCACATTCTCTCCAACGCCTCCTGCACGACCAACTGCCTGGCGCCGGTGGTCAAAGTCCTCAAGGACACCTTCGGCGTCGAGCGGGGCCTGATGACGACAATCCATTCTTACACCAACGATCAGCGCATTCTCGACCTGCCGCACAAGGACCTGCGCCGGGCGCGCGCCGCGGCGGTCTCGATGATCCCCACAACGACCGGGGCGGCCCGGGCCGTGGGTTTGGTCTTCCCCGACCTCCAGGGCAAGCTGGACGGCTATTCGATGCGGGTGCCGACTCCGAACGTGTCAGTCGTGGACCTGTCGGTGATCCTCGGCCGGGAAGTCGAGGCCAAGGATATCAACGACGCGATGAAGGCCGCCGCCGTGGGCAATCTCAAAGGCATTCTCGGCTACTGCGACGAGCCGCTGGTGTCGAAGGATTTCAACGGCGACAGCCGCAGCTCAATCTTCGACGCCGGCTGCACCAGCGTCCTCGGCGGGCGCGGCAACTTCGCCAAGGTCGTCTCCTGGTACGACAACGAGTGGGGCTTCTCCGTTCGCGTCATTGACCTGATTAAACATATGGCCAAGCAAGGCCTGTAGAAAGATTCGCAAGAGACCTTTTGCGGAGGGCGCTCGGCCGAAGCCGGCCGGCGCCCTCCCAAAAGGGCTGCTGAGGCTGCAAGAATGAACAAGAAGACCATTGACCAGATTGATCCCGCCGGCAAGCGTGTTCTGATGCGCGTGGACTTCAACGTCCCGCTCGACGACCGCGGCAACGTCACCGACGACACCCGCATCCGCGCCGCGCTGCCGAGCATCCGAAAGATCGTCGAAGGCGGCGGCAAGCTCATCCTCATGTCCCACCTCGGACGCCCCAAGGGCAAGGTGGTCGAGACGATGCGCCTCGGCCCGGCGGCCAAGCGGCTCGAACAGCTTCTGGGCCGCCCGGTGGCGATGGCGCCCGATTGCGTCGGCCCCGAGGTGCAGAAACTGGTTGACGCCATGCAGCCGGGCGACGTCCTCCTGCTGGAAAACCTGCGCTTTCATGCGGAAGAGACCGACAACGATCCGGCCTTTGCCCAACAGCTGGCCGCCTTGGGCGACCTCTACGTCAACGATGCCTTCGGCACGGCTCACCGCGCACACGCCTCCACCGAGGGCGTGACCCGCTTCCTGAGTCCCTGCGTCGCCGGTTATCTGATGGAAAAGGAAATCGAGTACCTCAGCCGCACGCTCGAGTCGCCCGAGAAACCTTTTGTGGCAATCCTCGGCGGAGCGAAAATCTCCGGCAAGATTGACGTCATCGAAAACCTCTTGCCGAAAGTGGACAGCCTGCTCATCGGCGGCGCGATGTCCTATACCCTCCTGAAGGCGAAGGGCATTGAGGTCGGCAAGTCGCTGGTCGAGGAAGACAAGCTGAACGTGGCGAAAGAAGTCCTGGCGAAGGCCGACCAGGCGGGAGTGAAGTTCTGCCTGCCGGTGGATCACCTCGTCGCGCCCAAGTGCGAGGCGGGAGCCGAGACGAAAGTCGTCGGCGCAGCGGAGATTCCCCCCGACTGGATGGCGGTGGACATCGGGCCTAAAACGATCGACGCTTACCGAAAGGAAATTGCCGGGGCGAAGACCGTGGTCTGGAACGGGCCGATGGGGGTCTTCGAGATCGACGCCTTTGCCGAGGGAACCTTCGCTGTCGCCCGGGCGTTGGCCGAGAGCGGGGCGACCTCGATCATCGGCGGCGGCGACTCCGTGGCAGCCGTCCAGAAAGCGGGTGTCGCCGACCAAATTACTCACATTTCGACCGGCGGCGGGGCCAGCCTCGAGCTGATGGAGGGCAAAGCCCTGCCCGGCCTGGTCGCCCTGAGCGACGCCTGAGAGTCGAAAAGGAGAGCTCTAATCCAATGTGGATGGGAATTCTTTACGCGATTTATGTCCTCAACTGCCTCATTCTCATTTTCTTCGTCCTGGTGCAGCAGTCCAAAGGCGGCGGGCTGGCGGGCGCTTTCGGCGGCGGAGGCGGCAGCGACACCCTGTTCGGCTATACCTCGATGCAGAAACTCGGCCACTACACCATTTATGCTGCGATCTCCTTTATGCTGCTCTCTCTCTTGATTGCGAATTTTCCCCACCAACCAAAGTCCGAGAGTGTCGTCCCCTTCTCGGAAGGCGCGACTTCCGTTCCGGCAGAGACGAGCCCGGCGCAACCGGCCGGGCAGCCGGCCGCGCCGCCAGTGGAAGGCGCGGAGGCCCCGGCCGCGCCGGAACCACCCCAGTAAGACCGAACCGCCGGCGCCCGGGGATGCTTCGCTCCCAACCGTCTCGGCCCATCCCCCAGGGTGGCGGCCGGCAAAAGTTGCGGTATACTGATCGATAACCTGTCTTACGGGCTGGGCCTGCCCGGCGAAGCGGAACCGGGAGGCTGTGAAAAATAGAATCGAATGAGGCCCCTCCGGTGAACGGTCATTTTCCCTGGATGCGATCCGGCTTGGCAGTACTCGGTGCTTTAGCCTTGGCCCTGAGCCTCGGGGGCTGTCGGACCCTCGCTGAACCCCTTGCCAAGGAGGAACCTGCGATCATGCCTACCCAAGAGCCTGGTGCGCCGACGCCGGCCGTGTCCACCGAGAAGACGGCTGTGGTGCTGCCGACCGAGCTGGCCTCGCACCCGCTGCTGCCCTACGAGCGTCATCTCCTCGACAACGGCATGCGCATCATCATTAAGGAAGTCCACTCCGCGCCGATTGTGGCCGTGGACATCTGGGTCGGCACCGGAGCCGCCGACGAAAGACCCAACGAAATCGGCATTTCCCACTTCCTCGAACATATGTTCTTCAAGGGAACCGAGAAGCGGCCGGCCGGCCGGATGGACCTGGAGATTAAAAGCCTGGGAGGATACAACAACGCGGCGACCTCCTACGACTATACCCATTACTATGTGGTGCTGCCCAGCGAGCACTACCTGAAAGCGCTCGACATTCTCTCCGACGCCCTCTTGCACTCGGTGTATGCCGAGGAGGAAATCGAGCGCGAGCGGGAAGTCGTGCTGCGCGAAATCGACCGCAAGGAAGACACGCCCTGGGGCAAGCTGTACACGGAGTTCCTCGAAGTCGCCTTCGCCGGAAACCCTTACGGCAGGCCCATCCTCGGCACCCCGGAATCGCTGGCGCCGATCGGCCGGGAGGCCTTCCTCGATTATGTCCGACGCACCTACCACCCGGAGAACCTGGTGCTGGTCATCGTCGGCGACGTTCAAGCCAAGGAAGCGTTAAAGAGCGCCAAGGCCATTTTCGATTCCCTGCACCCCCACGAGGGCGCCCGGGCGGTTCCTTTCGAGGTCGCACCGCAGCGCGAGCCGAAGGAGTTCACCATCCTGAAAGACGTCCAATCGGCTTATCTGGTGCTCGGCTATCCGACGCCGAGCCTTCGCGGGACCCCGGATGAATACGCCCTGGACGTCGCGTCCACCATTCTGGGCGAAGGGAAAAGCTCCTGGCTCTACCAGATTCTCAAGGAAGAACAGGGGCTGGTCACCGACGTGGACGCCTTCTTCTGGTCGTTGGAGCGGGCCGGCCTGTTCGGGCTTGAAGCCGCCTGCGAAGAGAAGGATCTGCCCCAGGTCGAGCGCATTCTCTTCGACCAGGTGGAACGGCTTCGAAGGGGAGAATTCACCGACGCCGAGATACAAAAGGCGAAGAACCAGATCATCAGCGATTTCGCCTTTGGAACCGAGAAGGCCTCCTCCATCTCCGGCACTTTCGGCGAGTACGAGGTTACCGCAACGATTGACGACGCTGTTCACTACACCGATCGGATCCGGCAGGTTACACGCGAGCAGATCGTCGAGGCGGTCGGGCGCCACCTCAACCCGAATGGCTACACCAAAGGCGTCCTGAAGCCGCAGCCCAAGAGAGAAGTCTAAGAGAGCAAAGGACGAAGGGCGAACCATGAGCATGGAGAACTGGTGTAGGCCGTCTCTGGGATGGACTCCATCTCGCCTTGCCGCCCTGCTCGGTTCGCTCTTGATCCTTGTACTCGTCCAGGAGGCAGCCTTGAGCCAGGTCAACGTAGTGGAGAAAACGGTCCTCGCCAACGGCGCAACTGTTCTAACCAAGGTCAACCCCAGCAGCGACATCGTCGCCTTGCGCGTCTATCTGAAGGTCGGGCCGCGCTACGAGACGGCGCAACAATGCGGCCTTTCGAACTTGATGCTGCGCCTGCTGCAAGCCGGCACCGAAAGCCGAAGCTCCCGGCAGATCGCCAACGACATCGACTCGATCGGGGCCGAGCTGTCCACCGACATCAACAAGGACTACGGCGGCCTGGCGCTCAAGACGACCCGCGCCACGTTCGAACAGGGCCTGGAGATCTTTCTCGACTGCCTGCTGCACCCCGTCTTTCCCGAGGATCGGCTGGTCAACGAGCGAGAGACGATCCTCAAGGAGATTCGCCAGGAGAAGGACAGCCTGTTGAGCGAAACCTTCAAGCTGTTCCAGAAGGAGATTTACGGAAACCATCCTTACGCCTACCCGGCGCTTGGCCTGGAAGAAACGGTCGCCCGCTTCGAGCGGGAAGACGTCGTCGCCCTGTACGAAGAGCGGCTGGATCCGGCCCGCCTGCTCTTTGTCGCGGTGGGCAATTTCGACCCGGACCGGCTCCGCTCGCGCCTGGAAGCTGAGATCGGCGCGCTGCCCCTGCAAACGGGCGTCTGGGACTGGGCGTTGGACAGCACCCTGCTGCCGCTGCCGGCGGATCATCAGGCCGTCACCGTCGAGCGCGACAGCGAGGCGGAATGGATGGTGCTGGGATTCCTCGCGCCGGCGATCGGCAGCCCCGATTACCCGGTGATGAAAGTGCTCGATTCCATTATGGGCGGCTCGATGAACTCCCGCCTGTTTACCGAGCTGAGAGACAAGAAAGGCTTGGCTTACCAGGTCGGCTCCACCTTTCCCACCCGGCTGGGACCCGGGATTTTCGCCGCCTACATCGGCGCCGCTCCGGAGAACCACCGCAGCGTCGTCGAAGGCATTCTCGCCGAGGTGAAGAAGATCCAGCAGGAGCCGGTCGAGCCGGACGAGCTCCAGCGGGCCAAAACCTACATCAAAGGCACCTTCATCATGTCCCAGGAAACCAATATGGGCCAGGCCGGGCTGTACGGCTTGTTCGAAGCGATGGGGATGGGCTACGAGTATGTGGATACGTACCCCGAAGAGATCAGCCGCGTCACCGCTGAACAGATTCAACAGGCGGCGCGCAGATATCTCACCTTCTACACCCTGGCGGCGATCCGGCCGACCCCGAAGCCGGCCCCTGCCGAGAGCCGGTAGGGCTTCCCTCCTGCTCGCCTTCTGCCCCGGCTCATGGTCGCACCCCTTCCTCACAACTGGGCACAGGACTCAGACCCCTCCTTCGGTGGCTGGCACAGTTTGGCTTCTCGATCAGGACCTGCGAGGGGCAGCAGGGATTCCCCGGGCCCGCGTTTGACATTCACAGTGAGGACGGGTAGATTATCATCCGGGAGGTTAGCGATGATTAATTACACGGCGAAATACACAAAGATTTCCACCGGCTATCTAGGGCAGCTCGTCGAATGGCCGGAAGTTGTCACCGAGGGAAAGGATCTTGAAGAGTGCCGCGAAATGTTAAGAGACGCACTCCGCCAAATGATCCTTGCCTACCGCCAGCTGAACAAGGAAATGCCTTCAGGAAATGCACTGATCGAACAACTACCGGTTGAGGTCGAGCATGTCGGTCAAGCGACGTGACTTGATCCGTTACTTGGAGAACAACGGCTTTTATCTCTTGCGCGAAGGAGGCCATCACGCCATATAGACGAATGGTACAAAGATCATCCCCGTCAAAAGACACAAACAGTTTGATCGCATAACTGCCAACGAAATCTGCAAGCAGGCCGGGTTAGCGCCGAAGTATTGATCGCCTCACACGCTTCTCCTACAAAATCTCCGCTGCCCGTAATTCCGGAGGAGAACGATAAACAGGCTAAAGTCTAATCCCTCGAGCAAAAGCACGGGAATCGTTAAGCATCTGGAATCCTGACAACTTTGCCGCCTTGCGTGAGAAAACCACCTGTCACAACCCCGCCTCCTGTCCATACGACAAGAACTCCTGAGACTCCAGAAAACACTCTACCCGATTCCCCGAGTAAGCCTCGAAAGGCTGTATCAAGAGGAATCGGCTTACACCCTGAATGGCTTGGGGAGAGGGGAAGCTTACCGAGGGTTGATCCCGGCGGCGTTGCGGCGGGAGCCGCCGTTCTGGCCGTTGAGCTCGTAGAGAAGCGCCGGGTCGCTGATCACTTCCCCGATGGAGCGCGCAAAGCCGGGGCCGGGGCGAACCAGGTATTCCTCGCCGGCGCTGATGACCACTTCATCGTCCTCGGACAACTTCAGATGAAACACCAGCCGCGCATGGCCGGGATGAATCGCCACCCGGTCCTTCAGACTCAGCAGAAAATCCTTCTCCAGTCCCGGAGCCGCCAGGTATAAGTGCACCGCGCTGACCAGCTGCTCGCGCGCCTGCTCCAGACTCCACAGCTGCGAGGCCTTGATCGACACCCGGTCGCCCCGCCGGTCCCCGTCACCCCGGACGACCAGGATGTTCTCTTCCTGCAGGAGTCCCTGGTTGCGGCGAAACATCTCCGGAAACACGACCACTTCCACCTGCCCCTCCAGGTCTTCCAGAGTTACGATCGCCATCTGCTCGCCGGTCTTGGTCACCTTTCGCCTGATTTCGGTGATGACGCCGGCGATGCGGATGCCCGACAACGTCTCGCGCTCGGCGACTTCGACCGTGCTGGCCGTGGAGAACAGCGCCAGCTCCTCGGCATGCTCGCTCAGCGGGTGGCCGGAGAGATAGACCCCGAGCAACTGCTTCTCGGCCCCCAGAATCTCGTGCTCGGGCATCTCTTCGATACCCAGGTGAGGCAGGTCATCCTCGGCCTCGGCCGGCACCGCCTCGAACAGGGAGATTTGCCCGGCGCTCCGATCCCGCTGCGCGCCCATCGCCCGTTCCTGCGCCTCCGGCAGCAGGGCCAGCAGCTCGGCCCGCGTCCGGCCGAAACAATCCATTGCTCCCGCGCGCGCCAGGGACTCGAGGACCTTGCTGTTGACCGCTGCCAGATCGACCCGCTCGCACAGGTCGAGCAGCGACTTGAAGGGGCCTTCCTCCCGCCGGGAGGCCAGGATGGACTTGACCGCCGAACTGCCCACGTTCTTGATGGCGGCCAGGCCGAAGCGGATCGTGTTGCCCCGAACGCTGAAGGTCCCTTCCGACTCGTTGACACAAGGGCCTAACAGCTGGATGCCCAAGGGGCGGCAGTCGTTGGCAAAACGCACCACTTTATCCGTGCTGCCCAGTTCGTTCGTGAGCACCGAGGCCATGAACTCGACCGGATAATGCGCCTTCAGGTAGGCCGCCTGGTAGGAGATCACCGCGTAGGCGGCGCTGTGAGACTTGTTGAACCCGTAGCCGGCGAAATGGTTGATAAGCCGCCACAGCTTCTCCGCGACCGCCTTGGACACCCCCCGCTCCTGGGCGCCATTGATAAACTGTGCCTGCAACCTTTCCATCAGGTCCCGGTCTTTCTTGCCCATCGCCCGGCGCATCAGGTCGGCCTCGCCCAGCGAAAATCCGGCGATGGCGTTGGCAATCTTCATCACCTGTTCCTGATAGAGAATAATGCCGTAGGTCTCCTTGAGGATGGGTTCCAGGGTTGGATGGTCGTAGGTAATCCGGATGTGCCCGTGCTTGCGCTTGATGAAATCGTCCACCATGCCGCTGCCCAAGGGGCCGGGGCGGTACAAGGCCAACACCGCAACCAGGTCGCTGAAAACCTCCGGCTGAAGTTTCTTGAGAATGTCCTTCATCCCGGAACTTTCCAGCTGGAACACCCCGTTGGTGCGGGCTTCCGATAACAGGGCGTACGTCTGGGGATCATCCAGAGGCAGCGCATTGAGGTCCAGCTCGACGCCCCGCTGCCGCAGGAACCCCAAGGCGTCTTCCAGGATCGAAAGGGTGCGCAGGCCGAGAAAATCCATTTTGATCAGGCCCAGCTTCTCGACCGACTTCATATCATACTGGCTGGCGATTTCCCCCTTGTTCGTCTTCATCAGGGGAGTGAAATCCCGCAGGTCCCCCTTCGCGATGACGATTCCCGCCGCATGAGTCGAGCTCTGGCGCGACAGCCCCTCCAGACGCCGGGCGATTTCGATCAGCCGGGCGTTCTTCCGGTCGCTGGACATCCACTCGCGCAGCTCCTCGGACTGTTTCAGGGCGCTGTCAATCGTCGTGCCCAGCTCGGCCGGGATCATCTTCGCCACCCGATCACATTCGGCGGCCGAGTACCCCAGCGCCCGGCCCACGTCCCGCACCACCATCTTCGCCCCCATCGTCCCGAAGGTGACGATCTGGGCCACGCTCTCCTGGCCGTATTTCTCAGCCACGTAGTGAATGACTTCGTCCCGGCGCTTGTCGGAAAAATCAATGTCAATGTCCGGCATCGAAATCCGCTCGGGATTCAGGAAACGCTCGAACAGCAGGCCGTGCTCCAGAGGGTTCAGGTCGGTAATCCGCAGACAATAGGAGACCAGGCTGCCGGCCGCCGAGCCTCGGCCCGGACCGACCGCAATGCCCCGCTCCCGCGCAAAGCGGACAAAATCCCACACGATCAGAAAATAACTCTCGTAGCCCATCTTGCCGATGACCGACAGCTCGTACTCGAGCCGCTCGCGCTCCTCGTCGCCGGGCTCGCCCTGAAAGCGCTCCCGGGCGCCGGCGTAGACCCGCTCGCGAAGGTATTCCGCCTGCGTCTGCCCCACCTCGGGCGGCAGGAAGTACTCCGGCCGGTGCTGCTGCTTCAGCTGAATCTCGACGTTGCACGCCTCGGCAATCACCCGCGTATTGGCAATCGCCTCCGGCACCTGCTCAAAGGCCCGCGCCATCTGCTCCGCGCTCTTGAAGTAAAACTCCCGCGAGCGGTAGCGCAGCCGGTTCGGTTCGTCTTCGGTTTTCCCAGTCTGGATGCAAAGGAGAATATCGTGGGCTTCGGCGTCTTCCGGCTCGATGTAATGGCAGTCATTAGTGGCCACGACGGGAACCCCGACCTGCCCGGCCAGCTCCAGCAGCCCCTGGTTGACCTTCCGCTGCTCGGGAAGGCCGTTTTCCATCAGCTCGAGATAGACGCTGTCCGGCTCGAAAATCTCCAGGTACTCCTCCAGCGCCTTGCGCGCCCGCTCGATGGCATTCTGGCTGAGCAGCGAGGGAATCTCTCCCTTGAGACACCCGGTGAGACAGAACAGCCCCTTGCTGTACTGCCGCAGCAACTCCTTGTCCACCCGGGGCTTATAATAGAAACCTTCGGTATACGCCTGCGAGGCCAACCGGAGCAGATGCCGGTAGCCTTCGCCCGTGCGGGCCAGAAGCGTCAGATGATACAGGCGATCCTTTGCCCCCGAACCGCCCCGCTCGAACCGGCTACCCGGCGTCAGATAAACCTCGCAGCCGATAATCGGTTTGACCCCTTCCCGCCAAGCTTGGTCATAGAAACGAATCGCGCCGAAGAGGTTGCCGTGGTCGGTCAGCGCTACCGCCTTCATGCCCTGCTCGGCCGCGGCCGCCACCAGCTTGTTGATCTTGCAGGCCCCGTCCAACAGGCTGTATTCGGAATGGTTGTGAAGATGAACAAACGAAGTGGTCATCGAAAGATAAGCCCCCCAATACGGTCAACACCAGGCTGGGATGATGCGAAGCAGAAACCCAAACTAAATCGTGTATGAATTCCGGTTGTCACGGGCAAGATGCCCGTGCCACGTCCTTCCCGGTTTGGCAAGCTTTCCAGCCGGACCACTATCAGAAATTTTGTGTAACAAGTCAAGGGGGAAAGTCGGCCAAAGATCAACTTCTTCGCAGAGGGAGTCCGGAGATGAACTCTGGAGATGGAGTCCACCTCCGAGGTGGCTTCCCTCTCAACTTCGCCGCTCTGTCCTTGAGAAAACC